>ENA-UOXR01003397-UOXR01003397.1-bioreactor-metagenome-genome-assembly--contig:-NODE-3397-length-13523-cov-15.879938_pt1 | contig 13523 bp, 13 predicted proteins | sample MGYA00238164_ERZ764825 | MGnify/ENA primary metagenome ERZ764825 (study PRJEB28920, sample SAMN05720171) | bioreactor metagenome | isolation source: Anaerobic biogas reactor | place: USA:Washington...
CTGCCCGCAATTATGAGAGGATTAATATGCAGGGGCTTAAAGTAAAGATCGCCGTAGATTCCTGGGGACGCAGCAAAATAATTGAATTGATACCGCTGGATAAATAAAAGCAGGCGTGGGAATGGTTCGAGATTTCTGAAAAAGTCCCATCAATGTCATCCTGAGGAGTCGCAGGTGACGAAGGAGCTTTTTTGGAAGTCCGTAATAATGGAAAATACAATATAATTTAATTATAGGTTGACGATTTTAACAGCTAATGGTAAGCTTTTAGCAAGACTCCGAGTTTGTGAATCTAAGGACAAGATGCTATGATTGGCAAACCGATGGGTGCAATGGGAAACTGTTGTGCCTCCCGTTTGGAAAGGAGCTCACTTACACCCGGTGTATTATCGAACGGTGTGCTCTTTCAGGCACCGTTCGTTTTATTTTTAATTTAATATTTTCCTCCGAGTTTGCAGAGCTAAGGTTTATTGCTAAGGTTTGCAGGCCATTGGGTACAACGGGAAACGGTTGTGCCTCCCATACTGGAAAGGAGGGCATATGGACTTAATTAAAGGTCTGAATAGCCATGTATCCTTGCCGAAACATGGTTTTTGTTTTTTATTATTCAGACATCCAATCCCAATCTTTTTCATTCCCGCTTACGCTGGTAGGCGGGATCTTTTTTTTGATAAGTTTATGTTATTGTACTTGCTTATGAAAACGGATTCTTCTTTATATACTTTATAAAGTATAATATATAGAATTAGTACATTTGACGGAGCGAAAGATGTGAATAATAAGGGTAAAAACCATAAAAACCCTGAATATTCGTTTTGGCATGAATTAGCTGGATCTTTGGGAGACCTGGGAACTCTGTTGCCTTATGTATTGGCAGTGATTGCCATAGCCGGGCTTAGTTCTGCTTCGGTATTTATGGGGTTTGGAATATTTTATCTGTTCAGTGGTTGGTTTTATGCCATGCCCATGGCTGTGCAGCCTATGAAAGCTGCCTCGGCAGCCATTATCGTACAGGGTGCTACACCGGCAGAAATTGCAGCAGGTGGTATAGTCATTGGATTAATTTTGCTGATAATGGGATTATCAGGCGTAATTGAAAGGATTGCTCGCCTTACCCCACCGGGAGTGGTAGGGGGTATTCAGCTGGGACTGGGAGTATCACTGGCAGTTTTAGGCTTAAAAATGATTGCTACGCAGCCAATCCTGGGATTTTCCTGTTTGCTGGTTATGCTGGTGTTATTATTTCGCTATTCCAGAAGTCCGGCAGCTTTAATTGTGCTGGCAGGCGGTACGGCAGTATCGCTGATATTTAATGGGGGAGTAAATATTGAACCTGTAAATATTGGGTTGCATCTTCCTGAACCAATTATTCCCTCTCTGAAAGATTTTAATAAAGGAATATTGATGTTGGCATTGCCTCAGATTCCCATTACTTTGACTAATGCTGTATTGGTAACCAGTTTGATTTCGAAGGAGTTATATCCCCAGAGTGCTGACCGGGCTAATGAGAGGAATTTGTGCCTGACTATGGGAGGAGCCAACCTATTAATGGCGCCATTAGGCGGCTTTATGATGTGTCATGGCAGCGGAGGAATCACTGCCCATTATCGTTATGGTGGACGCACTGCTATGACCGTAATAATTATTGGCATGATACTTTTATTAATAGGTATTTTACTAGGTGATGATGCCGTAATTCTGTTACGCCTGATTCCAGAAGCCATTTTAGGAGTTTTATTATTCTACAGTGGTATTGACCTGGCTATGGCAACTCGTAATATGAATAAATACCAGGACTTATATCTGGTTTTAATAGTAGCGGCACTTGCTATTGGAATAAATCCAGCTGTAGCCTTCATTGCCGGTATAGGGATTTATCTGATTGAACGGCGAGGCTGGATCAGATTGGGATAAGACTTAATAAAAACAAATAAAAATATTATGAAAGAAGGTATAGTTAAATGAGGCTTAGCGATGCGTACCAGACACTGACAGCATTGTTAGAGGAGCATGGAGCATCTGACCTTCTGCAGGTAGTAGTAAATAGTCGTGCTCTAACAGCCCAGGAAGCGATTGGAGAACCGGACAGGCGGGATTTTCCTCTACTGCAGGGCAAGGAAGTTCTGATTCAGGCTGAAATTGATGGATATGTCGGCCAGGCTTTTACCAGTGATCCGATACCTTATGAGGGATTGGTAAAGGATTTATTCAAATTGGACAGAAAACGACCGGGTCACCAGGCATTAGTGGTAGCCTCACTTAATGCCCTGGCATGCAAAATGGGTAAAACTGATCGTACCATCCATTGTTTAAATAACGAACCGGAAGAATGTGCTGATCAGCTAAGTAAACATGTTTTCGAAAAGCATGGCAGGTGCCGGGTGGGGATTATTGGTTATCAACCGGCAATATTGGATCATTGCAGTCGTCAATTTGGGGCTGAAAATGTTTTTATTACCGACTTGAATCCCAATAATATTGGTCAGATTCGTTATGGGGTTGAGGTTTGGGATGGAACAAAGGATACAGGCAGGATAGTGGAAAATGTTGATGTTTTGCTAATAACCGGTACTATTCTGGCTAATGGGACTTATGAATCAATATTTATGGAAATGGGTAATAAGCCTTTTTATTTCTATGGAACTACCTGTGCGGCTTTAGCCGGTATCAATAAAATACCCAGACTTTGTTATAAGTCCAGATAGGCAAAACATATAATTGTCGCAGTTATAATAAGCCAGTCTAATACAGGAGGTTTTAAAAATGACCAATATGCTTGGAAAAGTAATGGCAGTTAATATTTCGGAGAAAAAGGGAGAGAAAAAGCATAATGTAGGGCGGGCATATATGGAACAAGAACTGGGAATAAGCGAAGATGCTCATAGTGGTTCCTGGCACCGGCAGATTAGCCTTTTATCCTGGTCAAGTTTTAAAAAAATGCATGCCTTAGGGGCTGAAGTTGGCTATGGTGATTTTGCGGAAAACCTGACCATAGATGGTATAGAGGTGGCAGTTTTACCTATTGGCACTCAGTTAAAAGCAGGTGAAGCACTGCTGGAAATAACGCAAATAGGTAAGGAGTGTCATAATAAAGGCTGCGCTATTAAACAAAAAACCGGCACCTGCGTAATGCCGATTGAAGGAGTATTTGCACGGGTGTTAAACCCGGGATGGGTTGCAGTTGACGATGCAGTTGAAATAATCTCCTAAATACTATTGAAACCGCTATAAATAAAATATATACCCAGGCCTAATAGAAAAATTGAACAGAGCAATAAAATTAACCTGTAAACCAATGGATTTAACCAGCGGCTTCCGGTACTGATTATAAAGGCTATTAAGCTGTACCAAAAAAGGTCAGCTAAAATATGGCCGCTGTAAAAGGATACTATACCGCTGGTACTACTTTTCCAGGCAATAGTCAGATAACTTAGACCAATAGTTGCCCACCATATACTCCAATAGGGATTTGAAACTGAGATCAGTATTCCTGCCACTATCGGATGCATAAGCGGGGTAGAAGAAACCTGTTCAGGTGGATAATCGGGTAAATTAAGTTTCCCTTTAATGATGTCTTTTCCCATGCTAAAACCTAGATATAGCAGAAAAGAGCCGCCCACTATGGCTACGGTCTGACCTACATGGGGGAGCAGCAGGATGGTCGAAAAACCTGCTAATAAGGCTATCAGCAGAGCTAATTCCAATAGAGCATGGCCCAGAACAATTAACGGTCCAGCTATAAATCCGTGTCTGGCAGTTGATACAATTGTAGCAGTGAGTAATGGACCAGGCATCATGGCACCGGATAATCCCACTCCAAATGCAGTTATAAATAAAACCCCCAATGTCATTTCCATTTAAATTCCTTCCCCGGCTACAATTCGGTAATATGGTTTTTATTGTAAACGGTAGGGAAAACGTAATCAAGGAAATTCTACCAGATCAATTAAGTACGCATTCCTTTTATCTCCACCATCTGCAGTTCTGCATTTTATTAATGCACTGATGCAAATTAAAATGGGCGATTTGAGAAAAAGTCTGCCAGTTAATACTACGTTATGGAAGGTTAAATATGATTCTTAACACTGGCATATACCTTGCATGTGTATATAAATATTGTAAAAAACATATTAATTAACAGGGGAGGTGGTATGAAGATAATAACATGAGAAGCTGGTCTGGTTGGTTAGGTGATGAAGGGAGGGGTTCATTGGATGTCTTCACATGGAAACTGGGTAGGCGCGGGTCCGGCAGGTCTGGTGGCTCTGGCAGTAGCATGTTTTTGCTTCTTTGCTTTGTTGACTGGCAGAATTGACCATTCAGCTATAGTTATTATGGGGGTATGGTTGATTGGTGGTTTTGTAATCCAGATTATAACCGCTTTGTTGGAGTTGAAAGAGGGCAATCTATTGGGAGGAAATGTGTTTACATTTTTCTCTGCTTATTTTATGTTGGTTACCGGATGTGAGATGCTGGTAAAATTCTGGGCAGGTCATAATGGCATTGCCATTGATGCGAGAGTTAGTGGTTGGGCTTGGGTGGCAATTTCAGCCGCCATTACGCTTTGGTTACCAGCTTATTTTGCCGGAGCTAGAAGTCTCAGTTTAGTTGTAGCATCCCTGGTACCGGCATTATGGATTATAGCATTTAAAGATTTAGGAATATTGGGGGCAGAGTGGGCTGCTGTAGCTGGTTATCTGGCTTTATTAGGTGGGATACTTGGAATTTATACTTCTGCAGCTATAATTCTGAATGATAAATTTGGCCGGGTAATATTACCGTTAGGAGCACCTTTTATAAAATCGGGTAATCCACCACAGTCGGTGTCAGCTGATTCATAATGTTTTTGTTAAGGATGGATGGGGAATAGTTTTTTTAAAGTGGAGTATTCTTAAGCGAATACTCCTTTTTTATGTCTTAAGTGCCATATTTTCATTACAGACCCAACCAGACATGAAAATTTATAACTACACAACTAGTAGAGATTTTAAATGTTGCCGCGTTTATTTTTTAAAGCTCGTTAAGAGTTTTTGAATATGGCTATGGTAAAATCAAAATCAGCCGGGCAAAATGATAAGGTGCCAATATTATTTTTTTAAGCAGGGTGTTATAATTTTAAAAGATAATTATTTTTCTAACACATGATTAGAAAGGAGATGTTAATTCGTGCAACAGAAAAATTGGGGCAAAATGATAGTGATTTTTGTAATTGCTTTTATGCTGGGGGGAGCATTTTTTGTTTATCTGAATGAGAATTCTTCATTGGCTGAAAATGGAAACCGGAATAGTGATTCGATAGCCAAAGTTGATAATAGGACTGCTGCCTTACTGCCAAGTATGGGCGGAACTATGAGCGTAGCTGATATAACCGAAAAAGCCAGCCCGGCCATTGTAAATATTCAATCTCAAATTAAAGTTACGTCGGTACCCAGCAGCCCATTTTTTAATGATCCTTTTTTCCGGGATTTTTTTGGTGACCAATTTGAAGTTCGGCCTGATCAACGTTATGAAACTGGAATTGGGACCGGATTTATTATTTCTGCTGATGGCTATATTATCACTAATCAGCATGTAATTAATCAGGCTCAAAAGGTAACGATACAATTAAGCGGCCAGAGTGATGAAATACCGGCCAGAGTTGTTGGACAGGACTATGACCTGGATTTGGCGGTACTAAAGATTGAAGGGACAGGTTATCCGACTTTGCCGCTGGGGAACTCTGATACCATGAGAGCCGGCGATTTGGTAATAGCCATTGGACAACCATTTGGACTGGATCATACGGTAACTACCGGAGTAATCTCGGCCAAAGGAAGACCAATCAGTATTGCGGATCGCAACTACCGAAATTTGATTCAGACCGATGCAGCAATTAATCCGGGCAATAGCGGCGGGCCTTTGTTAAATTCAAAAGGGCAGGTAATAGGAATTAATACGGCGGTTAATGTTCAGGCGCAGGGGATTGGTTTTGCTATTCCCATTAATACTGTCCGGGATGTACTGGAAGATTTAAAGAAAGGCCATAAAATTGTCAAACCATTTCTGGGTATACAAATGACCGCAGTAAATCAATCAGTTCGTGATGAGTTGAATTTGCCTGAGAAAACTCGTGGAGTAATTGTAGTGGAAGTCTTAAATGGTACTGCTGCTGCCCGGGCCGGAATTAAACAATTCGATATAATTCAGTCAATTGAGGGGCAAATGGTTCAGACAGCCATTGAAGTCCAAAATGCCATAGCAAGCAAGAAGGCCGGGGATAAAATAACTTTAATTATATTAAGAAATGGCAAACAGGTTACAATGCCGGTAACACTTCAGGCTAAACCATAATAAGGAGCACTATTGGGGGGGACAAATGTTAAAGGCAATTGCAAATGAAGTAGCTGCCTGTGGTGGGAGATTGTTTTATGTGGGCGGCTATGTTCGCGATTTATATTTATCTCAAACCGTACAGATTGAAAGAGAGGCAGATATAGATATCGAAGTATTCGGTCTGCAGGATGAAGAGTTATTGGATATATTATCGCGTTTCGGTACGGTAAGCAAAGTAGGCAAATCATTTTCCGTATATAAAGTCCGGGGCTATCACCAGTTGGATTTTTCGCTTAATCCCGTTTACGATTTACAGGCAGCAGTGAACCGCCGAGATTTTACTATTAATGCCATGATGCAGGATGTATTAACCGGAGAATTATTTGACCCTCTGGGCGGAATGAAGGATATTAATCAAGAGATAATACGCCCGGTGAATAATACCTCGATAATAAATGACCCCTTGCGTGCCTATCGGGCCGTACAACTTGCGGCTCGATTCGGATTTAAATTGCATTCAAATACTGTACAACAAATACAGTCAGCAGATATAATATCCATTGCTCCGGAACGTATTTTCAACGAACTTCACAAGTTGTTGCTTTATTCCTCCCAACCGTCGATAGGTTTAAGGTATTTGGCCGACACCAAAATACTGGAACACCGTCATCCTGAACTGGCTGCATTAATAAATTGCGCTCAAACTGAAGCTACCCATCCGGAAGGCGACGTTTGGGAACATACTTTGCTGGTGGTAGACGAAGCGGCTAAGATCAAGAACCAATCCAAAAACCCGGAGGCCCTCATGTGGGCAGCTTTGCTACATGATATAGGAAAGCCGAAAGTTTCCCGTCGTCAGGGGAAAAAAATAACTGCTTACAGTCATGATGTAGTTGGAGCCACTATGGTGGGTCAATTTTTACAAGACTTGAAAGCCAGTAATAGTTTAATTCAGGAGGTCAGAGTTTTAGTGCGAGAGCATATGCATCCGGTCCTGTTATATAAAGACCGGGAACGGGTAAGTAATAAAGCTATTGCTCGACTGGCAAATCGTGTAGATACAGAGGAATTGTTATGGTTGGCTCAGGCTGACTTTACCGGACGCGGCGGCGTCGGACGCCAGGCAGCAGATTTCGCCCCCATTTATGATTGGTTGACAGAACGTCTGCTTCAATTAGGTTTAAAACCAGGCGACCGATTGGAACCTTTTATACAGGGAAGAGACCTGGTGGAGTTAGGTTTCACACCAGGCAAACAATTCAAAAAATTACTGGATAAAGCTATGGAGCTTCAATTGGAGGGTCTGGACCGGGAACAGATACTTTTAAATTTGCAGCGTTCACTGCCAAACTAACCATAAACCTATTTAAGTTGTCGGTAAACCTCAGTTAACAATTGCCCGGTACTGCCGGTATCTATTTTAAGCAATGCGGCATGATCCATAGCAGTAGGACCTTTGTTGATTATGACCAGATCCTGAAAAGAAGTACTGAATTCACGTACAAATCCAGCCAACGGATATACGGTCAGAGATGAACCAATTACTATTAGTAATCTAGCATCCAGAATCATTTCCCGGGCATCCATGTAGTTTTTAATATTTTCTCCGAAAAGAACCACATCCGGCTTTAATACTCCATTACATTCCTTACAACGGGGAACTGTCTCGGCATAATTTTTCACATAATCATCCGGGTATTCTTTCCGGCATTTACGATTCTGGCATATAAAAACATTGGCCGTACCGTGAACCGGAATAACCTTTTTGCTGCCGGCCAATTGATGCAGGTTGTCTATGTTTTGCGTTACTATTCCGTGAATCAGACCGTCAGCTTCCATTTCCGCCAGCCGGTAATGGGCCTGACTGGGCGTAACCGGCGGGAATTCAAAATATTGACGATAAAATTCATAAAATTCTTCCGGATGACGATTGAAAAAATCAATATTAATAATTCGCATAACCCTATCTTCACCCAGTTGCCTGTAGATTCCCTTTTCACCGCGAAAATCAGGTATACCCGCTTCAGTACTTATCCCCGCACCGGTAACTACAACGGTATAATTAGAACTTTTAATCAAACCGGCCAATCTATCAACATCAGATGCCATAGAATCTCCCTCCTGAATTTTCCTCTTTCCACTATATCATTATCTACTGGAAATTTAAAGTTGGGGTGAGGATAGTGGAACAACAGAAGAACAACAGAACCATCCACGTGTATCCCCTCTTAATATATAACAAAAATTCATTTATAATATAAAAATTTATATGATATACTGATTTTAGATTTAGGAGGGGAGTGGGGCTTGTGTCTAATCATACTGTTGAAGATTTTGCAATAATCAGACAGGTAAATGTTATGAGAATAAAGGAGAGTAAAGAGCAGGGGCAGAAAGTGGTGGGGATTTATTGTACCTATTGTCCACAGGAATTAATTCTGGCTGCGGGCGCTATACCGGTTGGTTTATGCGGAACCAGTGAAGCACCTATTGCATTGGCCGAAGAAACTTTACCACGGAATTTATGTCCTTTAATAAAATCTTCTTATGGATTTGCAGCAGGAGATACCTGCCCGTTTTTCCATTTTTCTGATTTGGTCATTGGAGAAACAACCTGTGATGGTAAAAAGAAAATGTTTGAATTAATGCAGGAAATTAAGCCGGTCTATGTTATGCAGCTTCCCCATGTACATCAGAATGAGAATTCTTTTAATCTCTGGGTTGAGGAGTTACGCAGCTTAAGAACCTGGCTGGAGAAGAATTTGGATACTACTATAACCGATGAAGGTTTATGGAAAGCTATTGATGAAATTAATCAGGAGACAGCAGCGGCCAAAGCTATTTGTGATATAAATCAAATGAATCCCCCTCCGATTAGCGGGTTGGACTTGTTAACCATTACCTGGTCGAGAAGTTTCAATTCCAATAAAGCAGAAGTTATTGAGATGTTAAAAGGGGTACGGGAAGAATATATTAATAATACCGTGACAGATAATATCGGTAGGCCTCGGGTATTATTGACCGGTTGTCCGGTTGGCCTGGGTTCAGAAAAGGTGGTTCGACTAATTGAAGAAGCAGGCGGCAGCATGGTGGCTATGGAGAATTGTTCCGGCTATAAAACTCTGGAATTACAAACCGAGCGAAATCAGGACGATCCAATTGTAGCACTGGCTCGTAAGTATTTACAGATTCCCTGCTCCTGTATGACTCCCAACCCTTACCGAATGGAACTTTTGGAGCGGATGATAGAGGATTTTAGAGTGGATGCAGTTATTGATCTTACCTGGCAGGCTTGTCATACTTATAATATTGAAGCACATGATGTTGGTCGGCTGGTTAAGTCTAAAAATATTCCATTTCTACATCTGGAAAGTGATTATTCCAATTCTGATTTGGAGAGTCTTAAAGTCAGGATAGAAGCATTATTGGAGATGGTTGAAAAATGATTTCTATTGGTCTTGACATTGGGTCAGTAGCAGCCAAGGGAATTATGCTGGATTCTTCCCGGCAATACTCGGTTATGATTCCAACCGGATGGAGTCCGCGGGATGCCGGCAGACAATTGATAAACCGTTTGCTGGACAGCTCAGGATATAATGAAGTTGAAGTTGATAGTATTACTGTTACCGGATATGGACGGATTGCTATTAAACAAGCTGCTAGAAGTGTTACTGAGATTCGATGTCATGCCCGGGGAGTTGCCGAGATATGTCCCGGAGTAAGTACTATTATTGATATCGGTGGACAGGACAGCAAGGTAATTCATATTGACGAGTCGGGACGAGTGCTTGATTTTGCCATGAATGATAAATGTGCTGCCGGTACCGGTAAATTCCTACAGGTGATGGCCAATGCTTTGGAAATAGATGTAAGTGAATTAGGAGAAGCTGAGGATTTGAATACAAAAGTCAGTATAAACAGTATGTGTACTGTTTTTGCTGAGTCTGAGATTGTTGGTTTATTTGCCCGGGGAACCCCCAAGGGAGGTATCATAGCCGGATTACATCAATCAGTAGGAAAAAGGGTTGGCAGTATGGCCAAAAGATTAGGCGTTAAGGAACAGGTTGCATTTACGGGTGGGGTAGCTCAGAATCAGGGTATAAGACGGGCATTGGAACAGGAGTTGGGATGCCGGATTATTGTGCCTGAAGTATGTCAATTTACCGGTGCACTGGGAGCGGCTCTGATAGGAAGGGAATAATTACAATAGGATTAAATAATATGATTAAGGGAACGGACATAGTTTTTGATATTATCTACGCCCATCCGCAAACGGAAGAGGTATTCCGCAGTTGGGACACTGAAAATAGCTGTATATTATGTGAACAGCTTTTTGACCCCCTGGAGTCGGTAGTGGAAAAAACAGGTATGAGTGTAGCTGAAATGCTGGAAATATTAAATAATAAGATTAAAGGTGCAGAATAAATGTTTATATAAAGAGGTGAGGGTATGAACAAAATAGTGGATGCCAGGGGACTTTCCTGTCCGCAGCCGGTTATTTTGACCAAAAAAGCTATGGATGAAGGTAGATATGACTCATTAATTACTATTGTTGACCAGACAGCTGCTCTGGAGAATGTCAGTAAACTGGCTGAAAAAGAGGGTTATAGGGTGGCAGTAGAGGAAAAAGGCGACGAGTATCATATTTCCATGAGTCGGGATGAGTCGCTCATAGATGTTGATATTTCCATGCCCCGGGAAGTAGCAGTTCTTATTACCAGTCGCTGGTTTGGGCAGGGTGAAGAAGAATTAGGTAAGGTGCTGATGAAAAGTTTCCTGTACACCTTGAGTGAAATGACCAGTCAGTTAAGCCATATTATTTTTATGAATAGCGCGGTATTTTTAACTACGGAGGGTTCAGAGGTCAAAGAAATTCTGACCGGTATAGCCGAAGACGGGGTTGAAATTTTGTCCTGTGGAACTTGTCTGGATTTCTATAATCTAAAGGACAAATTAGCAGTAGGCACAGTTACTAATATGTTTACTGCTATGGATATTATTGCCGGGGCCAATCGCAATATAACTATCTAGGAAGGTAGAAGATATAATTATGATTTATATAGACAATGCAGCTACTACCTATCCTAAACCCGAGGCTGTTTATGAAGCTGTTGACCATTTTAATCGATTTATGGGCGGAAACCCTGGCCGGGGCAGTAATAAAAAGGCGCTTAAAGCCGGGTCAATGTTGCTGGAAACCCGGGAAGCACTAGCCAGGCTATTTAATATTGCCGATAGTGATCAGGTGGCCTTTACTGCCAATGTAACAGAATCAATTAACCTTGGCTTAAAAGGGATTCTAAAGCCAGGGGATCATGTGATTACAACCAGCATGGAGCATAATGCCGTAGCCAGACCTTTACATGTTCTATCTCAAAAGGGAGTACAATGGACCCAGGTGAAATGCGCTGCCGATGGAAGTCTTGACCCCGCAGATGTGAGGGCAGCCATACGGGATAATACTCGTATGATTTGTATGCTGCATGCTTCCAATCTAACCGGAACTATTATGCCGATAGATGAGGTGGGGGTTATAGCCCGGGAAGCGGGAATATTATTTATGGTTGACAGTGCGCAGACTGCCGGAGTATTGGAAATTGACGTAGCAGCTCAAAATATTGATATATTGGCTTTTACCGGGCATAAAGCTCTGTTGGGTCCTCAAGGAACTGGGGGTATTTATTTGCGTCCCGGTTTAGAGATTTTACCGCTTAAAGAAGGCGGCACCGGTTCGTTGTCAGAATCATTGGAACAGCCTGCACTGATGCCTGACAGGTTGGAAAGCGGAACTCTTAATACCCCAGGTATAGCAGGTTTATTAGCCGGATTGAATTTTATTGAGCTGGTTGGTCAGAAGGCTATTGGCGAAAAGGAACAAAAGATGACGGCTATGTTGATAGAAGGTTTAAAGGAAATCAAGGGTTTAATCATGTACGGTCCCAAAGATGTAAAACGTCAAACGGCAGTAGTGGCTTTTAATATAGTTGATATTGATTGTGGCGAACTTAGCTATGCACTTGATTCTGAGTGTGAAATAGTGATCCGTTCAGGATTGCACTGTGCTCCTTTGGCCCACCAAACGATTGGAACGCTGGAACAAGGTGCCTGCCGCATCAGCCCAGGCTATTTTACTACTGAAGAAGAAATATTACAGGTAATAAAAGCTATTCACTCGATAGCTCGACGATAAACCAAAGATTTAACTGAAAAAGATGGAGACTCATAAAGCCTGCCGTGATGTAAAACGACAGGCTTTATTAAGATATTATATGGTTAATTTTTAGGGGATAAAGTTTTGTTTACGGGCTTCGTACATGAGCCAATCGCGGAAATCCGGGTGGGCGATACTGACCAGCTCTTTTACGCGGGTACGCAGATTCTGGCCTTTCAAAAAAGCTACGCCGTATTCTGTAACAATATATTGCACATCGGTACGGGAGACAGTAGTAAATATTCCCGGAGATAGTGAGGGGACAATTTTGGACTTTACTTCACCTTCCTTAGTCGTGTATGTGGAGTATAATGTCAGGAAGGATTTACCCCCTTTGGAACGCCAGGCGCCCTGAACAAAATCAAGTTGTCCACCAGTTCCAGTATACTGCATGGTGCCAATGGACTCGGAAGCGCACTGGCCGGTTAAATCAACTTCCATAGTAGCATTGACGGAAATTAATTTATCATTTTTGCCAATTATATAGGGGTCGTTTACAAAGCGGGTAGAATGCATTTCCACCAGGGGATTTTCATCTATAAAATCATACAGTTTTCGGCTGCCCATAGCAAAACTGCCAATCCATTTATAGGGCATAAAATTTTTCTTTTGACAGGTTACTACTCCGGCGTTATACAAGTCAACCATAGAGTCGGTTAACATTTCAGAATGAATTCCCAGGTCTTTTTTATCCATCAAAAAGTTGGCAATAGCATTGGGCATACCACCAATACCTAGTTGCAGACATGAACCATCATCAATCATATCAGCAATAAAACGGCCAATTTTTTCATCCCGGTCATTGGTGGGAATAGGAGGGACTTCCACCAAATGGATATGGTTTTCTACCACCGCGCTTACCTCAGAAATATGCAACTGGTTATTCCCATAAGTACGGGGCATGTTTTCGTTTACTTCCACGATAATATGGCGGGGGTTGGCAGTCTTGGCGGTTTCCCATCCCCAGTCCACATTGCATCCGGTGGAGAAAAATCCATGT
>ENA-UOXR01003398-UOXR01003398.1-bioreactor-metagenome-genome-assembly--contig:-NODE-3398-length-13520-cov-6.105978_pt1 | contig 13520 bp, 12 predicted proteins | sample MGYA00238164_ERZ764825 | MGnify/ENA primary metagenome ERZ764825 (study PRJEB28920, sample SAMN05720171) | bioreactor metagenome | isolation source: Anaerobic biogas reactor | place: USA:Washington...
GTCCGCCTTGCGAGCCCTAGGCAGGAAATCCGTTTGTTGGAAGGGGCTGGAATCCACGGCCCGCGAGCGCATCAAGGAAGACCTTCGCTTTGTGAGCGAGAAAGCCGAGGCGTAAGGGCCGTCCACGGTGGGGACACCGGCGTTTCGGCGCAATGCGGAGCTGCTGATCAAAGCCCCTCCGGGCCATCCCGGAGGGGCTTGTATTTGTGAGGGAGGGGCTTACACGAGGCCCTGGTCGAGCATGGCGTCGGCGACCTTGACGAAGCCGGCGATGTTGGCGCCGACCACGTAGTTGCCTGCCTGGCCGTATTCCTTGGCGGTTTCGCAGGCGCTGGTGTGGATGGACACCATGATCTGCCGGAGCCGGGCTTCGACTTCGTCGCGCGTCCAGTTCAGGTGCATGGCGTTCTGGGCCATTTCGAGCCCGGAGGTGGCGACGCCGCCGGCATTGGCGGCCTTGCCGGGGCCGTACAGGATATTGTTTTCCAGGAAGATATCCACGGCCTCGGGGGTGGAGGGCATGTTGGCGCCTTCGGACACCAGCTGGCAGCCGTTCTGGACGAGGGCGGCGGCGTCGGCGCCGCTGATTTCGTTCTGGGTGGCGCTGGGGAACGCGCAGTCGCAGGGGATGCTCCAGGGCGCCTGGCCTTCCAGATAGCGGCAGTTGAATTCCCGGGCGTAGTCGGCAATGCGTCCGCGCCGGACGTTTTTCAGTTCCATGACGAACGCCAGTTTTTCGGCATCGATGCCGCCGGGATCGTGGATGCTGCCGGAGGAATCCGAGAGGGACACCACCTTGCCGCCGAGCTGGTTGATTTTTTCCACCGTGTACTGCGCGACGTTGCCGGAGCCCGACACGGTGCAGATTTTGCCTTCAAAGGTTTCCCCGCGGGTCTTGAGCATTTCCTCCGCGAAGAACACGCAGCCGTAGCCGGTGGCTTCGGGGCGGATGAGGGAACCTCCCCAGTTGAGTCCCTTGCCGGTGAGCACGCCGGTGAACTCGTTGCGGAGGCGCTTGTACTGGCCGAACAGGAACCCGATTTCCCGTCCGCCGACGCCGATGTCGCCGGCGGGCACGTCGGTATGCGGGCCGATGTGCCGGCAGAGCTCGGTCATGAAGGACTGGCAGAAGCGCATGACTTCGTTGTCCGACTTGCCCTTGGGGTCGAAGTCGCTGCCGCCCTTGCCGCCGCCCATGGGCAGGGTGGTCAGCGAGTTCTTGAAGATCTGTTCGAAGCCGAGGAACTTCAGGATGCTGAGGTTGACGGAGGGGTGGAAGCGCAGGCCGCCCTTGTAGGGGCCGATGGCGCTGTTGAACTCGATGCGGAAGCCGCGGTTGACGCGCGGCTGGCCGGCATCGTCGATCCACGGCACGCGAAACAGAATCTGGCGTTCGGGTTCGACGAGGCGTTCCAGGATGCGTCCCTGCTGGTATTTCTTGTGGCGCTGAACGACGGGCTCAAGCGTTTCGAGCACTTCCCGGGCGGCCTGGAGAAACTCCGGTTCGCCGGGGTTGCGGGTCTGCAGCTGGGTTAATACCTCTTGGACATAGCTCATTGGGATCTCCTTCTGAATAGACCGGCGTTTTGTTTTAGCCGGTAATAGTTGGCCGTAAAAATGAGGCATGATGAAATAAAGTGCAATACATCTGGAAAATATATTTTGGCGATACGGCAATATTGCCGTATAGAGTGGAATCTGATCTCACATAACCGGCAGGAGACCGGAGGATTTTTGTCTTTCGCTGTCGGTGAGCCGGGCCCAAACGAGGGAAGAATCGCATGAAATGGACAGGCCATGACATACAGCAGCGGATTCTGAAAGTGCTGCACCGGGCGGAGGGGCCGGCGGGGGCCGCGCAGATTGCGCATTGGCTCCGGGGCTGGGGGGTGGAGCTGAGCGAGCGCAGCATCCGGCTGCATCTGCTGCGGCTGGACCGGGCGGGGCTGACCGAACTGCACAGCCGCCGGGCGGGGCGCCGGCTGACGGCCCAAGGCGCGGCGGAGGTGGAGAAGGGCGATGTCATCGAGCGCATGGCCTTTGTTTCGGGACAGATCGACGAACTGACGTACCGGATGGGATTTCAACTCCGCGCGGGCGCCGGCACGCTGGTGGTCAACACGACTCTGCTGTCCGCCCGGGACGAGCAGGCGGCCATCGCGATCGTACGGCCGGTGTTCGCGGCCCGTCTGGGCATGGGCTCGCGGCTGCTGATCCGGCGGGCCGGGGAGGTGTATGATGCGGGCCGGGGCGACCGGGTGCCGAAGGGGAAAATCGCGCTGGTGACGGTGTGCAGCGTCACGTTGAACGGCATCCTGCTGAAAGAGGGCATTCCGGTGACGTCGCGATACGGCGGCCTGCTGGAAATCCGCAACCGGCTGCCGGCGCGCTTTGTCGAACTGCTGGAATACGGCGGAACCACCCAGGATCCGCTGGAACTGTTCATTCGGGCCCGCATGACCAGCGTCCGGCGCTGCGAGCAGACCGGAAACGGACTGGTGGGGGCGAGTTTCCGGGAATTTCCGTCGGGGGCGCTGCCGGCCGTGCTGAAAATCCGGGATCAGCTTCGCCTGATCGGGCTGGACGGCATTGTGGCGATCGGGATGCCCGGCCAGCCGCTGTACGGCATCCCGGCGGGGGAAGGCCGGACGGGCCTGGTGGTGCTGGGGGGGCTGAATCCGGCGGCGGCGCTGGATGAAGCCGGGCTGGCCGGCGTGCACCGCTCCCTGGCGGGGCTGCTGGAGTATCGCCAGTTTCCGGAATTCCGCCACCTGAACATGTGGACGCGGCGGGGAGAGTAGCCGGTCCGGAGCGACTCAGGGGCCGGGCGGCGTGGCGGGATATTCGATCGGTTCCGGAGCGGGTTCGGCTTCGGGCAGATGGCGGGAGACCAGATACCAGCCATAGACGCCGAATCCGATCAGGGCCGCCAGCGCCAGCAGATACAGAAATACGCGCTTGCCCACGTGGGCTTCGAAGCGGGCCTTGCGCAGGGCAATGGGCACGGCGGCGGCCAGGATGCCGGCAATCAGCGCCAGTCCGATGCGGAAGAAAAGGGCTTGAAGAACATGGGGGGGCATTTGAAGAAATCCTAGCATGGCCGGTCGGGCTTGGCAAGCGGCGCGACAGCGCGCGAGAGGTCAGGGGTGCAGATTCGCCCGGAGGTCAGGTGGAAGGCCGGAGCTGTCGCCACACCCGCTCATTGGCGGGGGTGGGGATTCCGTGTTCCCGGCCCAGGCGGCAGACGGTTCCGGCCAGCCAGTCCACTTCGGTGGGGCGTCCGGCTTCCACGTCTTGAAGCATGGAGGTTTTGTTGTCCGGGGCGGCGGCGCGGATGATGGATTCGGCCCAGGCGGGCAGATCGGCGGCCCCGGGAATGCCCAGGGCGGCGGCGACGGCGGCGGCCTCGTCCATCAGGTCGCGGGCCAGGCGCATGGAGTCGGGATTTTCCTGCAACTCGCGGCAGGGGGCGCGCAGCACGGCCTGGGCCTGGTTGATGCCGACGTTCAGGATGAACTTGCGCCACTGGGCGGTGCGCATGTCGTCGGGAATGACAAAGCGGATGCCGCAGCGGTCCAGGAAGGCGGCGACGGAGCGGACGCGCGGGGACGGCGGGGTGTTGCGGGCTTCGCCGAAGAGGATTTTGTCGCCGCCCTGCTGGCTGACATCGTGGCCGGAGCGCATGGCGCTTTCGCAATGGACCAGGCCATGCAGCACGCGCGGCCGGCCGAAGGCCGCCGCGAGGATGTCCTGGGCGAGAATGCCGTTGAGCAGCGGCAGGATCTGGGTATGCCCGGCGACGAGCGGAGCGATCATCGGGAGGGTTTGGTCGAGCGCGACGGATTTGACGGCCACCAGGATCAGGTCGGCGGGCGGTCCCGGCCGGTCCGGGGTGACGTAGTGCAGGTTCAGGCGCCGGCCGTTCAGGGAGGGCGGGTCGGTCTGGTAGCGGGCGATGCGCGCGGGATCGGCCAGAATCCGCAGTTGATCCGGAACCCGGGCGGAGATTCGGGCGGCATACAGGGTGCCGATGGCGCCCAGGCCGATCAGGACCGCCTGCTGCACGGGCGGGGGATCATGTTCCGGTTTGTTCATGGGGCTCATCTTACGGCGGGGCGGCGCTGCGCGCAACGGGCTTTGCCGCGCCGGGATTTTCCACGGTGTGGAAAATCCGGATTTTTGGCGGGGATGCCGTGGGGCAGAAGGCACAAGGCGGCCATTCACGGGTTGAACCCTTCCGCTGGCCCGATCTCTTATCGAGTCGGGACCCGTGGGGTAACAGCTGGACAGCCGGGCAGCCAACCACGGATTTCATGGCGCGGCGGAGCCGCCATCAAAAAATCGGAACCCAAGGGAACAGCCCAGCAGGAAAACAGGAAACGCAGGAACACAGGAAAACCTCGAAATAGGGGGCAGGAGGGGCAGGCTCTGTCCTGCCCGGTTTTTGGCAGGATTGCCGCAAGCCCTATGCCCGCCAGATAGTGCTCGCCGCAGTCCTGGCCGCGTCATCCGCTAGCAGCCTATTCATGTATTCTGCAGCCGCAGAATTCGACCGGGACGGGGTCGTCCCGGCTCCAAATAGCCACTGAATTCTTGTTTTTGGAGCCCCCGACGACCCCGTCGGGGGGGTATGGAGCGGCTGTGGCATTATGAAAACTGCTTTGATACAGTACAGATTTTGAAGATGGCCTCGTAAACACGTGCCCCAAAAGACGGAGTTGGCAGATAGTCGTACGGATTCCGCGGAGGGGGGATCGAGGATCGACTTTGGCGTACGTTGAGAAATGAAATGCAACCTGCCCGCCTGTAGAGAGGTACCGCTTTGGCTCGGGCTCGAACAGCCAACAGCCGAACAGCCAAGCTACGGATTTCACGGATTGTACGGATTCGGACTGGGGCTATTCTTTGGATTTTCCACGGTGTGGAAAATCCGGATTTTTAGCGGGGTTGTCGCGGGGCGGAAAGCCAAACGCTGCCATTCACGGGCTGCCCCCTTTGCTCAGGGCAGGCGGGTGACGAGGAGGCGGACGGGGGGGGCGTCGGAACGGGCGGGCTGAAGGGAGAAGGAGGCGAGGGCGGCGGGGAGCAGGCAGGTGGAGCGGCGCTGGAGGATCATGGCGGGCTGGCCGGGTGTCTTGATGCGCAGGTCGCCGTCTTCGGGGAACAGGATCAGAAAGCTGCGGGAGTCGTGCGCGATGTCGCAGGGGGCGGAGACGGTCCATTCTTCGACGACGAAATGGGGATCGGCGAGGAGCGGGCGGACGGTGTGGCCGGGGGAGCGGGTTTCGACGGGCTGGACGGGGGCGATGGGGCTGCCGGTGAGGGACCAGTTGATGACGCGCAGGGCCTGTTCGATGTGCAGGGGGCGGGGATGGCCGTTCCGGTTCAGGCGGTCCCAGTCGTAGAGGCGGTAGGTGGTATTGGCGTCCTGCTGGACTTCGATCAGGAGGCAGCCGGCGCCGATGGCGTGGACGCGTCCGCCGGGGGTATGGAAGACCATGCCGGGGCGGGCGGGAAAGCGCTGGAGAAGGGACGGGATGGCGCCTGCGGCGCGGGCGCGCTCGAAATCGGCCGGGGTCGTGCCAGGCTTGAAGCCGGAGTAGATATGGGCGTCGGGGGTGGCGGACAGCACGACCCACATTTCGCTTTTGGCTTCGCCGCCGAAGCGGGCGGCGGCGGCCTCGTCGGGATGAACCTGGACGGACAGGGTTTCCCGGGCATCAATGATTTTGACCATGAGGGGGAAGGCGGTGTCGGTGCGGCCGGCGCCGAGCAGGCCGGGGCCGCGGCGGCGGATGGCCTCGGCAAGGGTGGCGCCGGCATCGGGGCCGGTGATGATGCGGGTCTGGCCGTCGGGGTGGTCGGCCACTTCCCAGGCCTCGGCATAGGTGCCGGGATGGAGGCGGCGGTGGAATTCGTGCCGGAGGCGGTCGCCTCCCCAGATATACTCCTTGTACACGGGTTGCAGCAGAATGGGCATGGGCGGGATGGCGGCCATTGATCCCGGATTGTGCCTTGGAGAGCGGAAGCGGACAAGTCCAGAAAGCGGATTTGCCGGGAGCGGATATTTTCTGCTTGTTCGGGGGCGGGGGGGCCATCACAATCCTGCGCAAAGGAATAAACATGCGGCGGCCGGCGAACCCGGGCGCCCGGAGGAGGCCCATATGAAGCGGATCATGGTGATGATGGCGGTCGGGTGGATGTCGCTGCCGGTGCAGGCCGGATTCCGGGCGGCGCCGATGGCGAGATCGAGCCGGGCGGCGGGCATGCCGTTTGCGGCCGAGTTGTCGCTGGGGCTGGCCAACGGCGAGGCGAAGGAGCATGTGTATGATTATGACGGTCCCGGGGGCGCGCGGCGCCAGCTGAGCCGGCTGGACTGGGACATCAAGAACGTGGTGATGGGCGGGGGCAGCCTGTCGGTCAGGCCGTTCAGCGGCCAGAACCCTTTTCTGGAGCGGTTCACGGTGAACGGGGGGATGTGGATCGCGCTGACGGAAGGCAGCGGGGAGATGGACGACTACGACTGGCTGGACACCGGGTCCGCGGACTGGACGCACTATTCGCTGTCGGACGTGGACGTGACGGAAGGCTACAGGCTGGATCTGAACCTGGCGTTTGACGTGTGGGCGAATCCGTCGTTCGCGGTGCGGGCCATGGCGGGTTACAAGCAGGACGGGTGGAGCTGGGAAGACAGCGGAGACTACCAGCTGTATCCGGAGTACGGTTACATTCCCAAGTACCGGGACGGCGAAAACATGATCAACTACGAGCAGGAATTCCGCATGCCCTATCTCGGGGCGACGGTGGACTGGACCTGGGAGGCGCTGACCGTGTCGGGATATCTGACATGGAGCCCGATCGTGGAGGCGACCGACTGGGATGAGCATGTCGCGCGCGATCTGCACTATAAAGATACCTTCAAGGACGGCGACATGCTGGGACTCGGTATCGAAGCACGCTATGATCTGACCCAAATGGGCTTTTCTGGCTGGTTTTTAACCGCCGCGTTGGAGTATCAGAAGATCGATCGTATTGTGGGCGACATGCAGATGGTCGATATTGTGACCGGCGAGTCGGGCGGTTACACGGATGTGGCCGGCATCGAAAACGAAACCCTGATGATTTCAGTGGGCGGCGGACTCCGCTTCTAGGCTGAATGATTCCAGGTTAGGCACACGAGAGGACAGCAGCAGCATGAGACGATGGATGGTGGCAGGCACGGCCGGGATGGTCGTTTGGGGCATGGCGTTGGCGGCGGGAGCGCAGGCGGAGGCGCCGGCGCCGGAGGCCTCCGCGCCGGAATGGGCGCAGGGGCTGTGCGGCGCGGTGGACGAGGGGGTGCGCGTGCTGGAAGAGATCCGGTTGTCGCCGGAGGGATCGGTGGCTCGCGCGGCGCTGCTGGAAGCGCTGATCCGGGCCGCGGAGCCCGGGGCGGAGTTTTTCGACGGGGCGGATCCGGCGGCGGCCCGCCGGGAAGGCTCCCGGACGGCCTGGGAGACGGGGCTGGTGCTGGTGCCCTCGGAAGGCGGTCCCCGGGTGGCGGCGGTCCGGGAGGATTCGCCGGCGGCCCGGGCGGGGCTCGCGCCGGGAGAATGGCTGGAAACGATCGGCGGCCGCGCGGCGCCGGCGGGCGCCTCGCTGGCGGAGGCGCGGCAGTGGCTGGCGCAGGGGGACGAGGCGGCCGTGGAACTGGGGGTCCTGGGGCTGGACGGCGAAAGCCGGACGGTGACGCTCGAACGGGTGCGCCGCGAAGGGGCCTCCGTGGCGGGCATCGAAGAGCTGCCGACGGGCATCGGCTACATCCGGGTGGCCGGGATTCATCCGGGGGCCTCCGGCGAAATCGCGGCGGCGCTGGAGAGCTGGCAGTCGGGCCGGGTGTTCGGGGCGATCCTGGATCTGCGCGGGGCCGACGGGAGCGCGGAAGAGGAAGTGGCGCGCGCGGCGGCGCGTTTCGCCGGGGAGGGGACGCTGCTGTACACCCGCTCCGACCGGCAGGGGACCGAACTGGCGGCGGTGAAGGCGCCGGCGGCCGAGGTGGAGACGCTGCCGCTGATGGTGCTGGCGGACGAAGGCACCTGCGGCGCGGCGGAACTGCTGGCGGCGGTGCTGAGCGGCAGCGTGAAGGGGGCCATGCTGATCGGGCGCGAAACGTCCGGGGATCCGCTGATCCGCGAGCCGGTGGCGCTGTCCACGGGCCGGCACGCGTGGCTGGCGACGCGGGAAATCCGCACGGCGGACGGCACGGTGTACTGGGGGGCGGGCGGAGTGAAACCGGATGTGCTGATCACCGATGCGGCGCTGAACGAAACGGCCTTCGAGCCGGACGAACCGTTGTTGATGCGGAGCCGGAAGACCGTCCTGGACGAAGAGAAGGAAGACAAGGCGCTGCGGGACCGGACCCGCCATGACACCTATCTGCGGCGGGCGACCGATCTGCTGCTGGGGCTTCAGGCGCTCGGCTATGACCGGAAGCGCTAGGCCCGGGTTTCTGCTGCCGCCCGGGCCCGAACACATCCGCCGCGCGGCGGAAGCGTGCCGGGCGGGCGAACTGGTGATTGTGCCGACGGAAACCGTGTACGGGGCCGCCGTGCGCGCGGATTCGCCCGGCGCGCTGGAACGGCTGCGGGCGGCCAAGGGGCGGGAGGCCGGCAAGCACCTGACGCGCATGGCGGCGGAGGCGGATGCGATCCGGGCGGCGGGGATTCCGATGGAGGACGCGGCGCGGCGGCTGGCGGAGGCGTTTTGGCCGGGGCCGCTGACGTTGGTGCTGCCGGACGGGGCCGGCGGCTGGGAGGGATTCCGCGTGCCGGACCACCCGGTGGCCCTGGCGTGGCTGCGCGAGCTGGAACTGCTGCCGGCCGTGACCAGCGCCAACCGCAGCGGGCAGCCGCCGGCGCTGACGGCGCAGGACGCCTGGGCGGCGCTGGAACCGCATGCCGCGCTGGCGCTGGATGCGGGGCCGTCGCCGGGCGGGCGGGCCAGCACGGTGGTCCGCGTGGGGGCGGAGGCGCTGGAGATTCTGCGCGCCGGGCCCATCGGCGCCGAAGAACTCGAACGGGCGGCCCGCCTGCCGGTGCGTTCGGCCGTTTCCTGAGACGGCAGGGGCTATGTCCGGCTATCCCGAATGGGAGCGGACCAGGGCGTAGAAGCGGTCTTCGTAGTCCTTGAATTTGCCGAGCCGGGTCAGAAGCTGGGCGAGGGGGGCCAGGCGGCTGCGGTCGCCGGCGGCCATCCGGAAGGCTTTTTCGATCTCGTGACGGGAGCCGTCCGGATCGGCGCGGAGATCGCGCGCATTGACGGGCGCGGACTGCTTGACGACTTCGAAGAGAAGCTTGAGCAGGCAGACCTCCCAGGGCTCGTCCACGCCGACGATCAAGGCGGACAGCGGGTCGGCCTTGGTTTTCAGGTCGGTGCGCACGCGTTCCACCACGTTGTCCATGGAATCGTGGACAATGGATTCGGTGACGGTTTCGTGGCGGATCTTGAAGCCGTACTTGATCAGGACCATCTCGGATTCGTGTTCGCGCAGCCAGCGGATGAAGTCCTCGGCCTGGCCGGCCTGGAAGCCTTCGAGGGGGGATTCCGTGAAAGTCTGGGGGGTCAGGATTTCGGGGCGGAAAGACTGGATGCGGCCTTCGCGGACGCGGACCTGGCCGACGGAATCCATCAGTTCGGTGACAAGGCGGTAATTGATCTGGGTGGAGCCGAAGGTTTCGAGACGGCCGCGGGGCAGTTCGAGCACCTCGGTGTTGTTGACCGCATACCAGAAATCGAATTTGTCGGGGACGTGCGTCATGTTGCGCCTACCGTACGGCAATCGCCGGGGAAGCGCAAGGCGGGGGAGGGGGCGGCATCGCGGGCGGCATCGCAGCGGGCGCCTCTGCGATTGGGCGTGCATCCTGAGGGTCAGAAGAACGTAACGGCTTGCCTTCGTGGCACGCGGCTCCTGTCGCGTGCGGTTGAAAGGAACCGCGCGGGACGGGAGCCCCGCGCTACGAGGGCCCATTCTGGCGACACCCAATTGCAGATGCGCTCCAGCCACACTCAAGGAAAACAAACCGAACCGAGTCGCCAGTCAACGCAAAAGCCACAAGCGTCTGTCTATCCTGCCTGGTTCGGCGCTGGCTTGCCGCGCTGGCGGACGACTTCGTAGAGGAGGATGGTGGCGGCGGCGGCGACGTTGAGGGAGTCGGCCTGTCCGAGCATGGGGATGCGGACCAGATCGTCGGCCTGCGTCATCCAGGCGCTGCTGAGGCCGTACTGTTCGGCGCCGACGACGATGGCGACGGGGCGGGTCATGTCCACGTCGGTGTAGTTTTTCGTGGCATGGGGGGAGGCGGCGACGGAACGGATGCCGCGGGCGCGGAGCCAGGCGATGGTGTCGTCGGTGGAGGCTTCGGCGACGGGGACGGTGAAGAGCGTGCCGATGGAGGCGCGGACGACGTTGGGGTTGTGGATGTCGGTGCAGCGGTCGCAGACGATGAGGGCATCGGCGCCGGCGGCGTCGGCGGTGCGGAGCATGGTGCCGAGGTTGCCGGGTTTTTCGATGTGTTCGCCGACAACGAGAAACGGATTGTCGGGCAACTCCAGGTCGTCCAGGGTGCGGCGGGTCTGGGGGCAGAGGGCCAGCAGGCCTTCGGGCCGGTCGCGGTAGGCGATTTTGCGGAAGACCGGTTCGGTGCATTCGAACAGGGGGACGTGCTGTTCGGCGCAGCGGGCGACCAGGCCGGGTTCGTTCTTGCCCTGATAGAGGGCGGGGCAGAAAAAGAGGCGGTGGACGGGGATTTGGTTGTCGAGGGCGCGTTTGACTTCGCGATAGCCTTCGACGACGAGGAGTCCGGCTTCGTCACGGTGGGAGCGCTGGCGCAGCTTGACGACGTCCTTGATGCCGGGGTTCTGGAGGCTGGTGATGAGTTGGGGTGAGGAGGGCATGGCTGGGGGGGGAGGGGGGTCAGGGTTCAGGGGTTCAGGGTGACAATTTCACAATTCAATGTTCCGTATTCAATGTCCAACAACCAATGTCCAATATCCAATGACCACGTGTGGATTTGCCATGCGTTCATGATTTCCAGGAGTGTTTGCGGGGGGAGAGGCCGAGGAGGTCGATGGAGCGGGCGAGGCCGTAGAGGAAGTAGAGGACGCCGAGGCGGAAGAAGAGGGCGGGGGAGTTGGCGCGGTCGGCGATGAGGGCGGCGGGGGTGGCGGTGACGAGGACGAGGGGGGCGAGCAGGAGGAGGGCCCAGGGGGAGAGGAGGGGGGCGAGCACCAGGCCGGCGGCGGCGAGCAGGAGGGCGGCCAGGAAGAGGAGGGAGAAAAAGATGGCGTTGGCGCCGGACGCGCCGCCGGAGCTGCGGAGGATGGTGCCGTAGGCCTTGCGGTTGGCGTGCCAGAGCTGCTGGCGGAAGTACTGGCGGAGGGTGGCGGGTTCGCCGAGATGGGTGACGCGCAGGGCGGGCAGGGCGACGACTGCGCAGCCGGCGCGGGCGGCGCGGAAGGCGAAATCGGTGTCTTCGCCGGTGACGAGGGATTCGTCGAATGCCGGCACGACGCCGAGGAGGGCGCGGTTGAAGAGCATGTTGCGGGTGGTGAGCAGGCGGAAGGCGCCGTCGGTGACCGGGGCGGGGTCGTCGCCGCCGCCGCCGGCGTGTTTGTGGCGCCAGTGGGCGTGCCAGGTCCGCTGGATCCAGTTGCCGGATTCGGGGGGCTGGACGGGATAGCCCAGCAGGACGGGGAGCGGTTTTTCCAGCCAGGGCAGGGCCTGCTGGAACCAGTCGGGCTCGGGGAGGCAGTCGGCATCGAGGAAGGCGAGGATGTGTCCGCGGGCGGCCTGCAGGGCGTGGTTGCGGCAGACGGGAATGGAGGCGCCGGGCAGGACGAGGCATTCCTCGAATCCGGCGGCGCGGGCGACTTCGACGGTGGCGTCGCGGCTGCCGCCGTCCACGAGGATGGTTTCCAGCCGCCAGCCGTCGGGCAGATGCAGGCGGCTGAGGGCGGCGCGGAGTTCGGGAAGGTGGCGTTCCTCGTTGAGGGCGACGACCAGGACGGACAGGACATGCTGGACGGCGCCGGTCATGATTTTTGGGGGATGTGGCCGGCGGCCCACTGGGTCTGGGCGGCCATGCCGAGGAGAATTTGGACGTCTTTTTCGGTGAGGGTTCCGCGGGAGAGGATGCGGCGGATGCCGAGCATCATGTGGTCGGCGGTGTCGGGGGTCATGAAGCCGATATCGAGGAGGGCCCGGCGCCATTTGGCGAACATGGCTTCGCGCATGGACGACGGGCATTCGGCGGAGCGTTCCTGGGGGGGCTCGAAGGTGCCGGAGGCCGTGAACAGCTCGTAGGCGCAGACCATGACGGACATGGCGAGATTGAGGGATTTATAGGCGTCGGAGGAAGGGATGCGGATGAACTGGGTGCAGAGGGCGAGGTCGTCGAGGGAAAGGCCGTTGTCTTCGGAGCCGAACAGGATGGCGACGGGGGCGTCGAGGGCGGCTTCGAGGAGGCGGGGGGCCCATTCGCGGGGGGTTTTGGCATGGTCGCGGTACAGGCCGCCGCGGTTGGACGTGCCGGCGACGAGTCCGCAGTCGGCGACGGCGTCGGCGGCGGTGGCGAATTCCCGGCGGCGGGCCAGGATGTCGCCGGCGTGGCAGGCCATGGTGGCGGCGGCCTGCCAATCGAAGCCGGGGCGGGGATTCACGAGGGCGAGCTGCGAGAGGCCCATGTTCATCATGGCGCGGCAGGCCGACCCGACGTTGCCGCCGTAGACGGGGTTGACGAGCACGATGCGGATGTTGTCCAAGGGGACCATGGGAACGGGATGATACGGACCGCAGCCCGCAAAGACAACCAGAAGAAGCGGACCGTTGGCGGGTTGGCGGAACATTGGCGTTGAAACGGGCGGGAGGGGGGTGGTAAGGTTCGCCCGAGAAAGGCAGCAAGGAATGGACAGGACGTCATGGATCGTGGTGACCGGCGCAGCCGGATTCATCGGGCGCAACGTGGCGGCGGAGTTGAACCGCCGCGGCGAGGAGCGCCTGCTGCTGGTGGACGATCTGGGGACGGTCGAACGCTGGAAGAACCTGCAGGGGCTGGTGTTCGAGGACATCTGGCCGATCGAGCGCCTCCGCGGGGCGGTGGCGGCCGACGGCCTGCCGCCGGTGAAAGCGGTGTACCACCTGGGGGCGTGCAGCGCCACGACGGAGACGGATGCCGACTACCTGCTGGACAACAACACCCGCTACACGCGGGAGTTGTGCGAATGGTGCCTGGAGCGGGGGGCGCGGTTTGTCTATGCCTCGAGCGCGGCGACCTACGGCGACGGGTCGCAGGGGTATTCCGACGACGATGCGGCAACGCCGGGGCTGGCGCCGCTGAACATGTACGGGATGAGCAAGCAGCTGTTCGACCTGTGGGCGCTGCGGAGCGGGGTGCTGGGGCGGATCGCGGGGCTGAAGTATTTCAACGTATACGGGCCGGGGGAGGATCACAAGGGCGACATGCGCTCGGTGATCCACAAGGCGC
>ENA-UOXR01003416-UOXR01003416.1-bioreactor-metagenome-genome-assembly--contig:-NODE-3416-length-13480-cov-4.557914_pt1 | contig 13480 bp, 9 predicted proteins | sample MGYA00238164_ERZ764825 | MGnify/ENA primary metagenome ERZ764825 (study PRJEB28920, sample SAMN05720171) | bioreactor metagenome | isolation source: Anaerobic biogas reactor | place: USA:Washington...
CGTCGGGCTCTACATGGGCCGCCACGGCAAAGCCCAGGCGGACATACATCCCGGACGAATAGCGCTTCACCGGCGTATCGATGAACCGCTCCAGCTCGGAAAAGGCAATGATCTGGTCGAGCTTTTGGCGGATCTCGCGGCGGCTGAGCCCCAGGATGGCGCCGTTCAGGTAGATGTTCTCGCGACCGGTCAACTCGGGATGAAAGCCGGCGCCCAGCTCGATCAGGGAGGAGACGCGCCCCGTGATCGCCACCTGGCCCTCGGTGGGCTGGGTTATGTTGGAGAGCAGCTTGAGTGCGGTGGTCTTGCCGGCGCCGTTGGGCCCGATGAGCCCCAGGGCGCTGCCAGGCTCGACGTGAAAGCTGACATCGCGCAGGGCCCAGAGGTCACGGGCGGCGTCTCCGCGCACTCGGTTGCTGAGGGCGGCCAGCGTGCCGCGCAGCGTGCCGAGACCCCCCAGGCGGTAGCGCTTGGATACCCCGACGAACGAGACGGTGCCAACAGGTAGGTCGCTCATATTAGGTCCGCAAATGCTGGCTCGACCCGCTTGAAGAACAGGTAGCCGCCGACGAGCAGGATCAGCGTGGCGATGGCGCCGCGGACCAGAGTCGTAGCCTCGGGCGGCGCCCCGTCCAGTAGCGCGCTGCGGTAGCCCTCGATGATCCCCGCCATGGGGTTCCAAAAGTAGAGCGAGCGGAAGCGCTCCGGCACCATGGATGCGGGGTAGATCACCGGCGTGGCATACATCCACACTTGGGTGAGCAGCGGCACCACAAAGCGGACGTCCCGGAAAAAGACCAACAGGGCCGATCCCACCAACACGATGGCAACGGTAAGGACCACCTGCAGCGCCAGCAGCGGGATGACCCACAAACACGCCCAGGTGAGGGGGATGCCATAGGCTAACAGCATGCCCAGAACGATCACCCCCGAGATGAGGAGATCTACCACCGCGGCGCCGACGCTAGCCAAGGGCAGGATCTCGCGCGGGAAATAGATCTTGGTGACCAGGTTCATGTTGTTGACCAGGCTGGCGATCCCAAAGCTCAGCGAGGTGGTCATAAAGGTCCAGGGAACCAGCGCCACATAGGAAAAGAGAGGATAGGGGACATCTCCCGTGTCGACTCGCACCAGCCGCGAGAACACGACGGTAAAGACCATGGCCAGCACCAAAGGTTGCAGCACTGCCCAGGCGACGCCCAAGATCGACTGCTTGTAGCGGATTTGGACCTCGCGCAGCGTCCAGAGCCACAGCAGGTCGCGGTAGCGATAGAGCTGGGTCCAGTGCCCAACCAAGGTCGGCCTCCCTTTCTCGGCGCTCAACGCTAGACTGGTCATCCAAACAGGTACCGATGCCAGCGTCTGGCTGGCGACTTGAGCACGAGGCGCATGATCACCCACGGCACGCCCACCGCGACGGCCGCCAGCAACAGCTGGAACAGGAGTGGGTAGGCCATGACCTGGGGAATGTACCGTTGGGTGGCCCGGGCCGTCACCTCGAGCACGGTGGTATGCAGCAGGTAGATGCCAAAGGTAGCGCTCCCCAACGCCGATAGGGCCTTGGCACAGGTCGGCGGCATGCCCTCAAAGCTGAGAAACGCCAGGATGGCGCTGACGGCAAACAGGCTGCCGGTTAGCGTAAAGATCCCGGCCCGCCAATCCATATCGGTGATGCGAAATATCCACTCGGTCTCCCAGACAGCCAGCGGCAGCGAAAGAACAGCGACGGCCAATAGGAGCCAGCGGTGGCGGACGAGCCACGTCTTCAGCGGACCGAGGTTGTGGCCAGCCACGAGCCCGCCGACGAAAAAGAACAGCCAGCGGGCAAGGGATTGGTTGGGAGTGAGCGTCAGGATCGCTTCCACGGTGGTGCTTTCGCGACCAGTCATCACCGCGCCCAGCTTCCAGTAGAACAAGCCGATGACCGCTAGCAGGATGGCGGCTGCAGCTAGCAACAACCAGCGGCCATGTCTTCTTGCCAGGGGCACCAGCAAGGGCGACACGATATAGAGCTGGCACAGCACGATGACATAGTAATAGGCTGGCACAGCCTCGCCTACCAGCAATCGCCGTGCGTACTCTAGCGGAGGGTAGGTTCGACCCTGAACATAGTCACCCAGGAAGATGACGATCGACCAGATCAGATAGGGGATCAGCAGCGCCTTGAGCCGGTTGCCTACCAGCTTCCAAGCCATCGGGCCCTTGCCACGGTGGGCATAGGCCACAAAAAAGCCCGTGGCAAACAAAAAGGCTGGCACGGCAAAGCAGCAGGCCTTTTGCAGGGTGATCACGGCCAGATAGGAAAGAGTCCCCACGGCGTCATAGTTGGGCACAGAGACCGGCAGATAGCGGTCCGTCCACCAGAACATACCTAGCCAGACCCATTGCGCGGCATGGGCCAAGACCACCGCCACGATGGCGAGTCCGGTCAGCAGCAGTAGACGCTTGATCACGCCAGATCCGCTCCCGTGTTACGTCAGGCGCACATACTGAATGTTGCCATAGCCGCCGCCCCAAGGGTTGCCTCGCTCATAGACCCCCAAGCCTGCTTGGCTGGCCAACGCGAGATAGGTGTCGGATTCGGCCGGCAGCCCCAGCTCGGCTTCCAAGAAATCACACAGCACGCAGTCCATCGCCACGGGATCGACCGACAGGAAAACGCTATTGGGTACCTGGTTGCCAAAGGTGCTCCAGGTGGTGGGCTTGGCCTCGAACCCCTTGGCGGCGAACAGGGCGTCGGCCAGGATCAGCACGGTCTTGCCGCCCAGATGGGGGCTCCGGAACATGTCCACCAGTGGGTTATAGTCGGTCCGGTACTGGCTCCAGTCCAGACCGATATAGTCATGTAGATTCCACGGGTTGGTAATGTCGCCAAAATGGTTCTTGAAGGTCAGCGATACTCCGGCGATACCGTGGGGCTTGAGGATGGGCATGTTTATCAGATAGGAGCAGCCGACGACCACATTGTCGAGAAAGGTCTGTGGCGGCATGGTGACGCCGGCCGGCGGCTGGAAGACCACGGCCGTGCTGGACCAGCCGGCCCCTTGGCGGCAGCCAGCATCACGAAAGACGACGCCCGAGTAGAGGCACCCGTTCACCAGCTGGGTGGGGATGCGCCGGCTAGCATCAAAGACGCAGATCGCCGCCTCGGGCACGCCGATGAGCTTGAGCCCGCGGACAATGGCATTGACGGGGTGAACCAGCGCATCGATCTGGCCATCGGCGTCGTCGCAACTGGTCGAGTTGTTCAGGTTGATTTTGATCGCCACGATCTGGCCTGCGCGATAGTTCGGGATCAGCGCGCGCCAGGCGTCGGCCACCGTCGTGGCGCCCGTCAGCGCCATCAACCCCTCATCCACCATCTCGTTGACCAGCGTCTGGTTCACAAAGTTCCAATACGCGGTCTCGCCGCCCCACGACGTGGCCCCCTGGTCGCGCACATGGACCACCCGCGGGCCCAGCGGTGCCGGGATGGTGTTGGTGGGCGCGGGGGTGGGCGCTAGGGTGGGCGTCGGCAAGGTGGGCGACTTTTGCAGGTATGGGAGATAGGTCCGCGGGGCGACGCTCTGCGCGACTGCCGGCGCGGGCGTGGTGGTGGGCGCGATCGTGTTGGTTGCCGAGGACGTGGCCGATGCTGTGGCCGTGGGCATGCTCGACGCTGTGGCCGCGGCCGTCGCCGACGCGGCGGTTGACGCGGTGGCCGCTGCCGTGGCGGCGTCGGTAGCCGCGGGTATCATGGTCTCTGCGTCCAGTCGGGGGATGTTCGGGCGGCAGCCCGCTAGCATGCCAGCGCCCAGCTGCGCCGCCGCCATCGCTGCAACCTGCAGGAACCGTCGTCGGGTTACTGGTGTGTTCATCTAGGTACTCCCGTCATGCATACGATACAGCTCCAACTATACGCCCGCTGTGACGCCGACCTATCACGCTAGGCTCGCGAGGCATAGCTACGGGCGGCCTCGATCAGCGCCTTAGCAAAGGCCGGGCCGACGGCCTGGTTAGCCGCCTGATTGGGATGCGAATCGATATCATCGGGCCGATACGCCGCCCGTAGCATGTTGACTTCCGGCGAGTTGGGATCGCTCTCGGCCAGGTGATCGAATAGGTCAAAGGCGTAGACGTTGGGATGACCGGCAAGATAGGCCTCCGAGGACAACCAGTCGGCAAAAGCGCGCGCTCGGACGGCCGCGGCTGGATCGGTGGCGGCGCGATGCAGAGGCGGGGGCGATACGACCACAAAGACACGATCGGGATGGGCGTCCATCACGTCGCGCATGGCCAGGTACCAGGCCTGATACTGCTCCAGTTGGGCGTCGCTGTTGATCTGGCTGGCGGGGAAACAGGACTTGAACACGATTACCTCGTGCTGCAGCAGCCCGCTTAGCGCGTTGACGGGCCACGGGTACGCCCGCTGGGCAAAGAGCCTGGCCAGGCCGTCGGGGTCGGTGTTGTCGTTAGGGATGCGATAGCTATAGCCGGTGAGCTCGCCGCTGGGATCTCGCAGGCCGGTAGGGTTATAGTGATGGTCCCAGAAGTCATAGCCAGCCTCGGTTAGGATCTCGCGCACCTGCCCCTCGGCGATCAGGTTGGCCCCAGTGGAGTGGTGCAGGAAGATGACGTTGGTATAGTCGCCCTGGTTGAGCGCCGTCACTGTGCCCCGGTCCGCCATGGCGCGGACGAGATGGCTAACCTGCCACAGCCCCAGTGGCAGGCTACGGCCAGATAGCACCGACACGGCCGCCGCGCCGACGAGGAGCAGGGCCAACACCAAAACGGCGACGACCAAAAGGCGGCCGATGGCTCGCCGATCCTTTCCTGGCGACGATTCGCTCATAGTTGCTCCCGCATTCAGCCGGCGTCGGCACCCAGGGCCGACGTGGGTTTTCCGCTCAGGTCGATGGTCAGGGTCTGGTCAGGCGAGATTGCGAGCTCCAACCTGGTCTCGGTCGAAGTCGGTTCGAGCACGCCGAGCGTGGTGGCCACACGTCTCACCATCTCAGGTGGGGGTTGGGTCTCCAAGCGTCGCAGCGCCTCGTCCCGATCCATGTAGCCCTCGCGCACCAGCCCCGACAGCTCCATGGCATAGGCGTGGTAGCCCATCTGTGCCCCGTGCACCTGGTTCGCAAAAGCGTTGAGCAAGCAGTTGGTCGAGTTGGGATCGGTGTCATCGGGTTGTCGCCAGCCGTAGCGCTGGATGACCTCGACCGCCGCCTCCTCCTGCCAATCCAAAAAGATCAGCGGTGAGACGTTGACCGGCATGCGCCCCGCGTTCTCAATGTGGCTAGGCTCTGGAAAGTAGACCCCGGCCTGGCCCCCGCTGGCCTGGGCGAGGGGCGCGGAGGATGCCTCAACCATGGCCTGCATCATGGCGCGGCTGGGTCGCAGAAACGCCGAGGGCAGCGGAATTTGCCCGGGCGACCAGCCATAGATCATCATGGGTATCTCTTTTTCCAGCGCCAGCCGCAGCGCGATCCCCTTGGCCAGCCCCATGCAGGTGTTGCAGATGCTGCTGGCTCGTTCCAGCGCCTTGGGGGAGTAGATGGCAGGATCCATGGAGGCGGTAAAGACCTGTCGCAGGAACGGGAACCCAGGGCGGATGATGACGTGGTCCACGCCCAGTTGATCGGACACGGAGCGCATGTTCGCAAAGGCGGCTGGCGAGACGAACCCATTGTCAAAGGTCATAGCTAGCACGCGCAAACCGTACTCGTGGCGCATCAGCCAGAGGGTGTAGGTGCTGTCTTTGCCACCGCTCCAGCTAACCAGGCAGTGATAGCCAGGCTCGCGGCGGACCTCCACAACCATGCTCTCAAAGCGTTGGCGCATCTGAGCGCACAGCTCCTGGCGCCGCTCCGGATCGAGCTGACGCCGGCAGTGTTGGCAAAGCCCGTCCTCGTCAAACTGGATGCCTGGGAATGTCTCTGGCAGGACGCAGCGGATGCACCGTTTCATGACGACCTCTCCTCTCCGCGGCGGACCCGCACCGACTCGGCCGCGGCCACCGACCGGGGCCACCCATGGACGAACTGCTCATGCATCAGTTGGGTCGAGAGCGCCCCCACCAGCGCCATATCCTCGAACTCGCTCAGGTGGCCCGTCCTCTCGTGCTTTGACAAGAGCCGTCCGACCGGCTCGGCTTTGAGCACGCCGGCGGCGTCCAATGCGTGGGGCGACAGGGTAGCCTCCAGGTAGCCGGGGCGTCGCTCCAGAAAGGCACGATGGATGGGCGCGCGGTAGGGCTGCTTACGCCGCGCAATGATCTCGGGCGGCAGGAACCCTCGTGCGCTCTCTTTGAGGATGTACTTTTCGCAGAGCCCGCGGAGCTTGAGCCGAGGCGGGAGCTGGGCGGCGAACTCGATGACGCGGTGATCAAGGAACGGGAATCGGCCCTCGACGGCGTGTGCCGATAGGACCCGATCGCCCTGCGACGACAGCAGGTAGGGCGACATAAAGGTACTGACCTCGAGCAGCTGCGCCTGCGCCAACGGAGACAGGGGGGTGAGAGCCCCGTCCATCGCGGCGACCAGCTCCTCAACCGGATCATAGTCCGGCAACTGGTAGGCATCGGTCAGAAAGGCCCTCAGGCGGGCGGTGCTCCGCCAGCGGAGCCGATGTGAATAGGCTGCTCGGTCGACCTCGGTGAGATCTCGCCCGAAATAGGCCGCCAGATAGGCATCGCCGCTGCGCGATAGGTCGGCTACATAGGGATAGAGCCGCCGCAAGAGCAGCGGTCGGATGGCTGACTCGGGCTGGCGCGCCCAGAAGCGGCGAATCTTGTCCTCTTTGTAGATGTTGTACCCGCCCAGGAACTCGTCGGCCCCCTCGCCGGTCAGCACCACCTTGAGGCCGTGCTCGTGCACGAGCTCAGAGAGCAGAAACATGGGCGCGGGTGACGTGCGCAGCACGGGCGCCTCGGCATGCCAAATGACCTGGGGGAACACCTCGCTGATGGAGGCGGTCCGGCACTCGGTGCGGTGGTGATCCGTCCCCAGAAAGGCGGTGGCCAGCTCCTGGTAGGGGCGCTCGTCATAGGCTGGATCCTCAAAGGCGATGGAAAAGGTCGTGAGCGCCTCGGGCGTGTGCTGGCGAACCAGCCCAGCCACATAGGTAGAGTCCAGCCCGCCGCTCAGATAGCTCCCTACCGGCACGTCGGCCCGCAGCCGTAACTGCGTGGCATCGGCCAGCAGGTCGTGCAGTTGGGCTGCCGCCTGCGTCTCAGGTATCGGCTCCTCGTCGCCGGCATGCGGGAACTCTAGCCGCCAATAGCGTCGGAGCGTGCGCTCCCCGGACCGTACCCGCATCCAGTGGCCCGGCTGCAGCTCCTCGATGCCCTGAAAGCAGGTGCGAGGGGCCAGGGGCGCCCAGAAAGTGTAGGCCTGGTTCAGGCCGTAGGGGTCCAAGGCCGGCGCGATCCGTGGATCCAGCAGGATCGCCTTAATCTCGGACGCAAAAACGAGCCCGTGGGGTAGGGGCGCGAAAAACAACGGGCAGATGCCCACCCGATCCCGCGCCAGGAACAGCTCCTGACGGCTCCGGTCCCAAATCGCGATGGCGAACTGGCCGTTGAGCTCATCCAGGCAGGCGGGGCCGCGCTCCTCGTACAGGTGCAGGACCGCCTCGGTGTCCGACTGGGTGATCAAGCGGTGGCCGCGCCGGGCCAGCCCCTCGCGCAGCTCCACATAGTTGAACACCTCGCCGTTCATGACGATCCAGAGCGAGCCATCCTCGTTGGTGATGGGCTGGCTGCCGGTGGCGAGGTCGATGATGCTGAGCCGCGCCGAACCGAGCCCGACCTGCGCGTCTAGATAGAGCCCGAACTCGTCGGGGCCGCGGTGGCGGATCACGGTCAGCATCCGCCGCAGAAGGCCCTCGTCGGGCGGCTCGCGCCCACCCCAGTCTAGGCTGCCCACAATGCCACACATGCTTGGCTTACTCCAGCGTCCGCTTCTGTACCTTGCCCGACTCGGTCTTGGGTAGCTCCTTGCGGAACATGATCTGCCTGGGCATGGCGAAATCCTCCAGGTGTTGGGCGCAATGCCGCAGCACGTCGCGCTCGCTCAGGTTGGCGTCGGGCGCGCACACCAGAAACGCCTTGATGGATTGGCCCAGGAGCGGATCGGGCACGCCGATGACGGCGGCCTCCACCACGCCCGGCAGGCGGTACAGCACCGCTTCCACCTCTTTGGGGGCCACCTTTTCGCCGCGGGTCTTGATGATATCGTCCTTGCGGGCCACGAAATAGAGGAATCCTTCCTCATCAGCGCGGAAAAGATCGCCGGTGTAGAGCAACCGCTCGGCGGGGTAGCGGCCGGGGCGGTAGCGCTGGGCGGTGGCCTGAGCATCTTGCCAGTAGCCCTGCATCACATGGGAGCCGCGCACGACCAACTCGCCGACCTCTCCCGGGCCCAGTCGGCGCCCGTCCTCGTTCTCCAGCCAGACCTCGGTTCCGGGGATGGGAATGCCCACCGAGCCCGGCCGGCGATCGAGTTCCTCCGGCGGCAGGTAAAGGGTTCGTTTGCACTCGGTGAGGCCGTACATGGAATAGAGCCGCGCCCACGGAAAGGCGTCGCGCAGCCGCTGGATATGCTCAACGGGCAGCGCTGCGGCCGTGTTGGTCAGGTAGCGCAGCGAGCTCAGGTCAAACCGGCCTAGGTCCATCTGGAGCAGCATGGCATACACCGTGGGCACGCCTGGCAGACCGGTAACCCGCTCCTCCTCGATGCGCTTGAGGACCGCTGCGGGGTAGGCAAAGGAACGCTCCAGCACGAGGGTTCCGCCAAAGGTCATGGTCATCAGCAGCTGGTAGAGGCCATAGTCAAAGGCGAGCGGGAGCACGTTGATGACGATGTCGTCGGGCACGTTCTCCAGGTAGCTGATGATGGCGTTAGCCGCAAAGGAGACGTTCGCGTGCGTGGACATGACGCCCTTGGGCTCGCCCGTGCTGCCAGAGGTATAGATCAGGCAGGCCAGGTCCAGATCGATACAGCGCACCGTGGGGCGCTCGGGGGGCGACGTTGCCAGCATCGCGCCAAGGCTGATCAGGCTGTGGTCGCTGTCTGCCTCGGGGGCGTCTTCCCCGCAGAGGATGCCTAGTGTCAGCGAGGGCACGTTCTGCAGCGTGGACGTGACCTCGGCTAGGCGCGACGCAGGCGCGAATAGGCAGCGGGCCTGGCAGTTGTTCAGCACATAGGCCAGCTTGTCCGGCTTGGTGGTGGCGTTGATGACCACAAAGGTGCCACCAGCCTTGAGGCAGGCATAGATGGCCAGCACGGCCTCGACCGAGTTGGGCAGCCAGATGGCCACGCGGTCGCCCCGGAGCAGACCTGCTGCCAGCAACCCGTGAGCCAGGCGGTTGGCGCCCTCATCCAGCTCGCGGTACGTCAGACGCTGGCCATCGCAGACCAGGGCCAGCTTGTGGGGCGAGCGCCGGGCGCTGGCTTCTAGGTACTCATGTACCAGCATGGGGCGCGGCCTCCCCTGTTTTTTGCAGGATGTACCGCATAAGCCGGTCCACCGAGTCAAAGTTCTCGGGGATGACCTCCTCGTCGTCCACCTGGACGCCAAAGGTCTCTTCCACGAACATCAGCAGCTCCAGGATGCCCGTGGAATCGAGGATGCCCTCCTCAAGGAACGAGTCGTCGTTGCGCAGCTTGGACACGTCGCTGGTGTAGAGAAAGTTCTCCAGGATATAGCTGCGGATCTGCGTTTCCAGCTTGGCCGCTGTGGACACCTTGCCCTCCTTGCCCCTCCCAGACGTTCGCCCCAGTGGGCACGCGCATGCCCAGCCCAGCGCGGGCTAGCGGCGCCAGCCCAACACCAGCAGGATATCGACCCAGCCGCCTGTGTTTACAGGTCCAGCGGGGGCGGGTGTGACGAGATCGAGCTCGCTGCTCGCTTTCGCAGAGATGCCGGCGCCACCAGGGCGTGCCCAGAGGCGGCCTGGCGATGCCGGGCGCAACGGATTCGCGAAGCTCTTGGGGGGAGCAAGCAAGGACCGGTGATGATCACGGCCAGAACGTGATGGGGGAGAGCGGGGGAGTTGGTTGGCTCAGAGGCGTGGTCAGATGTCGGTGTGCCGAAGCCGAGCCGTGCGGACGGCTTGTCGCCTCGTCGCACTCGGGTACCTCGAGGCCTGACGATGCAGTCACTTCTTGCGGTAACCACGTAGAGCCTCCAACCCTCAACCGGATCCTTTGCTGCACTGATTGTGCCGCACAATTTGGCAACTGTCAAGGAAGCGTAAAGAACTCGTTTACGGATAGAGGAATTGGTGGAAAGTGGGCGCGGCGAGCTGGCCGAAGAGGCCCAACGAGGGTGAGGATCGGTCCGAACGGCGCGGCCTAGCGGGGCAGGCTGTCGTCGAGGGCGTCCAGCCGCTGGAGTTGCTGGGCCCAGGGCGCTACCAGCGTGTCGGTGAGGCCCCGGCCTAGCTCGCCCAGCCCCTTGGCGCGCCGCAGCCGTCGCAGGCCCACCGCCACGCACAGCTGGAGCAGCACATAGCCCAATACCCAGAGCGCCACCAGGGCGACGCCGCCGGTCTGCAGATGCGTTGCTGGCAGTGCGCGTCGTTGCACAAAGGCCAGCACGGCGTCGGCCCCTATCCAGACCAGCATCGCCAGCATGGGCAGGTTGAGCAGGAACTGCACCGGCGCCGCCGCCAGTCGGTCGGCCAACCCCTCCAGCCGCCGCTGGTAGAGGCCCGCGACCTGAACGCCCAGCGTACCAGAGGCCTCCTCTAGACGTCGCTGCCATGCCCCCTCGGTGCGTATCGATGTTGCGAATCCCGTGGCCACCAGCTGGTCGGCGAGGGGTGGCCAGGCGTTGGCCAAGAGATGCTCTAGCTCGGAGGAGCGCAGCTCGGCCATGGTAGCGGTGACTTGGTCGCCGGCCATCTCAGGCGCACTCTGGCCCAGGAAGGAGGGTCGGCGGCCCCCGGGCCGGCTGACAAAGGAGGCGACGCGCAATAGCAGCGCCCATAGGCCCACGAGCCAGCCCACCGGACCCCACCAACGTGGGGCCAGCAAGCCATAGATGGCGGTGCTCAAACCCAGCGTGCGCACCTGGGCGAACGTTTCCACCACGGTCTGCTGGAGCGCCGCCTGCACGCGCTGTTCCAGCCCTCGAATAGCCTCCCCGGCCGCGCGGCGTGCTGCCGCCGTGTCATCCAGGGCCTGGGCGATCTCTTGGCGGTACAGGGCGATCAGCCGCTCGGCATGTGCAGCGCGGCGGTCAGCAAGCTGGCTAGCGCGGTTGAGGGCTGCATAGACCAGCGTCTCCAGCGCCGGATAGTCGTTGCGCGCGTTGATGGGCGTCTCGTCCGGCGCGAACTGGGCCCGGCTTCCGGCGCTGCCCTTGGCCGAGATCAGATAGACGTTCTCGGGAACCAATCCCCACTCGGTCTCCAGCGCCCGGCGGAAGTCGCTTTCTACCTCTTTCAGTTCGGCTGGCGGCACCCGATCCACCATGTTGAGCACCGGGACGATGCTCTCGCGTGGTAGGCGGTCCACAAAGGGGTGCAGAAAGGCGAGGTTGTCATGGAGCCGAGGGTTCTGGGCCGCGAACACCGCCAGGACGATGTCGGCCAGCTCTAGCGCGCGAGCCAGCAAGGCCTGGTTCTCGGGCAGGGTGTTGGTGTCGGGCGTGTCCAGCAGGGTGAGATAGGACAGCGTTGCTGCCCGCGGCGAGGTCTCGATTAGCAGGTCGTCGTCACCCAGAGCCCGACGTAAGGGCGCAGCAGCGGCCGCGTCACTGGCATAGGCCACCACTTGCCTCGTGGTGGGCCGGGTCAGGCCGGTGGTTGAGAGGTTGGCGCCGGCCAAGGCGTTCAGCAGGGTGGATTTGCCGGCACCCGAGGGCCCCACGATGGCCACCACCAGGCGAGTGTGCCAGGCCTGGGCCAGCTCGTCCAGCTTGTTGTGGAGCCACGCTCCCTGATCGAGCAACGCCCTGGCCGGGCGCCAATCGGGTAGCGCCTCCACTGACGCCGTGATCTCGTCCAGCTCGGAGCCGACCGAGGCGAGCGCGCCGATGCTATGGAGCTCCAGGGCGTCATGGTCCCAGGCGTGGGGGTTCTCGCTCATGAGCCTCCTCCGAGCCCGTCCAAGGCCCGCGCTACCGCCGCAAAGCGCTCGTCATCGGGATGGGGGACCGATCTCAACGCGTCGAGCGTGGCGCGGCAGATGGTGTCCTCAAAGAGCTGGACGACCTGGCCGGCCCGCTGCCCGAGCCAGAGCTCAAAGACGGGCTTGAGCATGGCCTCGAGCTGACGCCGATCCTGCTCGGTGAGCCCCGCCGAGGCCGGGATCGACACCAGGGCCCAGAGGTCGTTGAATCCCAGGATGCTGGATAGCTTGATCTCGAGGCCGGCGGCGGAGACGGGATCGGCCGTCAGCAGGGCATAGGTGACGCCCAGGATCGGGGGCAAGGCGCTGAGCGACGCAAAGAGCGTCTCTCGTAGGCGCTGGCCCCAGCCCATGGCCTGGCGAAACGCGACGACCTTTTCGCGAAGGTCGCGGTCGATGCCGGCCGGCAGGCTCACCAGGTCGGAGGCGGCCTGCGAAAGCTGCTGGGTGATGGTCGCCCAGTCGGCGGCAAGCACCTCGCCGAGGCGCTCGCGGGCGACCGGCGGGGTGGGGACCTGGAGGGCGAACACCCCTCGCGAAACGGCCTCTACGATGGGTTCTTGGATCGTGTCGGTAGCATCCGCCAGCGCTCTGGCCCGCGCAAGCAGCGGGTCATCCGCTCTCATCTGAATGACCAGTGGCTCCTCGAGGAGGCGGTTGCGCACAGCGTTGGCGGCCACGAGCAGGTCGTGTTCCACCTGCTCGCGAAAGTCCTCGGGTGGCGGTGGCTCCTCGCGGGCGCCCAGCCATACGGCCACCTTCTGGGCCGCCGTCCGCAGTCCGCGGAACGGCGCTCCGACGATGACACCGGTCTGCCGCAAGGCACGCACTAGCGGTGGGCTGGTCTCCACAAAGAGCCGGGCCGTCAACGCTAGCGCCTCATTGGCCGGAAAAGCCTGCAGGGCCTTGAGCGAATCCTCCCGCATGGCCTGGGTAAGAGCGTCTTGGTAGAGGGCAGCCTGCGACGCGGCCGTCTGGGCGCGCCGATAGTCGCGGTCGGCCTCACTCCGGATGACGCGCAGATCGGCGCCAAACACGTGGCGCTTGATCTCGGCGACATCCAGCTCGCCGAGGAGGGTGGGCAGCGTGCGGCCGGCGGTCACCTGGCTGATGGGAAGCAGCTCGGGCGCCGCGTCCCCCTGCGCGACCCGGTCCGATTCATGCACGCGGTAGACGCCGATCACCTCAGGGGGGAAGCCGCCGATGTGCCGCCCGCCGTATAGGCGCTGTGCCACCACCTGGCAATGCTCCAGGACCTCGGCGTCGGTGGCGACCCGCGACACGCGATAGACCAGTACCGTCGGCCGCCCCCCGATGCCGCCTACCACCTCGGCCATAAAGGCGGTGTTGGACTGGTTGTT
>ENA-UOXR01003435-UOXR01003435.1-bioreactor-metagenome-genome-assembly--contig:-NODE-3435-length-13441-cov-5.755491_pt1 | contig 13441 bp, 14 predicted proteins | sample MGYA00238164_ERZ764825 | MGnify/ENA primary metagenome ERZ764825 (study PRJEB28920, sample SAMN05720171) | bioreactor metagenome | isolation source: Anaerobic biogas reactor | place: USA:Washington...
ATCAACGCCACCACCCGCTCGCTGGGCATCGAGCTTGCGCCGTTGGGCATCCGCGTGGTCGGGGTAGCTCCGGGCATCATCGAGGTGCCGCGCTACTATGAGGAGAACCCCACCTACGATCGCCAGCGATCCGCCCGGTGGGTTCCACTGGGCCGGGTGGGCTTTCCCGAGGATATTGGCCGATTGTGCGCGTTTCTGGCTTCCGACGACGCCGAGTTCATCATCGGCGAGACCATCCTCTGCGATGGCGGCATGAGCGGCCGACTGCCGATCTTTCGCGACTAGCTCAAGGCCTCTAACCGGAGCATGACATGATCGCCAATGACACAGTCACCATCACGTCCGTTCGCGCCATTGAGCTACGGGATGTGCCCTTTTCCTGCGGGCTGATCACGCCATGGGATCCTGGCAGGCCAATCTATACCCGCGACTATTGTGTGGTTCGCATTGAGACCAGCGACGGCCACTGGGCCGTCAGCATGGATGGCGAGTACTCGCCCCACCTACCTGTCACCGCCCAGCAGGTGGAGCAGCTGGTGGCGCCCAAGCTGGAGGGCCAGCCGCTCCTGACCAGCGACGCCCACGCCACGCTGCTGCGCCAGCTCCGACCGCATGGTCGTTTCTTTTTCGTCGGCGTGGCCCTGTGGGATCTGATCGGCCAGGCGCTAGAGACGCCTCTCTACCGCCTGTGGGGCGGCGCCCGCGACAGCGTTCCCGTTTATGCCAGCACCGTGCACCACGCCCGGACCACCGAGGAGCGCGCCGAGGACTGCCTCGCCTACCTCGAACGCGGCTATCGTGCCGTCAAGCTTCGCCTGAGCGGCGACACCATCGCTGATGACATCCGTCTCGTGGAGACCTGCCGCCGCTCCGTCGGCGATCGCATGGCCATCATGGTGGACGCCAACCAATCTCAAAAGCTGCCGAATGCGCCCAACCCCGGCGTCACCTGGGATCTCGATCGCGCCCTGGCCACCGCCCGCGAGTTGGCCGCCCTCGACGTGGCTTGGCTGGAGGAGCCGCTGGCCTATGCGCTGCCTCAAGAGGGTCGCACGCTCCGCGAGCAAGCCCAGGTACCCATCGCCGGAGGCGAGGCGCTGACCGGTCTGCGCGCCTACCGCGACCTGCTACAGAGCGGGGTCTATGACCTGATCCAGCCCGACCCCATCACCGGCGGTAGCCCATCAGAGATGCTCAAGATCGCCGCCCTCTGCGAGGCGGACGAGCTACCGTTCGTGTACCACCATGGCAAGAGCGGCGTGGGATTCATGATCGGTCTCCATCTCTCTTGCGCCACGCACCACGCCCCCTGGCTCGAGTACATGGACGACGGCCCCTTCTGGCAAGCCGAGGGGTTCCAGGTCGGATTCCGCCAGCCCATGCCGATTCAGGCCGATGGCACGGTCCGCTGCCCCGACACGCCCGGCCTCGGGATCGACTGGGATCTGGCCTGGCTCCAAACGATCGGTTTGGCCTAGATGGATCCCGCTGTCGACTCCCGCCAGGCCATCACCCCCGAGGCGCTGCACAGTCGCCTGCGCACTCGGCGTCTCGCTCAGTCGGTCGAGTTCTACGAAAGCATCGACTCGACCAACCGGCGCGCTTTGGAGTTGGCCAGTAGCGGGGCGCCTGATGGGACCTTGGTCCTTACCGAGCACCAGACCCGTGGGCGCGGCCGACTGACGCGGATCTGGCACGCACCGCCCCACAGCTCGCTGCTACTCTCGCTGATCCTGCGCCCCCCTTTGGCGCCCCATCAAGCGCAGCGCGCCACCATGCTTTGTGCCATTGCCGCCGTCGAGGCAATCGCCGAGACCACCGGCCTGGCTGCCGGCATCAAGTGGCCGAACGACATCCTCATCGGGGACCGCAAGGCCGGCGGCATCCTCACCGAGCTCCAGGCCCAAGGCAACCAGCTCGTCACCATCGTGGTCGGCATCGGCCTAAACGTGAACCTGGACGCCGCGGAGCTACCCAATGTCATGACGCCCGCCACCAGCCTGGCCGGGGAGCTGGGACGCCCGGTGGCGCGCCTTCCTCTGCTCGTGGACTTGCTGCAGCGCGCCGACGCACTCTATGCGCGGATGCTGGGGGGCTGGTCTCCCGTAGCGCTCTGGCGGCAGCATCTCGTGACGCTGGGACAGTCCGTCCGCATCGCCACCGACCAAGGCGTTCTGGAAGGCACCGCCACCGACGTGGACGCCGACGGCGCCCTGCTCGTGACCCACCCGTCGGGCCAGGTCCAGCGCATCCTCGTGGGCGATGTGGTTGGCCGCGCCGTTCCGCCAGCAGAAACACCTTGACAAGATTGACAGAAGACATTAGAATCTTTGATAGATAGATTGATATCCTTGAGGTACGTTCGGGGGAGGCGCAGATGCAGCACAGCGTCATCGGACAGTGTCCCGTATGCGGTGACACCCTCGAGGCCACGGTGCTCTACTGCCCCGCCTGCGACACCGCGATTCACGGGCATTTCGGCCTAGGGCGATTCGGCCAGCTCACCCAAGAGCAACTCTGCTTTGCTCTGACCTTTATCCGTTGCGAGGGCAAGATCACCCGCGTGGAAGAAGAGATGGGGATCTCGTACCCTACCGTCCGTAACCGCCTGCACGATCTCATCCGCGCCCTGGGGTTTGAGACCGACGACGAGTCGCCGCCTGCGGTCGACCGCAGTTCGATTCTGGAACGCCTCTCCCAGGGCGAGATCAGCGCGGCCGAGGCCGTGCATCTGCTCAAGGGCAAGACGACATGACCGCCGCCGTCATCACACCGCCGCGCCCCCGCAGCGAGCTGCGACGCATCCGCCCAGCCACCGATCTACCCGCCCTCGCCGATCTGATCGAGACCTCCTACGGGCCCGAGCTGGCCCTCACGGGCAGCAACCTGGTCGAACGGCTCCGCCAATACGCCTCCATGGCGGCTTTCCTTGGGTTTGCCGAGCGCATCGCGCCGCTGCTCGACGGGTTCGTCTGGTTCGAGGACGATCTGCTGGTGGGCAACGTGTCCATCAACCGCGACGCTAATATCCCTGGCGGCTGGACCATCAGCAACGTGGCAGTCCTGCCCGCGTACCGCGGCCGCGGCATCGCCGGTCGGCTCATGGACACTGCCCTGGCTTACCTGGACGATGCATCCGCCCGTTGCGTGCGGCTGCAGGTGCGCAGTGACAACGAGCCCGCCGTCACGCTCTACCGCCATCGCGGCTTTGCTGTCTACGAGACCATCCAGGAAATGCGCTTGGCGCGCTACGACCTGGGCTACTCTGGAGCCCCCCACCACCCGCAGATTGGGCCGCCCCGTCTCGGTGAGGCCAAGGAGGTGCTGCAGCTAGCCCGCCAGCACCAGCCGGACGTCCTCCGGGAGCTCCAGCCAATCCGCCGCAGCGACTTGGGCTTGGGCCTTTGGCAGCGGATCCTTTGGCTTCCGGCGCAGGCCCTGGGCCTCACCATCCCTCACACCTTGGTGGCTCGCTCGTCCCGCAGCCTGGTCGGCTATGCGCATCTAGAGCCGATGGGGAGCGGCACCCTGGGCCTGAAGATGCATCTGACGGGCGATCATGCGCCCCAACTGGCTCCACCGCTGGTGCGGGCCACGGTTGGCAAGCTGGGGAACGCTTCCTGGGCCCAGATTGTGGCAGAGGTCGCAGACCAGGAGACCGATCTGATTGCCGCCCTGCAGACGCTGGGATTCGCGCCCTTGCGCAAGCTATATGGGATGATCTGGGAACCCCCACGGCGATCGCGCCGCCGGGCCGTCTCTTAGCGCGGAACAGGAGGAGAGATGAGCGAACAGGATGACAGACTGCAGATCCTCAAGATGATCGAGACCGGCACCATCAGCGCCGACGAGGGCGTCAAGCTGCTCAAGGCGCTGGACGAGGCCGACGACGCCGAAGAGGCCACCGCCCACTCGCGGATGCCCAAGTGGTTCCGGGTCCACGTCACCGACCTCGCCACAGGCAGACGCAAGGTCAACGTGAACATTCCCATGGGGCTCGTCAATGTGGGGATGCGCCTCGGCGCCCGCTTTGCCCCCGAGCTGGATGACATGGAGATCGGCGAGATCATGGAGGCCATCAAGCAGGGCACGGTCGGCAAGATCATCGACGTCGAGGATCCAGAAGACAACGAGCGCGTCGAGATCTTTGTGGATTAGCCAAGTGTCTAGCGACTAGCGGCACCCTGGCACGATCGATTCTAGGCAGGGCTGCTAACCGAGGTTGCCATGCGCAAGCTTCTGATCCGTTGGCTCATCAACGCGGTGGCCGTCTATGCCGCCGTCCAGATCGTACCAGGCATTCGCGCCACCACGGCCTGGGACTTTTTCGGAGTGGCGCTGGTCCTCGGGCTCCTGAACGCCCTGATCGCTCCCCTGCTCAAGTTCCTCACATGCCCCGTGATCCTGCTCACCCTGGGAGCCTTTACGCTCGTCATCAACGGCGTCATGCTCTTGCTGGCCGAGTTCCTCAGCCCGTTAATCGGGGCGCGCATCACCGTCGATGGCTTTGGCACGGCCATCCTCGCGGCGTTGATCATCAGCGTCGTGAGCTTTGTTCTGAGCGCGATCACCGGCGTGAACCGCAAAGGCCGCGACTAGCCCGTTTCCGCTGCGATGCGCCATTGGCTGCCGAAGCTTTGCCACGTGTGAGCCCCACACCATCAGCCACACATGCCTGTGCTCCGCTGAACCCCTGCTCTCTGCACCGTGCGCGCCTGGGGCCGAAGACCATCGTAGAGCGGCGGGAAGGGACAATCGGGCAGCGAACGCAACCGCACCAACTAACCTGTTGCAGGGTTCTGTCGCGAGGGTCGATCCCGAACGAGTGCACGCGATGCTCCACCTGCACACGCCGTACCAGCAGGCAACCAGGGTTCGCCGGTCACCGGCGGCAGTAGCAGCAGAGGGCGCTCCCTCCCCTCAAGATTGACAGGGCGGCCCTTACCGCGGCTTTACCCGGCGGCGCCAGGGATCCAAGAGAGGTGACCGGTAGAGGCTCCGAACGGCAAAAAAGAGAATCACGGCCCCCACCGCCACAAACAGGCCGCCCCGCACTGGCCGCGGGATAAACTGCAGCGTCACCCAGTACACCCAATCGGGGAACGGTTGCTCGCGGTAGAGGTGTGTGAGCAGGTAGGCGATGCCCAGCCCCAGGCCAACCACGCCGACCACGAAAAAACTCATCCAGCGACCCACGTCCTTGAGCTGTACTCGCGCCTTGCGCAGCGAGGTACGCACCGCCTCAGCCCGCGCCGAGAGCAGGTGTAGCTCGGGCAGGCAGTCGGGGTCGGCATAGAGCGACTCTGCCGTCGGCATGGCCGGCGCTCGGTCGCGGCTATGCCCCAGCTCCTCGGCAATGGCGCTCTCGGTCTCGACATAGTAGAGCGCCTTGGCCAGATCCATGGCCAGGGGGAAATCCTTGTAGCGGGGAAAGGCGCCGATGGCCTCCTCAACGCTTCGCGCGCCCAGCGGCAGCACAGCCCGCACGCCGGCGGCCCGCGCCGTAGCCACCCCCCGCTGGCTATCGGCCAGCAGATAGCATGCCTCCAAGCGCAGGTCGAACTGGAGAGCCGCCACCCAAATCAAGCCGGGCGAGTCGGCCCAGCACTGGCAGCCCTCTCCGTCCTCGTGGGGGCAGACGATAAGCGCATCGATCTCGCCCCCGCCCGCCGTCACCTGAGCCACCAACTGCAGCAGCACGCTGCGCGACTCGCCCTTTGGGCCGGTGTCGCCATAGAGCAGCACGAGGTCGTCGCCTCGGCTCAACGCGCGCATCGCCTCCAATGTCGCCGGCGCCAACGCCCACTCTTTTGGCAGGTCGCCCGGATCTAGCTGGCTATCACGTAGCAGGACATCCGCATCTACAAAGATGGCTGTCTGCACTAGGCCTCCAAACGTTACTGCTCCGTCTCGGCGCTCGGGCCCTCGTCGCCGGGCTCCCGGCCCTCTCGTCGGCGGCGCCCGGGCTTTTCCTCGCCGCTCATCACACAAGCCCCCCGCAGCAGCCCGCCCTCGGCAATCTGCAGCGAGCCCACCTGCACGTCTCCCCACACCCGGCCCGTCTGCAAGATCTCCAGGCGGCGCTCCACCCGGATGTCGCCATGGACGACGCCCGCCACCTGCGCCGACTGGGCGGCCAGGCTCGCCCGCACCTCGGCGCCCTTGCTCACCAGCACGTGCCCATCCGATGAGAGCTCGCCCTCGAGCCCCCCGTCGATGCGCACATTCCCCCGCGCTTTGATGCCCCCCTGAATCGTCGTTCCGGCCGCGATCAGGTTGTCGATCTTGAGGTCCTCATCTGTGCCTTTGCGCAACCAGCCCATCAGCGGTCCCTCCCTCGTCCACTCTGTCCAGCCCGTCCGCAGCGCTCGCGCAAGCCGCGCCCGGCACCGACGCTACCAGATGGACCGCAGCGTGCGCACTTCTAGGGAGCGGAACACCATCTCATCGCCATGCGGATTGGCCCGCAGCGTCCGCCCGGCCGGCTCGGTCAGCACCCGCAGCGGCATCACCGCCAGTCCGCCCGCCCCGTACAGCTCGATGGAGGCACGGTCCACCAGAACGCGCAGATCCACCACACCATCGCGCCGCGGACAGCAGCAGGTGCGGCCATCGCAATGCAGCGTCTCCCGCTCACCATCATACCGCACTAGCACGCCGCCCACTAGCAGGTCGAACCCGCTTCCCTCTGGCACTAGCACGCGAGCCTGCACATCCAGCAGGTCGCCCTCCACGCCAGCCAACGGATCGCGCCCGGCTGACACCGCCAGCTCGTCCCATCGGTGCGTACTGGCGTACAGCCCCGCGATCTCGCCCACCGGCTCGGCTGCGAGACGCATGCCCCGCTCGGTGGATTGCAGCGTCAGCGTGTGCGGGAACGTCAGCTGCTGGGTAAAGGGCATGCCAGGCAGGTCGCCCCTCAGCCACGCTATCTGAATGCGTCGACCATCCTCAACCGGGATGTCGCTCCACGTCTGGGCGGCGTAGGCGTCGCCGCTGCCCGCCAGACGCGCGGGGGCCTGGGTGGGAGTGAACCGCTCGCCATCGAAACTTCCCACCAGATAGGTGCCGTTGGCGCCCCAGAACACCCATTGGAGAGCTTCAGGATCGCCATCCAAGGCCAGCGGGAAAAAGTCGGGACACTCTGTCGCCCCCTCCAGCGTAAGCTCCTGGACCAGCTCCCACCGGCGCAGATCATGCGACCGCAGCAGGGCATAGGCGTTGCCGTCCAGATAGAGGGCCATGATCCAACACTCGGTGGGCTCGTGCCAGATCACCTTGGGGTCACGGTTCTCCGCCCGCAGGCGCTGCACTACCGGGTTGCCGTCATAGGGCTGCCAGGTGGCGCCACCATCGGCGCTGAGCGCCAGCGATTGGGTGAACAGCTCCCCCGCAGAGGTGTAGATGCACACCAAGGGCGGCGTGACCCCATCGCCCAACCCCGAGCTGTTGCGCCAATCCACCACGGCCGAGCCGCTCCAGCACGCACCCAGCGCGTCGGGATACAGCGCGTCGCCCACCTCGCGCCAGTGGACCAAGTCGTGGCTGGTCGCTAGCCCCCAGTGCTTGTTCCGACCACTGCCATGGTTGGCATAGGGGTCATGCTGGAAAAAGAGATAGTAGGTGCCACCATAGGCTACCAGACCGTTGGGATCGTTCAGCCAGCCCCGCGCAGCAGTGAAATGGAACTGGGGACGATAGCGCTCGCCATAGAGATCATCGGTGCCAGGGATCGCATCCGCCTGCCGCACAGGCGCGTTGGCTAGCGTCGCATCGTCCACCCACAGCTCCACCTGCCGCCCCTGGAAGGCCCCCAGATCGGCCCCCACCCAGAAATCAGGCTGGCCGTTCGTGAGCGGGACATCGAACGAGCGTCGCACCTGGCCATCCACGCGGATCTCGGCCTTGGCCAGTGCCCCCTCGCGGCGTACGGGCAAGCACAGATACCGTGACCGTGCCTCTTGCGACATCACCCGCTGCATCGTCACCTCCATCGGCACGTCACCCAGCGTCAGACGGCGTTTGCCGCGCCCGCTCTACCGCCTGCTTTTCCTCGTCCGAGAGATGATACTCGCTCGACCAGCCCGCCAATGGCTTGCCATATACGCGGGTGCCTTCGCGCCCGTGCAGGCAGGTCAGCAGCACCCCGTCGCCACGGTCATCGGCTAACACCAGCGCCATGCTCTGCTCACCACCCACGTCGCCATAGGCGTCAAAGCGCACCAGCGCCCGATGCTGGAAGGACGACCGCACCTGGGGCAGTAAGGCCCGCACCTCGGCGCGGGCCTCTTCGGCCACCGCCACGCCATGTCGCACGCGATCCACGTGCTCGTATAGCACCTCTTCCAGCGAGCCGCCTGAACTATCGCCCATCAGGCGCGACAGCGCCGCCTCTACCCGCGTCAGGCGTCGACGGAACAGCACGATGGTCACCACCAGGGCCACCAACGTCGCTCCGCTGAGGCCCCAGCCCAGCCATCCTGCCAACCCATCGCCTAACATGCCTGCCTCCTTGTTCGAGTGGCACGCATTGTAGGGGCGCCCCGCGTCATGGTCAAGGTGAATCTGACAGCCCTTGCCGCTCGGTCTATACTCGCCCGACAGGGAGGAGGAGATCGTGCCCAACACCGACTATGCAGCCATCATCGCCGCCGAGCTCGCGCACCAGCCCGCCGCCGTTGCCCGCGCCCTGGCCCTGCTGGACGAGGGGAACACCATCCCCTTTGTGGCCCGCTACCGCAAAGAGGCCACCGCTGGCCTGGACGAGGAGCAGCTCCGTACCTTGGCATCGCGCGCCGAGTACCTGCGCCACCTGGACGAGCGCAAAGACACCGTGCTGGCCTCTATCGACTCTCAAGGTAAGCTCACTCCCGAGCTGGAGGAGCAGATCCGCGCAGCCGACCAGCTCCAGACGGTGGAGGACCTCTACCTACCCTACAAGCCCAAGCGGCGTACCCGCGCCACGGTGGCCCGCGAGCGCGGCCTGGAGCCGTTGGCGCGGCGCATCCTGGCTCAGGACACCGACGAGGCCGCTCTGCTGCGTCTCGGTCAGCAGCACCTCTCCGACGAGGTGCCAACGGCCGAGGATGCTTTGGCTGGTGCCCGCGACATCGTCGCCGAGACGGTGGCCGAGGACGCCCCGTCCCGAGCCGAAGCGCGCAATCTAGCCCTGCGCACGGGTGAGATCGCCGTCACGCGCCGCGCCGACGCCCAGGATCCCCAAGGTACCTATGACGCCTACGCCGACTATGCCGAGCGCCTGGCCAGCATCCCGCCGCACCGTCTCCTCGCCATCAACCGTGGCGAGCGCGAGAACGTGCTCAAGGTTCAGGTGAACCTGGCCGATGATGCGCTACTCGCCATGCTGGCCGCCCGCTTTCGCCGTGGCATAGCCTCCTCCCTCACCGTCCATCTCGATCTCGCCCTAGAGGACGGCTATCGCCGCCTGCTCCTACCCGCCGTGATTCGGGACCTGCGCGCGCAACGCACCGAGCTTGCCGAGCAGCACGCCATCGCGGTCTTTGCCGAAAACCTCCGCGACCTGCTTCTACAGCCCCCTATCCATGGCGTCCGCGTGATGGGCATTGACCCCGCCTACCGAACGGGCTGCAAGGTCGCCATCGTTGACGAGATGGGAGCGCTGCTGGAGCACACGACCATCTACCCGCACCCGCCGCAGAACCGCCGCGACGAGGCGGCCCGTCGTTGCCGCGAGCTCATCAAGGCCCACAACGTCGCGCTGGTCGCCATCGGCAACGGCACCGCCAGCCGCGAGACCGAGGCCATGGCGGCGGACCTCATCGCCGACGGCGCCCCCGTGCAGTACGTCATGGTCAGCGAGGCGGGGGCGTCGGTCTACTCGGCCTCGCCTCTGGCCGCCGCCGAGCTACCGACGTTGGACGTCTCGATCCGTGGTGCCGTCAGCATCGCCCGCCGCCTCCAGGATCCCCTGGCCGAACTGGTCAAGATCCCGCCGCAGTCCATCGGCGTCGGCCTCTACCAGCATGACGTCGACCAAACCGCGCTTTCACAGGCCCTCGATGCCGTCGTCGAGAGCGTCGTGAACCAGGTCGGCGTCGATCTCAACACCGCCTCGCCCGCCCTGCTGCAGCACGTATCGGGCCTCGGGGCCTCCCTGGCCGAGAGCATCGTGGCCCATCGCGGCGCCAACGGGCCGTTCGGTTCCCGCCACGAGCTGCTCCAGGTGAAAGGGCTCGGCCCCAAGACCTTTCAGCAGGCCGCGGGGTTCCTGCGCATCCGAGGCGGCTGCCAGCCACTGGACAACACCGCCATCCATCCCGAGTCGTACCAGGCCTGCGCCGCCCTCCTGGAACGGTTGGGCGTCACCGTCAGTCCCTTGGTCCCTCAAGACATTCACGCCGCCTGGCAGCGCCTGACCGCCACGACCAAACCAGCCCGAGTCGCACAGGAACTGGGTGTCGGCCTGCCCACCCTGCAAGACATGGTCGAGAACCTGCTCAAACCTGGCCGCGACCCCCGCGACGAGCTGCCACCGCCGATCCTCCGCAGCGACCTCCTCACCATGGACGATCTCCGCGAGGGTATGATCCTCAAGGGCACCGTCCGCAACGTGGTCGATTTCGGTGCCTTTGTCGATATCGGGGTCAAGCAGGATGGCCTGGTGCATATCAGCCAGATGGCTGACCACTTTGTGCGCGACCCCCGTGACGTGGTCCGCACGGGCCAGGTGGTCCAGGTGCGCATCCTTCAGGTCGACCGCGACCGTCAACGCATCGCCCTCAGCCTCAAGGATATCTCCCAGGCCTAGCCCACCATAGCGAACAGCCCAGCGCCTATGGCGCTGGGCTGTGTTCCTGCCAGCATCTTTGGGCCTATGGCCAGTAGAGCCAGCTCACATCGTCGACGTACATCACCGAACGCGCGCCAAAGCCATCGTTGTGCGTCTCCACGTGGAGCTGCACCTGCTGGCCCTTGAATGCATCCAGCAACGACTCGTCAAAGACGTACTGCGTCCACGCTGGTTGGTGCGCCTCGCTGGCTCCCTGTCGAAAGACCAGATAATGATAGTTTAGCCAGGGATCGATCACCAACACATAGTGCTGGTCTTTGGTGTCGGTTGGGCCATCCAGGGAGTCCATGGAAACCCAGAACGACAGGCGCATAGAGTGCGAGGCCGCTGGCACATCCACCAGCTGCGTGGCGGACGAGTAGCTATACGTCTGTGTCCCGCCCGCCTCGATGCCCGTGCGCAACGAGCGCACGCCCGTATGCGCCCTCAAGGACGAATAGCCCCCCGTGTACATCGTGGGACGGAAGAACCAGCCGCCCTCGCCCTCGCAGTCGCCATTCTCGATCAGCTCATAGCCGGTGTGATGGTTCCGACGAATGGCCGGCAGATACACCGGCGGGGCCACCGTGTACCAACCCTCGCCCACGGTATGGGTAATCGTCTGCGTGACGCCGCTCCACAGGTCATGCATCGAAAAGGTCAGGGCGCTGCTCCCCGGTGCGATCCCCTGGAACGCCACCACTGCCACGCTGGCCGTCCCGCTGTAGGGCGGAGAGGCGTCCGCCGCTACGGAATAGTCGATCCGTCCTACGTCGTTATCAGCCTGGTTCAGGAGGTAGACGGCGCTGCTGTAGAGCTCGCCTGGAGCGATCTCAACCTGGGGTGTAGAGGGGTTGGCATCCTGCACCTGCAGCACCGTTGGATCGTACTGCAACCTCAAATCGAGGCTCTGCAGGTCCACGACTCCGCTGATAACAACCGTGACGCTGAACGTCTCGCTGAGCGCCACCTGCCGCGCCGTGGGCTCGACTGCCAGCGACGGCCCGTCAGCGGCACAAGGAGGGGTGCCGACCATGCCCACCAGCATCAAGAGCGCAACGCCCAAGCCGATCCAGCCCAGCCTCGGTACGCCCGTGCCCCGGTCATCCCACCATGCCATAGGAGCCTCCCCGACGAGCCCGCCGCCGCTAGCTTCCCAGGGTGCCATCCACCCTTCCATGCTAATGGGACCGTCTCCGTCTGTCAATGCTATCAAGCACCTGCGTCCATGCCCTTGCGGCCTGTGCCGCCGACGGCTATAATCCCGCGCCAGAGAGGTCACGTCCAGAAGAATGCCAACGACGATGCTGGACGACGCAAGGAGAAGAGGCTACCCGTTATGCTTCATGATGATGGCTCGTTCGCCTTCCGTACCGAGATCCTCGACGCGGTGGATGCGGTCGTGCAAGCCTATGAGGCCCACGTGGGCGACGCCCCCGAAGGCCTGGAGCGCGAGCTCTTGATCGCCTTTGTGATGGGACGCATGCGTTGTGAGATGGATCTCATCACCGACGCCATGGCAGCCAGCCCCACGCTCGAGGGCGTCGATCCGCAGGATCTGTACGAAGAGTGCGTGAGTGAGAACTCTGAGGCCAGGCGGCAGCAGGTTGAGCAGATGACCGCGCTGTTGCGCGAGCGAGGCTGGATCGCCGAGGTGGCGCCCGAGGAGATGGCCTAGCGAGTCACTAGGCGCTATCGGTAGCGTATCGCTTGTAGAGATCCACCAGGTTGTTGAGATGTAGACGCGCGACGAGGCCGTCCAGCGCGATCCGTGGGATACCGCAAGCCTCCACGTCGATCTCCCGCAGCCTCTCGGGCGGGGCGCCCTCTTGCACCAGCGCCGAAACGCGCTCCACGATCGCGTCAATGTAGGTGCAACTCGCCTCTACCGCCTCCTCGACTTCGCCGCGTAGCAGCACGCGGCCGTGCCCCTGCACCACAAAGTCGGGCTCATAGGCCACAAAGCTCTGCAGCGTGGCCTTGAGCTGCTCGGGATCGCCACCCACTAGGTAAGGGATCGACATGAGCGCGTCGCCCGCCACCAGGATCTTTTCCTCTTCCAGAAAGACCGCAATGCCATCGGCGCTGTGGCCAGGCGCGTGGAAGAGGCTGAGGTGGTGCCAGCCCACATGTAGATGCATGCTCTGCCGAAAGCTGATGCTGGGCAATCGTAGCTCCACCTCTGCCAACGCGGGGTTCGTTTGCCGGGCGGTGGCCAGCATGCTAGGCCCTTGGGTCGCCATCAGCTTGGCGCAGGCGTCGTGAGCGATGACCTCGCCACCCAAAAGGCCCGCGCCGAACACGTGGTCCGCATGGTGGTGCGTGAGGACCACATACGCCAGCGCATGGGGGCCGACATGCTCTTCGAGAAAGGCCAGGATCTGCCGTGTCTCGGAGGGGAACGGCAGCGTGTCGATTACGACCGCGACATCGGTATCGAGCACAATGGTCGAAGTGACCTGCGCGTACAGGTCACTTACCATCACATAGACGTCCTCGGCAACCCGGTCAATCTGCACCAGTTCGGCGCTCCTTTCGTCGCGCACGAGCTTAGCATGGGCCCATACCTATGTCAAGGTCCGATGCACCCAACCCCGACGGTCCACGGTGGATCTGCCGCCCGATCTAGCG
>ENA-UOXR01003440-UOXR01003440.1-bioreactor-metagenome-genome-assembly--contig:-NODE-3440-length-13430-cov-5.118804_pt1 | contig 13430 bp, 8 predicted proteins | sample MGYA00238164_ERZ764825 | MGnify/ENA primary metagenome ERZ764825 (study PRJEB28920, sample SAMN05720171) | bioreactor metagenome | isolation source: Anaerobic biogas reactor | place: USA:Washington...
CGCCCACACCATCATCGGCGCCGAGCCGTGGGACTATGCCGCGGAGGCGCCCAACACCACGGCGCCCTTGCTCGCGCTGGGCGCGCCCTCGCAGTTGTGTAACGCCGAGGCCGGCTACAACGCCATGTACGACAGCGTGGGCTCGGCCCACCGCACCAAGCTCGTGGTGGCGGAGGCGAGCCATTGCGACTTTATGGACACCAATAGTCAACTTCACATCTTTGGCTGCACGATGTTCTGCGGGGGTTCGTACGATGAGGCGCGCGTCACCCTCATCGAACGCTATACCACAGCGTGGTTCAACTACTACCTGCGCGGCGAGACGGGCTACTATGGCTATCTCTATGGAGCCGAAGCCGAGGAAGATGTGAGTGCGGGGCGCCTCAGCGAGCGCGCTACGCGCTCGAGCACGCGCGGCGTGTCCGCCGTCGCAGAGGGCGCGTCCATCCGCGTGGGCTGGACGCCCACCGACTATCCCATCATCGCCGGGTACAACGTCTATCGCTCGACCACGAGTGGCCAGTATCCCGCGCAGCCGTGCGCCCAGTTGGGGCGCGATTCATCATCATTCCTCGATACCGGCGTCGTCGCCGGGGAGCGCTACTACTATTGCGTTCGCAGCCGAGACGCCGCCGGAAACGTACACCAGGCCTCGAGCGAGGTCAGCGCCGTCGCGGAGCAGGCGGCGACCCCCACCACCACGAGCCTTCCGTCCGCGACGCCGACCGAGACCGAGGACATCCCGGCCGCGCCGACTATCACCCAGCCCCCGCCCATCGAGCCCTCCACCACCGCCCAGCCGCCCGAGGAACCGACCGCCACGCCGCGACCACCGTTCGAGGAAAAGTCACGAGCCTATCTGCCGCTCCTCGGCCATGAGTAGGCCGACCTGCACAGAGAGGGAAATCGCATGAGTGAGTATCTATTGACCGGCGTTGCTACCCTGGATGAGGCACTGGACCGCATCGTGAACACTTTTCCCGAGCGCAAGGCCCTCGTGTTCGGGGGAACCGAGGTGAGCTTTCGCGAGTTGGGGCAGCGGGTCCACGCGCTGGCCGCGGGCCTACAGGCGTTGGGGCTGGCCAAGGGAGAGCGCGTCGCCCTGGTGCTGCCCAACTGCTTCGAGTTCGTCTACGCCTTCTTTGGCGTCGGCAAGGCGGGCGGCACCATCGTTCCCATCAGCCCGATGCTGCGCGAGGCCGAGTTGGCGCACATCCTGAGCGACGCCGAGGTCGCCATGGCCATCGTCGCGCCAGAAGTGTGGGGCAACGAGATCCTTGGTACGGTGCAACGGCTGATGCCCGAGTTGCCTCATCTGCGACAGGTCATCCTCCATGGCGAGGCGCAAGGGTCCGAGGCCCTCTCGCTGGCGGAGGTGCTAGCCTCCGGTGAGGGCAAGACGGTGCAAGGGATCGCCCAGCCCGACGACCTCTTTGGCCTGATCTACACCTCGGGCACCACGGGCACACCCAAGGGCGCCATGCACACCCAACGCACCATGCTCGTCCCAATCCTGGCCGCCGAACGGCTGCGCCAGGCCCTGTTCGACCGCCCCTCGGTGGGCCAGATGGCCCGGATGGCGCGCACCATGGCGCGCTCGGCGGGCCGGTTCCTGCGCCATGCCGGCAAGCCCCAAACGCTGCTCTCGCCATCCCCCTTTCACGCCCTGGCGGGCTACGGCGCTATGCTGAACGCCATCATGTTCGGCTTTCGCTTTGTCATCGTGGAGCGCTTCCACCCGGTGCGGGTGCTCGAGTTAGTGGAGAAGGAACGCGTCAACGTGCTCATCGGCGCCCCCACCATGTTCCAGATGATGATGAGCGTCCCCGATTTTGACGAGTACGACCTGTCGTCCCTCCTCTACTGCACCCTCAGCCTGGCTCCCTGTCCGCCGCCCCTCGTGCAGCAGGTGCGCGAGCGTTTTGGCTGCCCCACGATGATCAGCTTTGGCGCCACCGAGACCTCGGGGCCAGCCCTCATCACCCGCATGGACGACCCGGAGGCCATGCAGATCTGGTCGGTGGGGCGCGTGACGGCCGACGCCAAGGTCAAGGTGGTGGACGACGCCCACCGCGAACTGCCTCCCGGCCAGGTCGGCGAACTCGCCTGCCACATGGATTCCATCATGCTCGGCTACTACAAGGCCCCCGAGGCCACCGCCCAGGCCATCGACCCCGACGGCTGGTACTACACCGGTGACCTCGCCTCCATCGACGACAAGGGCTACGTCCGCATCGTCGGCCGCAAGAAGGACATGATCATCCGCGGCGGCCAGAACATCTTCCCCGCCGAGATCGAGACCTTCCTCCAGACCCATCCCAAGGTCCAACTCTCCGCCGTCGTCGGCGTCCCCGACCCCCTCGGCGGCGAGAGCGTCTGGGCCTTCGTCGTCCCCAAGCCCCACACCACCCTCTCCCCCCAGGAGGTCCTCGACCACTGCCGCGGCAAGATCGCCCCCTTCAAGGTCCCCGCCGAGGTGCGCATCGTGGCGGAACTCCCCATGACCCCCACCGCCAAGGTGCAAAAGTTCCGCCTCCGCGAGACCGCCATCGCCGAACTCGAGGCCAAAGGCCTCTCCCTCCCAGGTAAAGAGTTCCTCATGGGCGTAGGCGAGTGAATGCGCCGTCACCTGCGTGAAGCAAGGCGGGGCGCCGCCCAGCACGCCAGTAGGAGCGAGGTGCCATGGCCGAGGTAACTCTGAATCACAGTATGACGGTGGACGAAGCGTTCGACCAGGTCGTCGCCGCATACTCCGAGCGGGAAGCGCTCGTCTTTGAGGGGCAACACATCTGCTACCGACAACTGGGGGAGCAGGTAAGCGCCCTGGCCGCGGGCCTGCTGGATCTCGGCCTATGCAAGGGGGACAAGGCAGCCATCATCATGCCCAACTGCCCCGCCTTCATGGATGCTTTCCTGGCCATCCCCAAGGCCGGCGGCGTTGTCGTGCCGCTGAATCCCCAGTATCGCCACCAGGAACTGCGCCACATCCTATACGAGGCCGAGGCCACGACGGCGATCGTCGCGCCCCACGTCTGGGGCAACGACGTGCTGGAAATCGTGCAGGAGCTACGCGCCGACCTGCCCCACCTGCGCCACGTCATCGTGGCGGGCGACAGCGCCGGCCAAGATGCCCTCCCCCTGAGCGAGGTCATGGACCGCGGCCGCGGTGCCCTGGTGACCGCCCAGGCGGCGCCGAGCGACCTCTTTGGCCTGATCTACACCTCGGGCACCACGGGCACACCCAAGGCGGCCATGCACACCCACTACACCATGCTGGCCCCCCTCGTCCGCAGCCAGGAACAGATCAACGCCCTCTTTGAGCGGCCGACGATGGCCCAGAGGGCGCGCATGCTGCGCACCGTCACGCGCTACGCGCGGCGCTTTATCCGGTGGTCGGGCAAGCCCCCGACGCTCCTGACGCCGTCGGCGTTCCACGCCCTCGCTGGGTACGGTGTGAGCATAGGCGGCCTGCTCAACGGCTATCGCGTCGTGGTGGTGGAGCGTTTTCACCCCGCGCATACCCTCGAGACGATCGCCGCGGAGCATGTGAACGTCCTCTCGGCCACCCCAACGATGTACGCCATGATGATCAGCCTGCCGACCTTTGGCCAGTACGACACCTCCTCCCTCCTGTACTGCGCCATGACTGCCGCTCCCTGTCCACCGCCCCTCGTGCAGCAGGTGCGCGAGCGCTTTGGCTGCCCGGTGATGATCGCCTTTGGCGCCACGGAACTCGCCGGCGCTCCCCTCGTCACGCAGATCACCGACGCGGACAGGCTGCAACTCGAGACCGTGGGGCGGGTGTTCAGCGAGGCGGAGGTCAAGATCGTAGATGACGCCCACCGTGAACTGCCCCCCGGCCAGGTCGGCGAACTCGCCTGCCACATGGATTCCATCATGCTCGGCTACTACAAGGCCCCCGAGGCCACCGCCCAGGCCATCGACCCCGACGGCTGGTACTACACCGGTGACCTCGCCTCCATCGACGACAAGGGCTACGTCCGCATCGTCGGCCGCAAGAAGGACATGATCATCCGCGGCGGCCAGAACATCTTCCCCGCCGAGATCGAGACCTTCCTCCAGACCCATCCCAAGGTCCAACTCTCCGCCGTCGTCGGCGTCCCCGACCCCCTCGGCGGCGAGAGCGTCTGGGCCTTCGTCGTCCCCAAGCCCCACACCACCCTCTCCCCCCAGGAGGTCCTCGACCACTGCCGCGGCAAGATCGCCCCCTTCAAGGTCCCCGCCGAGGTGCGCATCGTGGCGGAACTCCCCATGACCCCCACCGCCAAGGTGCAAAAGTTCCGCCTCCGCGAGACCGCCATCGCCGAACTCGAGGCCAAAGGCCTCTCCCTCCCAGGTAAAGAGTTCCTCATGGGAGCCGAAAAGTGAGCACACCGATCGCGCGCATCCGAGCCAGACAGATCAGGCAGCGGGAGGCCGCCGCCGTCGCCGACCGGGCTATCCTCGTCGCCAGGGGCCTGCAAAAGACGTACACCATGGGCGAGCACGCTGTTCAGGCCCTCGCCGGCGTCGATTTCCGCGTCAACAAGGGTGACTTTGTGGCCATCATGGGGCCGTCGGGCAGCGGCAAGTCCACCCTGCTTCATATCCTGGGTGGCCTCGACAAGCCTTCCTCCGGAGAACTCGTCCTCGCGGGACAGTCGCTCTCTTCCATGAGCGACGACCAGATCACCCTCGCCCGGCGGCACAATGTGGGGTTCGTGTTCCAGTTCTTTAACCTGCTCCCGACCCTGAGCGCTGAGGAGAACGTCGCCCTGCCGCTGATCATCGATGGGCAGGATATGCGCAAGCACCAGGAGCACATCCTCTACCTCATCAACCTAGTGGGGTTGGGCGACCGCCGCACCCACAAGCCGGACCAGCTCTCGGGCGGCGAACAGCAACGCGTGTCCATCGCCCGCGCCCTCGTCACCCAGCCCGCCCTTGTCCTCGCCGACGAGCCGACCGGCAACCTCGATTCCAAGACGGGCAGGGCGATCATGGAGTTGCTGCGCAAGTCGTGCGACGAACTGGGACAGACCATCGTCATGGTCACCCACGACCCGCGGGCCGCCGCCTACGCCGACCGCACCGTGTTCCTCGGCGACGGACTCATCACCGGTGAGGCGAGCTGCAACGGGAGCTGCGATCCCGACGAGCGCCTGCGCATCATCATGGAGGCGATGGAACGCTTTCGGCTGTGATGGCGCCATCCTGATGGCGTCACTCTCGTCACCTGTGGGAGGCAAGACCGCTCCATGAACCGACTGACCGTGCTCGCCTGGCGCTCGCTGACCGCGCGGCTCGCCCGCACGCTGCTCACCATGTGCGGGGTGATGCTGGGCGTCGGCGTCATCCTGGCGGTGAGCATCACGAACCTGAGTACCATGGATTCGATCCGCATCGTCTTTACCGACGCCTCGGGCAAGGCGCACCTGGTGGTGACCGATTCGGGGGCCGCCGAGGAGGGCTTTCGCGAGGCCGCCCGTCACGACGTGGCGGCGATTCCCGGCGTTCTGGCGGCCGTGCCCACCGTCCAGGGACAGGCTCTGCTGGCCGACGAGGCCGTGCCCGAGGAGATGGGCGTCAGCTTTTTCGGGGCGGTGGGCGGGGGCATTACGATCTATGGCATCGACCCCGAACTCGACGCGGAGGCGCGCCAGTATCGCCTCGTGGCGGGCCGCTTCCTCGAGCCGGGGGAGCTGGACGCGCGCGAGATCGTCCTCGTAGAGGACTATGCTGAGGACAAGTCGCTCCGCGTGGGGCAGGACATCGACCTGCTGACGCCCTACGGCATGATGGACCTCCGCATCGTCGGACTGATGGCCAAGGAGGGGCCGGGGCAGCTCAACAACGGCGCCTTTGGCGTCGTCCCGCTGGACACAGCGCAGGCCGTCTTTGAGCGCGCGGGCCGCATCAACCAGATCGATGTGGTGGTCGTGCCCGAAGCGGCCACGGGGGCGCAGATCGACGCGCTCAAGATCGCCATCCAGGATCGACTGGGCGACGGTTACAGCGTCATCTACCCCGCCGCGCAGGGCAAGCGCGTCACCCAGATGCTCGACACCTACCAGATGGGGCTGAACTTTGTGAGCGTGGTGGCGCTGTTCGTGGGCACCTTTCTCATCTACAACGCCTTTTCCATGACCGTGGTCGAGCGCACCCGCGAGATCGGGATGCTGCGCACCGTGGGGATGACGCGCCGCCAGGTGACGCGCCAGATCCTTACCGAGGCGACCGTGTTGGGGCTGTTGGGCTCCCTCCTCGGCCTCGGCCTCGGCATCGCCCTGTCGCGCGGCCTCATCCGCATCATGGAGATCGTCATGGCGCAGGACGTGCGCGACGTGCGCATACCCCTCGACGGCCTGCTGCTGAGCCTGGCCATCGGCCTTGGCACCACCCTGGCCGCCGCCCTCATCCCCTCGTGGCAGGCGGGGCGCATCTCGCCCCTCGAGGCGCTGCGCATCCGCGGCAATCGCCGCGAGGGGTGGCTCATGCGCCACGGCTGGCTACCCGGCATCTTGCTGCTGGCGCTCTCCTCGACCACCCTGTACCGCGCCACACTGTCGCCCGACCTCCAGGCCCGGTTGGGGAGTGTGGCCATCGTGCTCCTCTTTCTCGGCGGGACGTTTCTCATCCCGACCACGGTGAGCGTGTGGGAGCGGCTGGCGCGACCGTGGGTGTCCGGCCTGTACGGCTCGGAGGGACGGCTGGGCAGCCGCAACATTGAGCGCTCCCGGCTGCGCACCACCCTCACGGTGGCGGCCCTCATGGTCGGCGTGGCGATGATCCTCACCATGCGCGGCATGACCTCCTCGTACGAGCGCGACATCCGCGATTGGGTGAACTCGTACATCGGGGGCGACCTGTACGTCTACTCGAACCTGCCGATGCGCACTGACCTCGGGCGGCGCCTCGAGGGAATCGAAGGGGTGGCCGCGGCCACGCCGGTGCGCTACCTAAACGCGGACCGCATCAAGCCCGACGGCAGCAAGGAGCGCCTTACCCTCATGGCCGTGGACCCCGCTTCGTATCGCCGCGTCACATCGTTCGTCTTTGCCGCCGATCAGGGGGATGAGGGGCGTCTGTTCGACGAGCTGGAGCAGGGGGATACGGTCTTTTGCTCGTCCGTCCTGGCCGAGATGTACGGCTTGAAGCAGGGGGACACCATCCGGCTGGAGACCCGTCGCGGCCAGCACGACTTTTACGTGGCCGCGGTGGTGGTGGATTTCTACGACCGCGGAATGGTCCTCGAGGGGAGCTGGCGCGACATGCGCCGCTACTTTGGCTTCAACGACGCCAGCGCTTTCCTGCTCAAGCTGGCGCCCGGCGCCACGGTGGAGGAGGTGCAGGAGCGCCTGCAGGCCGTCTATGGCCAGCGGCGCCACCTCACGGTGCAGTCCAACAAGTCGCTGAAGGAGCGCGCCTTCACCCTCATGGCGCAGGCGTTCAGCCTCTTTGACGTCCTCGCCCTCATCGCCATGATCGTCGCCTCGCTGGGCGTGGTCAACACGCTGACGATGAACGTCATGGAGCGCACCCAAGAGATCGGCATGCTGCGGGGCGTGGGCATGACGCGCCGCCAGGTTGCCAAGATGATCCTGGCCGAGGCGGGCGTGATGGGCCTCATCGGCGGCGCTTTTGGCATCGCCTTTGGCCTGTTCCTGCTGCGGCTGACCCTCATCGGGATCACCGAGGTCCAGGGGTACGAGCTGTCCTTCGTCCTGCCGACCCAGGGAATCCTGGTCAGCCTGGTGATCGCGCTGATCGTCTCGCAGGTAGCGGCCCTGTGGCCGGCCCGGCGGGCGGCGCGCATCAACGTGATCGAAGCGATTCACACCGAGTGACAGGAGGTTGTCATGATCGATCGTACCCGAATGGCGCTCGTGCTCGTCGCGCTCGTGCTCGTCCTGACGGGCGCGGGGTGCAGCCTGATACCTACCGCCGCCGACCAGACGTCCGAGGAGATGCCCGTCGAGCCCGTTGTGCGGGAGCCGCTGAGCCTGGTATCCGCCGAGGCGGTGATCGTGCCACGCACACAGGCTGACCTCACCTTCAAAGCCATGGGGCGCGTGGCAGAGGTCTATGTGGAGGAGGGGGATGCAGTAGTGGCCGGCCAGGAGCTGGCGCGGCTCGACACGCGCGACCTCGAGCAGGCGGTACGCCAGGCCGAGGCCGAGGTACAGTCGGCGCAAGCCCAGCTGGCGGGCGTGCGGGCGGGCGCCCGGGCGGAAGAGATCGCCTCCGCTAAGGCGATGGTGGCCATCGCCCAGGCCGGGGCCAAGGCGCGCGAGATGGCCGTATCCGTGGCCCAGGGCAACGTGGCCTCCGCCCAGGCGGCCCTGTCCAACGCCGAGGCCGGCGTGGCCACCGCCGAGATCGCCGTCAAGGTGGCGCAGGGCAACGTTGCGGCCGCTCAGGCGGCGCAGCGCACCGCCGAAGCCGCCCTGCAAAAGGTCCTCGCCGGCCCCACCGCCCTCGAGCTGCAGATCGCCGAGAAGCAGATCGAGGCGGCCCGCAACGAGCTGTGGGGCCTGCAGGGGCAGCGCGATGCGCTGGGCGGCATGCGGGAGCACGGCGGCGAGGCTCAGTACGAGGCCGCCCAGGGACAGGTGGCCGCCGGCGAGTCTCACGTGGCCATCGCCCTGCTGCAGTACGAGCACCTGAAGGCTGGCCCACGCCAGGAGGACATCGGCCTCGCGCAGTCTCAGGTGGCCGAGGCTCAGGCCGCCGTCCAGACGGCCGTAGCCCAGCGCGACCGCGCGCTCGCGGAGGTCGAGAGCGCCAAGACGATGGTGATCCAGGCGCAGGCGGGCGTCGAGATCGCCCAAGCGCAGCTGGAGCAGAGCAAGTCGGACGTACAGAGCGCTCAGGCGCAGGTGGCGCAGGCGCAGGCACAGCTCGACATGCTCGAGGCCGGCAATCGGCCGGAGGACATTGCTGTGGCCGAGGCCGCGGTCGCTCGCGCTGAGGCGGCGCTGGGAGCGACGCAAAACGCCCTCGATGACGCCGTGCTGCGGGCGCCCTACGACGGCATCGTGGGCGCGGTCTATATCGACGCTGGAGAGGTCGCTTTGGCGCAGGTGCCAGCTATGTGCATGGGTGACCTGACCGAGTTCCTCGTCGAAACCGAGGACCTCAGCGAGGTGGATGTCAGCCTGGTGCGCGCGGGGCAACCGGCGACGGTGACGGTGGATGCGCTGGAGAACAGCACCTTTTCGGGCACCGTAGCGCGCGTCGCGCCGCTGGCTGTGGATCGGCGGGGCGACAAGGTGTACACCGTGGCGCTCGATATGGGGATCGGCCCCGAATCGGGCCTGCGCTGGGGGATGAGCGCCTTTGTCGAGATCGACGTGCAGGGGCCCGGCGACGCCGCCCTCTCTGAGGCTGAGCGGTGAGGCGCGGAGCGCCATGGCCCATGACACGTGTGGGAGCGAAGCCGTCGCGGGCGGCTCGGTACGGTGACAGACGTGAACAACAGGAGGGATGCGGTGGCACAAGCAAGCGCGATGGACGGCACGCTGCGTTTCGAGGACTTTAGGCGGTTCCTTTCCGAGACGCTGGACGTCTCTGAGGAGATGCTCCAACCCGAGGCGTCGTTCCTCACCGACCTGGCGATCGACTCACTGCGGATGGTCGAGTTGGTGTTGCGCCTGGAGGCACGCCTCGGGATGACGATCCCGGTGGAGGAAGCGTGGAATATCCAGACGGTGCGCGACGCCTACGAGTATTGCGCCAACCAGCTTGGAAACGTGGCGCTCTAGCGTTCCGACTCGCTCGACGATCGATAGTGCTCCGAGGTGCGTCCCCTGGAGAGGAGGAAAACGTTGCGACGGATCAGGCAAGCCCTGGACCACATGATCCTATCGGCCATCAGGATCGCGATCGCACTCCCATGGCTGCTGGCCGCCTATCTCCTGCGATTCCTCTATCGCTTTCGCATCGACGGCAAGGCGCGCATGCCGCAGGAGGGCCCGCTCATCGTGCTCTTTCCCGAGATCGGCGTCATCAGCAACGTATCCTCCACCTGGGCCTACTGGCAGGTGCTGCGCAAACCCCTCCTGGACTCGCCCGACAAGGTTGTCGGCTATGCCCAGGAGCAGCTCTGGGCACTCCCGTATCTGCGGCTGATCATGCAGCGGGTGGCGAACACGCGCCCCTTGGTGGCGCATGCGGCCGGCCCGCTGGCCTTCAACCTGCTGGATGGCTATCGGGCGCTCCGAGAGGGCGGCATCGTGACCATGAACCCCGAGGGGGATATGCCGTGGGACGGCCGCCCCCTTCCCCTGGGGAGCGGCGCAGCCTGGCTGGCCCTGCGCACCGCCGCTCCCCTCGTGCCCCTCGTCTGGGAGGCCAGCATCTATGACATCTGGCCGCGCTGGCGGATTCGGCCCTGGCTCCGCGGGCGGCCCACCCTCATCGTGGGCGAGACGTTCAGGCTGTGCGACACCCCGATGGCGACCGTCACCCCACAGGACGTGGAGGCGGCCAACGCCCGCATCCGCGAGGTCCTCGACCGCCTCACCTACGGCAAGGGCGGTGTGGCGGCGTGGATGGGGCCGCCGACCCAGGGGGGCAGGGTGCTGGACGAGCCACCCGATGTGGGCATCGGCCACGCCGCCGCGCGCCCTCGCCAAGCCGGAGAGGCTCCCCCCATCTGGCGCCGGGGCGTCGCCCAGATCCTTTGGCGCTGCCCGGTATGCGGCACCCTCGACGCCGTACGGCACGAAAGGTCGCGCGAGGTGATCTGCACCGCCTGCGACACGCGCTGGGAGTTTCGGCGCATACGGGGCAAGGACTATCGTATGCGCGTCGTGCAGGGGCCGCCCGCGCTCCTCAACGTGGAGATGGCGCTCGCCGCCTGGTACGATCAGGCTCGCGGCGGCTTTGCCCCGCAGCCCGTGCCGGTGGAGGGGGTGGAGCTGCATAGCGACGAGCACGTCTACCTCTGGGCCGACGGCGTGAGCTTGGCCCCCGCCCCGCCGAATCCCCTCATCGAGCGCTGGGACGGGCACGAGCCCCCCAACACGGTGCCCCCCTCGCCGCCGGACTTTGGCCGCTGGGTCACCATCGACCAGGGCCGCCTGCTCCTCACGGAGCAGCGGCTCCTGTGGCGCGGCGAGCAAGGGGAGTTGGATTTCCGGCTCGACGCCGTTCGCGGCGTCTCCCTCTGGCTGGTCAACACCCTGGGCGTCATCTATGGGTCGGCCCCCTACCGCTTCTCGCTGGGCCCTGAGAACGGGCTCAAATGGTTGGCCCACGTTGGTTCCGTCGCCCAAGAACGCGCGGAGCGTGAGGGGCGGCGGGTGACGGTGTCGCGGTTCTGACGCCTCGCGCGGTCACACGAGGCGCGGCGGGTTCCTCCCGCCGCGCCTCGTGGTGCGAGATGGCGCCGCTCCAGCCCCCCTGTCCACCCCGGCGATACTTATGCCCCCTTTACGCAACCACCCCCCCGTATCGCGCTACACTGGGGGGGACGCACGGCGACACGCGGCACGGCGCGAAGGCTGGGGCTGTCCGGTTTCAGGGACGGTAACGCGTCTGCCTTGGCGAGTCTCCCATCATTCTGGACACATTGTACACGCTATCACCGCGTGGGGAGGCGAGGATGCACAGACATATCCTGCTCGTTGACGACGAGCCACAACTACTCTACTCGATGCGCGAGTACCTCGGTCGCGTGGGCTATGGGGTGACGTCGGCCGAGGGAGGCGTGGAGGCACTGCAGGCGCTCATGGCATCGCCCCCGGACCTCATCATTTCGGACATTATGATGGAGGGGATGGACGGGTTCGAGTTCCAGCGGCGCGTCCGCGCCCTCACCGGCGCCGGCATGCCGTTCATCTTTCTCACCGCCAAGGGCGACCTGCGTGATCGCCTGGAGGGGCTGCGTGGTGGCGCCGACGATTATGTCGTCAAGCCGTTCGAGCCCGAGGAGTTGGAGGCGCGCGTGGCGTCCCTCCTCAACCGCGTGGAGCGCACCCGCCAGGAGGATCGGCGCGAACTCGAATCGCTGCGCGCCCGCATCCTGGCCGAGATCGCCTCCCGAATGCGTGACCCCGTCGCCAATCTCACGGCGCAGCTGAACGTGCTGCTGTCGCAGCGCTTTGGCGACGACCCCGAGGAACAGACGCGCTACCTGCGCAGCGCGGCCGCCGATGCCGATGTGCTCCAGGAACTCGTGGAGAACCTCGCGGAGGTCGCCGACGAGGCGCAGGACGACATCCCCCTGCTGCGTGAGCCGATGCGCGTCGCGCCGGTGGTGCGCGGCGCGGCCGCGGGCGCCGCCCGCCTCGCGGCGTCGCGTGACGTGCAGCTCAAGATATCGTGCGGCGGCATCCTCAGCGCCATCATCGACGGGGAGGCCCTCGGCAAGGCGCTATCAAAGCTCCTGGAAGCCGCCGTGGCGCTCTCTCCACCGGGAGGCGTGGTGCGCATCGCCGCCAGGCGGGCACGCGAGGGGGGCGTCGAGTTCACCATCACCGACAGCGACTGCGCCTCCGGCGCCTGGGACGCCGACACCCAGACGTCAGAGGCATCGGCCGCCCTCGATGTGGCGCGCCGCGTCGTGCACGCCCACAGCGGCGAGTTCGTCATCCGCAGTCACGACGGGCGTCACACCATCGCCATCTGGATCCCGGGGCGGGTGGCCAAACACGTCGGCCGGAGACCGTGACGCGTGCTGCACAGCCAGGTGACCCTGTGGCACATCTTTGTCTGGGGACGCAGCGCCGTCACCGGCGCGTTCCTGCTGCTCCTCGTGCTGATGAACGCCGCCGCGCCCACACCGGCGCCGCGCCCGCTCTACGTCTTTGCCCTGGTCCAGTTCTCAACGAACATCTTTTACCTCTACCTGTGGCGACGGCGCGCCATTCGGGCCCTCGGGATCCTCTCGCTCAACCTGGATATCGTGTTCATCTCGCTGCTGATCCTCATGCTGGGCGCCGACGGCTATGTCTTTTTGCTGGCGTACCTCTGGCCCATCATCATGGGGGGCTGGCTCATCGGCCGCCGTGCCATCCTGCCGCTGACGTTCCTAGGCATCGCCGGATACGGCGTCCTGGTCTCCGTGGCGCGACAGGACTGGGCGCCGAGGCGGCTACTCCTGCCCACGGGCATCCCCCAGAGCCTCGTCCTCTGCCTGCCCTACCTGGCCTTCATCTCGCTACTCGTCTGGCTGCTCACCCGCGAGATGGAACGCGGCGAGCGACACCTGCAGGCGCGCAACCGCGACCTACACCGCGTCAACTTTGGCTTGCGGTACCTGGTGGCAGCCGGTGAGGAGCTTTTGGGCTGCCCCGCCGCCGATGTGGTGGCCCTTGCGCTGCGCAAGGTGGCCAAGCTCACGGGGCACTCGCGCGGCGCCATCTACCTCCGCGATGATGAGGGCCTGGTGCTGCGCGCCGCGAGCGGCTGGCCGCCGTGCAGCG
>ENA-UOXR01003451-UOXR01003451.1-bioreactor-metagenome-genome-assembly--contig:-NODE-3451-length-13404-cov-4.836392_pt1 | contig 13404 bp, 9 predicted proteins | sample MGYA00238164_ERZ764825 | MGnify/ENA primary metagenome ERZ764825 (study PRJEB28920, sample SAMN05720171) | bioreactor metagenome | isolation source: Anaerobic biogas reactor | place: USA:Washington...
CGCTCCTCAGAGTCGTCAAGGTCGTCGGCGTCGCCGTCGGCCACGAGCGGGTCGGAGGCGACCCACGCCTCCCCATAATCGGACAGGCTCACGGTCCAGCCGCCGACCATGGCGCCGGCCTCCACCCGGCGCACCTCTTCGCCGTCCGTGAGGCCGTCGCCGTCGCTGTCCGCCACGTTGGCGAGGGTGCCGACGCGCCACTCCAGGCCGTCGTTCAGCCCGTCGCCGTCGGTGTCTGCGAGCAGGGGATCGGTGCCGAGGGTCTCGTACATCTGCCACTCGTAGTAATCCGACAGCCCATCCCCATCGGTATCGGGATCGTTCGGGTCGGTGCCGAGCACCGCCTCCATGGCATCGGAGAGGCCGTCCCCGTCCCGGTCCGGGTTACCGAGGGCGCTCCAGTTCCACAGGCCGTCCAGATCGCCCGGGATGACGTCCAGGGGGAGTTCCGACCACTCCAGGGCATCCGGAAACACCCCATCCTCGGTGTGGGTGTCCCAGCGCCAGGCGTGGTACATGCCGTATTCGGCCCATACGGTCCGGTACAGGAGCTGCGAGGCAAAGCCCACGATGCCGTTGATGCGCGGCGTGAGGACATAGCCGACCCTGGCGGTGTTCGAGCAATGCAGCTCGCCGTCGACGACGGTGCAGCTGCGCTTCGAGCTCTTGTCCTGTGAGACAAAGTCGCTGGCGGGATCGGGGATAAGGACGCCCTCGACGTAGCTCTTGTTCAGGTCGTCGTTCGTGCCGTCCTCTGTCTTGGTGATCACCCCGCTGAACGGGATGCTGATCTCGAACGTGTTCCCGCCGACCATGCCGCCGTCCGGGCGGGTGAGGGCCGTGGTAAAGGCGCCGAACTCGGCCTCGGCCAGGGCTGTGGACGTCGAGGCGTCGTAGAACAGGTTCACGATGGCCTTGGCGATGCTCCAGGTCTCATCGGTGAACAGGCCGGTGAACAGGGCGACGATCATGTCAATGAGCGCCAGGACGGCGGTGATGATCTGCCCGATGATGGGGATAAAGTTGATGGCAAAGACGATCAGCAGATAGATCGTCGTGACGATCGCCTCGGCGAGCGCCACGCGCCACACCACGGGATCGCCGCTATACGCCGCCATGGTGAAGCACATCCAACTCATGCCGATACTGACGGCCACGCCGATGGCCTGCGCCACGAGCGCCGCCCCCGAGATAGGATCGAGGCAGTGCCGGACGTAAGAGATGATCAGCGACGTGACGCACTGCGCCTGGGCGACGATGGCCAGGGAATCGACGGCGATGCTGGCCGCGTACAGCGCCACCTCGTTGCGACACATCGGGAGGGTCGCGCCCGAATCGCAGACGGCGCCGATCATGCCCATGACCATCGAGGCCACCGTGGCCGCCGCAAAGAGGCCCACGCCCAGGCCATCCCACGCCCTTTTGGCGGTGCTCGCCTTGGTCCAGTCGCCGAGAAACGTCAAAAAGTCGCCGCCCACCCAGATCAGGTTGCCGCCGACGCCCACGAGGCTCTCCGCCATGCCGCTGCCGTACCCCACCCAGTCGATGACCGACGTGACCTCGGCATCCAGTTCCTGCGGGAGGGCGCGGTTCGCGGCCAGGGCGCTCTCGTCGGCAACGTCGGGCACCAGTGCCTGGCCGTCCACGGCGATGGGCGAGTAGGAGGGGCTGATGGCCGCCAGGTAGGTGCTGTAGGCGATGAACCGAACGTCATCGATGGTGAGTTCCGGATAGACGTCGCGCATCGCCGTGTCGTACACGTTCTTGTAGCGCTGCTCGATGAGTTCGAGGGTGCGGGCCGGCGTTGCCAGCTGCCAGCCGGCTGTCCCCTGCTCGTACATGCGCATCTGGACGCCGCGCATGGTTACCACGGGCACATCGCTCACGTTGACGTGCAGGTTGGAGAGGTCCGCGAGGCCGGAGCCCGCCGCTGCCAGGTTCTTCAGATCGTAAGCGCCCTGTGACTGCTCGTAGGCGATGAGCAGCGTCGCGCACGACACAGGGTCGCCGTACGCGTCGCGGCAGCGCAGATTGCCGTAGTGGAGGTCGTATCGCTCCAGGAACCCGGGCACGAGATCGGTGCCCATACCACCCAGGCCGGCGTCCGCGTGCCCGTACTGGACGGGTCCTTCGACCTTGACGGTGTACGCCTCCACGCCAAAGGTGTGGACGATGTCGGCCGTGCTGCCCTCGGCGAAACGCTGCGCGACCTCTTGCAGCGCCGTCTCATCCGCCTCCTGTCCTTCCAGCCTGAGGTGGGACCGGAAAGTGTCGCTCAGGCCCAGCATGACGCGGAACAGCGCCAGGTCGTCGGTCTCATCGGGCGTGCCCACAACGGCCGCCTCATACCCCTCGTTCACGGTCAGGCGCAGGCCGATGAGGCGAAAGGTCTCCTGGTACTGGTGCAGCAGTCGCGTCTCGGTCTCGAGCCAATAGGTGTTATAGCCGTCCATGGCCTGGTAGACCCAGTAGTCGTGCTGCATCTGCGTCATCCAGACCATCTTGGCCCGCCACTGCAGGTCGTCGATCTGCCCCGGAGCATAGGCCACCTTGCCGTGGAAGCCATAGACCAGCCCGCCGTCCTCCAGGGGCACGAGGGGCACGAGCAGGATGTAGCCCTCGTCGGTCTGCCAGGAGGAAAAGCCGTACTTGGCCTCCAGCGCGGAATCCGGCGGCACGTTCGTCTCCACCAACAGGACGGGCGTTAGCCGCACGTCCTCGGTGGAGAGGTCCAGGTCCTGGACGTGGCCCTCGTCGTCCATCGGCCAATCGAGGGCCGTGGTCGAGTAGCGCAGGTGGTTCAGGTTTTGCGGCTGTACCTGGACCTCCAGGTAGACGTGGCCGTCCGACGCCTCGCCGTCGACGGTCAGATCGACCGAGGTGGAATGGTTGCTGCGCGCCTGGGGGGAGAGGTCGAGGTGGTCGGGCACGCCGTCGCCGTCGTCGTCATCGTCCCAGATGTTGGGCACGCCGTCGCCGTCGATGTCGGCGGACGCGGCCTGGCCGTCTTCGGCGAGCGCGCTCGCCCACTCCAAGGTGTCCAGGACCCGGTCGCCGTTCGAGTCGGCGTTGAGGGGATTCGAGTCCCAGTGCTGCCCCCCGAGGTCAAAGCCGTCCAGTTCGACCTTGTCGGGGATGCCGTCGCCGTCGCTGTCCACGCCGTAGGGGGAGGTGCCGAGACACAGCTCGAGGGTGTCGGCGAGCCCGTCCCCATCGGTGTCGACGCCGGGCTCGCCATCGCCGCAGCGCATGAGCGCCGTGATGCCCTCGCCGGCCTCCACGTAGCTGGGTCGGGCGATCTGGGGGATGGCGATCGGGTCCGGGTCGTTGGCGAGGCGGAGGGAGATGGGTGGGGCGTTGTCGGCCGTGCCGGGCGCCTTGACGCTCTTGGCCCTCTCATCGGCCGCCTCGGGCGCCTCGACATCGAACCCCAAGGCACGCAACAGGTCCGGCGTGCCCTCGGCATGCGCCTCGGCGGCCTGTGCCCTGCGCTCGGTAAAGCGCACGATCTGTCCCGATTGCAGCAACGGGCCAACCACCATGACGGGGATCAGGATCGCCGCAAGGAGCGTATAGCCACGTCGCGGGTTGTACCTCGGCGCGCCGCGTCGCGTGTAACGCCACGCGACGACGGCGAGGACGGCTGCCATAAAGAGGGCCGCGCTCATCGGCGTGACGCGCAGAGGAAGGGGGCGCCGAGTGCCGGCCGGAAGGGAGGTGCCGGGCTCCATCGCCACGGCTTGGGCCGGCCGTTCGGCCGCTGACGGCGCAGCGATTCCGGCTCCGGCATTCGCTGATGTTGCGGGATTGGGGGCACTCGAGGTCGTCAGGCCTCCCTCAAGGCGCCACGTGCCGCCGGCATCCTGCACGGCGCGCGGGAGCGTCTCCACCCGGCCGTGAGCGAACAGGTCGACGACCATGTGCAGGCGCGCGCCATACTGGGCACTGGCCTCCGGCATCTCGATGTCCAGCACCTGTCGCAGGGGGAGGCCGTCCCGATCGACCCACAACTCGCCCCGGCCGCTGATCGCCTGCAGCGCGGGCATGGCCTGTAGTTTCATCCCCTCGGGGGCGCCGGGCTCGGCGGCAAGCTCGGCCTCGGCCTCGCGTCGCACGTACTCCTCAAAGCGCGTGCCGCTGATCTCAAACCCGTAGCGGGTGACATCGGGTCGACCCTCCGGCGGGGCCAGCAACGTCACCTGCTCGGCGGCGGCCAGGTAACCGAGCACATCGTTCGTGGGTGTTGTGAGGCTGAGGGCGTCCTCAACCGGCAAAAGCTCGCCGTCCTGCAGCATGAAGGCTTGGCCGCCATCGCGCAGGAGCGTCACCGATTCCTGCCGGCCTGAGCCCGCGACACGCATCTCGACGTAGGCGCGATCCGGCAGGAGGACGGCGCCCTCGTTCTCGAGGGTCAGGTGCATGTCGCGCTGGCCGATCATGTCGGCCAGCGGCAGCGGGACGAGGGTCTGCTCCGCCGTGGAGAGGAAACGGTAGGAGCCAGTCTCGCGGGCGCGTGCCCAGGCCTGCGTGAGGGCGTCCTGGGGGTCCACCGCAGCTTGCGCCACGACGGGCACGGGGTTGGTCTCTCCGCTGGCTCCGGGCACCAGCACAAACAGGGCGAGGAACAGGGCGAGGAGAGCCGACGAACGCTGCTTTTTCATGTGGACCTCAGTGTTCTGCAGACTGAAAGTAGGTGCCGCAGCGCTTTGGGCGCGCTATTCCTTCGTGGGCGGCTCCGTCGGGGCAGGAGGAGGGTCAGCAGTGAGCGCATCCAGATAGGCGTAGAGCGCCTGACGGCTGGCAAAGGCGTGCCGCTCACCCGTATGGGGATCCTCCAGCGATACCCGCCAGTCGCCCTGGCCGTCTCCAACCTGCCACAGCCTCAGCATGTAGGCCATGTAGCGATCCCTCATGGGTGGCCCCCTCGCATTACTCCATGCGATGCACGATAGCCGAGGAGCGTATCTGTAACGTTAGAGAAACGTTAAAGCGACGCCAGTGTAACCTATGGGTCCTATGGGGCATTGTCATGGCATGGTCAACACCCTATAATTCAGCTAGAGAGGGTACACGTCGACGTCGGACACGAGCCATTATGGATATATCGCTGTTCCTGCTTGGGCCCTTTCTGGCGCGGCTGGGACATGATCGGGTTGTGGCATTGACATCCAGGAAGGCCCGAGCGCTCCTGGCCTATCTGGCCACGGAGGGTGGACGGCCACACTATCGCGAGGCGCTGTCTGGCCTGCTCTGGCCCGACTACCCGGACCGCGCCGCGCGCAATAGCCTGCGCCAGGTCGTCCACAACCTGCGGCGTGCCATCGGCGATGACGTGGCGCCCACGCCCCTCCTCCTCGTCTCCCGCGACACGATTCGGGTCAACCCCGACGCGCGCCTTTTTCTGGACGTGGCTGTCCTGGAGCGCGCGACCGCTATCGGCCCCCAGCGACCTTCCGGGGGTACTCCTCCCACGGATTGCGAGGCGTTGCGGTCGGCTGTAATGCTCTACCGGGGCCCATTCTTGGAAGGGCTCTCAGTGGACGACTGCCCGGCCTTTGAGGAGTGGCTGCTCCTCAGGCGGGAGCAGCTCGACCGACAGATGCTCCTGGCTCTCCGTGCACTCGCCACCTACTATGAGGGGCGCTCCGCGTACGATGAGGCCCTCTTATTTGCCCGCCGCGCCATCGAACTGGAACCCTGGCAGGAGGAGGTCCACCGGCAGGCGATGCGTATCCTCGCGCTGGCCGGGCGGCGTGGCGAGGCCATCGCCCAGTACCGGCGTTGCCGTGACCTCGTCGTCAGCGACCTGGGCGTGGAGCCGGGCCCTGAGACCATGGCGCTGTACGAGCGCATCCGCGACGGGACCCTCGTGGGAGGGTCGCCGCCCCCCCCGCTCCAGGCGCACCGCGCCGAGGGTCTGCTGCTGGACCCGATCGCCGCCGAAGACAGGGCCCCTTCACTGGTCGTGGCTCGCGAGGGCGAGTTGGCCGCGCTCGGCGGCTTTTTGTCGCAGGTTCTCGCCGGAGAGGGGCGGGTCGTCCTGGTCACGGGCGAGGCGGGGAGCGGCAAGACGACCCTCGTGGAGGCGTTCGCCCGGCAGGCGATGGCTGCGCGGAGTGACCTCCTTATCGCGATAGGCCGCTGCAGCGCGCAGCTGGGCGCCGGAGACGCCTATGAGCCCTTCCGCGAGGTTCTCCAGATGTTGGCGGGCGATACGGATGAGGCGCTGAACCCCAGGCACGCGCGGGGCCTGCAGGCGGCCCTGTCCCTGACACTCGAGACGCTGGTGCAGCAAGGGCCGGACCTGGCGCGCCTGCTGGCGCGCGATGCCTCTCTGTTGTCCCGCGCCCGCGCCTGCATGCCCAGCGGCGCTGCCTGGCTGTCGAGGCTCGAGGCGCACATGGCGCGCCTCGAAGACGCCTCAGCGCCGGGCCTGGGGCAGACGGCGCTGTGCGAACAGGTGGCGCGGGCGCTGCGTGCCATCGCCCGACGCCTGCCGCTGCTGGTCATCCTCGAAGACCTCCAGTGGGCGGACGCCGCCTCTCTGGATATGCTCTTCCACCTGGGCCGGCACCTGCAACGAAGCCGCATCCTGGTGGTGGGGAGTCTTCGCCTCAACGGAGGCGACCCGCGCGCCGACGCCTTGCGACAACCCCTCGCCGCGATCGTCGACGAGTTCCGGCGGCAGTGGGGCGATATCGTGGTGGACCTCACGCAGGCCGAGGGACGCGCCTTCGTCGAGGCCTACCTGGACAGCCAGCCCAACCGCCTGGATGCGCAGTTCCGCGAGATCCTCGCCGAGCATACCGGCGGCAACCCCCTCTTTACCGTGGAATTGGTGCGCGCCATGCAGGAGCGCGGCCACCTGCTGCGCGATCGACAGGGCCGATGGGTCGAGGGGCCCGGCCTGAACTGGGGGCAGCTCCCGTCGCGCGTCGAGGCCGCCATCTCACAACGCATCAGGCAGCTCAGTGATGCGGAGCGCGACTTGCTGGAGGCCGCCAGCGTGGAGGGGGATGAATTCCACGCCGAGGTGCTGGCCCACGTGCGGGGTGGCAGCACGGCGTCCGTGATCGCCAGACTGAGCGGCCCCCTGAGCCGGCAGGCGCACCTCGTCGCGCCGGGTAGCCTCGTGACGGTCGGGGGGCGGCGGCTGGCGCGGTACCGCTTCCGGCACGGCCTGTTCCAGCACTTTTTGTACGGGCAGCTCGATGCGACGGCCCGGGCGCGCCTGCACGGGGCCGTCGGGGCCGCGCTCGAGGAGACGTACGGCGCGCAGTCTTCCCGCTTTGCCGGGCAGCTCGCCCAGCACTTTGAGGCCGCCGGCCAGGCCGACAAGGCCGCTCGCTATCTCCTGGAGGCGGGGCGAGGGGCGGCGCGCGTCGGGGCCCACGGCCAGGCGGTTGCCGGCTATGAACGCGCCCTCGCGCTGCTCGCCGACCTGCCGGATGCGTCCGAGCGAACGGAACTCGAGTTCGCCCTGCAAATGGAACTCGACATGTCGCTCCTGTTTACCTCAGGATGGGGATCGCCTGAGCGGATACACGCCTCCGGCAGGGCGTACGAGCTGGGGCAGCGAATGGGCTGGTCCAATCCGTCGATGCTGCGCGCCTTGCGCGGCCGAGCCGATCTCCTGGCGGCGCGCGGCGCCTATGAGGAGGCTGTCCGTGTGGCGCGCGAGCTGCTGGTCGCCGGCGAGCGCGCTGAGGCCCCCCTGTACGTCGCCTCCGCCCATGCCACGCTGGCCATCTGCGCGACGATGCGGGGAGACTATTCCCAGGCGTGGGAACACGCCGCTCAGGCGCTGGACCTGGCCTTGAACCCCCCGCATGCGCTCACGGCGGACGAGATGCGGACGCTGCGCCCGCATGCAGACTTGGCCGCCATCGCCGTGCTCATCGTGCGGGGCTACCTCGATCAAGCCAGGCGGCAGATGGAGCGGATCACGTCCGAGGAGGACTGGATCACCCCCGAGGTCACGTGCTTTGTCCACAGCACGGTGGCCTTGTTCTACGCGGCGTGTCACGACGATCGCCGGGCGCAACAGCAGGCTGCAAAGGGGCTCGCCCTCAAGGGGAACCTCGAGTTGCCGGAGGTGCAGGCGCGGAGTGAAGCGGTCCTGGGCTGGGCAGAGGTACGCGCGGGCCAGCTCCGGCAGGGGATGAAGCGCCTCACGGCGGCGCTGACCGTCCAGCCGAGGCAGGGCACCCTGACCTTGCGCTTCGTGCAACTGGTCCTTCTGGTGGAGGCGTACCTCGCGGCCGGCGACACGCGTGCGGCACAGAACATCGTCGAGGCGGCCATGGCGCAGGTCGAGGATTCGGGGGCCCACAATCACGATGCCCAGCTGTGGCGCCTGCGGGGTGATGTCCTGCTCCACGGCGTGTCGGCCCCGGGGGACGATGTCGTGCGCGAGGCGGAGGCCTGCTTCCAGCGCGCCCTGGAGATCGCTCGACAGCAAGGCGCGCTCCTCTACGAACTGCGCGCCGCTACGAGCCTGGCGCGCCTCTGGGCGCGAGGGGGCAAGAAGAGCGAGGCGAGGGAGGCGTTGGCGGGCGTCTATGCCACCTTTACCGAGGGCTGGGACTCGCCCGATCTCGTCGAGGCGGCGGAGCTTCTCAGCACGCTGGGCTGATGCTCCGCTGGTACCACCTCCCGGGGCCCCCGCGGCGAATCGCGGATGCGCGTGATCGCTGTGGGGGCCTCCAGAGGTGGTCCCAACGCGAGACGCCTCACGAAACCAGAATCCTGGATATACCCCGCGCGGTTCTGTCGCCGATCCCCCGCATCGGTCTCTATGCTATAATAAAGACATAATCGTGGATGGTCTCGCTTGACGACCACCGCACGGCATGCCGCGTGGTGGGAGGAGATCGATGATGTCGGAAAACAACGACCGCCGCTGCTCGCACTTGGGGATGATCCATGCGGTGACGCCCCGCACCAATGGTTGCGAGGAGTGCCTGGCGATGGGCGACACCTGGGTGCACCTGCGCGTCTGTCGCACCTGCGGCCACGTAGGCTGCTGCGACGAATCCAAGAACCGCCACGCCCGCAAGCACTATCAGACCACCGGCCACCCCATCATCCAGTCCCTGGAGCCGGGGGAGAGCTGGCTGTGGTGCTTTGCCGATCAGGTGGAGGTGGAGGAGCCTCAGAAGGACGAGGTGGCGGGCTGACGGCGTCGGGCGCCGGGCGCCGCAGACCGAGGTCTGGCGCGAAGAGAGCCAAGTCGGCCTGCGCCGACTGAAATCAGCCCACGCAGGTGGGCGTCGCCGAGCTTTGGCTCGCGGCGGGCTCGCCCAACCCCTCACTCCGTCCCAATCCCCTCGCAGCCGATGCCGTCGTTGCCGCCGTCAAAGCGGTGTGGATCGGGCGGCAGCACGCGAAAGTTGCGGTGAGGAATGTCGGCGCAGTCCAGATCCGGCGGCGGCGGGGGGATGCACACGTCGGGATATGCCGCGTCGCACCCCTCGCGGCTGACCGGCGTCGGCGTCTCGTCCACGGGCGCCGCGGGGGTGGGCGTCGGTCCCCAGATGCCGCGTCCCGCCGCGCGCGCCTCCGCCTCCATCTGCCGCAAGAGGTCCTGGCGCCCCACGTCCGGCGGGTAAGAGGGGGCGCGGGCGTACCCGAGGCGCACGAGTTCGCCGTTCACCAAGAGATCGCCCACATAGACGTAGCGCAGCAGCCGGCCAAAGCGGTCCGTCTCGCTGACGTCCTTTTCCAGGGTGACTACCTCGCCCGCCACGAGTTCCGCGTTCTTGGCGGTGGCCTCGGGCCCCAGCCAATCCGCCGGACGGTTCGCCTGCGCCAACTCGGGCGCATCGATGCCGATGTAGCGCACGGTGTGCGTCTCGCCGTCGATGGACACGCGGATGGTGTCCCCATCGATGACGTCCAGCACCTCGGCGCGCACCCCGATGACGCCCGGAGGCGTGGGTGTCGCCGTCGACGGGGCGGTAGGGGTGGGGAGGGGGGTGGCCCTGCGCGCCGGGGCCGTGGGCGATGCCGGGCCGCCGTCGGTGATGGGCGGCAGGCAGCCGGGGCCGAGCGCGAGGGTGAGGCAGAGGAGCGCGATGGCCGCGCGGGCGGCGGTGGCGTGCGCGGGGCGGCGGAGCGATACACGTCGAGACATGGCATTCCCTTCAGAAGGCGGCGGCTGGCCGCGAGCGACATGAGCGTGCGGCGCCTATTGTACCATGGAAAGCGCCGCGCGAGGCGCTGGCGGGTTGGGAGCGCCGATGGCGCCATGGGCTGCGGCCCATCGCTCGCCGGCCCCTGGGGACGGGCGAGCCCGCCGCCGAGGCCGCCGAGCCGTAAACGGCCCGTCTGGTCCGCCAAGCCCGCCGAGGCGGGCTCCCCCCGGTGGTGTGTCGCGGCGTGCCGAGGCGAGCTCTTTCGCGCTTGTCGCCGCTTTCGCGTTTTCGTGATCGAGAGACCCCCGCTCGCGTTGCGAGGCCTTTACCACTTGCCTACGTGGTCGTGGGGGGTATAGTAACGGAGTTGCAGGGCGGCAGACGACTGACAGACCTGCATCCCACCGCTTTGAGACAGTCGCCAATGCATACCGTCGACATGCCTCCCGTCACGGGACAACCACGGGTATCTACCTGATTGCCTCGTTCCATCGATCGGCTCAAGGAAGGACCCCAGATGCCCCCCTATACCATCCTCGAGCAGCTCCCCGACGTCGCCGACTATAACCGGCTGCGCGTTGTCGTCGGGTGGGGCGGCTACCCCGTGGAGGTGGCCGAGCCCTGCCTGGCGCGGTCCCTCTATGGCGTGTGCGCTCTGCTGGACGACGTCGTCGTGGCGATGGCGCGCGTCATCGGCGACGGCGGCATGACGTTTTACATCCAGGACGTGATCGTGCACCCCGATCACCAGGGGCGCGGCCTCGGAGCCCAACTCATGGACCGCGTCATGGCCTACCTCAGCGCCCACGCCGTGCCCGGAGCGGTCGTCGGCCTCATGGCGGCGGCGGGCAAGGAGGGGTTCTATGAGCGCTACGGGTTCACCCGTCGCCCCACGGAGCGCCTGGGGGCGGGGATGACGCGGTTCTGGTAGATGGAGTGGCGGGCGGCGCTGTCCGGTCACTCCACCCCAAGCCACGGTGCGGCACGGTCGCGGCAATACACTTCTTGACATAGGTTTCTGTCGCCCCTGCTCGACTTTTGGCCTCATCGGTGGTAAGCTGGGGTATGATCTCTTGCGTCCGCGCCTAGTCGCGGGACCTCGCATCCCTGAGGATGCGGCGTCTCCTCTTCGATGTCCGGGATATGCCGGTGCGACGGGTATTTCGCCGCGAACTATGGTCTCCTCCCCGGCGTCACTACGACGGCAGAGGCAGCTCCGCGGTACGTGGCTGGGCTCTGTCACGAGTTTGGTCCTGTCAGTATTGTTGCGCCATGCACAGGGGGCTCACAGATGCTACCAAGCGAACGGGATTCTGCAGAAGCGGCCGTGCCGGACCTTTCTCTCTTGAACCAGATGGTCGGTATGAAGAAGGGACTGGCGCTCATGGCCGAAAAGGGAGTGCTCCCCACCCGGGAGAACGTACTGCTCCTCATGGAAGTGGAGAAGGAGGTGTACGCCTCCGATGGGGGGTTTGAGAAGAAAGACCAGGCTCTCGGCAAGATCATGCAGGCCTTCAAGCAGGGCGCGATCAGTGTCGAGGACCTCTTCAGAGGGGTAGGAATTGATCCCAAAGCGATCCGCCCCCCTGAGACCGGTTTCAGCCTCAAACGGCTTTTTGGCAGGTCAAAGCCACGCTAGACCGGCCAGAGCTGGATAGGAATGGGGCCATGGCCCCGAAGCGCGCGATCAGTCGATCGCGTCGAGGTCGTGCGCATCTGGGTCATTGCTAACGCTGCGCCTATCGTGCGCGTAGGGCATGGCGCCACGGGACCGAGCCTCCGGCGCCGCGTATCTTCCGTGTCGCCCGCCGGGGCATGGCGTTACCCCAACGCCTGCGCCGGCCATCCCCGATGCTCGCTCCTCGCAGGACTGATGGCTCATCAACGCCGGCTCACAGCTCAAGATGCTGGACTCCCGCACCTACCCTTGACAGAACCCACCCCCTGCCCTACAATGTAGATAGTAGATATACATACTACAGTATTCGCGCACCGCTCGTACGCTTGTTCCCTCTCCCCACTATCGTCTGAACCCCACCACCATGCACCATGCCTGCCATCGCTGTCCACCGCGGCGTCGCTCGCGAGCGGCCTCGGTGCGCACCGCGTATCCTGAAGCGGGGAGATGAAAGGAGATCGTCGCCATGGTGTCCGATGTCCTCAAGGGCCAGTGGAAGCAGCTGCGCGGTCAGATCAAGGAGACGTGGGGCGAACTGACCGATGACGAGATCGACCAGATCGAGGGGCGCCGCGACCGCCTCATTGGCAAGCTCCAGGAAAAATACGGCTACACCCGGCAAGAGGCCGAGGATCGCGTCAACGCTTTCATGCGCGAGACGGAGCAGTGAGTTGAGCCGACGGACGTGCGTCCGTCGGCTCGTGGTGTCTGATAGTGTCAGGTAAGGAGGCGTACCTGTATGGATAGCCCGCGTTTGCTCTCCGCGAGCACGCTGATGGGTGATCGAGTCATCAACTCCAAGGGAGAGGAGCTGGGCAAGCTCGAGGAGGTGATGCTCGATATCGATAGCGGTTGCGTCGGCTATGCCGTCCTGTCGTTCGGCGGCATCCTGGGAATCGGCGACAAGCTGTTCGCCATCCCCTGGGATGCCATGAGGTTGGACACCGACCGCAAGGCGTTCATCCTGGACATCGATCGCCAGCGACTGGAGAACGCGCCGGGGTTCGACAAGAACGACTGGCCGCAGACCACGGACCGCGATTGGATGCTCGAGGTGTACCGCTTTTACGGGTCCGAGCCCTACTGGGTGGAGCGCGAACGGACGCGTCGATAGCCATTGAGCGGCGCTAGCGCCGTGGCGACTGCGCCGCTGTCATAGATGCCCGGGCGGGTCGGCGATGCCAAATGGGGGCCCTCCTGGGGCGGTGAAAGGAGCGTTCATATGTGGACCGTCATCATCATCATCCTGGCCCTGCTGTTGATCGGGGCCCTGCCCACCTGGGGCTATAGCCGGAGTTGGGGATACGTGCCGAGTGGCTTACTCACGCTCATCCTCATCATCCTGGTGGTCCTACTGCTAACCGGGACGATCTAGCCCGATCGTTACGTGCTGCCGGGTGGGCCCTTCCCGGGGCCCACCCGGAGCCTGTCTATGGACCTTGGAGGGCGTGGGTGGATGTCGCGCCAGAGGCCCACGACCCGAGAGTGGGGGGAGGGAGTGGACGAGAGCGTCCTGATCACGGGTGGGGCGGGGTTCATCGGCTCGTACCTGGCCGATTGGGTGCCCAAGCTGTCGCCTTTCTACTGGGC
>ENA-UOXR01003455-UOXR01003455.1-bioreactor-metagenome-genome-assembly--contig:-NODE-3455-length-13391-cov-7.105204_pt1 | contig 13391 bp, 10 predicted proteins | sample MGYA00238164_ERZ764825 | MGnify/ENA primary metagenome ERZ764825 (study PRJEB28920, sample SAMN05720171) | bioreactor metagenome | isolation source: Anaerobic biogas reactor | place: USA:Washington...
CACCACAATGGCATTGTGGGGGTCAAGAGTTCGAGTCTCTTATGCTCCACCAAAACAGTCTGATGCGAACCGCCGGAAAGCACTGCTGTACATGATTCGCGGGAAGTTCGTACTAGACATCCAAATTTTGGAAGAGGATCTGTTATAAGCAGGTCCTTTTCTCTTGTCCAAATAACGGGTTTCGTTATTTTTTAACAACTGCCTGAATATAAATGGCCATCATGTTAAAAAATGCTTGAAGGAGCATGGCCATGATTAGGATTTTACTGTCCACGCGACTTGGCGAGTTGCGCTGGACGCAATCAGCCGGGCTGAACCCGGATTACTATTCCCGGGTGTTCAAATCCTGTACGGGCCTTTCGCCCAGCCGGTATATCCTGGAAAGCCGGTTAAAAAAAACGCGCGATCTTATTATCTACACCACCTTGTCCATTCAGCAAATCGCCATTCAATGCGGTTTTCAAAGCCCCAGCTACTTTACCGTCAGGTTTCGGGAGCAGTTTGGCACAGCACCGGGCATATATCGCAAGCGGTTTGAATGACTTCTTCTTTGTCAGCAATCATCTTGAAATACACCCAATGAACCAGCCGAATGACAAACAGTTGGCAGAAAACGCATAAATATGATACCATGAGGCCATCGACATGGTGTATATGATCCGGGCATTGGGCGCGATGAATCGGCTCAAGGGGGCCTGAGGCATATGCAGCATCAGGGAAACTTATTTGGCAAAGGAGGTGGAGGCAAAGAAATCGCCTGTGCTTTTATTCGCGTGATGATTTTATGCCCTGGAAAAAGAAAGGAAGAACAGAATGAAAAAGATTTTTGCTCTGGCCCTGGTTCTGATGATGATGCTCAGCGTCAATGCCTTTGCGGCGGAGATTGGCTTCCTGCCGCCTGCCATGACCAGCCCGTTTTATGCCAGCTGCATTGAGGGGGCAACCCCCGTGGCTGTCGCCGGCGGATATGAGCTGCTGGTGATGGCGCCAGAATCCGAGGATGACTATGCCAGTCAAATGGCCATGATGGAGGACATGATCACCCGTGGGGTGGCGGCCATTTGCGTGTGCGGCATCAACCTGGATGCCCTGATTCCCGCCATCCGCAAGGCCAATGAGGCCAACATCCCCGTGGTGATGTTCAACACCATCACGGAGCTGGAAGGGGTGGAGGTCTATGCCTACTCCGGCTACAACCAGTATAACGGCGGTGGCAAGATCGCTGATTGGGTCAACGAGAAAACCGGCGGCACTGCTAAGGTGGCCATCATTGAAGGCCTCCCCTCTGACTTCACCACCCAGCGCATGGGCGGCTTTGTTGACCGGGTGGCGGCAGCCTATCCTGGCATCGAAGTGGTCGCCTCCCAGCCGGGTGACTGGGTGCGGGAGAAGGGCATGAACGCCTCCCTGGACATGATCCAGGCCAACCCTGACATCAACGTGATCTATGGCCTGTCTGACGAGATGGCGCTGGGCGCTGTCCAGGCCATCAAGCAGCTGGGCCGGGACGACATCATCACCATCGGCCTTGACGGCAACCCCAACGCTTTTGAGTCAGTCGCCGCGGGCGAGCTGACCGCCACCCTGGATGTGGGGCCGGTGGCCATCGGCGCCAACGCGGTGCAGGCTGCCATTGACGCCATTAACGGCGTGGAGCGCACGGAAAAAGTGATCGAAGCGGAGACCACTGTGGTGGATATCAGCCTGGTGGAGAACTACCTGAAATAACACCCTCGCCGGGCGGCACAGGCTGCCGCCCGGCGTGTTTTATCAAGGAGGCCGCATGGGCGAATATCTGCAGATGCGCGGCATTGTTAAACGCTTTCCCGGTGTGCTGGCGCTTGACCAGGTCAGCCTGAGCGTCAACCAGGGGGAAGTGCACGCGCTTTTGGGCGAGAACGGGGCGGGGAAATCCACCCTGGTCAAAATTCTCTCCGGCGCTTACGGAAAGGACGAGGGCGAAATACTCCTGGATGATCAGGAGGCCCAGATCCGTGATTCCCATGACGCCCAAAACCTGGGGATCAGCATCATCTATCAGGAGCTGAACCTGGTGGATGAGCTGAGCGTGGCGGAAAATATCTTTTTAGGCCGCCCTTTTATGAAGCGGGGCGCTGTGGACTGGGGACGGATGTTTTTAGAGGCCCAAAAGCTTTTGGACCGGCTGAACGTGGACATTTCCCCCCGGGAGCGAGTGGGCCGCCTGGGGGTGGCCCACAAGCAGATGGTGGAGCTGGCCAAAGCGCTGTCCATGCAGTCCCGCATATTGATTTTGGACGAGCCCACCGCCCCCCTGACCCGCAGGGAGATTGAGACCCTGTTTTCCGTCATCCGCATGCTGAAATCCCAGCAGGTGGCGGTGATCTATATCTCCCACCGGTTGGAGGAGGTGCTTGAGATCTGCGACCGCGCCACCATCATGCGGGACGGGCGGAACGTGGCGGTTCTGGATGTGGCGGACACCTCCCTGGATGAGATCATCCGGCACATGGTGGGCCGGGAGCTTAAGGAGAAGTTCCCCAAGATCCACGTGCCCCTGGGCAAGGAACTGCTGAAGGTGGAAGGCTTAAGTGCGGGCAAGCAGGTGAAAAACGTATGCTTCACCGTCCGGGAGGCGGAGATCCTGGGCATTGCAGGCCTGGTGGGCGCCGGGAGGACGGAAACGGTGCGGGCGCTTTTCGGGATGGACCGCAAGGACGCGGGGGAGGTGTTGGTGGACGGCCGGAAAATCACCATCCGCAATCCCCTGGACGCCATTCGCGCGGGGATAGGCTTTGCCACGGAGGACCGCAAATCAGAAGGCTTGGTGCTCACCATGGGGATGGGAATGAATATCACGCTTTCCTCTTTGGATCAGTTTGGTCCGCCGCTTAAGATCAACCTGCAAAAAGAGCAGAAGGCGATTCTTGAGTATATCAAGCGGCTGAGCATCAAAACACCTTCGCCTTTGCAGCGGGCCCGCAACCTCTCCGGCGGCAACCAGCAAAAGGTGGTGCTGGCAAAATGGCTGCTGAGCCGCTCGCGGATCATCATCCTGGACGAGCCCACCCGGGGGATTGATGTGGGCGCAAAGATCGAGGTCTATCACATCATCAACGAGCTGGTGCGCCAAGGGGCCGCTATTGTGATGATCTCCTCTGAGATGCCTGAGATCCTCAGCATGTCTGACCGCGTCCTGGTGATGTGCCAGGGGCGGGTGACGGGCCTGTTTGACAACGATGGCACCCTCACCCAGGAGAAGATTCTCACCTATGCCACCATGGGCGACAAGCAAAGCGCGTAACGGGCGTCAGAAGCACAACAAGGGGAATGCATTATGAAGAAAAGCATGAAGATCGCGGTTATCATCTGCCTGGCGCTGGGCCTTATGATGCTGGGCTTTGGCATTTATGCGGGCAGCCTGGGCGCGACCTCCCAGGCGCTTAAGGACAGCGCCGCGGCCTACAACCGGGCCATGGCCCAGGTGAAGGCTGCGGAGGTATTGGGCAAGGACACCGCGGATATTGAGATTCCGGAGGAGGTCGTCTTAACCCCGCAGGAGAACCGCCTGATCCGGCTGCATGACATGAAGGACTTTTTCCTGATTGTGGGGATTGACCTGCTGGTGGTGGCTGCGGGCGCCTTTTTCCTCTCCCTGCATCGCAAGCGCCAGCGGGACAAGGGGCAGGAGTTAAGAAAGGTATCCTCCGGCAACAACATCCTGGGGATTTTGATAGCCTTTATTGTGCTGTGCTTCAATCTGGCCCTGGCCAGCGATGCCTTTTTGACCATGAACAACTTTCTGAACGTCTTCCAGCAGATCTCCATCAACTTTGTGGTGGCAATCGGGATGACCTATGTGATTATCTCCGGCGGCATCGACCTGTCCGTGGGCTCCAACATCGCCTTAAGCGGCCTGTTGATGGCTATCATGATGAAGTATTGGGGGCTGTCGGTGCCCCTCACCATCCTGCTGGGCATTCTGTTCTCTGTGGCCATCGGCGTGATCAACGGCGTGATGATCACCTATCTGAGTCTGCCTCCCTTTATCGCCACGCTGGGCATGATGTATCTGGCGCGGGGGGCTGCCTACACGGTCACAGGGGGCCAGCCGCTATACACCTTTCCCAAGGGCTTTACGGATGTGTCCAGCCGGGTGGCGGGCATTCCGCTGTATGGCATTCTGATCATGCTGGCGATCTTGCTGATTGGCTGGTACGGGCTGAAATACACCCGGCCCGGGCGCTTTACCTTCGCCGTGGGAGGCAATGAGAACTGCGCCCGCTTGTCCGGCATTGATGTGAACCGCACCAAGGTTTTCGTCTATGCCTTCAGCGGCTTTTGCTGCGGCGTGGCAGCGCTGCTTCTGGCCTCCCGGCTGGACTCCGCTGTGCCCACCAACGCGGACGGCCAGGAGATGGACGCCATCGCCGCGGTGGTCATCGGCGGCACCTCCATGAAGGGGGGCGAGGGCAGCATGCTGGGCACGGTGATCGGCATTCTGATCATCGGGGTGATTTCAAACGGGCTCAACCTCCTGGGCGTGCCCCAGGGCCCCCAGAAGATGATCAAGGGCGCCCTGATCGTCATCGCGGTCATCATCGATGTGATGCGCCGCCGCTCCGCTGAAAGCGCTGGTTGATTGGCGGGCTTAGTATAGGCTTGGATCACTCATTTGGCATAAAAACAGCGCCACCATCCGGTGACGCTTGATGAGGTATATAGACCGGCATGCCGGGCATAACAGAAATCAAAAAGACAAAAGGATTACTCAAACCGCAGCGCCTCAATGGGCCTTAAGGCGCTGGCTTTGTTGGCGGGATAAAGGCCAAAGACCACGCCGATGATCATGGAGAAGGCCACGGCCGCCGCCGCTATGACGGGGGAGACGGTGATGGTCATTTGCAGGATGGGCATCAGCAGATCCACCAGCAGGAAGGAGAGCGCCAGGCCGATCAGGCCGCCTAAGAGGCTGACCACCAGGGATTCGATGAGGAACTGGGAGAGGATGTTGCGCCGGCTGGCCCCGATGGCCTTGCGGATGCCGATCTCCCGGGTGCGTTCGCTGACGGAGACCAGCATGATGTTCATGATGCCGATGCCGCCCACCAAGAGGCTGATGCCCGCGATGCCGCCCAGCATCAAGGTGAGGGTGTTGGTGACGGAGTTGAGGGATTCCAGCATGGCGGACTGGTTGTAGATGCTGTAGGTGGTGCTGGAGGAAGCGGCGGAGATCAGGCGGTCCATATAGGCGGTGACGGAGGCCTCCGCGGTGCTCACCAGGTCTGCGCTCTGGGCGGAGACATAAAAGGTGCTGATGCCCTTGGCGCCAAAGAGCCGCTCCGCCAGGGTGAAGGGGATGATCACGATATTGTCCCCGGAGCCTGCCATGCTGCTGCCAATCTCATCCAGTACCCCCACCACCTGAAAGCTGTAGCCCTGGAAGCTGAAGCTCTGGCCCAGGGCGTTCACGCTGCCAAACAGCTCCACCGCCACCTCCTGGCCCACAACCGCCACAAAGCTGCGGTTGTCCAGATCCGGCTGGGTGATGAAGCGCCCGGAGCGCAAGGACCAGTTGCGGATGCTGTCATAGCCGGGCACGGTGCCGATGAGGCTGGCGTCATCATATGTAATCAGGCCCGCCTTCAGACTGCCCCGGCTTGAGGCGGTGGGCGCCACATGGGCGATGCCCGCCTCCTGGGAGAGGCCCTGGAGCTTCTCAAGGGTGACGGGGTTGCTGCGCCTTTGGGAAAGGTTGATGGTAAGCAGGTTGGTGCCCATCTGCTCTATATTGCTGACCACGCCGGCGTTGGCGCCCTGTCCGATGGCGATCAGCACCACGATGGCCATGACGCCTATGATGATGCCAAGCATGGTCAGGAAGGAGCGCATTTTATTGCCGGAAATGGATTTAAGCGCCATGATCAGGGCCTGCATCTCAGTTCTCCTCTTCTGTTTCTGTGGCGGCGCTTATTTCGCCGTCCACGATGTGGACGCAGCGCTGGGCCCGGGCGGCAACGCTGGCGTCATGGGTGATGAGGACGATGGTGTTGCCCTCCTGATGCAGCCTGTCAAACAGGTCCATCAGCTCCTCGCCCGTTTTGCTGTCCAGGTTGCCCGTGGGTTCATCCGCCAGGATCAGCTTGGGGCGGGAGACCAGCGCCCGGGCGATGGCCACCCGCTGCTGCTGGCCGCCGGAGAGCTGGTTGGGCCGGTGATGGGCCCGGTCTGAAAGCCCTGTCAGGTTCAGCATCTCCTGGGCCCGCTCCCGGCGCTCACTCCTGGCTACCCGCTGATAGATCAGCGGCAGCTCCACATTTTCAAGGGCGCTTAAGCGGTTTAGCAGGTTAAAGCCCTGGAACACAAAGCCTATCTCCCGGCTGCGCACCCGGGCCAGCTGGCTGCCCTTAAGGCGGCTGACATCCTTTTGGGCCAGCAGATATTCCCCGCTGTCCGGCACATCCAGACAGCCGATGATGTTCATCAGAGTGGATTTGCCGCTGCCGCTGGCTCCGGTGACGGCCAGGTATTCCGCGTCATCCACCTTAAGGGACACATGGTTCAGGGCATGGATGGTCTCCTCGCCCATCCGGTAGGTTTTTACAATATTATTCAGGATGATCACAGGCCCCTCCTTAATTCCCGCGGCTGGGGAAACCCTGTTCCCGGGAGGGCGTGAAGCTCTCGCGCTCGCCCTCGGTCAGGCGCTCCAGGGCGGGCATCCCCTGCATGCCTTCGCCGGTGCCAAACATCATCTCGCCGCCTGTGGGGCTGGCGCTGGCGTTTGCTTCTCCCCGGGTTAAGACCAGCTGGTCGCTGACGCTCAGGCCAGAGCTTACCGCCACATAGTCCGCGCTGCTAAGGCCAGTGGTGATATAGGTTTTTATCCCTGGTTCCTCCGCGGTCTGCACATGGTCCGCCTGGTAAAGCCAGACATAGCTGCCCTGATTGTCGCTTTGCACCGCGGTTAAGGGCACCAGGAGGGCGTTGGCCTGCTGGCCCACCGCGATGGAGGCGGTGCCGTTCATGCCCAGCTTCAGCTCCTCCGTTTCCGCAAGCTCCAGGGTGACGGTGTAGTTGGTGATGCCGCTTGATACCGTGCCGATCTGGGAGATGTGCACCACCTCCGCCTCGTAGCTTTTCTCCGGCAGGGCGTCCATCTTCAGGGAAGCGCTCTGTCCCGGAGACACGCTGATGATGTCCAGCTCGTCCACGTTGATGGCCATCTGCATCACATCCCCGGCGTAAAGGCTTATCATCAGGTCCCCTGCCAGCATCTCCGCCCCCGCCTGGGCCAGGGCCTCAGCCACGATGCCGCCCTGCTGGGCATAGATCACCGGGTCCTCCAAAAGCGTCCGCGCGGTAAGCAGGCTGTCCGCCAGCTCCTCCCGGGTTTGGAGGACCGCCTGATATTCCCGGGAGAGCGCCACGCTGCCAAGACTTAGCAGGGCGCCGTTTTTATTCACCAGCGCGTTGACCTTGGGCGTGATGGTATCAATGCGGCCATCCGCGTCCGTGGTGTAAAGATAAGGCATGTTGATCTCAGCGCTGGCCGTGCCCAGCACCACGCCGTTTTGTACCAGCTGCACCTTCTCACCCGCCAGCACCTTGCTGTCTGAGAAGGTCACCAGAGCGCTGCCCTCAGAAACCCGTCCCAGGGTGGCGGCAAAGCTCTGATCCCCGGATATCACCTTCAGGTCAGTCCCGCCGGTGGGGATGGTGGCAAGGCCGGTGAACTCCGCCTTCATCAGGCCGTCAAGGGAGAAGAGCATCAGGGCCGGTTGATCCCTCAGCGACTCTTGAAGGTATTCGCCGGGGTTTACATAGATGGCCTTCACCCGGCCTGCCACGGGGGACTTTAAGGTCTGTGTTTCCTTATATTTCCCGGCCAGGTTGGCCAGGGTTTCATCCTGGGCGATCAGCTGGTCCTGAAGGTCATTGGCGGAGGCTGCCAGGGCCTTTGTGTCTATGCTCAGCACGGTGTCATTTGCGTTGATCTCGTCACCCGCCTGAACGTGCACCGCCTCCACCACCAGGTCAATAGGGGCCTTCAGGTCCAGGGTATCCTTTTTGCTCAGTGAGCCGGTGCTGACCACGGTTTTTGACAAGGAGCCCACGGACAGGTCGGCCAGGGCGTAGGCCGTCTCGGCGCCTGAGGAAGCCTGGCTGGCGTTCTGCTGATAAAACCGGAGTCCCAAATAGCCAAGGCCTGCCACCACCAGCAGGATGACCAGGGTTTTTACAATGCGTTTCATGATGATCCCCTCTTCCGAAATTGTTCTGGGCCAATAAGCCCACTGACACCATAGCAGGCAAACCTGAAAACAACCTGAAATTGCCCGGCGGCTGCTTTCAGGCTCCTTTCAGGTTGTTTCGGTATGATGTATGATGTGATTGAAGCAAGGGAAAGGGGAATGGGGATGCGCATTCTGGTGGTGGAGGACGAGAAGAACCTGGCCCGCTCGCTGGTGCAGCTGCTGGAAAGCCAGAAATACCAGGTGGAGGCGGTGTTTACCGGGGATGACGGGCTGGCCTATGCCCAGAGCGGCCAGTATGACGCCCTGGTTTTGGACGTGATGCTGCCTGGGCTTAGCGGCTTTCAGATCGCCAGCGCCCTGCGCAAGGCGGGGGACGCCACGCCCATTTTGATGCTCACCGCCCGGGAGGACGTGGAGGACAAGGTAAAGGGTCTGGACAGCGGCGCTGACGACTATCTCACCAAACCCTTCACCACCCAGGAGCTGCTGGCCCGGGTGCGGGCGCTTTTGCGCCGGCAGGGGCCGGTGCAGAGGGACGAGGTGACCTTCAGCGACCTGAGCCTGTCCGTGTCAAACGGCATCCTTAAATCAGGAGACAAGCAGGTGCGCCTGAGCAAAAAGGAGCTGGATGTGATGACGCTTCTGATGAACCGCGCAGGCGGCATCATCAGCAAGAACGAGCTGATCAGCCGGGTTTGGGGCGCTGACAGCGAGGCGGTGGACAACAACGTGGAGGCCTATATCTCCTTTTTGCGCAAGAAACTTTTCTTTTTAGGCAGCCGCACCCAGATCACCTCCCAGCGCCGCCTGGGCTACACCCTGGAGGATGCATGATTAAAAGGCTGAAGCGCAAGTTCGTCCTGGTGAATATGCTGGTGGTTTTCCTGGTGCTGACGCTTGTTTTTGTGGGCGGGATGACGGCCATCAAGCTGCGCTTTGCCGAGGAATACCGCCAGGAGCTAAGACGGGAGCTGACGCTTGACCTGCGCACGCCGCAGCTGCCCCAGTTCAGAACCCAACTGCCCATGAACAGCCCCTTCTCCCGCCCCCAGCGGCTGACTTTCAGCGCGGTCTTGGGGGAGGACGGCGCCTGGACGCTGCACAACAGCTGGATGCAGGTGGACCAGGACACCCTGGACCTTTTGACCCAAAGGGCGCAGGAGGCCCGGGCGGAGACCGGATTTTGGGAGGATCTGGGCATCGCCTACCTGAAAAGCGAGGGGCGCATCGCCTTTGCCAACCTGCAAAACGAATTCAGCCAGCTACAAAGCAACTTAAGCGCCTGGCTGATGGTGTATGTGGGGGCGCTGGCGCTGTTTTTGCTGATCAGCCTGGCGCTCTCCCGCTGGACGCTCAAACCGGTGGAAAAATCCTGGATGCAGCAGCGCCATTTTATCTCCGACGCCTCCCATGAGTTAAAGACGCCTCTGACGGTGATATTGGCCAATCTGGACATCGCGGAGAAGGAAACGGGGGAGAACCAGTGGCTTGCCTCCGCCCGAGTGGAGGGGCTTCAAATGAAACGGCTGATTGAGGACCTGCTTTTTTTGGCCCGCTCGGATGAGGCCAGGCAGAAAGTCTTGAATCAGCCCCTGGACCTGAGCGCTCTGGTGGGCGAAACGGCCCTGGCCTTTGAGGCCCTGGCCTACGAGAATCAAGTCGCCTTAAGCCTGGATGTGCAAAAGGATATCCGGGTGGCGGGGGATCCGGGACTGCTGCGGCAGCTAAGCGCCCTTTTGATTGATAACGCGGTTAAATACACCCCCAAAGGCGGAGAAATACTGGTGAAGCTGCAGACGGTTAAGGACAAGGCCCTGCTCAGCGTCCGAAATCATCCGGCCCGGATATCAAAAGAGCAGCTGCCGCGCCTGTTTGACCGCTTTTACCGGGCGGACGAGGCCCGCACCAAGCCGGAAGGCGGCTATGGCCTGGGGCTATCCATCGCCAGCGAGATCGCCAGGCAGCACCAAAGCGCCATCAAGGCCAGCTGCACAGAGGCGGAGGGGGCCGTGTTCAGCATCAGCCTGCCCCTGATGGGACAAAAATGAGGGACGGCCGCCTTTAGCGCCGGGGGATTGCGTTGTGGCTGCCGTCGTTGGTGGTCACCTGGCCGCCGTTTATCTCAACGGGGCCGTTGGCGTCCAGGGCCAGAGTGCCCCGGCCGGGGCGCAGGGTGGTGAGGTCCACCTGGCCGCCGTTGATGGTGATGGTGCCGTTGGAGTCAATGGCGTCCGCCCCTGCGGTCACCTTGATGGTGCCGGCGTTGATGATCACCCAGACGCCTTCCTCCGGCGACATCCGGCCCCGGGGCCGGGTCTCGTCGTCCTGCTCCTCGCTGCTGGCGGCGTTGATGCCGTCATCTGTGGCGGTGATCTGGATGTTTCCCCCGTCTATGGTGATGGTTTTTCCTTCCAGGCCTTCATAGGCGCCGGTGACAAGTATATCCCCGCCGATGATGTGCAGGCCGCCGTCCGCGTGGATGGCGTCATCCCCGGTTTGGATGGCATAGCTGCCGCCGGTGATGGTGATATCCCCGTCGCTGTGGATGGCGTCGTCCTGGGTGTTTAAAACAAAGGTGCCGCCTGTTAAGGCAAGCGCTTTCCCCGCTTTTAAGCCCTTGATGCTGGGGCTGTCCTCTGTTTCTGCACCCCTTGCGCCTGACCCTGAAAAGCCCCCGGGGCTTGAGTTGGGCGGGGATGTGCCGCCGTCCCCGGTGGTGATGTGAAAGCTGCCGCCGGCGATGGTCAACTCGTTCTCCGCCTGAATGGCGTCCCGGCCGGCTGTGATGACAAAGGCCCCGCCCTCAATGCGCACCCAGCCCTTGTCCAGGTCATTGTCAGTGGCGATAATCCCGTCCGAGCCCGCCTCAATATTAAGGCTGCCGCCTGAGACGGTCACGCTGTCCTTGCCCCGCAGGCCGTCCTTTGGCGCGGTGATGTTCAAGCTGCCGCCGGTGACAGACAGCGCGTCCCTGCTTAAGATGCCGTGGGCGGTCTGCCCCCTGACAGTGAGGGCGCCCTGGCCAGAGAGGATGAGGTCTGTCTTCGTGTAAATCGCGGCGTTGGCGCCCTCCTCATCCAGGGAATAGTCTTCCCCATCCTCCAGCGTATTCTGGCTGCCCGCCATCAGGGTGATGGTCACCCGGTCCGCCCGGAGGCCATATATGGCGGGGCCAAGGGGGTTTTTAATACTGGCGTTGTCCAGCACCAGGTGCACCTGGTCTTCCTTATCCGCCTGGACTGACAGCTGCCCTGTCATGCTGCCGGAGAGGACATAGGTGCCGCCCCGGGAGATCACCAGCCCCTGATGCTCTGAGAGGTTGATGCGGGTGGCGTTTGCCAGGGCCTGGGCTGTCAGCGTATCCGGAGGGCTCAAAGCCCCTTCCCCGCGTGCTGCTGCCAGGCATAAAAGAAGCGTCAGAAGGGCCGTCAGGCCCAGGGAACGGCGGATATTTTCAAGCTTCATGGTTCATTCCTCCTTAGGGGCGGGTTGTTCTCACACAGAGTTCTGTAAGAAGAGCCTACCCCGAAAAAGCGCCCTCAGGCAAGAGGCTGGGTCTGAATAATCAGATGGGTTTCAATCTTCTCACATCCATGCCATAATGAAGCCGCAAAATAGCCTGTGAACCGAAGGGAGAAAATGGTCATGCGCAGCGTGCTGTCTATCAATCAAAACTGGCTGTATAAGCCCTCGTTCTCGCCGGAAACTGATCTGAAAAAAGGGGCGGGAGCGGGCTATGAGCCGGTTTGCCTGCCCCACAGCAATATCCAGCTGCCCTACAATTATTTTGACGAGGCGGCTTTCTGCTTTGTCTGCTGCTATAAGCGGGCCATAAGCCTTCAGCACCAGTGGCGGGGACAGCGCCTTTTCCTTGATTTTGAAGGGGTGATGAGCTATGCCCGCGTCTATTTAAACGGCCGGATGGCAGGGGAACACAAGGGCGGCTACACGGCCTTCAGCGTGGAGATCACCGACCTGGTGGATTTCTCCGGGGACAACGAGATCACCGTGGTGGTGGACGCCACCGAGCGGCCGGACACGCCCCCTTTTGGCGGCCGGATTGACTACCTCACCTATGGCGGCATCTACCGGGAGGTGCAGCTGCGGGTGGTATCCTCTGTATATATCCAGGATGTGTTTGTGAAAACGCCGGAGGCACTGGCGGAAGACAAGCAGCTGGTGGCTGACATTCGCCTGGATGGCCTGGGCGGGGCGCTGCCCCGGGGTCTGTCCCTTGAGGTGGCGCTGTGGGATGTGGAAACCCTTGTGGCGCGCCAGGCCGGGGCTGTGGCGTCTGATAATCCCACCCGACTGCATCTAAAAGGCCTGAAGGGCATTGGGCTTTGGTCTCTTAAGCAGCCCAAACTTTATCAGCTCAGCTGCGTTTTGCTAAAGGACGGTCAGGAGATTGACCGCTATGCCCTGCGGATGGGCTTTCGGGACATCCGTTTTACGGCGGAGGGCTTTTTCCTGAATGGTGAAAGGATCCAGCTGACGGGGCTAAACCGGCATCAGGCCTATCCTTATGTGGGCTACGCGATGCCCGGGCGCGTACAGCGCAGGGACGCGGACATTTTAAAGGATGAACTGGGCCTGAACTGTGTGCGCACCTCCCACTACCCCCAGTCCCGCCATTTTCTGGACCGCTGCGATGAGATTGGGCTGATGGTCTTTGAGGAAATCCCCGGCTGGCAGCATGTGGGGGACGAGGCCTGGCAGCAGCAGGTTTTGCTGGATGTGGAACAGATGATTATCAGCCACCGCAACCACCCCAGCATCTTCCTCTGGGGCGTGCGGGTGAACGAATCTCAGGATCACCACGAGCTTTACACCCGCAGCAACGCCCGGGCCAGGGCGCTTGACCCCACCCGGCCCACCGGGGGCGCCCGCTTTATCCCCAACAGCGAGCTGCTGGAGGACGTGTACACCATGAACGACTTCATACACGACAACGGCTACGGGAAGTATCTGGCCTCCGTGGTGCGCAACTATCAGACCTATGACCATTTAATCGGCTGGGACGGGGAGGCGACCGCGCTGAGGGAGCCCAGGGAGGTGACAGGGCTTCAGGAGGATGTACCCTATCTGGTGACGGAGTACTGCGGCCATATGTATCCCACCAAGCGCTTTGACCAGGAGGAGCGGCTGGTGGAG
>ENA-UOXR01003457-UOXR01003457.1-bioreactor-metagenome-genome-assembly--contig:-NODE-3457-length-13388-cov-9.586965_pt1 | contig 13388 bp, 11 predicted proteins | sample MGYA00238164_ERZ764825 | MGnify/ENA primary metagenome ERZ764825 (study PRJEB28920, sample SAMN05720171) | bioreactor metagenome | isolation source: Anaerobic biogas reactor | place: USA:Washington...
CATTTCTCACGGCTACCGCATTCCCTTTTTGAGGCGCTTTCATTGCGCTTATGATATCGTAAATCGCTCCTTTTTCCCGGTTTTTCAATAGATTTGGGGCTTTTCAGCAGGCCCTATGTATTTGATTCCTGCCTTGCTTTAAGCTCCACTTCTTGCGTTGCCCTTGCATTCCAGGCACAAGATGTGGTAGGATGGGGCGCGATAGCAGAGGAGGAATCAAACCATGGCATGCCAATTTCAAGTGACCGGAGGCGTCATGCCCCCGGAAGAGCTGGACGCCTATCTCGCCCGGGCCAGGGAGACCTTTGGCCGGGAGCCTGTCCGCATGGCGCTGCGCCTGGACGGCGACTTTGTGGACATCGACTACACCTTTGACCAGCGCCCCTTTGAGCGCATCCGCCGCATCACCGGCTATCTGGTGGGCACCCTGGACCGCTTCAACAACGCCAAGCGCACCGAGGAGCACGACCGGGTGAAGCACCGGGTGCAGGCTTCGTAGGCTTGTGATATAATGCCCAAGGCGCGGGGCACAAGCCCTCCGCCCGAAAGGATGAGATCATGAGCCATCATTCCACACCGGCGAAGCAGGAGAAGCTGTCGCCGGTTTTATTTTTGCTGAGGGTCATCCAGGGCGCCCTTATCGGCGGCGGCGCCATTCTGCCGGGGGTGTCCGGCGGGGTGCTGGCCGTGGTCTTTGGCATCTACCGGCCCATGATGGCCTTGTTCGCCCGGCCCATCCGCACCATAAAGGCCCAGTACCGCCTCTTTATCCCCATCATCATCGGGGTGGGCCTGGGCTTTTGGGGCTTTGCCAAGCTGGTGGATTGGATGTTCAGCGGGGATTCCCCGGTGCCTATCAGCCTGTTTGTAGGCCTCATCCTGGGCACAGTGCCCCTCCTTTACCGAAACGCCCAAAAGCCTCAGGCGGGCTCCACCCTGAGTGAAAAAGAAAAGCGGCACAATCGCCTGGCCCTTGTGATCAGCTTTGCGGGGCTTTTATGCTTCCTGCTGCTCATTTCCTCCCTCACCCGGCTGAACCTGACGCCCACCGTGTTCTGGAGCTTCTTCTCCGGCATCATCTGGGGCTTCAGCCTCATCGTGCCGGGGCTGTCCTCCTCCTCCATCCTGCTGTTTATGGGCATTTATGACAAGATCATGGCTGGCGTTGGGGACCTGAACATGACGATTGTGGTGCCGCTGCTTCTTGGCATCGCCCTGGTGGCGGCCTTGTTCTCCCGTCTGGTGGACCGGCTCTTTGAGCGCCGCCACGGCATCGCCTCAAACGCGGTGGTGGGCCTGGTGCTGGCCAGCACCCTCTTGATCATCCCCCGCAGTTTTGCAAGCCTGGGCGAAGGGCTGATGTGCCTCTTGGTGGCGGCGGCGGGCTTTGTGGCCGCCCATTTCCTGGGCGTTTGGGGGGAAAAGGTAAAGCCGGCGGAATAAACCCTCCCCACGCAAAAACGGCAAGGGCCACCTTAGGCGCCTTGCCGTTTTTGTGTTGTGCTTAAAGGATTTTTTTACAGCTTCAGGATCTTCGCCGCCTGGGGCGCCCGGAGCCGGGAGGCCTCAAAGAGGTTGTCGCCCAGCAGGGGCCTTAGGTAGCCCGCAAAGGCATCGGTCACGCCGTTGCCGGCCTTGTTGATAAAGTGATCGGGCATCAGCCGGGTCTTGGCGGCGATCTCCTCCAGCTTGGTCAGCTGGTAGTCCACCGAGTAGTAGCCGGTGCGGTGGATGGTGATGGAGCCGTCGATGTTATGCCAGATGGCAAACTGGGCGGCCTTCTCCCCCACCTCCCGGGCCTCCCGCTGGTCCACCTCGGACACGCAGCCCAAAAAGGAGCGCTGAAGATAGCCAAAGGTATCCGCGCGCACCCGCTTGATGCCCAGCTTTTCCTTGACCTGGTTTGACAAAAGCTCGCCCAGGGCGCCGGTGCCGGAGAGCTGGATGTTGCCGTGGGCGTCCCGCTCGTTGCTGCCCAGGTAGCTGGTCAGGATGGAGTTGCCCTGGCTGTCCTGGATGCCCTCGGACACCGCCACCAGGCAGCGGCCGTGCTTGTCATACTGCGCCTTCACGTCCGCCAGGAACTGCTCCATCACAAAGGGGCGCTCCGGCAGGTAAATCAGGTGAGGCCCGTCGTCCGGATACTTGTGGGCAAGAGCGGAGGCCGCGGTCAGGAAGCCCGCGTGGCGGCCCATGATCACCCCGATATGAACGCCCGGCAGCGCCCGGTTGTCCAGGTTGAGGCCGGCAAAGGCCTGGGCCACAAACTTGGCGGCGGAGGGGAAGCCGGGGGTATGGTCGTTGACCATCAGGTCGTTGTCGATGGTTTTGGGGATATGGATGGCGCGGAAATCATAGCCGCTTTTCTCCGCCTGCAGGTTGACAATCCGCACGGTGTCCGAGGAGTCATTGCCGCCGATGTAGAAGAAATAGCGCACGTCATGGGCGCGGAAGACCTTGAAGATCTCCTCGCAGTATTTCTCATCCGGCTTGTCCCGGGTGCTTCCCAGGGCGGAGGAAGGGGTGACGGCCACCCGCTCCAGGTTGTGGGTGGTCTCCTGGGTGAGGTCCAGGAAGTTCTCGTTGATGATGCCGGATACGCCGTTGACAGCGCCATAGACCTTGGTGATCTGGGGGAACTTGCGGCTTTCCAGCACCGCGCCCACCAGGGACTGGTTGATGACCGCCGTGGGCCCGCCGCCCTGGGCAACGACCACTTTGCCTTTCAATTCCATGAAAATACCTCGTGTTTCTTGTATTTTTACATAGAAACGCCCGCACGGGTTTCGCGCAGGCGAATCGGGGAACGCTTAAGCCTTACCGCTGCAGCCCAGGACGTTAACGATCTTGTGGCGCACCATTTCCTTCAGCGCCGCCCGGGCGTCTGTGAGGTACTGGCGGGGATCGAAGTGATCCGGATGCTCCGCGAAATGCTTGCGGATCATGGCGGTAAAGGCCAGGCGCAGGTCAGAGTCGATGTTGATCTTGCACACGGCCATGGAGGCGGCCTGGCGCAGCATCTCCTCCGGCACACCCTTGGCGTCGCCCAGCTTGCCGCCAAAGCGGTTGATCATTTCCACATATTCAGGCACCACGCTGGAGGCGCCGTGCAGCACGATGGGGAAGCCGGGCAGCCGGCGGCCCACCTCTTCCAGGATGTCAAAGCGCAGCTTGGCCTCGCCCTTGAACTTGTAGGCGCCATGGCTGGTGCCAATGGCAATCGCCAGGGAGTCGCAGCCGGTGCGCTTGACAAACTCCTCCACCTCTTCAGGCCGAGTGTAGGAGGAATCCTCCTCAGACACCTTGATGTCGTCCTCCACGCCCGCCAGGCGGCCCAGCTCCGCTTCCACGGTGACATCCCGGTCGTGGGCGTACTCCACCACTTTGCGGGTGATGGCGATGTTCTCCTCAAAGGGCAGGTGGGAGCCGTCGATCATCACGCTGGTAAAACCGCCGTCGATGACGCTTTTGCAGGTTTCAAAGTCAGGGCCGTGGTCCAGATGCACCACGATGTTCAGGCCGCTTGTGGCCTCCGCGGCCTCGATCAGCTTCATCAGGTAGGTATGGTTGGCATACTTGCGGGCACCGGCAGACACCTGAAGGATCAGCGGGGCTTTCTCCTCCTGGGCGGCTTCCACGATGCCCTGGATGATCTCCATGTTGTTCACGTTAAAAGCGCCAATGGCGTAGCCGCCCTCGTATGCTTTGCGGAACATCTCGCGGGAATTGACTAAGGGCATATTGCCTCCTCTCTTTGTCCTTAAAGGACAAAGCCTTTTTCGTTTAGTATATACCTTGTCCAACAGCCTGTCAAACCAATTCCACCCGCGCGGGACGCTTTCCGCCCGCCTGAGTGTTACCAGGATAAAATTGACATCATTGCCCTTTCCGTCTATAATTCGCGTACTTATTACGCTCTGATGAGATGAAACGAGGTACGCCGTGTTTGGCAAAAGAAGCGACGGTTTTTTGGTGAAGAACATCGATCCCGTGGTGGCCTTGACGCCTTATATCATGCCCATGCGCTGCGACGCCCAGGTGATGCTCAAGCTGCGCCTGCCCTACGAGCCCTTGGCCCGCTATGTGGCGGAAAAACGCATGGAGGGGCATCATATCTCCTTCATGGAGATCATCCTGGCCGGCTATGTGCGCGCCCTCTCCCAGATGCCGGAGATCAACCGCTTCATCGCCAACAAGCGCTATTACAGCCGCAGGGAGATCACGGTGTCCTTCGCGGTTTTGCAGAACATGTCCGACGGCTCAGACAAGGAGAACGTGGCCAAGTGCAAGTTTGACCCCACGGACACCATTTTTGACGTGGCCAGCCGCATCCAGCAGGCCATTGAGGAAACCCGCAAGGAGCAGGCCACCAACAGCACCCTGAAGGTGGCCAAAATCCTCCAGAAGCCCGTTTTCGCCACCCCCGCGGTGCTCATCGCCCGCATTCTGGACCGCTACGGCCTGCTGCCCCGCTTCCTCCTGGACGCCAGCCCCTTTCACACCGGCCTTTTCTTCAGCAACAACGCCTCCGTGGGCCTGCCCCCGGTGTATCACCACATCTACAACTTCGGCACCACCTCCCTTTTTGTGGTCATCGGCAATATCGAGCGGGAGGTGGGGCTGGACGATCAGGGCAAGCCCGTGCGCAGGCGCATGCTGCCCATGGGCGTCACCGCGGACGAGCGGGTTTGCGCCGGCATCATCTACAGCCGCTTCCTCCAGTATTTCCAGCGCTGCCTGAGCGACCCCGCCATTCTGGAGCAGCCCCCGGAGAAGGTCTTCTTTGATGAGGGCCACAGCTACAGCCTGCCCCCGGCCAAAAAGCTGCTCCGGCGCAAAAAGAAGCGGGAAAAGGAAACGGCATAAGGCCTTCAGATTTAAGGCGGCGCTTTCGCGCCGCCTCTTTTTTATTCCGTGATCCCGGCTTGCTCCCCCGGGTCCAAACGGCGTGGGGCGGAGAGCAGGGCCATGAACTCATCCCCGGTGATGGTCTCTTTTTCATAGAGCACCTGGGCGATGCTGTGCAGCTCCCGCTGGTTCTCCTCCAGAAGCTGATAGGCCCGCTTATATTGCTTGTTGACGATTTCCACCGTCAGCCGGTCGATGCGCCCCTGGGTTTCGCTGGAGCAATTGCCCACCATATTGCCGCCCAGGTACTGGTCCGTCTCCCGCTCCAGGGCCACCATGCCAAACTCCTCCGCCATGCCAAAGCGGGTGATCATGGCCCGGGCCAGCTTGGTGGCCTGCTCGATATCGTTGGCAGCGCCCGTGGTGACGGTGTCAAACACCAATTCCTCCGCCGCCCGGCCGCCGGCAAAGGTGGTGATCTTGTTTTCGATCTCCTCCCGGGTGCGCAGGAAGCGCTCCTCCTCATCCACCTGCATGGTGTAGCCCAGGGCGCCTGAGGTGCGGGGAATGATGGTGATCTTGTGGACGGGGGCAGAACCCCCCACCAGGGCCGCCACAATGGCGTGGCCCACCTCGTGATAGGCCACGATCTTCTTCTCCTTGTCGGAGAGCACCCGGTCCTTCTTCTGGTAGCCCGCGATGACCACCTCGATGCTCTCCTCCAGATCCTCCTGGGTGACCACCTTGCGCCCGCCTCTGACCGCGCGCAGGGCCGCTTCGTTAATCATATTGGCCAGATCCGCGCCCGAGGCCCCCGCCGCGGCCCGGGCGATGCGGCTTAAGTCCACCCGGCTGTCCATCTTCACCTTTTTGGCGTGCACCTTGAGGATGGCGATGCGCCCGCTTAGGTCCGGCAGCTCCACCGGGATGCGCCGGTCAAAGCGCCCGGGGCGGGTCAGGGCGGGATCCAAGATATCCGGCCGGTTGGTGGCCGCCAGGATCATCACGCCCTTGCGCCCGTCAAAGCCGTCCATCTCCGAGAGCAGCTGGTTTAGGGTCTGCTCCCGCTCGTCGTTGCCGCCAAAGCCGGAGGGGTTGTCCCGGCGCTTGCCGATGGTGTCAATCTCGTCGATAAACACGATGCAGGGCGCCTTCTCATAGGCCTGCTTGAACAAATCCCGCACCTTGGCGGCCCCCATGCCCACGAACATCTCCACAAACTCGCTGCCGGAGATGGAGAAAAAGGGCACCTCCGCCTCCCCGGCCACCGCCTTTGCCAGCAAAGTCTTGCCGGTGCCGGGCGGGCCCACCAGCAGGACGCCCTTTGGCATCACGGCGCCCACCTCGGTGTATTTGCCGGGGTTGTGCAGAAAGTCCACCACCTCCTGGAGGGCCTCCTTGGCCTCCTCCTGCCCCGCCACGTCGCTGAAGGTGACGCCGGTCTGGGACTCGATATAGATCTTCGCGTTGCTCTTGCCCAGCTGCATGGCGTTCATGCCGCCGGCCTTGCTCATCTGGCGGCTTAAGAGACGCCCGATCAGCACAAAAAAGCCGATGGGGATAATCCAGCTGAGCAGAAAGCTGATCATCGGGGAGGCGGGCGTCACGATGGGCTTGGAGAACGCCACCCCCGCCTCGCTCAGCCGGTTGATCAGCTCCGGGTCATCCATGGGGCCGGTTTTATAGTAGTTTTTCTCAAGCGACCGGTCGGAAAAGGTGATCTGCGCATCGTCCTGGCTCACCTCCCCCACCTCGCCCCGCGCCAGCATCTCCAGGAAGGTGCTGTAGGGCACCTCCTGCACCTGGGGGCTCATCAGGTTGGGAAACAGGAAGATGTTCAGAAGCATGATGACAACAGCCGCGATGAGGGCAAAATACATCCAGTTCTTCTGGGGGGACTTGATCTCTTTCATGGGATTTTCTCCTTAAAGCCCTTACTGGATCAGCGAGAGCTTGCGGTTGACATAGCGCAGGGTGATGCGGCGGGCCCGGCCCCCCTGGATGTCGTACTCCAGGATGTGGCTGCCGTTTTCCTCGCCGCCCACATAGACGTAGCTTAGAATCCCCGTATCCGGGTCATCCGAGGCCACCTCATAGTGGGCAAAGCCCTCCGCCATGTCGTAGTAGATGCCCCGGTCGCCCCGGGCGTTGGGCAGCTGGCCCATGCTGCGGAACCGGTCGATGATATCGTCCAGGCTTTGCCCCGCTGCCGTTTTGCGGGGGCCGCCGTGGGCGGCCTGGTCTGTGGTGAGGTAGTAGAGGACGGGCCCGCTCTCTCCGCTGAAAAACCGCGCCTCCCCCCAGGAATACATGTATTTGAGGGTGTTGCCGCTCACCTCTTCGTCCACGATCTCCTCCTGGTCAAGGGGCTGCCCCATCCTGGCGGCGAACTCCTCCGGGGTGGTCTTCAGCAGGGTGAAATCCGCAAACTGGTCGCCCGAGCGGAAATACTCCTTAAAGGGTGCCCGGGAGCTGAAGGCGATCTTGTACTCGATGTTCATCTCGTTTGAGATTTTTCCGTATTTGTTCAGGGCGATGGCCCGCAGGTAGACCCTGCCGCCCGGCAGCTGGATAGGCTCCCCCGTGTATTCCGGGGAATCGGTGGTGGGCCGGGTGCCGTCAATGGTGTAGAAGAAGCGCACATCCTTGTCCTCATCGATGTTGCGCAGGGATACCCGGATGGGCCGCTCATAGCTGCCCGCGGACATATTGGCCCGGGGCGCCAGGGGCGTGGGCAGGGTGATGGTGTAGCGGATGGACATCTCGTCGCTGATCAAAGCGCTTGACACCGCCACAGCCCGGAAGGTGTGGGTGCCCTCCTCAAGAACGATGGGCCCGGTGTAGGGCGTGCCCGCCTCGGGCAGCTCCTCCTCCCCCTTGGTATAAACCACCTCATAGCCCTGGGGTGAGGAAAACTCCACCGTGCGGCTGTACATATACCGGCCGGAGGCCAGGGAGGCCACCGGCGGCTGGGGCACCAGCTGGGAGCGCTGGTTGAAAAAGCTCTCCTCCTTTGTCTTCTCATAGGCGGCGCTCATCAGGTCGGTGGCGGGAAACAGCCGCCCCTGGCTTAGGAGCAAATCGATGTGCTGGCGGTAGGCGGTCGTGTTTTGCGGGTCCACCTCGGTGTAGATGCGCTTGTACACCGTCTCCGCATCCTCATAGCGGGAGGCGGCCTGATAGCCCTCCGCCAACAGCAGCAGCTTCTCCGCCAGATCCGGGTGCTCCGGCTCCGCCTCAAGCGCGGTTAAATAGCTTTCAATGGAGCGGGCCACATAGCCCTGGTCCAGGTATTCCGTGCCCAGAGCCCAGTAGGCGTCCGCGCTGGCCTCCCGGCCCATGCGCGCCATGATCAGCTGCCCCCCCGGGGTTAAGCGCATATAGATAAGGGCGCCTGCCGCCAAAACCACCAGCAGCATGGTGAGGGAGACCGCTATCTTGGCCCAGTTCACCATGCGCTTTTGGTAGGTGTTTTTCTTGGCCAGGCGGCTGCGGCGCTTGCCCCGCTTGCGCCGGGGCTTTTTGCCCGCCTTGGCGCCCCGGGTGGTGCGCCCCGCCCAGTTTAAGTCAATGCTGGGGGCATCCTCCATGATGGCGTCCAGGGTCACCTCCCCCTCCACCCCCATGTATTCCCCGCAGTGGGGGCAGATGCGGCTGGCCGCGTCTGACTCATTTTTACAGTACTTGCAGATCATCAAGGCTTACTCCATGTCCCTCATGGCCTGATACCCCGGATCCTCGCCAAACTCCCGCTCGGGGGCTTCCCCGCCCAGGGCCTCGATGGCGCTGCGCAGTTCGATATAATCCAGGTAATCAATCTCCAGGCTGGCTGCACGCAAAACAAGCGCAGGCAGCGCCCGATCATCCCCCAGGCGGCCCAAGTAGGCTGCCAGGGCGGAGGTGCGCTCCGGGGCTGAGTCAAACAGCTTGATGAGGGCTTCATACACCCCTTCTGTCCCCGGATAGCGGCTGAGGACGGAGAGCAGCGCCTCCTGTCCCGCCTGGCTTGCATAGGGCAGGGCCTCAAGCAGAGCGGGCAGCACCCCTTCGCCCTCCGCCTCCAGCCCCTCAAGAGCGCAGTCCGCCAGCTCGTCCTCCTCCGCCCGGGCAGCCTGCCAGGCGATATAGAGGTCCACCGGCTGGGGCAGGGCCATCTCACGCAGGAGGTTGACCGCGGTCATCCGCGCGCTTAAGGGAGCGCCCTCGTTTCCAATCAAAGTGATCAGCGCCTCCCGCGCCTGCTTCCCCTGTCTTGCGATCACATCCAGCAGAAGTTCCGGCACCGGCACCTCCTCCGCCTCATAGCGAAGAATCCAGGCCACCAGGGCCTCCGGGCTCTGCCCCTCAAAATAGCTTTCCGGCGCCAGGCCGGAAAGCCAGTCCGCAGGGGTGGTCACAAAGCGCTCATACAGCTGGGGCAAAAGCGCCTCCACCTGGCTTACGTCCGTGAAGCTGTCCTGGTTCTCCTCCAAAAAGCCCCGCAGCCAGCGGGAAAACCGGCCGTCAAAATCAATGGGCGTCATAGCTCTCCTCGCTTTCAGCCAGCAGCTTTGCCACCTCCCGGGCGTCAAACACCCGCTCGGTGCGGCAGAAATGGCAGGTAAGGCGCGTGTCCTCCCCCGTTTCCACGATCTTCTCCAGCTCCGCCCGGCCAATGGCGGCCAGCGCCTGGCGCATCTTGTCCCAGCTGCAATCGCACTGAAGCGCCAGAGGCTCCTCCCCTAAAAACTCCGGGCCCAGGTCCTTAAACCAGTTTTCCGCCAGCTCCCTTAAGGAGCGGTCAAAAATCTCCCGGCTGATGTTGGCGTAAAAGGGGATGCGCACTTCCAGCTGCTTTAAGGTCTCCCCGGTGCAGCCGGGCATGGCCTGAATCAGGATGCCGCCGGAGGAGAGCACGGTGCCCGCCTCATTCAGGCAGCCCAGGGCCACCAGGGAGGGTGTCTGCTCAGAGAAGGTGAAATAGCTGGCGAAATCCTCCCCCAATTCCCCGCTGACCAGGTTGCTCACCGAGGTATAGGGGTCGCCCGTGGCGTAGTCCTTCACCACAATCAGCTTGCCCGTTTTCCCCACGAAGCCTCCCACATCCTGGCGGCCTTCAGGCGTTAAGGGCAGTTCCACCTGGGGGTTTTGCACCGTGATCTTAAAGTTCCCGTCCTTCACCCCGCAGTGCAGACGGCCGCCGGGGCCGTCCCCGTCCACCGAGACGGAAAGCCGGCCGCTTTCCTCCTTCATCAGGCCGCCCAGCATGGCGCAGCCGGACAGCAGCCTGCCCATGGCGGCGGCGGCCACATCGCTGGCCTGATGGATGTCCGCGGCCTGCTGGGCCATGCGGGTGCTGCGGATCATGAAGGCCCGGGCCTCCCGGTTCGCCAGGGTAAAACGCATCAGGGCGTCCGGATCGGGGTAAATGATATTCTCTCGCATGTGTCTGTCCTTTAGTGTGGTTTTTGCGCGGCGAAATGCAGCCGCTGGTCTTTGGATGCGGGTTTTTTTAAGCTCAGGCCGCCATAGCAGGCGATGTGCTCAAAGCCTGTCGCCTCAAGGGCCTGGGTGATCTCCTCCTGCTGCCAGGCCCGCTGGGTCTGGTTTTCCTCAATCAGGCGCCAGAGGCCCTCCGGCTGGCGCACAAAGATGGAAAGCTGCAGGGAAAGCAGGCGGCTGCGGGGCTGCCAGGCGTTTTGCCAGAGGTAGCGGATGTCCCCCTCCTGAAGGCCCAGGGTGTTGTTAGCCAGCACCTGGCTTAACTTGTAAAAGGAGGAGAGGTCAAAGGCGATCACCCCGCCGGGGGCCAGCACCCCGTAGGCGCTTTCTAAAAAGCGCCGCAGGTCTGTTTTGGTCAGCAGATAGTTCACCCCGTCACAGCCGCAGACCACCGCCTCCACCGGCCGGTGGGCGGACAGAGAACGCATGTCCTGACTAACAAAGGGCAGTTGAAGCCCCAGATCCCTGGCCTTCAGCGCCGCGCGGCTGAGCATCTCCTGGGATATATCCCCCGGCAGCAGCTGGTAATGCCCCGCCAGGGGGATGCTGAGGCTGCCGGTGCCGCAGGCGGCCTCCAGCACCCGGGCGCCAGGGGGCACCCCCCGGGCCGCCATCAGCCCCTGGTAATGCGCAGCCCAGGCGGGGTAATCCACCTCCCCCATCAGCCGGTCATAGACCGAGGCGAAATCCCCATACATGCCTATACCAGACTGCCAGGGCTGTCGCCCGGGGCGGGGGCGGTTTCCATCCCGTCCTCCGGCCCTTCATCCTCGTACAAATCGTCCAGATCCTCCGGGTCCGCCAGCCCCCGGTTCACCTGGGCGCCGGGGATGCGCACATTGATAAAGCGGTCAAACACGGCGTTGGTGAAGGCCGCATAGACAAAGCGCGCCAGAGCGTTTCCGATTAAGAGATAATACCCGGCCAGCGCCATCACGGCATACATCCAGTGGGGCGTGGTGAGGGAGACGATAATCGCGATGCCGCTGGGAACCAGCATCACCAGGCGCACCCCCGCCGTATGGGGCAGCCGCCCCAGGGCCAAAAGCAGGGCGTTGCGCACCAGCGTTTTAAAGTTCATGTCATAGGTGACCAGCATGGGATAGAGGTGCACCAGCATCAGTATCCAGATGATGCCAAGGCCCACCACCAGCATCTGGGGCAGCACGAAAAAGACGCTGTTTTGCGCCATGGCGCCATAGAACTGATAGCTCACCAGCACCACCAGGGGCAAAAGCCCCGTGATCAGGGAGACGCCAAGCGCCTGCTTCCAGTTGGCCTTCAGGGCGTCCAGAAAGTCGCTCCACACAAAGGCGTGCTCATCCCGGGCCCAGTTGCGCGTCACCAGGGCCATGCCCGCCTGCACCGGCCCCGTGATGGCAATGGCGGGGATCAGCAAAAGGCAGCCCGTGAAGAGGATGCTGTACACCTCCTGGGAGCTGTTGTTAAAAATCGCCAGATATTCCGCGCTGGCGGCCGCCTGGTCCGCCGCCACCTCCGCGATGATGATCAAATGGGCGAACAGGGCGTTGAGGGTGATGATCAGCACATAAATCGCCGGCACAAACGCCAAAGCCGTCATCAGGTTCAGCCGGAACAGCCCCGCCAGGCGCACCCTGAGGATTTCCCGGAACTGCTGCCAGCGGTTCTGGGGCAGATCCCCCTTGCGGTAGTCCCCCTTGCCGGACTTGCCGTAATAGTAGTTGTTGAGCAGTTTTCGAAACACCCTTCAGCCCTCCACACATATATGCGACTTATTATAACACAGCCCTTATACCCGTGCATGAAGAGGATATGAATAAAAGCGGCAAAAAGGGGAGCAGCTACGCCCCCCTTTTTGCGATTTTACTTAAAGTTATGATCCCAGCTCGTCAAAACGCGCCATAATGGCCAGGGCAGGATCAACCGGAACCGGTTCGCGCTGCACATCAGACGGGATAACAATATCCTGTTTGACGGCGAGCTTTTTGCCTTCAAACTGAGGCAGCCAGCGCTTCTGTGCTTCCAGCATCTCTGCCACCATCGCCCTGATTTCAGTCAGCGTGCAGACAGAGGCAGTCAGCGGATCAAGCGCCACAGCGTGGACAACCTCCTCCGGGTCTCCGGAATAAGCCGCGCGGACTGCCAGACGCTGGACGTTGATGTTTGTCATGTTAAGGGCTGCCAGCTGCGGGGGCAAATCACCCACGATCGTGGGGTGAAGCCCTGTGGAATCCGCATAAACAGGCCCTTCCGCGCAACAGTCCTCCGGCAGGTTTGAAATCATTCCACGGTTGAGTACATTGCCATTGAAGCGAAAAGGCACGCCCGTTTCAATCGCTTCAAGGATATATGAGCAGTATTCCACGCTGCGGGGCGGCAACTCGATGGGCTCGTGGTCCAGCAAACGCCCGCCGTATTTGGCGATCACAGCGGTGCTGAATTTGTAATAAGCAGCCGTCTCACCGCCGAACCCTGGTTCATCGCAGTAAAGATCTTGCGCTTTTTGGTTTTTCCGGAAATACGGCAGATATTCTGAAAGATGCCCGGTTGACTCGGTGCAGAAATAGCCAAAGTGGCGCAGCACCTCAGCCCGTACCTTCTCATTGATGTAGTATTCCGGTTTCTCCATCACTTCCTTGAACCTGGGATAGAGGTTCTGGCCCTTATGCTCAATTTTCAGAAACCAGCCCATATGGTTGATGCCGGCGCAGAGGAAATCAACCTCCTCTTTCTTTACATCGCAATACCCGGCAATCAGATCCAGCGTGGTCTGCACCCCATGGCACAGCCCCACATAGTTGACCCCTTCCATGCCAAGGGCCCAGCCCACCATCGCCATGGGGTTGACATAGTTGAGAATAAGCGCATTGGGGCAAAGCTCCTTCACATCATCACAGATTTCCCGTATAACGGGAATAGTGCGCAGCGCGCGGAATACGCCACCAGCGTTCATGGAATCCCCGATGCAAGTGTCAACCCCATACTTAAGTGGGATTTCCAAATCATACTTAAAGGCCTCATTGCCTCCAATTTGGAAACTAGATCGGAAGAGCGTCGTGTAGGGAAAGAGTGTAGAT
>ENA-UOXR01003474-UOXR01003474.1-bioreactor-metagenome-genome-assembly--contig:-NODE-3474-length-13345-cov-82.040331_pt1 | contig 13345 bp, 9 predicted proteins | sample MGYA00238164_ERZ764825 | MGnify/ENA primary metagenome ERZ764825 (study PRJEB28920, sample SAMN05720171) | bioreactor metagenome | isolation source: Anaerobic biogas reactor | place: USA:Washington...
GTTAAGTCGTAACAAGGTAGCCGTAGGGGAATCTGCGGCTGGATCACCTCCTAATGAAATTCGCTTGGGATGCGGTTGCTGGACAAAACGTAAAATTGCCGATGTCAACAGGTGACTCGGGCTCATAGCTCAGTTGGAAGAGCGCCGCCTTTGCGAGGCGGAGGCCGGGGGTTCAAATCCCCCTGAGTCCACTGGGCAGGAAGCATCCCTTCCTGCCTTCAATGCACCCGGAGATGAGAGTCACCGGGGAAGGGCTGAAGGTCTTTGACCTGAAGAAGCCGTGTAAAGGTGCGTGATTCTGGACGTTAAATGAGTTCAGCGGAACGGCGATATGCCTATCAGTGGATGGCTCGGTTCGAGTGCCGAAGAAGGGCGTGCCAAGCTGCGATAAGCTCCGGGAAGACGCATGGAGTCTACGATCCGGAGATACCCTAATGGGACATCCCAACACTTCGGTGTTGATCCGTAAGGATCGGGAACCCCCCGAATTGAAACATCTTAGTAGGGGGAGGAAAAGAAATCAACCGAGATGTCGTTAGTAGAGGCGATCGAACACGACAGAGTTCAAACTGAATCCCCTCACGGGGAGATGTGGTGTAGTAAGCCTACCGTCCGGATATCAAGGTCAAACGGAAGTCCTCTGGAACGTGGCACCAAAGAGGGTGATAGTCCCGTACGTATAAGCCGAGATATCCTGGTAGAGTCTTGAGTACCGCGGGTCGGAATTCTCGCGGGAATCTGGGGGTCATCAACCTCCAAAGCTAAATACTACTCGAAACCGATAGCGTATTAGTAGCGTGAGCGAAGGCTGAAAAGTAACCCTTGAAAGGTGGTTAAAAGCGCCTGAAACTGATAGGTGATGGTGAGTTACGGCGCGAAAGGATCTTCCACGTGAAGGAACCCGTCGCGAGGCGGTAGTACGGGCGTGGTTGCCGGTGTCGTAACGTACGTTTTGAAGAACGGGCCAGAGAGTTTATTCTGCAGGCGAAGGTTAACCCAAAAGGGGAGCCGAAGGGAAACCAACATGTCCGTAGCGCTTGCATGGGACGACGTATTAAAAGTGCGTGGAGTCTGCAGGATAAGACCCGAAGCCTAGCGATCTATGCGTGGGCAGGTTGAAGCGTGCCGAAAGGCGCGTGGAGGACCGCAAGCGGTTTTGATATGCAAATCATTCGCGTGACCTGCGTATAGGAGTGAAAGATTAATCGAGCTGGGCATCTGCTGGTTCCTCTCGAAACATGCCGTAGCATGACCTGGCCGGAGATAGACGGTGAGGTAGAGCACTGATTGGGGGAGCTGGGGGAGAAATCCCTCACCCTCCTGTCAAACTCCAAATTCCCCGTCGTCGAAGATGGCTGGCAGTCCGGACTACGGGGTAAGCTTGTAGTCCGTAAGGGAGACAACCCAGACCGTGGTTAATGTCCCTCAATGTAGGCTAAGTGTCAACACTGAAAGGCGTCCCAGGCCAAAGACAACTGGAAGGTGAGCTCAGAAGCAGCTATCCTTTAAAAAGTGCGTAACAGCTTACCAGTCGAGGTTTGGGGCACTGAAAATGGACGGGGCTAAAGCCTACTACAGATACCACGGACCACACGTTTGTGTGATGGCGTAGAGAGGCGTGCTGCTTGGGTCGAAGCAGGGGCGTGAGCTCCTGTGGACCGGGTAGTAATGAGAATTCTGGCATTAGTAGAAGCAAAGTTGGGTGAGAATCCCAACCGCCGGAGGGGCTAGGTTTCCTCGGCAATGTTCGTCAGCCGAGGGTTAGTCGGTCCTAAGGTGTGTCGTAATTCGAGCACATCAACAGGGAAACAGGTTAATATTCCTGTACCATTCATCCGCAGCGTTAGTTCGCCCTGACGCTTCGGGATATGCCTGACAGGGTCGTCGCCCTGTCCAAGCGTTCAAGCTCGTGGAGTACCGCCATGGTGAGAAGCGAGTGAAGGCGTGATGGGGTAACCAGGCAAATTCCTGGAGCCCGTGAAAAGGGGGATGAATGACCGTACCGAGATCTGACACAGGTGCCCCTAGCTGAAGAGGCTAAGGCGTGTCGGTTTAATCGTGTTAAGGGAACTCGGCAAATTGGCCCCGTAACTTTGGGATAAGGGGTGCCTGCCTGGCGATCAGGCAGGTCGCAGTGACCAGGGGGCTCTGACTGTCTAATAACAACATAGGTGACTGCAACTCGGAAACGATTAGTATAGTCACTGATTCCTGCCCAGTGCGAGTATCTGAACACCGGGTTCAACCGGACGAAGGACTCGTAAACGGCGGGGGTAACTATGACCCTCTTAAGGTAGCGTAGTACCTTGTCGCTTAATTGGCGACTTGCATGAATGGATTAACAAGAGCCCTACTGTCCCTAACACGAATCCGTTGAACATTTCATCCTAGTGCAGAGACTAGGGACTCCAGATGGGAAGTGAAGACCCCGTGGAGCTTTACTGCAGCCTGTCGCTGTGTTACGGTATTCCTTGCGCAGCGTAGATGGGAGGCGTCGAACCATCCCCTCCGGGGGGTGGGGAGCCACCAATGAGACACCATCCTTGGTTTACTGTAACACTAACTCAAACTTGAGGACAACGGTAGGTAGGCAGTTTGGGTGGGGCGCCACACCCTCGAAAAAATATCAAGGGTGCCCTATGGTCAACTCATGTGAGTCAGAAACTCACAGGAGAGTGTCAAGAGCATAAGTTGGCCTGACGCGATTACGCAAAGCAAGTAATCGCGAGAGGAAACTCGGGTCTAACGAACCAATGAGCCTTATTGATGAGGGCCATTGACGACAGAAAAGCTACCCCGGGGATAACAGAGTCGTCGCCGGCAAGAGCACATATCGACCCGGCGGCTTGCTACCTCGATGTCGGTTCTTTCCATCCTGGCCGTGCAGCAGCGGCCAAGGGTGAGGTTGTTCGCCTATTAAAGGGGATCGTGAGCTGGGTTTAGACCGTCGTGAGACAGGTCGGTTACTATCTATCTGGAGTGTTTGGAGTCTGAAGGTAAGATGGAAATAGTACGAGAGGAACTTTCCGTCGTCGCCTCTGGTCGATCGGTTGTCCGACAGGGCAATGCCGAGCAGCTACGCGATAAGGGATAAAAGCTGAAAGCATCTAAGCTTGAAGCCTGACCTAAAAAGAGACTCCGTTGAGGACATGGGTAAAAGACCCGCTTGATAGGTCCGGGATGTAAGCATGAAGGCAACGACATGTTCAGTCCGCGGATACTAACGTCCGATGCCTTCCGCTGAACTCAGACGAAATCCAGAATCGCGCACTTAATCCTGATGGTTTCATCCGGGTGCAAGGTGATTACCTTTATATGCCCGGGGGACTAACCTATAGGAGGTAACACGGCTTGCCAAGGTGGCGGAGCGGCCACGCGGTTGACTGCAGATCAACTACACCCCGGTTCAAATCCGGGCCTTGGCTTTGGTAATAGCGGCCATAGCAGAGGGGAAACACCTGGACCCATTCCGAACCCAGAAGTTAAGCCCTCTCACGTGCTGTGTGGTACTGAGGTACGAGAGTCCTCGGGAAGCTCAATTCGCTGCTATTACCTCCCTTTACATTGAATGATTGCTTTTCTGATTGACATTTTGCGAGCGTTTGCCTTTACTTCTCTCCTGCAACGCGCCTTGATACTTGTTCCATCCTTACCGGACGGTCGCGTTTCATCCGGACGGCGCCTCAAAGCGACCCTTTCTCTCCAGGCACCGGGTTTTCTCTTCATGCACCCTTCACCACGGTTATGGCTATCGTAGCCCATTGCTACCTTGCCGGGGTGTGCAGCGATAGTCCCACTTCCCGGTTGCGCGAGGGTCGGTGTCCGGCGAATGATCGCTTGCCGTAACCATACGTTGGTTGCAAAACAGCCGTGCCGGTTGGGGGGGAGGGAGCGGCCTCCCCGCCCTGCCGGTTCTCTCTTACGGCACCTCCCGGAGCATCCGGCACGATGCCCCGGGGCGACTCCTTCCCGTCCCGGAGTCGCTAGGTGCCTCCGGGGTTTTACATCATGGAAGAGAAGGGTTCGGACCCTGACCGGAACTTACACTGGCACGACATCGATGGCAGGAGATTCCTTGCCGGTGTCTGAGGTTATCGATTCGATGGTAGCCATGATGGGCCGCTGTTGCGGCCGCACCATACTATCAGTAGAGAGTATAACAATTTAACTTTTGCCCTCTGTTTATATGATTCAATTTACCTCGGGTGGAACCCCTCCGGGTCGCGTGCGGGTGCCCCCCCGGGGGCTTGCGAGGAGGGCACCGCCCGGGGCATCCGGGGCGTTCTCCGCCCGGTGTGCTGTTTTTCCTTTTCACGGGTGCCCCGAGGTTTTACGTCGACGAATGAGAGAGTTTCGGGGCCTGGGAGCAACCTGCATCGACCATGGCATCGACGGCAGAGATCCACGTTCTGGTGTTCCAGATCGTCGGTCCAGCCCCAACGAATCTGTGATGCGCCGTTATCACGGTAGCACCATCCTGATCATATAAACTATTATTATTTAACTTTATTCATTTGTTGATTGAATTTAGTTTACTGATCGGGATGGAACGCCTCGGGAAGCCTTCTCCAGGGTTCCCACCCCGGCCTGCATCTTCCCGGATGGGCTACGAAACCCGTGGTATCCCCCCGACCTTCACCGGGGACCACAGTTCCGTGCGGCCTGTAGCGCGGGACCGCGCCCCTTCCCGTACGAGGCGCAGTATCTGAGACAGCACCTCTTCGTCGGTCGGCAGGCCCAGGTCGAGGATCTTGCGTAGCCGGATCGGGATGGAGTCCATCCGGTAGCCCGTCCCCTCACAATCGATCCCCACGCATGCAACCGGGATGTGGAGATCCGCAAAAGAGGTGCTGAGCGAGACGAACGGATCGATGACGATGGTCGGGATCGTCGCAAGGTGCTCGTTACACCTCCTTGGCAGGTGCGCACCTGGATCGGCGCCGATGATGAGGCAGGCATCCACCTCACCCCGGCCGAGCAGGTCGACCGCGGTGGTCTCGCCGGGATTGTAATACGGTGTGCCGCGCGCGAAATCGACGCCGTAGGGATATCCCGTGAGGTAGGAGAATGTCTGGTTGGTGCCGTTGACGTTCCAGTGCCCTCGCATGGGTGTCAGGGTGAACTTCGTATGCCGGTTGAGTTCGTCGACGAGCTGAATGGCGTTCCTGACGTTCTTGTACCTCCCGGGAGACTGCGTCAGGCCTATCCCCGTAAAGAGCGCCCCGAACCGGGCGTTCCTGCAGAGGTCGGCGAGCTGGATCAACCTCTCCCGCGGGATGCCCGCGACGCCCGCGGGGAGGATGTCCGCGTGGCCCTTGAGGATTGCCCGGAGGGCCGAAAAGGCGGCATAATCCCCGCCCGGCTTGATCCGGATGAACTCGTCGGCGATCTTCGCGGTATCGGTCTTTCTGATATCCACGACGACGAGCGTCCGGTCATGGTGCCCGTTCTCCCGGTATTTTCCATCAGCAAACGTCGTATACCGGGAGAGGTGGCGAGGGTGCGACTCTATCGGGTTTGAGCCCCAGTAAATTACGACGTCGGCCCGGTTCTTCACCACGCCGAGCGAGCAGCCCGGGTGGCCGGCCTCCTGGATGCCCAGGATCGACGGCCCGTGGCAGATCGACGAGCAGTTGTCGATCACGCCCCCGACCGCCTCGGCGATATGGATGCCGGTGCACTGTGCTTCTGCGGATGTCCCGCTCCACCCAAAGAGGAGCGGACGCTCGGCATCGGCGAGCACCTCTGCGGCATACCGGATCGCTTCCTCGAAGTCGACCGCCCTCCAGGATCCGCCGTCGTTTGATACCGGGTGCATGAGGCGGCTCCTTGAGAGGAACTTCTCGGAGCCCAGCGAACATGCGTTGTCGACCGACGTGACGGCCCCGCCCTCGACCCGCACGACAAGATCGTCGCAGAGGCATCCGCAGAGCGGGCAGACAACATCGCGGACGGTCACCGTGCCGCCGCCGCCTCCCCCCGAGGGCGCCGGCACCGGAGGGCATGCCGCGCCGCCCTGTCCGGCGAGAATATCCCAGCCCGACCGCGGAGGCAGATCGGTTCGTGTCACCGTCCCTTCCAGCCATTTGTAGTCCGGAGCGCCGGTTCCATGCGTCTGTGCATGCAGGATTGCGTTTGCATGCGGCCCGCAGGGGATGAAGACGGTCCCGGGGACGAGGTCTTCGGATGGCGCCACCGAAAAGACCTCTTCCCCCGCAGCGGTCGAGAGGGAGAGGGAATCTCCTTCCTCTGCGCCGAGTTCCAGGAGATCGAAGGGGTGGATGAAACAGCGAGCCGTCTCGTCGGAGTATGCGGGCGTATCTTTGTAGTAGAGTTTTTTGCCCTGCGCAATCGTTCTTCCGCTCGTTATAAGGACCCTCATTAGTGGGTATTCTGGCTCCGGCAATGATAATGGTTTCGAATATAGGTTAACAATAGCCTTTTGTAAAGTTATTTCCATATACCCGGGGTTGTGCCGCCGAGACCCTCCGGGAGCACCCGTGCCGGTTCGACCTTTGCCCGGGTCCGGCGCCTCTCCCTTCCCGGAGGATGAGGGGTCTCTCCGCCCGGAGGAGATATCCGGGTCCGGCGTGCACCTGCGCTCTTTCCCCGTACCGCATGGCGCCGGCGATCACATAGCCGCAGATCGTGCCGCCGCCACCTTCTCCCGTGGAAAGACCTCGCCGAGCTCAAAGAGGGTGTTTATGTCGAGGTAGCGTTCTGCCTGCTCGAAGATATCCTCTTCCTCGAGGGTAAAGTGCGCCTCGATCTCTTCCCGGAGGCCGGCGAGCGCCGGCAGCCAGGCGTCATCCCGGAGAGGGATCACCTCGAACCGGGCGAGCGTCTCGCGGATGGCAGTATGATCCGCCATCAGCCGCCTGACCACCTCGGGCTTTGCGCCTCCAAGTCGTGCATACAGGGTGGCCTCCTCCGCATCCATGTGCCCGGGCAGCTCGCGGCGGAGCGTGATGCACCGGATGTCCCGCGTATCAGGGTTGCTCTCGAGTTCGTCGAAGAGATTCCGGATGAAGTCGTGGTCGTCCCGGATCAGTTCAAGAATCTGGACCATATTCTGCCTCCGTCGGGAGAGGAATAGAGGATGAGGAACTTAACGGTTTCGCCCGGCCAAAAAAAAGTGTGTACGGGTGTCCCTGCACTCCTCCTGGTGGTTCACCGCGGCGCAACCGGAAGCACGGCCTTCTTTGCGTCCTCGTACCGGGTGTTCAGGGTCGAGAGTTCATCGCTGCTCATCTTCTTCTGCATTGCAGGAAAGAGCTGATCCTCCTCTTCGCGAATGTGGTGGGCCACGTTCTCCTGGATCACCCTCATCTTTGCCACCCAGACGTCCTCCTCTGCGGTGGATGCGCTATCGAGCTGGCTGAGCAGTGTCTTGACTGCACCGTGCTCCTCGATCCCCTCAAGGCTTATATCCCGCATCTCCGGTTCTTCTCTGGTCCGGGGATACAGGACTTTTTCTTCCCCGACGAGGTGCGGCAGAAGGCTCTCCTTCATGGTGGAATATTTCTGCTCCCGGTTGCTCGTGCCCTTCTCTGAGAGTTCAGCAAGCTCTGAGAGCACCATCTTGTGCTCCTCTTTCAGGGTATCGATAATACTCTGCGCCATTCGATCACTTCCTCCCCGTTCCCGGGGGGGCATCTGGTGCGGGATAAGTATATAAACTATATCCCGGGCCGGAACTACGGGGTCACCTGAGCGGCCGCAGGTGGGCCTTCCCCTTCGCCTCCTCAAACCGGCCCCCAATATGCAGGAGGAGGGCGTCATCCATCGTCCGTCGGGCCTCCGAAAAGACCATCTTCTCCTCCCGCTCGATATGGTTCCTCATCGCCTCGCGGAGCTCCGGCACCACGCGGACCCAGTCATCCTCGTCGGCCATGGGGATGCCGTTCAGCCGATCGACGATCTCCCGGGCGGCCTTATGCTCCCCGCGAGAGACCGCCATGAGATCGGATAACCCCCGTGCCTCAAGCTCGGGGTAAAAAACTCTCTCCTCGCCGGCCATGTGCGGCAGGAGTTCGTTTTTCATCCGGTTGAACTTATCCGCCCGGTCGCTGATGCCTTTTCTCTGCAACTCGTCCAGTCCGGCAAGCACCTTTGCATGTTCCCGCCGTAAGAGGTCCAGGATGTTCTGCCCCATCGTTCTCCCCCACGCTGAGTGCTCCCCGGTGTCGGGAACGGATAAATACCTATGCTCCGCCTCCGGGGGTCGCCTGCCGGATACCCATAAATGGAGCAGATGCGTATGATCTCACATGCGAAACGAGGAACCGGGCTCTCCTGCGACCGGGATGAAGCTTCAGCGCGAACTCGGTCTCCCTGCGGTCACCCTCTCGGGCATCGGGATCATCCTCGGCGCCGGGATATACGCCCTTCTCGGGGAAGCGGCCGGCATGGCCGGCAACGCCGTCTGGCTGACGTTTGCCATCGCCGCCGCCATAGCCGCGTTCAGCGCTCTCAGCTACGCCGAACTCTCGTCGATCTTTCCCCGGGCCGGCGCCGAGTTCGAGTACGTCTCACACGCATTTGGAAGGAGGCTTGCGTTCGTCGTCGGGTGGCTGATCATCCTCTCCGGCATCCTCGGCGCCGCGACCGTCTCGCTCGGGTTCGCCGGCTACTTTTCAGAGCTCGTCGGTCTGCCCGTCATCCCCTCCGCCATCCTGATCACCCTCGTCCTTGCCGGCATCCTCTTTATCGGGGTCAGGGAGACCGCCCGGGCAGCCATCGTCATGACCCTCATCGAGGCCGGGGGCATCGTCATGGTCATCCTGATCGGCCTCCCGTACCTGGGGCGGGTGGACTACTTTGCTATGCCCCAGGGCATCCCGGGCCTCCTGCAGGCATCGGCACTCGTCTTCTTTGCCTACATGGGGTTTGAGGAGATCGTAAAACTCTCGGAGGAGACGAAAAATCCCGAGCGGACCATACCTCTCGCCCTCATGATCGCGCTTGCCGTCTCCATCCTCCTCTACATCCTGGTCTCCCTCGCCGCCGTCTCGGTCGTCGGATGGGAGCAGCTCGCCGCCTCCCGGGCACCCTTCGCCGACGTCGCGGCGGTCGCCCTCGGCCCTGCGGCGTTCACCCTCATATCCGTCATCGCCCTCTTTGCCACGGCTAACACCGCCCTCCTCATGATGATGGCCTCGTCGCGGATCATCTACGGGATGGCGTCCTCGTACTCGCTTCCCCCCCTCCTCGCCCGGGTGCACCCCCGGACACGAACACCCTGGACGGCCGTCGTCGCCGTTATGCTCGCCACCATAGCCTTCCTCTTTGCGGGCAGGATCGACTTCGTCGCGAACGTCACGAACTTTACGCTCTTTGTGACGTTCATCGTCATCAACGCATCCGTGATCGCGCTCCGGTACCGTGCGCCCGACATGATCCGGCCATTCAAGGTTCCTGGCGCCGTCGGGAGACTGCCGGTCATACCGGTCGTCGGTATGGCATCGAGCCTCTTCCTCCTCGCCCAGCTCGGCACTCCGGTCCTGCTGGTCGGCGGGGTCATGGTCGTTCTCGGTGCAGGTCTCGCACTGGCAGGAGGGTGGCAGCCCCGCGGGACAGCGTAGAGAGGAGTGAACGGCATCGGGGTTTGAGAGACGGGTACCTGAAACTTCCTTCGCGCTCAACGCGCAAGACCGTATCGCTATCGGCAATGGACAGCTCACGCGCTACAACATGATACGGCGCGCGGTTCGCTAATCGGCCTTTGGTCCCCCGGCCCGGTAACGCTCGATCGGACCGACCGCTTCCAGTCTCCCGTCGTTGAGGACGGAGACGGCGCCGTGACCGCCCGCAACCAGGCACCGGCGGCCGTGCGGCGAGAGTTCCTCATCCAGATCCCGGATCAGCTCAAGAAGCGCCTTACGTTCCCGGCGTGCACACTCGCTGTCGACGTTGACCGACGTCACCAGGAAGTCCGCAAGCGAGTTGTAGCGCTTCCGGTCCTCATCGAGGCTCCCGAAGTTGATCAGCGTATCGGCGGTGAAGACGATCCCGTGCCCCGGGCAGAAGAGGTAGACCTGGCCGTGCAGGTGCCCGCCCAGGGACTCGAGGACCTCGAACTCGATGTCGTGGACCTTCACGCGGGCGAGGACGGGGAAGATCGAGCGCATGCCGATCATCTCCGCCGGGAAGAGGTCGGGGTTCTCAGGCGGTGTGAAGCGCGAGAAGAGGTTGATGACGGTCGTGTAGACCTCCTCGAGGATCGAGGACTCGCTGCGCGAACCGTAGGCCCGGTTCGCCTGGCGGATGATTGCAAGCGACCCGGCATGGGTATGGACTTTTTCGCCTGAGAACCCTCCCGCCCCGCAGTGGTCCGCGTCGGCGTGGGTGATGTAGACCCTGCCGATTCCCTGCTGGTTCGGGAGGCCGTAATGCCGGAACATCCGCATGACGTCCTCGTGGTAGATCCCGTATCCCGTGTCGATCATGACGGTCTCATCCGGGGCGCGGAGGAGGAAGATGTTTCCACCGCACGGCATCTGGAAGCAGAAGACCTCGACGGCATCGCTGAGCCGGATACGCTGGAGATCCGCGTAGAACCGGTCCCCGGTGGTATTCCGAAGCGTCCTTCCCGTGGCGAGGATGGACTCGAAGACCTCTTTTGGGTCCTGGCCGAGGCTGTTGAGTTCCTGGACGATATGGTTGACGTCATGCAGAAAAGAGAGCAAAAAACCATCCTCCGCCGTCCCGACCAGCCCCCGCACCGCCTGGGCGAACCTGACGTAGAAGACGGTGTCGTCGAGTTTCTCGCCGGTCATGTCGTACTCGATGATATCGAGACGGTAGCGCGACTTGAGACGGTCGAGCAGGCTCTCCACGATCGCGGTCTTCTCGATGTTCAGGCTGATGGTGACCCTCCCGGGGTCGCACCGCCGGTCGTCGAAGTCGATGTAGGCGATGTTTGCCCCCGCACCGGTGATGTAGGTGAGGAGCTCGAAGAGGGAGCCGGGCTGGTGGGGCAGGTAGAGGGAGAACTTGAGGAACCCGAGCGCCGGAAGCGTCTCCTGGAGATAGCCGATGGCGTGGAGGTCTTCTTTCATCTGTACGTAGGTCTCCGGCGTCGCGGTCACCTCAAAGAAGACCGTGGCAGGATCGATCCGCCGGTCGTACTGGATGCGGTTGATGTTCCCCGAGTAAGACTTGACGATATCGGCGGCACGGTGGAGCGCGCCCGGCTCGTCGGGCATTCTGGCGATGAAGGAGTACTTGGTCACCCGGTTCACCTGGAGATATCGGTACTATGCTCTCGTCCTATATCCTTCTTCCGGCAAAAATGGTCCTGATTGGGGGATAGGGCATACCGGGAGCCCCGTTCCGGGTGTGGACATAGGGAGGGCGACCGGTCACGCTTGCGCGATCTTCTCGCGCACCGCCTGCGCCCAGGCACGGACGGCCGCGAGATCCCGGAAGTCCCCTGCCTCTGCCCGGATAAGTTTGACGATCGCGCGATCCGCGATCGTAAGGCGGCCGGTCTCAAGCTTCCCGGGGAAGACGCCGACCTCGACGGGTTGTACAAGCAGCCGGACCTGGTCCATCGAGGCCTCCGCCTTCCGGATGAACTCGTGCGTCCCCTCTTTGACCGTGAGCCCCACGGCGAAGTAGGCGACCGGGATGGTGCGGAGGAACTGCTGGTTCTTCTCGATGAAGACCTGCGACTCCGGGAGCCATCTCCCCATGTATATCGGGCTCCCGATGACGGCCGCACGGTAGGGGGAGAGGTCGGCGATATCGGTGAACGGCCGGACGTCGACCGTCTCGCCTGCCTTCCGGAGTTCATCGCCGATCGCCTCCGCCACATCCGCGGTCGAACCGTAGCGGGTGGCGTAGGCAACAAGAATCCTGTCTGCCATGATGTACCTATCTCTCATCTTGATGGCCATAAACGTTATCGGGAGGCCGGGAGCCGACGGCATCGGGTCGTCGTATCCCGAGGCGCCGGCGGGGGCCGGGAGCGCCGGTATCCTGCCGACTCCTGCACGAGGCGACGGTCCAGGGATGGCGTGCGGCTGCTCGCGTGAAGGAGGCGAGGAATACCCTGTCGCGGTCCATCAGGTTCTTATGGATTGGCCGCCCTCATAGGTCCAATGGCGATCAGAGACAGGAATGCCAGAGCATGGTACCACAGGGGGCAGACTCTCTGCAACGACAAAAAGTTCGATGAAGCGGTCGCCTGTTACGACAGGGCTCTTGAACTCTCGCCCGACGACCCTATCCTCTGGAGGCGCAGGGGGTTTACCCTCATCAGGACCGGCCGCTATCACGAGGCGGCCGCCAGTTTTGACCGGGCGCTTGCTCTTGCTCCCGACGATGCGACGGCCTGGCAGCGGATGGGGTATGCGCTTGCCTGCCTGGGCCAGGAAAAAGATGCCGCCGCCTGCTTCGAGGCGGCACTTATGCGGGACCCGGAGCACATCCTCGCCTGGCAGAGCCGGGGCTGGCTGCTCGGGATCATGTGCCGCTACGACGAGGCGACGGCCTGCTACGAGGCGGTCATCAGGCTCGACCCCTCCCGCGGGTCTGCGGTCTGGCACCGGGAGCGTATGCAGGAGAGGAGGGACCTTGCGGCGCTCGCAGACGAGGTCCGGGAGGCGGAGCAGTCCATCGACGTGCCGGCCTGCATCTCGGACGTCGTCCGCGAGCGGGACTACGGCAACGTCGCCCTTGCGCGGGCGGTGCTCCGCGAACTGGTCGGGCGGGCGGAGAGGTCGGCGGTTCAGCGCCGGTGAATGTCCTCGTCCAGTGCCGGTCCCCCCTTCTTTCCGGTGCTGTACGGATCGGATAAGGCGCCCTCGAGGTATTTGACGGCATCGTTGATCCGGCGGACCTGCTCCCGGATCCTTCCGGCGGTCTCTTTATCGTCCATCAGGTCCGCCCGGGCCAGGAGCACCTGCAGGGGGTTTCTGATGCGATCGGAGATGGTGGCGAGGAGTTCCCGGGCAGGTTCTGACGGATCATCGGAAATGGCCGTCTCTGCCGGCGTTAAATGCAGGAGATGCAGCCCGGAGATCCCGGTGAGGGCCCGACCGCGTTCCTGATCGGGCTCGCGAACATCCGGTCTTCCGTCCGGCCTCCCCGCGGCACCGCTGAGCGCTGTCATGGAACTCCTGCACGCTCCCGAAGTTCTCCCCCTACGGAGACTCCGGGGGGAACGCCGCTCCCTGTCGTTCCTTCGGGAACTCTGAACGCCTCTTCCGGGACACCGAGCGTTGCCGCCGCATCGGCAACGGTCTTCCGGCCCTGGCCCGGTTCGCCGGGCGCCGCCCGGATCTCCTCCCCGGCGACCCCGAACGTGGCCGCGGCTGAGGCGTAGTCCATCTGCGGCTGC
>ENA-UOXR01003476-UOXR01003476.1-bioreactor-metagenome-genome-assembly--contig:-NODE-3476-length-13330-cov-4.729115_pt1 | contig 13330 bp, 13 predicted proteins | sample MGYA00238164_ERZ764825 | MGnify/ENA primary metagenome ERZ764825 (study PRJEB28920, sample SAMN05720171) | bioreactor metagenome | isolation source: Anaerobic biogas reactor | place: USA:Washington...
CCGTGGACGCCGTGAGCGCCATCACCGCCTCGTATTTTGCCGACAAGATGGGTACCATGCGGGCGCTGCTCGCGTCCAGCACCGGCGGCAGGCAGGGGGTGCCCCCCGAGAACATGATGCTCAACCTGTGGCGCTATGTGCGGCGCAGCATCGCGCGGGGGCTCTACGCCGAGGGCATCCTAACCGATCGGCTGCCCGAGACCGGGCTGACGACACTGTTCTACGCCAACGACGTGGCGATGCTCGCGCGGCTCCTCGGATAGCTCTTGCAGAGGACCATCACACCAACAGAGGGCGGAAGCGATAGCGATGATCATCAAGAACCGTGACGAACTCCTTTCCCATGGCAACGTCGCCGGACGGCGGGTCGTCCTCGACATCTTGGAGGCGGGCATGGTGGCCGCCGACCCCTACGAGAACACGCGGAACCTCATACGCATGGAGGGCGGCAAGCTGATCGTCGGCAACGATCGCATCCCGCGCACCGATACCCCCGGGATCGCGTCCCTCGGCCTGCCCGGCGGCGCCGCCTCGCAGGAGCCGCTGGTGTTCGACCTGGACAAGGTGAACAACATCTATGTGGTCGGCGGGGGCAAGGCCGCCCAGCGCATGGCCAGGGCGATGGAGGACGTGCTGGGCGATCGCATCACCGAGGGGCACATCAACGCGAAAAAGGGGGACGAGGTCTATCTCGAGCGCATCGAGGTGACGTTGGCCGGCCACCCCCTCCCCGACGAGGACAGCGTGACGGGCGCCCGCCGCATCCTGGAGATCGAGCGCAAGGCGCGCGAGGGCGACATCGTCTTTGTGTCCACCTCGGGGGGCGGCTCGGCGCTCATGGCGCTCCCCGCGCCCGGCATCACCCTGGAGGACCTGCAGGAGGTCTATCGCATCCTCTACTTCCAGTGCGGCGCCCCCATGCCGGTGGCCAACGCCGTGCGCAACCTGCTGACCATCCTCCGGCTCAAGCACGCGCGCCACGTGCGCGGCGCCACGCTGATCCAGGTGGCCACGCCCGAGGAGCCGCCCAAGGTGCGCACGCACCTCAACAAGCCCCCCGAGAACGGCGACCCGTACGAGCACGCCATCGCCATCCTCGAGCACTATGGCTGCTGGGAGACGGTGCCCGAGTCGGTGCGCGCCTACCTGCTGCGCGCCGACCCGCAGTACGGGCCGCTGCGCCTCGACGAGTGGCGGGGCGAGAACAAGCACTATTTCCGCGTTATGGGCCCCGAGGTGATGCTCGACGCCGCCCTGGCCAAGGCCGCAGCACTGGGCGTCCCCGCCACGGTGCTCGCCTCCAGCCTGAACGACATCGAGGCGCAGGCGGCGGGCGAGGTGCTGGCCCACATCGCCCAAGAGATCGAGACCCTCGACAGGCCCCTCCCCGCGCCCCACGTGCTGATGTGCGGCGGCGAGTTGGTGGTGGCCACCGGCGACGAGCCGGGGATCGGCGGCCGCAACGAAGAGTTTGTCCTGTCGACGGTGGCGCGCATCGCCGGCAGCCCCCGTGTCGTGGTGGGATCGGCCGACTCGGACGGCTCCGACGGCCCCACGAACGTCGCCGGCGCGATCGCGGACGGCGAGACCGCCGCGCGCGCCGCCGCGCTGGGGGTGGACGTCGCCGAGGCGCTGCGCCGCCACGACAGCCACACCGCCCTCAAGGCCCTGGGCGACACCATCGATACCGGCATCCTCAACACGAACGTCCGCGATCTGCGCGTCATCTATGTTGCGGGAAAACGTTGTGAGGTGTGAGTTGTGGGTTGTGGGTTACAGGTTGCAGGTGACAGGTTACAGGCTATAGCGAACTCCCTCCGTCAAGCCTGTAACCTGCAACCCTCAAACCTGTAACCACTGCTCGCTGCCCACAACCCATAACCCGTCCGAGAAAGGAGCACCATGTCCGACACCGCCTTTGCGGGCCCGATTCGCGTCAGCGCCAACGGCCGCTACTTTGTCGACGCCGACGGCGAGCCCTTTTTCTGGCTCGGCGACACCGCCTGGCCACTCTTTGCCCAGTACTCGCCAGAGGACGCCGAGGCGTACCTTGCCAACCGCGCCGGCCACGGGTTCACCGTCATCCAGGGGGTGCTTGCCTGGGGCGGGGGCACGGGGTTCGAGGACGCCATGCCCGGCCCCAACGCCCTCGGGGAGCGCCCCTGGCTGGGCGGCCCCGATCGTCCCAACGACGCCTACTTTCAGCACGTGGATCACCTGGTCGACTATGCCGCGCGGCAGGGCCTGGTCCTCGCCATGCTCCCCACCTGGGGATATTACGTCAATGACACCGCCGTGCTGAACCCCGAAAACGCCCGCGCGTACGGCCGCTGGCTCGGGGAGCGCTACCACGACGCCCCCAACATCATCTGGGTGAACGGCGGCGACCGCGTCCCCACCGGCTCCGAGGACACTTGGCGCGCCCTGGCCCTCGGCCTGCGCGAGGGCGACGCCGGCGCCCACCTCATCACCTATCATCCCTGCGGCTGGCGCCACTCGGCCCAGTTCTTCCATTACGAGGACTGGCTCGATTTCAACATGATCGAGACCTGGACCGAGTGGGCCAAGGTCTACCCCGCCGTCCTGGCCGATACCTACCTCACGCCCATCAAGCCGGTGGTGCTGGGCGAGGGCGCCTACGAGAACGGCCCCGAGTACCCGCAGGGCCCCATCACGCCCCTCATCGTGCGGCGGCAGATGTGGTGGGCGTTCATGGCCGGCGGGTACATGACCTACGGCCAGGATCGCATGTGGCGCATGGGCGAGGGCTGGACCGACACGTTCGACACGCCGGGCGCCGTGCAGATGGGCATCTACCGCCGCATCGCTACCTCTGGCCAGGCAAAGCCTGGCTCGAGGCCAGCTTCGCTGGCCCAGCGCCCCTGGTGGGACCGCGTCCCGGATCAGGGCCTCTTTGCCGCCGGCGTGTCCAGCGAGCGCACCCTCAACGCCGCCGTGCGCGGCGCCGATAGCACCTGGGCGATGATCTACCTGGCGAGCCAGTGCCACGCCCTGATCCACCTCGACAAGATCCTCACGCGCCAGGTCAAAGCGACGCTCATAAACCCCGCGACGGGTGAGGAGCAGGACGCCGGCGCCTACCCCACCGGCAACGCCACGGACAGCGTCTTTCCCAAGGGCACGACCCAGTGGTTCGCTACGCCCGGGCACTGGGAGGACGCGGTGCTGGTGCTGGATGGGGTGGAATGAGGCGGGCCGGCTGGCGCTGCCCGCGCTGCGGCAGCGTCGCGGCGGGTGACTTGACCCTGTACCACGCCGATGGCGTGTTCAACAGGCACTCCAAGCGCTTCGGGCCGTGGTGCCGGGCGTGCGGAGAGCGCGTCACCTACCGCGAGGGGGATGGGCCGGCGCCCATTCCCCTCTCTTCCTCCGCGCGGGTGCTGCTCCTCAGCGGCACCTGCGCCAGCGGCAAGTCGGCCGTGTCCTACCTGCTGTCGGAGCGCTACGGCCTGGCCCAGATCGACGGCGACTGGATCCTCGACCTGCTGCGGCGCGAGCTGGGGCACAAGGTCGGTTTCGAGGAGACGCACGAGGCGATGCTGGCCATGGCCGCGGGGATGGTGGCCCTGGGAAGGTCGGCCGTCATCGCCCACATCATCCTTCCCGAGGCGCTGGCGTGGTATCGCGCCCGCCTGACGGCGCGCAGCATCGCCCATCGCGCGGTGGTGCTCATGCCCACCATGGACACCCTCCTGGAACGCAACCGCACCCGCGACTGCTGGCCCCAGCCGACGCCCGAGTACTGGGTGCAAAAGTTCGTGGACGACCTGTGCGCCGGCCCGGAAGACATTCGAGCCCTCTTTTATGACAACTCACACGAGACGGCGGAGCAGACGGCGCAGAGACTGTGGGAAATGCTTCAGTCGCCGGCAGGGGCGCCCTGATTCTACCGCCGCACATGGCACAGCGCGACGCACCCGGGTAGGGGCCGCACGCCGTGCGGCCCGGCGCGGCGATCCACGCACCGGATCGCCGGCGTGCGCGACCTACCGCCCCTCTGGGTGGGCGAACACTGCGGCGCAGATCGCGCTGTGCGCTTGTGGAACTAGCTCCCGCAGAAACACAAGGAGTCGACCATGTCAGGCATCACGCGGATTCCCACCCCCTACAGCTACTCGTCCGCCGTGGCGGCGGGCGATTTCGTTTTCCTCGGGCTGCATCGCGGTTTCGGCGACACCTTTGAGGCCCAGTTCGAGGGCGTGTTCGACGCCCTCCGTCAGACCCTGGCCCGCTTTGACCTGACGCTGAGCAGCCTGGTCAAGGTCAACGTCTGGCTCAAGGAGATCCAGGACCTTCCCGCCATGGAGGAGGGCTTTGGCGCTTACTTTCCGCAGGACGGCTTCCCCGCCCGCATGACGGCCACCACGGCCTTCATCGACGACGACTGCCTGCTGATGATCGAGGGGGTCGCGTACGCGCCGCGCTGAGCGCTGCCAAACGAGGTACCGGAGCGTAAGGGATGCACAAGCTCATCGCTATCACGAGCAGGGCGAAGTACCTGGGACTGCTTGGCATCCTGGGTATCGTCCTCGATGTTGCCCATATGCGTCTCCTCTCCCTCTTCTGGCTCCTTGCGCTGGTCGAAGTGTTCGCCAGCCCACGCCGAATGTGGCAATCTCTGCAACAGCTCGCGGGGATCCCCCATATCTACCTCACCCATCGGTTCCACCTACCGAGCAAGGAGACCTATAGAAGCCAGATCGCTTACGGTTTGCCGTTCGAGGGTGAGTGGGTGGTCGTCAACGGGGGCACGGATAGACGCTCTTCCCATTCTTGGGGAATCCCGACGCAGCGCTACGCCTACGATTTCCTGATCATCGATGATGAGGGCAAGACCTATCAAGGCGATGCGACGCGCGTGGAGAGCTACTACTGCTATGGGAAGAAGATCCTGGCTCCGGCGGATGGCGAGGTCGTGGCCGTCAGCGCACACCAGCGCGATAGCAGGACATTTGGAGACGGCACGGTCGATCCCACCACCAAGGACATCCTCGGGAATTTCATCATCATAGACCACGGAGAAAGCGAGTTCAGTTTCATAGGCCACCTCAAGCCGGGGAGCATCGCGGTCGTTGTCGGGCAGGAGGTGCATCGCGGCGAGGTTATTGGCCGGTGCGGCAACTCGGGTAACACCTCCGAGCCTCACGTGCACTTGCACGTGCAGGACGGCAAGAGCGTGTTCGCCTCCGCGGGCTTGCCAGTTGCCTTCGATGGGATAACGGCGACAAGACACGAGGGCTATGAGCAACGCGACCCCCGCCCGCTGCCGGAAGAGCTACTGGCCGACACATCCGTGGCGAACGATTCGGCGAGATGCTACATCCATCGAGGCCAGAGGGTGGCGAACGCCGCGTCAGGCACCCCACCCAGATCGAGTACCGGATGATCCCGGCCGGCGCGCCTTCAACATGAGGGTGCCTGGTTCACCCCACAACGTGGCCACGCTCGGGGTTAGCTTCGCTTGCCCTCGTCCTCTCGCAGGAATGCCAGCACATCGCGCGCGAACGCCTCTCCCGTGAACCCATGCCCCTTCCCGTCGTAAAGGATACGCCGAGGGCGGATCGCCCACACACGAACGGAGCCACCATGCCAGTCACACTTGAGGACATCCGCCGGGCGGCGGAGCGCATCAGCCCCCACGCCCACCGCACGCCCGTGCTGACGTGCGAGAGCCTGAACCGCCGCGTCGGCGCCCGGGTATACCTAAAGTGCGAGAACCTGCAACGCGTGGGCGCTTTCAAGTTCCGGGGAGCCTGCAACGCCGTGCTGTCCCTGTCCGACGCCGAGGCCGCCCGAGGCGTGGTGGCCCACTCGTCCGGCAACCACGCCCAGGCGCTGGCCCTGGCGGCCAGGCTGCGGGGCATCCCCGCCCACATCGTCATGCCCGAGAACGCGCCGGCGGTGAAAAAGGCCGCCGTGGCAGGCTATGGCGCCCGAATCACCTTCTGTGCGCCCACGCTGGAGGCGCGTGAGGCCGCCCAGGAGCGGGTGGTCGCCGCGACGGGCGCTGTGGTGGTGCACCCGTACAACGATGAGCGCGTCATCGCCGGCCAGGGCACCGCGGCGCTGGAACTGCTCCAAGAGATCCCTGACCTCGATGCCATCATCGCGCCCATTGGGGGCGGCGGGCTGGTGAGCGGCACCGCCGTCGCCGCGACCGAGCTATCGCCGGGCATTCGCGTCGTCGGCGCCGAGCCCGAGGGCGCCGACGACGCCTACCGCTCGCTGGCGGCGGGGCGCATCATCCCCTCGCACAACCCCCGAACCATAGCCGATGGGCTGCTCACCTCCCTCGGCGATCGCACCTTCCCCATCATCCAGCAGCGGGTCGACGGCATCGTCACGGTGAGCGAAGAGGCGATTATCGCCGCCATGCGGTTCATCTGGGAGCGGGCCAAGCTGATCATCGAGCCCTCGGCGGCCGTGCCGGTGGCCGCGCTGTGGGAGCGTAAGGTCGACGTGGCCGGCCGACAGGTGGGCGTCATCTTATCGGGGGGGAACGTGGATCTGGATCGGCTGCCCTGGCAGGGTTAGCACCGCACGAACCCGCCTACAGCGCCTCCAGCGCCAGCGCCAGTGAGTCCTCATTCGCCGCCGTGCGCTTGCATCGCGCCGACCGCCAGCGTCGCCCGATGAGGTGCGCCAGCAGCCCCATGGGCACCAGGCTGCCCAGCACGTGCAGCATGCGATTGAGCATCCCCGGGATATAGACCGCCCCGCCGCGCAGCGCCCGATCCACCGTGCCCGCCGCCACGCTGCCGGTGTTCTGTGTCGTGAGGTACCCCATCATCCCTTGGGCGTCGATGGCCGCGATGCACCCGGGGTTGGTGGGCAGCCCCGCCGGGCAGAGCACGGTCACCGTCGCGGCACGCTCGCGCACCTCGTCGCGCAGGGCGAGGAAAAAGTCGAGCAGAAAGCGCTTCGAGGCGGCATAGGTGGCCTTGATCGGCATGGGATAGAACGCCGCCAGGCTGGAGACGGTGATGATGCGAAAGACCCGCGACGGGTCGGTGCGCTCCAGGAGCGCATGCGTCACCTCGAGGGTGGCCTCGATGTTCAGCCGCACGATGGTGCGAATCTGCGCGCGGCTGCGGTCCTGGAACGGCCCCTCATAGTCGGTGCCGGCGACGTTGATGAGCCCCCAGAAGCGCAGCCCGCGACGCGCGATGGCGGCGAACAGGCGGGCGCGCTCCTCCGGGTCCGTCAGGTCGCACGTCTCGGCGACGACCATCACGCCATAGGTGTTGCGCAGGCCGGCGGCCAGCGCCGCCAGGCGCCTCGCGTCCAGATCCGTGACAAAGATATCCCACCCGCGGCTGGCGCACTCGACGGCAAAGGCCTTGCCCAAGCCGCCCGTCGCGCCGCTGATCAAGATCATGCTCTGCATAGGTACCTCCCTGGGCTGTCACGGCGATAGCGCGTACGCATCGACAGGGCGCATTATGCACCTACCCCATCAGGCTGTCAAACATACGTTTGAAACATGCGTTTGACGTATTTGACACCACCCGCCCTCGCGCCTATCCTTTCACCAGCACAGGGAGGTGAGCAGCATGGATGGTTCGCGCGGGGACAGAAGCATCGTGGTGACCGGCGCCACCTCGGGGATCGGCCTGGCCGTGGCCGAAGCGCTGGCGCAGTACGGCGTCAGCGTCATCGGCGTGGGGCGCGACCCGCAGCGCTGCCTGGCGGCGGAGGAGCGGCTGCGCGCCCTCAACCCCGAGGTCGCCGTCGCCTATCGCGCCGCCGACCTCTCGGTGCAGGCGCAGGTGGTCGCGTTGGCGGCGTCGATCCGCGCCGTGCTGGCCGATTGGGGGATGGCCGGGCTCGACGGCCTGGCCAACGTCGCCGGCGCCTTTGTCTACTGGCAGACCCTGACGCCGGACGGGTTCGAGACGCAGTGGGCGGTGAATCACCTGGCCCCCTTTGTTCTCACCCGCGCGCTGCTGCCGTCGCTGCAGCGGGCGCCCTGGGCGAGGGTGGTCACCGTGAGTTCGGGATCCCACTATCACACCCGCCTGCGGTGGGACGACATCCAGCTGCGACGGCACTACCAGCCGCTCCGCGCCTACAAGCAGACCAAGCTGGCCAACGTGCTCTTTACCGCCGAGTTGAACCGCCGCCTGGGGCCGGGCTCCACGGTACGCGCCCTGGCCGCCGACCCCGGCCTGGTGAGCACCGAGATCGGCTACAAGGCGAGCCCCGGCCTGGCGCGGTGGGTCTGGTCGCTGCGACGCTGGCGAGCCGTGCCGCCGGAGGAGGCCGCGCGCGGCATCGTCTATCTGGTCACCGAGTCGTCGCTGCAGGACGCCGAGGCGATCTACTGGAAAGACGGCCATCCCAAGGCGCCGGACCCCGATGCGCTGAACGCCCACGCGGCGCGACGCCTGTGGGAGCTGTCCGAGATGATGACCTCGGGCGCCCTTGCGCCCGACGCCGAGGGCGCGCCATGACCGTCCCCACGACCCGTCAAACCATCCTCGAGGCCGCTATCGCGTGCATCGAGGAGCATGGGCTCGCCAAGACCACCACCCGCCGCATCGCCAGGGCGGCCGGCACGAACGTCGCCTCAATCAACTATCACTTTCGCACCAAGGACGATCTCATCGCCGAGGTGCTCTCGATGACGATCCAGCACATGCTGGAGGACGTCATCGCCGCCATCGACGAGCCGGGGCGTTCCCTCGTGGCGACCGTCGAAGACGTGTTCTACTACCTGATCGAGGGCGCCAAGCGCTATCCGGGCATCACCAACGCGCAACTGGATAGCATCCTGGTCCAAAAGCAGTACGATGGGCCCGCCGGGCAGGCCATCCGAGGGGTGTTCCATCGCCTCCTGGAGCGCGCCACGCAAGAGTACCCCCGGGATGACCCCGCCGAACTCGAGTTCGCGCTGTCGCAGGTGGCCGCTGCCATCCTGCTAACCATGGCGGCACCGGGCTATCTGCCGCTCGCCGAGCGCTACCGGCCCATCGATGCGGAGAGGTGTCGCGCGCTCGCCCGGCGGTACACGGAGCTGTTGTTCGCTGCGTGGGGCAAGGCTCTGTGAGGCCATACATCTCAGGAGGTGACTCATGGCGGATCGCGTATTGGTTACCTATGCCAGCCGCGCCGGATCCACCGCCGGCGTGGCCACCACCATCGGGGAGACGCTCACGGCTCGCGGGTTCGTCGTCGACATGGCCCCCATCGGCGACGGGCCGGCCGTCGACGGCTACCAGGCCGTGGTCATCGGCAGCGCCGTGCATGGCGGGCGTTGGCTGCCCGAGGCGGAGGCGTTCGTCAACGAGAACCGACAGGCCCTGAGCCGCGTGCCGGTGGCGCTGTTCAGCGTGCACATCATGAACCTGAAGGATAATGCCAAGAGCCGGACGCGGCGCGTGGCGTACCTGGATGGCGTGCGTCCCCTCTTGCCGCCCGCCGACGAGGCGTTCTTTGCCGGCAAGATGGACACCTCCACTATCTCGGCGCTGGCCATCGGGCTCATCCGCTTGTTCAGGATCATGCCCGTGGGCGACCATCGCGATTGGGCCGCCGTCCGTGGCTGGGCAGCGGCGCTGTGGAGCGAGGATGATGCCGCATAGCGCCCGGTGCGAGCCGCGCGCGAAGCGAAAGATGCAGCAAGTCATCGCTGGAGGCTCCCCTCTCGCGCGACAGGGGCGATCACTCCATAGAGCGAGCAGCTGTCCTCTGGCAAACTGGGGCGCCAGCCATGGCACTCGGGCCTCGGTCACCGCGCCGCTACACTTGCCCTACGCCTCGTTAGTGTGACCGAGTGAGCTGATAGATCGTGACCGCTACTCCGGTGTCGTTCACAAGGACTGGCGGCTGCCGGGTCAGCACCCAGGCCGCGGCGATCAGGTCTCCGATCGAGCCGGCAGCGTTAAAGGCAACGACGACAAGCACCGCCCATAGCGCCACACCAGAGATCGTCAGCAACAGGGGCAATCCCGCGACGGTAATGACGACGAGGGGTGCCAGTGTGGCGAGCACGAACTCACGGCGAGAGAGGTACCAGTCCGGCGCGCCGGCGAAGGCATACAGCCCCCGCAGGCCAAAGACCGGACGTTGGGCGGTAAAGGCCCAGTAACACAGGCCGTGAACGGCCTCGTGGGCAATCACCGCGACGGCTATCAGCGCTACTAAGGCCGGTGGGCCTAACAGCGCTTCGAGAACGCCGACCTCAAACGCGAACTGCCCGTCGCGAAGATCAGGGCGAGAGATCGCGAGCAACTGAATGAGGAGCCAGGTGACCGACAGCAACACCCCCATTGCGGCCGCGGCCATCCCTAGAGCCGCCAGCCGATTCCGCGAAGGGTCGATGGTGCCGCTCCGCTCGTACTGTACCGGTAACACTCTCGTCGCGCTCAATCTCGTGTCCTCCACGTGGGCTGCAGGACCAGAGATGGCTGGTGCCTGGTCCGGCATCGCTCTTCTCTCAGAACCGCCGACTTGCCGATAAAGGCAAAGGTAATCAGGGCCAGGCCCGTTGCCCAGCCGCCGAGGCTAAAGATCGCAGGGCCGTACAGGGCCAGACCAAGCCCGCCCAGGATGAGCGATGCGGCGAGTGCGCCGTACATCCTCATCCCGTACAGGGTGATGAACGGGATATAGTGCGAGCCGACGACGATCATCGCAGCGGGGAAGAACCACGCCTCGCGATAGAGAGTGGCCGCGCCAACCAGGGCAAAGTTCGCGGGCACGGTGAATGCCACCTGTGAGCCTAGCTGCCACAGTCCATTCTTGCCGCCCACCGTGGCGGGGCGGCCCATCAGCCGCAGCACCAACTGGGTCAGTGGGAATATCGCCATGCTCCCAAGGAAGAGGAACGCCATCCCGTAGCGCGGCGCACCCAGGACGCTGACGGCCGAGGATAGCACCCATACCAGCCCCGAGACCAGTTGCCCAGCGAATCCGCCCAATAAGGCTGAGCGCATCTCCATCTGAGAGGCCGACAACGTATTGCCGCCGCCCGGTCCATCGCTCCCCACGCAACCGCCGTGAGCACGCGCCCGACCTTCTGATCCGATCCCTGCATCAATCACCACTATTGCTCCTATCTAGCTTTGGCAGATCCAGCGGGCGGCAATCGGGTTCCCATGGTTGGTGCACCGATGGCCTCTATCGCGTCGGTGCTAGTATATGCTCTAGCCAGTGCGTCGGCACCGCTCGCGTGGATGGAACCCGGCTGGACCTCGGGGCTAGTGTTCCTCCTGGACTGGCGGCCAGGAATCGTGCAGCGCGTGGCATGTGGGGGGTGCTGCTGGCGGGTACTGCGGCAGCCTCGGCTCACCTCAGGGTCGATGGCGCAGTCGTAGGTGTGCCCACATCCGGTCGAGGTGGAAGAGGCCGCCACGGAGGCGGTGGTGGTGAATGTCTGGCGCTCGGATCGTTTTCCACCGTAATCGCCGCGCTTGTACCGGTTGATATGGTGCAGTTCCACGGCGGCTTGAGCCGGGAGTGCAGGCGCTATCTGTCAACAGGTGAACCGCCGCCCGCCCCATAACGCCCACTGTCAACGGAGGAACACTGCCATGAGCAAGGCCACGCCCTCAGCAACTGGCTCGAGTTGCTGGCGTTCGGCGCCGGCTAGCATCCACAAGGGACGCCTGCAAGGGCTACCCTTCAGCTCGCTCCACGTGGCCCGCCCTAGCCCTTCAACCCCGAGAAGACGAGGCTGCTGACGATATAGCGTTGGGCAAAAATAAAAACGAGCAGCACGGGGACCACCGTGATGGTCGCCGCGGCCATTTCCACGTTCTGGTTCTCGCCGGAATGGTACGACGTCCGCAGATAGGCCGCCGCCGCGGTGAGGTTGAGCTGCTCCAGTCTGCTCAGGTAGATGATCGGCCCCAGCAGGTCGTTCCACGAGCCCATGAAGGAAAACAGGCCCAGCGTGACGAGGACGGGCTTGATCAACGGCAGCGAGATCTCAAAGTAGATGCGTGGCCAGTTGGCCCCGTCGATCTTGGCCGCCGCCTCCAGCTCCGCCGGCAGGGTGCTCAAGAACTGGCGCAGCATAAAGATCGAGAACGCGTTGCTGAAAAAGGCCGGCACGATCAGGGGCAGGGGGCTGTTGATCCAGCGTAGGAAACGAAAGACCATGAACTGCGGGATCAAATAGACGATCCCGGGGATCATCAGCGTGCTCAGAAAGAGCATAAAGAACACGTTCTTGCCGGGGAAGCGCATCCGCGCGAAGGCAAAGGCCGCCAGTGAAGAGGACAGGAGGTTGCCAAAGGTAGATAGGCCCGAGATGATGACGCTGTTCATGAAATTGCGCAGGAAGGGAAAGTAGCGAAACAGCCTCTGATAGCCGTCGAGGCTCCACCTCGAGGGCCACAGCCGAGGCGGAAACGCAAAGAGGTCCCCCAGCGACTTGAACCCTCCGGTGAGCATCCACCAGAAGGGCACGAGCGCCAGGAGGGACAGCGCCAACAGGATGCCGTTTAGCGTCACCGCCTTGAGAACGCCCAATGCGATAACGTGCGGCGCGTGGATGGTTCGGGGTGTCGGAGCAACCCTAGAGGCCATAGAACACCCACCTCTGCTGGAAGTGAAACTGCACGACTGTCAGCACGAGGATCATGAGCGCCAGAACGTAGGCCCCCGCCGACGCGAACCCCCAGGCGCTGTTGGCGAAGGCATAGTTATAGATGTAGAGCACGACGGTGGCCGTCGACCGGGCGGGGCCGCCGCGCGTGGTCATCCACACCTGCCCGAACACCTGGAAGGCGCCGATGGCGCCGGTCACCAGCTGGAAAAAGAGCGCCGGCGTGAGCAGCGGCAGGGTCACGCTCCTAAAGCGCCGCCACGGCCCGGCGCCATCCATCATGGCCGCCTCGTGGAGTTCGATGGGAATCCCCTGCAGGGCCGCCAGGTTGATCATCATCCCGTACCCCGCGCCCTGCCAGTTCATCATGATCCATAGGGCGGGTTTGGCGTACCTGGCCGATTCTAGCCAGGGGATCGGCGGGATCTTGAGCCAGCTCAGCATCCAGTTGATGAGCCCGAAATTCGTGTCGTACATCCAGAACCACACCATCGCCACCACCGCGGCGGAGGTGATGGTCGGCAAAAAGAACACCGAGCGGAACAGCGTGCTAAAGCGGAGCTTCATGTTGACCATCAGGGCCAGGAGCAGCTGGATCGCCACGCCGACCGGCATCATCGCCACAAAGAACAGCGTATTCTGAACGGTGGTCCCATACCACAGGGGCTCGCGCAGGGTAAAGAGGCGTCGATAGTTCGCCAGGCCCACGACCTCTGGCGCCGTGAAGGCATCCCATTTGGTCAAGCTAAGCCAGAG
>ENA-UOXR01003477-UOXR01003477.1-bioreactor-metagenome-genome-assembly--contig:-NODE-3477-length-13327-cov-4.336347_pt1 | contig 13327 bp, 11 predicted proteins | sample MGYA00238164_ERZ764825 | MGnify/ENA primary metagenome ERZ764825 (study PRJEB28920, sample SAMN05720171) | bioreactor metagenome | isolation source: Anaerobic biogas reactor | place: USA:Washington...
CTTCACCCGGTGGGCAACAAAACCATCGAGGCCGGAAGTGTGATCCGCTTTACGGTCGACGCGAGCGATGTCGACGGACCGCAGCCACTTGAGTTCAAGGCATCCGGGAATGAATGACTTTCGGCGATTGCCCCACTAGGGTTGGTAGAAAAACAAAGAGCCGGTCCCCCTACAGAGGAACCGGCCCTTCAAATGCGATTATTGGATCAGAGATTAACCCTTTCAGAGGGCCTCTTCGCCGTCCTCGCCGGTGCGGATGCGGATGGTGTCTTCGAGTGGGAGCACAAAGACCTTGCCGTCTCCGATCTTGCCAGTCTTGGCAGAATTCACAATTGTCTCGACAGTCTTTTTGACCAGATCGTCGGACACAGCGATTTCGATTTTGACCTTGGGAAGGAAATCCACCGAGTACTCGCTGCCGCGATAAATCTCGGTGTGGCCTTTCTGGCGGCCGAAGCCTTTGACCTCCGTCACAGTCATCCCTTCGATTCCGATTTCCGAAAGGGCCTCTTTGACTTCTTCAAGTTTGAAAGGCTTGATGATGGCTACGATGAATTTCATATGCGTAAATATGGATCTAATATGGTGTGGTTCAAGACAATTGACTCTAATTGCCTATCGTGAAGTGGGCGAAAAGTCCGGGTAGGCCTCTTGTCCGTGCTCTCCCACGTCGAGTCCACCGAATTCTTCTTCAGCCGACACCCGTAGTCCCATGGTGACCTTAACGAGTGAGAAAATCGTCAGAGAGCTGAGGAAGGCGAATGCGGACACCGAAAGGGTGCCGATGAGCTGGCTGAGGAAGGCTCCCCCGCCGAAGATGCCTACTGCGAGGGTTCCCCAGATTCCGCAGATCCCATGCACCGAGATCGCACCTACCGGGTCGTCAATTTTGATCCGGTCGAAGAAGATGATCGAGAACACCACGATAACCCCGGCAATGGCTCCTACGAGTACGGCCGACCATGGGCCCATGGAGTCGGCTCCGGCGGTGATCCCGACCAGACCTGCCAGAATGCCGTTGAGCACCATCGAGAGGTCAGGTTTCTTGGAGAGGATCCACGACGCCAGCATCGAGCTCATCCCACCTGCGGCTGCAGCGATCCCGGTGGTGACAAAGACCAGGGATACCCCGGCTGGATCCGCGCTGAGCACCGACCCTCCATTGAATCCGAACCAACCGAGGAAGAGCATGAACACGCCGATTGTGGCGAGTGGCATGCTGTGTCCGAGGATCGGCCGGATGGACCCTTCCGGACCATACTTCCCTTTGCGGGGACCGAGGACGAGCACCGCGGCCAAGGCTGCAAAGCCTCCGAAGGCATGCACGAGGCTGGACCCGGCAAAGTCGATGAACTCTTTGCTTTCATCTCCGCCGCTCAGCACTCCGTTGAGCCATCCACCACCCCATTCCCAGGATCCGGTGATCGGGTAGATGAACAGCACCAGCAGGGTGCCGGCTACCATAAACGAGCTCAACTTGATGCGTTCGGCGACGGCACCGGAAACGATCGTGGCGGCGGTGGCTGCGAACATCGCCTGAAAAATGAAGTCACTCCAGTAGGTGTAATTCGCGTAGGCTCCGGTCATCTTGGCTGCCATGTCCCCTGCATCCATTGCGTTGGGAATAGGACCTCCCAGCGCAAAGAATCCGTTGAATTCTCCGGGATACATGGCGTTGAATCCCCAGAGAGCGTAGGTCAATAGTCCCATGCAAACCACGAACACATTCTTGAACAGAATGTTGACCGTGTTTTTGGATTGAGTCAGTCCGGATTCCACCGACGCGAATCCGAGGTGCATGATGAACACCAGGGCAGCCGAGATCAGGATCCAGAGGTTGTTGACAGTGAACATGGCGGCCGGTGCCGACTCCATGAACGCATCATAGGCAAGCGGAGCGGCCTCAGTCACGGTCTCCGCGGCACTGTCGGCTGCGGCCTGCAACGCCGTGGCGGTTTCATCACCATGCGCCCCAAGCGAGAGGGCAAGGGTCATCATGAACATCAGGGCAATCCATTTTGGAATGCGCAGGATAGATTTTTGAGCAATCATACAAGTTGATCGTGTTGGTTGATAGTCGGGCCTCACCGAGTGGATGAGCTGAACGTCGGCATCTTGTGCAACTGCCGTGCCAGATCACCCAACGTGGATAAATCTGTGCGAAACGGATGGATTTGCTCTTGAGTTGCCATTGTGCATGGGCTTGATGAATAGCCGAACAATCCACCTTATGATTCCGCAGCATCGATGAATATCTGGGTCCAGGAAGCTCGGAAGACGCTCCAGCTCGCGTTTCCGATCATGCTCAGTCAGGTCAGTCAGAACTTGATACAGGTGATTGACACGGCAATGATCGGGCGCGTTGGAGTGGTTCCGTTGGCTGCCGCGGCATTTGCGAGCAATGTGTTTATCGTGCCGCTTGTCTTCTGCTACGGGATCAGTTCAGCGGTCTCAGTGCTGGCGGCGAATGCATTCGGGGCCGGGGATTCAAAGCGGGCGGATCGGGTCCTGCGTTCTGGGCTGGTTGTTTCAATGATCGCGGGTATCCTGATCGCGCTCGGTATGCAGATGATGCGGGGCATGCTGCATCAGTTGGGGCAGCCTGAGGCCGTTTCGATTGAAGCGGAGCCGTATTTTGTGCTTCTGGGTTGGTCGATTGCTCCGGTATTGCTGGGTTCGAGTCTCAAGAATTACTCTGAGGCCAACAGCCGCCCATGGGTGCCCTTCACGAGCATGGTGTTGCTGTTGGTTCTCAATGTGTTTTTCAATTGGGTTTTCATTTATGGCCATTTTGGTGCCCCGGCCATGGGTTTGGTCGGTGCCGGCGTTGGCACCCTTTTGGCCCGGTGCCTTTCCACGCTCTATCTGGCGATGTGGATTGGCTGGGGCCGCGATTGGCAGTTCCGATGGTTTTCGCGGGATTGGTTTGCACTTCGATGGGGGGATTTCCGGCATTTGTTATCGATCGGGTTGCCGAGTGCGGTTCAGGGCATCTCCGAGGTGAGCGCGTTCATGCTGGCGTCGATCATGATCGGGTGGTTGGGAGATGCTCCTTTGGCTGCTCACCAGATTGCGATAAACATCGCGTCCATGACTTTCATGGTGACGCTTGGGCTGTCCTTTTCGTCCACGGTGCGCATCAGTCAGAAATTCGGCCAACGCGATTTCCGGGGGGTCAGGGTTGTGGGTGGGGGAGTCTGCCTGATGGCGGTGGCTTTCATGGTGGTTTGTATGGTGGGTATTCTGTTGCTGAGAGGTTGGATTCCCGGTCTGTTTGTCGCGGATGAAGAGGTTATCCGGCTGGCGGCTCTCTACCTCGTGCTGGTCGGAATGTTTCAGGTCTTTGATGGTATTCAGGTGACCATGATCGGGAGCCTGAGGGGTATGCAGGATGTCCGCGTGCCCATGTGGATCCAGATCGGGATTTATTTCGGGGTGAGCCTGCCGCTCGCCTATGTGCTGGCATTCCCCTTGGGGATGGAAGGTGCTGGGATATGGACCGGGCTGCTGGTTGGCCTGGGGCTCTGTGCGGTGGTTTCCTCCCTGAGGTTCCATTTCCTGACCATGCGTCACATCCGAATGCTTTCCTGACTGGATATATCGCCCAATCGGGTTATGCTTCCTTTGTTATGAATATCCTGACAATTATTCTCTGAATTTTTCTCCCACCTGTGGCCGTCGCTTTGGAAAAAGGCATGGGCAAGGATCTGCTGATCAACATTATTCTCTGCATCTTTTTCTGGGTTCCGGGCATCATTCATTCCTTCTGGGTGTGCTCCAGCAAGGGTTGATCCCGTTTTTCAAGTATCGGGTTTGGCGGATTGGATGGGTCCACTGCTTTTGAGTGAGAGCGGTGGATACGGTTTAATATGGCCGAAACCCGGGCTGTTATGCCTGTCGTTTGGGATTGCCCAAATGAGGAATTGAATAGACGATGTGGCATGATCAGCGCTCAAGATATCGCCGACCTGCAGAAGAATTGGACCGAACAATGGCATGATGACGGTCCATACGCACCCGCATGCAACGATGGATTCAATGCATTTGCGGAGGCCAATCACCGACGCAACTTCGACCTGTGGCATGAGGAGGACCGCGCCCGTAGGGATGACATGGGCTTCGAATACGTTTATCATGCGAAGCGGGCGATCGACAGCTACAATCAGCAGCGCAATGACTTTATTGAACGCATGGATCAGGCCTTGTTCGAGGCGTTCAAGCCGGATCCCGATCATGTGCCGGTGAATTCGGAGACGCCAGGTATGATCATTGACCGCCTGTCGATCCTCGCCTTGAAAGTCTATCACATGCGTGAGCAGACCGAGCGGATTGACGCCTCTCCGGAGCACCTCGCTAAATGCCGGGAACGGCTCGCTGTCTTGCAGCGTCAACGGGAGGATCTGACCCGGATTCTGCAGCACTTTCTCGGGGAGCTTGCGCAGGGCACGCGTGCGTTCAGGGTCTATTTTCAGTTTAAAATGTACAATGATCCGGCCATGAATCCGGAGCTCTACCGTAAGTCCTGAGCGGGGTATCCCGGGGTTCTGCCCGATTATGTATTGGCTTCTGCTCATCACTGGAAAATTGTTGTCCATGCTGCCAGTCAGCATGGCGGGGGGGGTGGCGTCGGTTCTGGGCTGGGTGCTCTATGTGATGCCTTCGCGGCGCAAGCGGATCCTGCTTTCCAATCTGCACCATGCATTTCCGGAAAAATCAGAGGCGTGGAGAAGACGGATTGCCAGGGTGAGCTGCAGCCGGACGATTGAGATGGGGCTCTTCAATATCGTCAGCTCGCATTATTCTCAGGAACGATACCAGCGTTGCCTGGAAATGGATCCGGAAGGGGAACAGGCCTTTGAGGAAGCCCTGAAAGAGGGCCGTCCGATGCTATTCCTTGGTGCCCATTTTTCGATGGTGGAGGCTTTCAATGCATGGCCAGCGGTTTCCCGTTTTCCCATGCCGGAGATGGGGGTTCTCTACCGTCCATACAAACACCCGAGGATCGATGCACTGATCAAGCGCAATCGGCAGCGCTGCGGTGCCCGGCTCTTTTCGCGGCGGGAGGGGTTTGCCGAGTTCGGAAAAATCCTTTCCAGAGGGGGTTGCGGTGCGATTCTGTTCGATCAGAACTCAGGGAGAATGGGCAGCCTGATCCCGTTTTTCGGGAAGGTTTCCTCTGCAACCGAACTCCCGGGGCTGTTTGCGAAGAAATACCGTGCGATTGTCTGGATGGGGCATTTGGAGCGTCTTTCCCTCTTCAAGGCCCGTTTCCATTTGATCCGGTTGGATGGTGACATGTCGGATAGCCGGGCAGTGACCTTAGCTTCCAATGCCTGGCTGGAGGATCGGCTGCGGGCGAATGATGATTGGTGCGCGGATTGGCTTTGGACCCACAATCGATGGAAGATCCTCCATCGCGCCCCGGTTTGCCTGAGCATGCAGCACAAGAAAGTGCTGGTGGATTTTGGGAGTTTGCCTGATCGAAAGACCCGTATCTGGTTGTGCATGCGCAAGGTGTCGGATTGTGGGGAATCGATTCAAGCCTTTGTGACGGCCTTGCGCGCGAGCCGCCCGGATGCTTCAGTGACGCTGCTGGCCGAAGACGCAACCGGCTTTTCCCGGACCTTCCCGGGGGTGGTGGATAGCACGGTCGATTTGCCGATAGCTTCTGGAAAGGCTTGGGCCAAGGCGTGGGATTTGAGAGGGGAGTATCCCGATATTTGCCTGATATTGGAAGACGATACCTGGTTGCGTGTGCTGGTCAGGGTGCTTGGAGCACCGTTGCGAATTGGGGTGCGGAACCGGACCTCTTCTCCCGGCGCCTGGCTGACAAATGCCTGGAAGCTTCCGGAAGGGGTTGGCTCAAGCTCAACCGGGACTTTGCTTGCGTTTGGCCGTGAGTTTGGAATGCAGATCCCCGGCGAACCGGTGAAGGAAGCATCCGGTGAGAGCGGAGATCCGGATGAATGATTCTTGTCCGGAGAAGATTTTCCCGAGAGTATGATCGAATAACATGAATGCTTTTTTGCCATATTTGAAGTATTTGCGTCCCTACCGCTTCCATTTCTGGATGGCGATGCTGGCAGGCGTTGTGTTTGCGGTGTCGAGCGGATTCAGTCTCCCGATGATGGCCGACAAGGTTTTTCCGAGGTTGTTTGGGGATGGTCAGCAGATGGATGGCCTGACAGTGGCGGTAGTGGCGATGGGGATCCCGCTGGTGTTTGCGATTCGGGCGATTTCCGGGTTTTTCAATGTTTATCTGATCAACTATTGTGGGGTGCGGATTCTTGAATCAATCCGTGCGAGTTTCTTTTCGAAGATTTTGGAAGTCGAACCGGGGTATTTCACCAAAAGCCGGACGGGTGATCTGGTGTCGCGGATGTCGGCGGATACAGCGTTGGTCCAGCTCACGTTGACCGAGGCTGCCAATGACCTGATCCGTCAACCGCTCACTCTGTTGGCGGCAGTTTCGTTCTTGATCTACAAGTCGGCGTCGGACCAGCAGTTTGCGTTTATTTTCCTGTGTCTACTGGTTGTTCCGGCGTCTGTGTTTCCAGTTCGGGCACTGGGAAAACGTCTTTTTTGCAAGGCGAAGCAACAACAAGTGGAGCAGGGCGATGTCTCGAACCTGATGACAGAAGCGGTAAGTGGCGCCCGTGAGATACGGATTTTCCGTGCGGAAGCCTCTTTTCTGGAACGTTTTCAACGCAAAGTGGCGGATTTGCTGCATTCCCAGATGCGTGTGATCAAGTATTTCCACATGCTTTCGCCGTCGATTGAGGTGATTTCCTCCGCAGGGGTGAGTCTGGCTTTTGTAGTGGCTTACATTCAGGGGATCACGCTGGAGACCTTTATGCCGTTGCTTTTTGCGCTCTACATGAGCTATGAGCCCATCAAGAAGATTGGCGTACTGAGCAGTCGTTTCCACCGTGGCAAAGCTGCTTTGGAGAGACTGGAGGAAATCACCGGATACCCTATTTCGATTCTGGAGCCGGGCGCTGATCGTGCTATTTCGCTGGATCGGGCACGCGGTGAGATCGAGTTCACCGATGTGTCTTTTGCGTATGGGGAGGAGCCGACACTCGAAGGCGTATCGTTCAGGATTCAGCCGGGTGAAAAGGTTGCAGTGGTCGGTCCGAGCGGAGCAGGCAAGAGCACACTAATCCAGTTGATTCCGCGGTTCTATGATCCCGCAAGCGGGTCGGTGAGAATTGATGGCAACGATGTGCGGGATCTGAGTTTTGAGGATCTGAGACGCAATATCGCGATTGTGCTGCAGGAGCCGGTTTTGTTTGCGGGAACTTTTGAGGACAATATCCGGCTGGGCAAACCCGAAGCAACTGCCGAACAGGTTGAAGAGGCTGCCCGCAAGGCCCACATTCACGATTTCATCGTGTCGCTCCCAATGGGATATAAGACCGAGGCCGGTGAACGTGGCACTCAGTTGAGCGGTGGGCAACGCCAGCGGATCGCATTGGCACGGGCTTTTCTGAAGGAGGCGCCGATCTTGATCATGGATGAGGCGACTTCGGCGCTTGACAGTGAGAGCGAGGAGAAGATTCAACTCGCTCTGAGTAGCTTGTTCGAGCACGTAACGGGGATCATGATCGCCCACCGTTTCAGCAGTATCCGTTTAGTGGATCGAATTCTGGTATTGGACAAGGGACGTCTGGTCGCAAGTGGCACCCATGCCGAGCTCATGGAGAGCTGTTCCCTTTACAGAAAGCTGTATCTCAATCAGGCGGGCACGGATGACGCAGGATATGAAGCCCGAAGCGCTGTATGATGGCCGCGAATTCCAGGTTGGTGTTGTGCGACACCCATGCGCATCTGCATGCAGGCTGTGATGTTTCCGCATCCTGGGATGCCGCATACCGTAACTTGTCCCGCTTTGCGGCCGGTCAGGACTTTTCGGCGCTTGTGTTTTTGGCGGACATGGCCGGGCAATCGTTTTTTGATGACTTGCACGCTTCAACCGGGACTCGATTGGGTTCCGCATGGACGGTTTCGGAAACACAGGAAGCGGTTTCTGTGAATCTGACCCGGGACGATGGCGCATGCATCCATGTGATTGCCGGATCTCAGGTGGTTTCCCGTGAGCGGATCGAAGTGCTTCTGTTGGGCACCCGGACCCGTATTGGCGATGGGCTTCCTTTGGATGCGGTGTTGCAGTGTGCGAGTGAGAGAGAAGGCTGGACGGTTCTGCCTTGGGGGGTGGGAAAGTGGATCGGCAAGAGGGGAGAATCGGTGAACGCTGTGCTTCGCTCCGATCCGGATGGCTTGCTCTGGGCCGGGGACAATGGAAACCGTCCCTGGTTCTGGCCTGAACCAAAGGTTTTTGAGTGGATGCGGCAAAGCGGAAGGCCGGTGCTCCGGGGAACAGATCCATTGCGGATTTATCAGGACACGCTTCGCATCGGTTCATTTGGAAACAGGATAGTGTGCGATTTTGATCCGGAACGGCCATTCGGGAGCGTGGATAAGGCGATCCGGTCGGGTGCCTTTGAAATGGGTGCCACAGGTTCTTGCCAGGGGTTGGTGCGTTTTGTCGCGAACCAGATCCGGCTGCGGCTTTCCTGAGGCGAGGGATTCGGCGTCAGGTTTTTCCGTCCGTTGGAACGCCAATAACAATGTGAAACATGCGTATCTCTCCCCTGAGGATTGACAGCTTGGGCGATGCCCTTTAGGGCATTGCGGATCATGGATCCGATTAAATTTCTGTTACCCGATGAAAAACTGCCGGAACAATGGTATAACATTGCGGCCGATTTGCCCGTGCCGCTGCCCCCACCGTTGCATCCCGGGACGTTGAAGCCTTTGTCTCCGAGCGATCTGGCTCCTCTCTTTGCCGATGAGCTGATCAAACAGGAGATGAGCACCGAGCGGTGGATTCCGATTCCGGATGAAGTGCGCCAGATTCTGGCCCAGTGGAGGTGCACACCTCTTTTCCGTGCGCGTCGTTTGGAGAAGGCCTTGGGAACTCCCGCACGTATCTACTACAAATACGAAGGCGTGAGCCCGGCAGGCTCTCACAAGCCCAATACGGCGGTTGCTCAGGTATACTACAACAAAATGCAGGGGGTTCGCCGTATCACCACTGAGACGGGTGCCGGACAGTGGGGCTCATCGCTGGCTTTTGCCTGTAAGGTTTTTGGCCTCGAGTGCGAGGTCTACATGGTGCGCTGTAGTTTCGAGCAGAAACCCTACCGCCGGGCGTTTATGGAGCTGATGGGAGCAACGTGTTATGCAAGCCCGAGCAATCGGACTGCTGCTGGCCGTGCGCTCCTCGAAAAGGATCCCGAAGGGCGTGGTTCTCTCGGTATGGCAATATCCGAGGCCGTCGAGATTGCCGCCCAGAATGAGGACACGAAATACTGCCTCGGCAGCGTGTTGAATCACGTCATGCTCCATCAGACCGTGATTGGGCAGGAAGCCATGATGCAGATGGAACTGGCGAACGATCAACCCGACATCGTCATCGGGTGTGCGGGTGGTGGCTCCAATTTTGCGGGTATTTCGTTCCCGTTCATCGGCGAGAAGCTCAAGGGAAAGCGCAACGTTCGTGTGATCGGGGTTGAGCCCGCCGCATGTCCCACACTGACAAAGGGTCTGATGGCCTACGATTTCGGGGACACTTCCCACCTGACTCCCTTGCTCCGGATGCACACGTTGGGTAGCACCTTTGTTCCCCCCGGTATTCATGCCGGTGGGTTGCGCTACCATGGCATGGGGCCGTTGGTGAGTCATCTGGTTCATTTGGGACAGATCGAGGCCATGAGCGTTCACCAGCTTGAGGCATTCCGTTCGGGGATGACATTTGCACAGGCGGAAGGGATTGTGCCGGCTCCGGAATCCAACCATGCGATCTCTGCGGTGATCCGTGAAGCGGAAGTTTGTAAGCAGAGCGGAGAGTCAAAGGCGATTCTGTTCAACCTGAGTGGACATGGATTGCTTGATATGCCGTCCTATCAGGCTTACTTGGCTGGAAAGCTTCAGGACTACGACTATCCGAGCGAGGAAATCGCGATGGCGCTTGCCGGCTTGCCTTCGGTCAACGGCTGAGTGTTCGGGCGTCTTTTTCCATGCGGGACGGTATCCGGAGGTGCCGTCCCGTTTTCGTCGCCGGAGGCGAGTTGGCTCTGTGTCCCGAAAGCAAGTGTGATCTGATGCAAACCGAACCGGTAAGGAGTGCCCACGGGGCCTTCACATCCGTGCGCGGCAATGTGCTCCGGATTCGATCCGGCGACTTGGTCTGTTGCTTCAGAACACTTCGGAAGCAGATTCAGGCATGACAAGCTTTTATTCCTCGCTTTGTTTGCGGGCTTGTTTCCGGCGCATCGTGTAGTGGGTGAAAATGACCAGAGCAGCCATGGAGGAGGCAAGAACGGTTGCGGGTTCTGGCAACACCAGTCGTGAATGCATCGGGGAGAGTTCAACCGGACTCAGGACATCGACGTTTCCGGCAGCATGGAGCTCAGGCATGCCGATCGCAACCAAGGTCAGAACAATTGCGATCGCAATTGAGGAGGACAGGATGCGGGAGAAGGTCGTGTGGAGCGTTGTCATGGTTGGAAAGGGTTCGTTGATGGCATGATCAACGGACAGGATTCCGTGTTCTGAACAGAAGCAGGGTGATTTTTACGAATTTTCGGAAACTGGAGCTCTCCGCTTTTCGTAAAATGCCAGCATTCCAGGGATTGATCGAAGGGCGAGTGCGGCCAACAGGAAAGCGCCAAGCCAGAGTGTCCCTGCCTCGGGGACGGCAGAATGGAAGGAAATGTTGGAGATCCCGATAACCTGGGCCGCAGGGTTTGACTGAGCACGGCTTCCGCTCGAGTATCGGAACGAGACCGTATCCACAGGCTGTTCCCAGTTGAGAGTGAACGATCCGTCCGGACTCCAGTTGAGGTTGGTGTTACCTCGGTAGAGCACATCTCCGGGTCGTGAGGTGGTGTCGATGAGGATATTGGACCCAACATCGGTCGCAGTGGGCGTGACCAGGGATGAACCGTTCCATCCGTTGGCGCGTTCAATGACGTCTTCCCAATAGTAACGAGTGGGGCGCGATCCCGATATGTTTCCACGGTCCATGTCCTCGAATGAAAACGAGACGTTGGTTACAGTCCGGGTAAAACGGATGGTCACATCAATGTAGCTTGACGCTCCGTTGTTGGAATACCAATCGGGGAAGAGGTTGAGGTTCTGGTTGTTGTCTTGGATTGGAGTGTTGTAGAACCCGCCCGCCAGAGTCGTGCTGATGGAAATATCAATGCCAGATCCTTGTACATCCGAGAAGGTTTGCGAGGGACTTCCAGTGTTCCAGGTCACCTGGCTCCAGTCTAGTACAAAGGCGTGGACGTGGGATGTTCCGAGTCCTGATAGTAGAAGTGTCATCAGGGCGAGGCGTCTCCATCGCGGCGCTATTGTGCATGGTAAATTCAGAAGCATGCCTAGTGAAACGGCGGAATATGGTGTTTCTGGATGAACCCCAACGAGAGAATTTTACAAATTATTGTGGTGAGTGGAAAATTGTATGTCTTGTTTTTGAAATCCGTTTGTCCCCGTTTCGAGTGCTCAGGCAATCGAATGTGCGATCTTGAATTACCCTTGCGTTGCGCGTTTACAAGGCGCGTAACAAATGCTACGGTAATGACATGACTAGAGGCGCGAGGGTAGGATGGTTTATCGTCGGGGCATTGGTTATCGCCTCTGCTGTTGGTCTTGGACTCAAGCCGGCGTATAGGGGGTTGAAATCCTGGCGGTCTGCCCATATTGCGAATGGTGCGGTAGCGGACTATTTGAGCGATCCGACAAACCCGGACGGAGTAACGAGTGCGGCGTTGCGTGCCAGGTCGGCATTGGAGTTGGATCCCCATGGTTTTCCGGCGAATCGGGCTCTCGGGATTTTGTTGACCGGGGTTCGTCCGGCTGAGGCTTTGTATTTTTGGGATCGGGCAGTCGCGGTGCGGCCGGATTTGTCGTCGGGAGATTCCCTGGCGTACACTCAATGCCTTTTTGTCAACCGTGAATGGGATCGGGCGGAGGCTCTTCTGTCGGGGCTTGGATCGGAAATGAAGGATGATCCGGCGTGGGATTACAACATGAGCAAGCTCCGTTATCTGCAGGGACGGCAGTCGGAGGCTTTGGAATACTCGAGGCAAATGATGCAAAAGGGCGGAGTGTTGGAGCGTTCCCAGCGTTTGCATGGGATCGGGTTGGCCTATGAGATTGGAAACGAGTCCGACAAGAGGGTGGCTCTGGAGGCGGCGGAGGCTCTTGTGAGTGCGGGCGATGGGCTTTGGGAATTGTTGTCGATGGAGAATCTTCCGGATGCACTGAGAGCCAGTGTGAGTGCCAAGCTGCGCGGAGGTCCACGTTCGTTTGAAGAGACGCTGACTTTGGCCGATTACGAAATCAGTTTTGGTGTGGGTGATGCATTGGACTATTTTGATGGTTTATCCCAGCATGTTGATCTTCAGGATGAGGTTCGGCGGCATATGTTGGTGAGGTGGTGCCTTGGCCATGACATTCCAGAGCAGGCGTTGGAGATCCTTCCGGAGTCACGTGCGCTGGAGCGTCGGGACGCATTTCTGCTGCACATTCAGGTGCTGACCCGACTGGAGCGTTGGGATCGGATTCGGGAGCTTCTCGGCCGGAAGGATCTGCCGCTCGAATTATTCTGGCAGTATCTTCTTCAGGCGGAGTTGGAGCTCGGGACGGGAGATGCTGCAAAGGCTGCCCATTTGTGGAACCGTGCGCGGAGTCTGTCGGACGGGAGCAGGGAGCAGCTTTGGTTGTTGCTTAGGCCGGGAGATAGAATCGGAGGCGATGACCGGACCACGAACCGGATGATGGGGGATCTTGTTCTTTCGGGAGAATCGGTCGATGCCGTGCGATCGTATCTACTGGACCGTTTGGCTCGGGACGGAAACTTCGATCGTTTTCTCGAGTCCCTGCGGACCCTTAAGGTGCGTTTTGGTGAACAGGCTGAATGGGTGAATGATTGGGCATATTTCTCCATCGTCATGGGAAGGGATGGCGAAGAGGCTTTGGCGGAGGTGAACCGCATTATTGAGAAAGAACCTTCAAAGCTGGCTTACCACATGACATGGGCGATGGCTATGGTGATCCGGGGAGAGCCTCGTGAGGTTCTCGAACGTCTGCGTCACTTCAAGGTCGATTGGGAATCCCTTGCGCCCCGGTGGAGGATGATTCTGGCGTTGGCGTTGGCGTCGGTCGGAGAGAAGGAACAGGCGGAGCACTACATGCAGGGAATTGATCCTGCAGGTTTGAGTCCATATGAGGCTGATCTTGTCAGGCGTTTGAT
>ENA-UOXR01003482-UOXR01003482.1-bioreactor-metagenome-genome-assembly--contig:-NODE-3482-length-13316-cov-5.579670_pt1 | contig 13316 bp, 14 predicted proteins | sample MGYA00238164_ERZ764825 | MGnify/ENA primary metagenome ERZ764825 (study PRJEB28920, sample SAMN05720171) | bioreactor metagenome | isolation source: Anaerobic biogas reactor | place: USA:Washington...
AGACGGCCAACACGCCCAGCACATAGGCGGCCAGCAAGAGGGCCGACGTGCCCGAGGGCAGCGCCAGCAGGCTGGGCCAGAGGCTCTGGGCGACGACGGCCACGACGGCCAGGTCGGCGCAGACGATAAAGGTGATGAGACGGCGACGGGTGTAGCTGGGCACGCGCCCTCCTCGATGAGTCTCAGGTTGGCTGGAGCTTAGCACGGGCGGTGAGGGAAGACAATCGCCAGCGCGCAGAGGGCGCCGCGCCAGACGCTATGGGTTTGGGCTCAGCGGTGGCCGTTCAGGCGGCTGGCGGCCGATTGCACCAGCGCGGGGAGGCGAATGCGGGTGATGATATCCAGCGTCGAGTGGCCCATCTGGCGCGCGACCTCGACGCTGGGCAGGGTCTCGAGCGCCTGGAACACCCGCCGCACAAAACGACCGACCACGTGGTCGGTGCTGTTGATGGCCTGGCCCGCGATCTCGCGACAGGCGGCATAGGTGGCATCGGCCTCGCGCATCTGCTGCATCACCTGGGCCACCTGCCACTGCTGGACGATCCCCTGCCCTTGGAAGGGGTTCTCGGGTTGCGAATCCCAGGCCGCGCGAATCAGGTCGCGGGCCATGGCGGGGCGCAGCAGCTCCAGGAACTCGGAGCGGGTGACCTGCCCCGTCCGTTGGGCGTGTCGGCTAGAGACGTGCAAAAAGAACGCCAGGATCTCGACGCGGAGGGCCAAGTCCTCCTTGGGGGAGGGGAGCTGGTCCTTCCAGTCGGCATAGGCGCCGCGGGCGATCTCGAGCAACGCCCAAGAGCCCGCCACGAGCGTGCTGCGGAGTCGCTCGATGGACGGGTGCCACGGGCTGGCCTCGATGATGCGGGCGGGCGGCTGATTCTGGCTCATCTGGAATGCCTGTCGCTGGTGCGATGGAATAGCAATTGGGACCTGCGCAAGGCGACGCTGACTCTTCACGGAGGGCGATTGGGTTGTCAGCAAGCCCTAGTGTAGCCGCATAGACGGCAATCCGTCAAGAAGATTAGCAGGGTTCGGCACGGGACGGAGGGCTTGCATTCTGAGCGGCATGGTGTAGGCTAGAGAGAGTGTCAGACCAAGACCAGGAACTGGCGGGTTGGAGGGATCAGGTTGCGGCAGAGGGATGTGTTAGAAGGCACGCCCGAGATCGGCGCGGTGCGGGCGCGGTTGGCGCGGATCGCGTGGGTGGGCGTGGTGGTGGTGGTGATCGTGTTGGCGCTGTTGGCCTATTTCGGCCTGCGCTATGCCACCACGGTGGATACGATGCGAGCGTGGGTAGAGGCCGATGGCACCGTCACGGCCGAGATTGCCGAGGCGCGAGGGGGCCGCGTGACGACGGGGCAGGCGGCCGAGGTCCGTATCGGCGAGGTGTGGTACAGCGGCGTCGTGCGCGAGGTCGGCGCCAACCCCATCGTGGCCGAGGTGGACCATGACCTGAGCGAGACCTACCGCTATGTGCGGCTGCGGATCGCCTTGACGGATGGGGCCGACGCCCCGCCCGCGGGCGCCCCTGCCGAGGTGCGCATGCGCGTGGGCTGGCCCTGGTGATTGAGCGTTGGCAAAAGCACGGCTGGAGTAGAGTATGAGGCTTCTGGGACGGGTACTGGCCTATCTAGGCGGCTACAAGCGCCGCGTCATCGGCGTGTCGATCTTGCTGGTGGCGACGACGCTGCTGGGGCTGGTGACGCCCTTTATGATGCAAGAGATCATCAACCAGGGCCTGGCCAGCGGCAGCCCGACGCTGCTGGGGCTGATGGCCGTGGTGTTGGTGGCCCTGGCTCTGCTGGGCGCCATTCTGGAGGGGTTCCGCCGCTACAACACCGACCTGGTGGTCCAGTCGGCCGTGCGCGATATCCGCGACGACCTCTACGCCCTCACCATGCACCACTCGTTCGGCTATCACGATCGCACCCGCACGGGCCAGTTGATCTCACGCATGACCAGCGACTTGGAGCACATCAACCGCTTTCTGGCGTTTGGCCTGACGGGGTTGCTGGGCATGGTGCTCACCTTTGCCGGGGCGCTCACCATGCTGCTGCGCATGAGCTGGCAGCTGGCGCTGATGGGGCTGGTGATCGCGCCACCCCTGGCCCTGGTGGCCGTGCAGGCCTCGGAGCGGCTGGGTCCACGTTTCTACCAGTTGCGGCAGCAGTTTGGCAAGGTGACGGCCCAGTTCCAAGAGAACCTCACGGGCGCGCGGGTGGTCAAGGCCTTTGCTCGCGAGGACCACGAAATTGTCAAGCTCAAGCGCGAACTGGACGAGTTTTTTAGCCAGCAGATGGGCGTGGTCAAGATCTTTACCTCGTTCATGCCCGCCATGGGCCTGCTGACGGGCCTGGGGACGGTGCTGATCATCTGGTACGGCGGTCGCCAAGTGATCCTGGGCAACCTGTCGTTGGGCGAGCTGGTGGCCGCCCAGGCCTATATGGGCATGCTGACGGGGCCGATCCGCCAGGTGGGGTTCATGCTGGTGCGGGTGCGCCAGGCCATGGCGGCCTCTGAGCGGATCTATGAGGTGCTGGACGAGCCGCGTGAGGTCAAGGACAGGGACGACGCCGTCGACATGGGAGCTGTGCAGGGCGAGATTCGCTTTGAGAATGTCAGCTTTGCCTATCGCGAGGGCGCCGAGGTGCTGCACGGCTGCAACCTGACCATCGCGCCGCGCGAGACGGTGGCGCTGATGGGCGCTACGGGCTCGGGCAAGACCTCGATCATGAACCTGATCCCTCGCTTTTACGACGTGACCGAGGGGCAGGTGCTGATCGACGACCGCGACGTGCGCGACGTGACCTTACGCTCGCTGCGCTCTCAGATCGGGATCATCTTTCAGGAGTCGTTCCTCTTTGGCGGCACCATCGCCGAGAACATTGCCTACGGGCGGCCCGATGCCCCCATGGAAGAGATCGTCGCAGCGGCCCAGGCGGCCCAGGCACATGACTTTGTCATGAGCTTTCCCGAGGGCTACCAGACGCGGGTAGGTGAGCGCGGCGTGACGCTCTCGGGCGGGCAGCGGCAGCGCGTCACCATCGCGCGAGCGCTCTTGCTGAATCCGCCCATCTTGCTGATGGACGACTCAACCTCGAGTGTGGACGTCGAGACCGAGTACCTGATCCAGCAGGCGTTGCAGGCCACCATGGTAGATCGCACCAGCGTGGTCATCGCCCATCGGCTCTCGACGGTCAAGAACGCCGACCGTATCGTCGTGCTGGAGCACGGGCGCATCGTCGAGATCGGCAAGCACGAGGAGCTGCTGGCGCTGAACGGCATCTACAAGCGGATCTATGACACGCAGTTGGCCGACCAGGAGGAGGCGGCGGAGGAGGCTGCGCTGGCGGGGGCCGCGACGTCCGAGGAGGGGGTGTAGCGTGGGCGGATGGCGTCACGGGTTCCGCTTTGCAGCTGAGGACAAGGGCGAGTTTGACTGGCGCCTTCTGACGCGCTCGTTCGCGTTTATGGGTCCATACTGGCCCGCGTTGGCGGTATCGATCCTGACGGTGATCCTGATCACGGCGACCGACTTGGTGCAGCCGTTGCTGTTCCAGCGCGCCATCGACGTGGACATCGCGGGGCGCGACGCCAGCGGGCTGACGCGCACCATGCTGATCTATGCGGGGATGGTGCTGGGCCACCAGGCCACCCACGCGGTGCAGATCTGGGTGACCCACTGGCTGGGGCAGAACGTCACCCGCGACCTCCGCCTCAAGGTCTTTAGCCATGTCCAGTCGCTATCGCTGCGCTTTTTCGACAACATCGAGCTGGGCGACACCATCTCGCGGCTGACCAACGACATCGACCTGCTGAACGAGCTGCTGACCAACGGCCTGGTGACGCTGGTGAACATTATCGTGACGCTGGGCGGCGTGATGCTGGCCATGGTCACCATGAACGCGCGGCTGACGCTGGTAGCCTTTGGGGTGGTGCCGCTGCTCTATCTGGTGACGGCCACCTTTCGCCAGTGGGTGGGCCAGGCCTATCGCCTGACGCGCCAGACGGTGGCCCGCGTGACGGCGCGGGTGGAAGAGGGCGTCACGGGCGTGCGGATCATCCAGGCCTTTGCCCAGGAGGACCACGACGTGGCGGCCTTTCGCCGCATCAACGAAGAGAACCGCCTGGCCACCATGGAGGCCGCCTCGGTGCGCGCGGTCTATTTCCCCTCGGTCGAGCTGACGGGCACCGTGGGTATGGCGCTGGTGGTGTGGTTCGGCGGCATGGCCATCCTGCGGGGACAGGTGACCGTGGGCGTGGTGGTGGCCTTTGTGTCGTACCTGTTCCGCTTTTTCCAGCCGATCCGCAGCCTGACGGTGCTCTATGACCAGGTGTTGGCGGCCATGGCGGCGTCGGAGCGGATCTTTGAGCTGCTGGACGACGAGTCCGAGGTACAGGATGCGCCCGACGCCCACGTGCTGAGCGAGGTGGAGGGGCACGTGGCCCTGGAGGACGTGCACTTTGGCTATAAGCAGGACGTGCCCGTGCTGCGGGGCGTGAACATGGAGGTGCACCCTGGCGAGATGATCGCCGTGGTGGGCGCCACGGGCGCTGGCAAGACCACCATCATCTCGCTGCTGCAGCGCCTGTATGAAGTGTGGGATGGGCGCATCACCGTGGACGGCTGGGATCTGCGCGAGGTCACCATGGCCTCGCTGCGCCAGCACATGGGCGTGGTGCTGCAAGATGGGTTCCTGTTCTCTGACAGCATCCGCGAGAACATCCGCTATGGCCAGCTAGAGGCCACCGATGAACAAGTGGCCGAGGCCGCGCAGGCCGTGGGCGCCGAAGAGTTCATCCTGCGGATGGAGGATGGCTATGACACCGAGGTGCGCGAGCGGGGCGAAAAGCTCTCCATGGGCGAGCGGCAGCTGGTCTGCCTGGCGCGCGCTTTGGTGGCCGACCCGCGCATCCTGATCCTGGACGAGGCCACCTCGAGCATCGACCCCTATACCGAGCTGGTGATCCAGCGCGGCCTGGAGGAGCTGTTCAAGGAGCGCACATCCATCGTCATCGCGCACCGCCTCTCGACGGTGCGGCGCGCCGATCGCATCTATGTGATGGAGGACGGCGGCGTGGCCGAGGTGGGCACGCATGACCAGCTCTTGGCCCAGGGCGGGCTGTATAGCACCCTCTATGAGATGCAGTTCAAGGCGCAGGAGGAGGCCAGCTAGCTCTGGCGTGGCGGCGGTACAACCTGGCGGGGCTGGAGCGGGGCGCTCGCGGCGGTGGCAATCGCTGGGGCGCCCCTTTTTCGTTGGGCGGGGGCGGCGCGAATCGAGCCGAGAGCGTGCCAATTTGGGGCTGGTAGGGGCGATTATGCATGGCAGCGGGCAGGATATGGCGCCATGGTTGGACAAAATGCCCCGCCTGTGGTATAATAAGAATCGTTGTAAGGCCATCATCGAGGTCCATGTGACCAGGCGCCACCACAGAGCGGCCGACGCGCTGCGGGGCGGAATAGTGGAGGTTGAGCGAGGACGCTCGGAGACAATTCAAGCATCGATGTCACCGCGCTCCGATCGAGCGACTAGCATACTTGGAGTGGCGGTGAGCGCGCTATCGCGGTTCAAGAGTCTTTCACCGTATGGCGCGGTCCGTTCAGCGGCGTCGCATGTTGCGGCCGTTGAGGCTTTTGGCCTGTGGTTGCCACTGGCAGCCACCCACGGATAGATACCTCGTCTCTGAAATCCTGCTGCTGTTCCTTGTGCGCCGTCGTATCGGCTCGCCCTGGCGAGCGGGTGCGCGGCGTTTTCGCATTCCGCAGAGCTGGCTAGCGCTAGTGCGCCGCCCTCTGGGCATGCCCTGGTGGGATGTCTCGTTGGATGCGTCATCAAACCCTCAAGGAAAGGACAATAGCAGATATGGTAACGGTGGAACGGCGAGGGAACGAATCGTTGGAACGGTTGATGCGGCGTTTTCGCAAAGAGGTGCAGCACGAGCGCGTGCTGACGGTCGCCAGGCGGCGCCGCTTTTTTGAAAAGCCTTCGGTGGCGCGCAAGCGCAAGGCCGCCAAAAAGCTGGCCAAGAGCCGCAAGATCACGCGCAAGATGCATCCCTTCCTGGATGACTAGCGGTCACCTGTCGGGTGACGGATACGGACGGGTGGACGAACGAGTACGGGGTGGAGGAGGCTGATTGTGGGACGCAAGGTTGACCCGCGCGGGTTCAGGCTGGGGTACATACGTGACTGGGACAGCAAGTGGTACGCCGAAGGCCAAGAGTATGTGGAGCTGCTCCAAGAGGATGCCGAGCTGCGCGCGTTGATCCGTGGCGAGCTCGAGCGGGCGGGGATCTCTCGCATCAAGATCGAGCGCTATGCGCGTGCCATCTCGATCGGGATCGAGACCGCGCGGCCTGGCGTGGTCATCGGGCGTCGCGGCTCTACCATCAACGCGCTCAAGGAAAAGGTCATCCAAGTGACGGGGCTGGAGCCCAGCAAGGTGCGCCTGGATGTGGTCGAGATCGAGAACCCTGACCTGACGGCGCCCGTGGTGGCCGAGGGCATCGCGGAGCAGCTCGAGCGGCGGATCTCGCCGCGGCGGGCCATGCAGCGGGCCATTCGCTCGGCCATGCGCGCAGGCGCTGAAGGCGTCAAGATCGAGTGCAAGGGGCGGCTGTCGGGCTCAGAGATGGGTCGGCGCGAGTGGCATATGGATGGGCGCGTGCCCCTGCATACCCTGCGGGCCGACGTGGACTTTAGCCACAGCGAGGCCAAGACCACTTATGGGATGATCGGCGTCAAGGTGTGGATCAATCGCGGGGAGGTCTTCCCCGATTCGGAAGGAAATGAGGAGGGGGCTACCCATGCTGCAGCCCAAGCGGCGCAAGTATCGTAAAGAACACCGAGGCCGCATGAAGGGCAAGGCCTATCGCGGCAGCGAGATCCAGTACGGCGAGTTCGGCCTGAAGGCCATGGAGCCCTGCTGGGTAACCAGCCGACAGCTGGAGGCGGGGCGGCGGGTGATCACTCGCAACCTCAAGCGGCAGGGACAGGTGTGGATTCGGGTCTTTCCCCACAAGCCCGTGACCCAGCGCGCGGCCGAGAGCCGCATGGGCTCGGGCAAGGGCGAAGTCGACCATTACGTGGCCGTGGTCAAGCCTGGTCGGATCCTCTTTGAGGTATCGGGCACGGACGAGCAGACCGCGGTGAACGCTTTGGAGCAGGCGGGGTTCAAGCTGCCCTGCAAGGCAGAGGTGGTGGCCCGCAGCGTCGAGGGGGTGTAGGCATAACAGCTATCGGCGAGAGCGTGGCAATAGTAAGGAGGCCATCGTGGCGTTTCAGGTGGGTAGTAGGGTTGTGCATCCTTGCTATGGAGCGGGAGAGATCGTGCGGATCCGCGAAAAGAGCATTGGCGAGATCTCGCACACCTACTATGTGATCGAGGCGGTGGTGGGCGATATGGAGCTGATGGTGCCCGTCAAGCGCGCCGATGAGGTCGGCCTGCGTGAGGTGGAGCCCATGTCCACGCTAGATCGGGTGCTGGAGCTTTGCACCGTGCAGCCCGATCCCGAAGAGATGGAGAGCGACTATCGGCGGCGCAAGGCCGAGCTGGGCGAGGCGCTCAAATCGGGCGACTATGCCGAGGTGGCCGATGTGGCCCGCCGCCTCTATTTCCGCGGCACCACGCGCGTGCTGGGGGCCACCGATCGGGCCATGCTGAACCGCGCCAAGGATCTGCTGGCCTCCGAGTTGGCCATGTCTGCGGGCGCCGACGCCGAGTGGGCCATGGAACGGGTGGAGAGCTGCTTGGCGGCCATGATCGTCGAGGAGGCCGAGGTCGCTTCCTAAGGCGCGTAGCGATAGATCGCTGGAGCGGTTGGCACGCGGCCCGCGGCCGCCCCAGCGGGATCGAGGGAACGGGCAAAGTGATGTGTATGGGCCGAAAGGGGGAAGCCATGACAGAGGGGTACGGAGCGACGTGGCGGGTGGAGACCTGGTTGCTGGATCAAGGCAAGCTGCACCGAGCCCGCTCCAACGATGAACTCACCTATGAAGAGTTTGAGGAGCAGCGCGACCCCCAAGTCGCCTATGTGGTGTATCGACGTCAGCGGGGCAGCTATAGCAACAGCAGCGGCGGGCGTCCGCGCTGGCGGCGGATCAAGAGGCTGTCGTGGGTGTCTCGCTACGTGTAGCGAGAGCCCGCCAGAGAACACAAAACGGGTCGGAGGTGAAAACCTCCGACCCGTTTTTGCTGCTCAGGACGTGGAACTAGAAGCCCCAGCTATCCGAGGCCGACTGACGCGGCGCGGACGAACCGCGGGGACGCGCCTTGTCGATCTTGAGCGTACGGCCTTCCAGCTCTTTGCCGTTCAGCTCGTCAATGGCCTTTTGCACGCCCTCGGGCGTGGCCATATCCACAAAGCCGAAACCGCGCGAGCGGCCCGTGTACTGGTCCGTCAGGATGCGGACATCCTGAACGTCCCCCGCCTGCGACATGAACGTACGAAGTGAATCGTTCGTCGTGTCATAGTTGAGGTTGCCGACATAAAGTGTGTTTGCCATCGATACCCTCCGATGGTCCGAGCCAGGTTCTGGCCCGTGTAGGACCGAAGCCCATGTCCTGCCGAACAACAGAGTGGCATGCAGGATGAGGCTGCGGCCGAGACACTTCTGGGCGGACCCGAGACGTAGATGACCAGGACCGATCGGGGCTACCGTACGGGGCTGGGAACGTCGAATCCACACGAAGCTCGAAACGTTACGGGCATCAGCTAGGCTGTACCCTTTCACCACTCTGGGTACCATTATACCAGCTCAATAACGAGTTGTCAAGTCGAATCGGGGGGCCGTGCCGCGAACGTCTACCCGCCCTCGTGGCGGGCCAGCTTTGTTCGGTATCGACCCACCAGGCGGGCGATCTCGGCGCGCCAACCGTCGAGGTAGGCCGTGACCAGGGCATGGCGTTCGTTGGCGTCGGCGGCGAGCAAGCCCTGATCGGCCAGGTGCTGGCAAAAGCGTTCCAGATCCTGCTCGAGATGGACGCGGGCGCCCGCGCCCTCGGCGGTGATCTCGTAGCGCCCAGTGTCCAGCTTTTCGATGGTGGGCGGGCCGAACCAGAGGTGGTAGGGCGTGCCATAGCCCGAAAAGGTGGTGCAGCGCTGACAAAAGAGCGGCTTGATGGCCCGCTTGACGCCCGCCACGCCCCCCACGCCGCGCAGCACCATCCGCAAGGGATAGGCGTACTGGCCCGCGGCGCGGCCCTGGTGCCCCACGGCGATGCTCTCGACCACGAAATTGCCGATCTCGTCCCCAGGCAGGGGCAGCGCCATCATGGCGCGGAATTTCGGCGCGAAGGGCATGGCGGCCTCCTTGGCGATCAAGCGCTGGCGGCGGTCGGTTCGTAGCGGCCCGCGGCGGCCAGCACGCCCAACACCTCGGCGGTGATCCACGGGTTGCCGCGACGTTGGCTAACGCCGCCCCAGTCGACGTGGCTGAGTCCCGAGGTGGCGCGCGTGTTGCTGCGGCTGCAGCGGTACCAGCGCCGCTCGGCGGGCCAGCCGCCATCGGGCAGCCGCTTGGCCTCCAGCAGGTCCAGGGCGTCGGCGCAGCGCGGGTCGGCGATGCGTCCCATCTCGGCCATGACGCGCAGGGCATACAGCACACTATAGTGCCAGGTATAGGGGTAAAAGAGCGTCACAAAGGTGGGATCAATGACCGAGCCGTCCGAATGGCGGCGGTAGAGGCGGCGCTTGAGCAGGACCTCAGCGGCGGCATCGGCGGCGGTGGCGGCGCGCGGGTCTCCAGTGCCGCGAGCCCAGAGGGCCAGGGCGCGGGTTGGGATCAGCGTCTCGTGGTAGGACGCGTGGTGGGCTTGGGGGCGGCGATCGCAGTTCCAGCCGCCATCGGGCCACTGGCAATCCAACAGGCGCTGAACCAGCTCTTCCAGGCGCGGGTCGTCGCCGAACCCCAGCAGCACCGCCGAAAGGATGGCGTTGCCCTCTTGGGAAGCGCAGCGGCGCGGGCGTTCCTGGCTGGTATCGACGCGGGGCGCCTGTTGGCCCGTCCACGATGTGAGGTTCTGATCCACCAGCGGCCACAAGGTGGCGTCGCCCAGGGGATAGCCCAGGTCGGCCAGATCGACGAGCACCCAATGGGCGCCAGTCCATTTGCGGTAGGTGCTTCCTGGAATGGTGCCGTCGGCGTCGCGGCCAGAGAGCAGCGCCTGGACGCGTGGCGAGGCGGCGATCTCGGCGCGTAGCGGCGCCAGCGCGGGGTCAGCGGGGTCGCGCCCCAAAACGCCAGTCAGGGCCTTGAAGCGGAGCGATGGCTCTGGTGAAGCGAGAAGCTGTGCCAGCATGCTGCCTCCTAGAGGGGTTGCAGTGGGCGTCTCTAGCCAGGGATCCCACATTGCGCCGTCGCGCCCGCTAGGCGTCGTCGAGGTGGTTGTCAGCTGCCGCAACGCGGCGGGCCACATCGATAAAGTGACGCGTTAGGCTCATCTTTTGGAAGCGATAGCCGCCCAGCGCAAAGATACCCAGCCCCACAACCACGCAGATCCAGCCTAGGACGAGGAACTCTGTGCCCTCAAAGAACTGTAGGAACGACAACCCCGCCACGATGGTGGCAAAGGCGGTCCGCACATAGGCCAACAGGGTGCGCTCATTGGCCAAAATGGTACGGTCCATCGCCAGGTGGTCGCGCAGGATGCAGGTGCCGAACGGAAGGGTTTCATAGGGCCGAGGCATGCGTGTCGATTCCTTTCTGGTTGGGGGAGGCGTTGGATTGAGAACAGCGACGAACGGCTAGGTTGTTGGTTGCGGCTCCTGAGCGAACGTTGCGCGCTAGGCTTCCAGCCGCAACGCCATGCGCTGGTAGTCGGCCGTGCTGGGCTCGGCAGAGGCGCAAAAGCCAAGCGCCTCGTAGGCGCCGCGGACGGCTTGGGTGGCGTTGGCCGTCAGGTCGCGCTGGTCGGGCTCGTGCAGGCGCACCTCGGCGATGGCGCGGTCCATCAGCGCACGGCCAACCCCGCGGCCGTACTCCCACGGCTGCACGCACCAGAGCGAGACATGGCGGTAATCTTGCAGCTCGAGCAGGCCGGCGAGCCGATCACCACGGCGCGCCACCAGGGTGCGGGTGATGTCGGCGGGGGCGGCGTCATCGGGCAGGGTCACGGGCGGGAGGGCTAGGTCGTCCAAGGGCTTGGCGTCGGGCTCGGCCCAGGCCACCGTGAGGGCGGTCTCATCGGGCGCCAAGGTGCCCTCGGGCAGGCGTTCAGCGCTCGCGAGCAGGTCCAGAGCCTGCAACGTGACCCACGGGTTGGCGTGATCGGCAGCGGGCGCGCCCCAGATGGCGTGCTGATGGGCGGCGGGCGGCGCGTCGGGCGCGGGAGCGGCGGCCTGGGCGGGCCACCCGCCGTCGGGCAGGCGCTGGTCGGCCAGCCACTCGAGGGCCGGGGCGCAGTGGGGATGCTCCAGCCAGCCGATCTGGCGCATGACCAGCAAGGCCCGCAAGGGCGAATAGCCCGCGTGGGAAGGCCAGGTCAGCGGGGCATAGGCGGCGTCGGGCTCTTGCAGCTTTTGGCGGAGGAGCAGGTCAGCGGCGCGATGGGCGGCGCGGCGGGCGGGCGCATCGCCGGTCATGGCGTTCCAAAAGGCCAGGGCCTCAAGCGGCGCCACGGTCTGGGCCAGGGTGGAGCGGGTGGCGTTGGGCGAGGCATCATCCAGCCAGCCGCCATCGGGCCCTTGGGTGCGGCAGAGACGGTCGGCCAGGGCGCCGAGGCGCTCATCGGGGACGCCCAAGCGCAGGGCAGCCAGGATGGCGTGGGCCTCGCGGGTGGCGGGCAAGCGGGTCCAATCATCGATGGTGGGTAGCGTGGCCTCATAGGCGGCGTCGGTCAGCCAGGCCAAGGCGGCGTCCAGCAGCGGGCCCGGGTCGGCAGCGTCTCCCGGCTGGCAACCCAGGTCGGCCAGGGCCACCAGGCGCCAGAGCGCGTGAGGGCCGCGCTGGTGGGGCGGGTCGGCCTCCCAGCCATGCAGCAGAGCCTGGGCCTCGGGGGACTGCTGCACGACCCAGGCCAGCGCGTGCATGCGCCGGGTGTAGGCGTCGAGCTGGAGCAGATCGCGCAGGGCCTGATAGCGCAGGCCGGCAACGGGGCTAGAGACCACTTGACGGACGATGCTATGCATAATACCTCGACTGGGCGGCTAGGCGTTAACTCTATTCTAGTCCGGAAGGCGCTCGCTATGAAATGCCCGCGAGATGACAGGCTCACCTGCGTCAAGGTGGGCGGGGAGCCGGCTGATGGGGTGGGCGGGCGGCGGAGCGGCGGGCCTCATCGGCTTGCCCCTGCGTTGGCGGTCGGGTATCCTCGGCCCAACGTCACCCGCACCAAGAGGAGGTTCGCTCCCCATGCAGATCGTTGCCGCCGCTACTACCTGGACCCTGACCGGCTACCCAGACGACCTGGCTCCCTATGTTGCCGCCGAGACGGACGCAGGGCGAGACGTATTGCTGCTGCGCCCCGCATCCAGCCGGTTCTACGAGGCCGCCTCGCCGCCGTGGGAGGTCACGGCCGGCCGCGCTTACCGGGCCACCGCCGCCATCAGCCCCGCCATGGATGGCGCCCACGCCCAATGTTTTTTGGCATGGCTGAACGCCGCCGGCAAAGAGATCGGCCGCGCTGAGGGGCCGATCACCTTTATGGAGCACGGCTTCGCCGATGAGAGGACCTGGGGCGTGGCTCCGGCGGACGCCGTAGCCGTCCGGCTGGTGGTGCGGCTGACCTCGGACGAGCAGACGTGGAAAAAGGCCATCGGTTGCGTGCGGATCGGCGCGCCGCGGCTAGAGCCCAGCCTGGCCGTGACCCTGGCCGCCCAGGCCGACGCCGGCCTGTATGAGCCGGGCACAGGCGCCGCGCATACCGTTACCATCACCGGGGCGCCCACCGAGCTGGCGCAGGTCGAGGTGGCCTACCGCATCTATGACTATGATCGGCGGGTGGTGGCGTCGGACGCACGGCCGGTGGCGCTGGAGGACGGCCGCGGCGACGCGACACTGGCGCTGGCCGGCCAGCCCAGCGGCTACTATCGGGTGGAGATCGCCGTCAGCGCGGCTGACCTGGCCCCCGCACAGGCCTGGGCCAGCTATGCCCACATCCCGCCGCTGGATTTCGAGCCGCCCGAAAACACGCCCATCGCGCTGGATGCCGGCATCTCCTGGCGATATGACCGCGCCTACCAGGGGGTGCAGCGGTCTCATGAGGAGCGCACCCGGATCAAGTGCCAAGCCGCCGCGCGCATCGGGCTGCGTTGCCTGCGCGACCGCTGGTCTTGGGGCGAGACCAACCCCGCGCCCGACGTGGTCGAGTGGGGCC
>ENA-UOXR01003487-UOXR01003487.1-bioreactor-metagenome-genome-assembly--contig:-NODE-3487-length-13284-cov-8.507370_pt1 | contig 13284 bp, 12 predicted proteins | sample MGYA00238164_ERZ764825 | MGnify/ENA primary metagenome ERZ764825 (study PRJEB28920, sample SAMN05720171) | bioreactor metagenome | isolation source: Anaerobic biogas reactor | place: USA:Washington...
AGGACCCCTATTCCTCTCTGAACCCGCGTCTGACGGTGGGCAACCTGATCAGCGAGGCGCTTGTGGCGCACGAGCTGCTGCCCAAGGGAAGTGAGACGCTTGAAAAGTATACCTTAAAGGTCATGGAAGACTGCGGATTGCAGAAGTACATGCTGCACCGGTATCCGCATCAGTTTTCCGGCGGACAGCGCCAGCGCATCGGCATTGCCCGAGCTTTGGCGCTTAACCCCACTTTTGTGGTTTGTGACGAGGCGGTCTCTGCGCTGGATGTCTCCATTCAATCACAGATTGTCAACCTCTTGATGGATCTGAAGGACAAAAATCAACTGACCTATCTGTTTATTTCCCACGACTTAAGCACGGTGAAATTCATCAGTGACCGCGTGGGTGTTATGTATCTTGGCAATATCATTGAGCTTGGTTTGTCCCAGGACATCTATGATGAGCCGCTGCATCCCTATACGGAGGCGCTGTTGGAAGCGATCCCGACAACCGAGGAATCATCAAAGAAAGAGCTGCAGCTGATCGAAGGGGATATTCCCAGTCCCATCCGGCCTCCTTCCGGCTGCAAATTTCACACCCGCTGCCGCTATGCCAAGGAGAACTGCAAGGTTGAAGTGCCTGAATGGCGGGAGTTCAAGCCCCAGCATTATGTGGCATGCCATTATCCCCTGCTGAATAAGCGAAAGGAATAAAATGAGTTTTTTTCACAGAATAAACGATTTGTCGCAGTATAAGAAAACGCCGGAACTCCAGGGAGAAGCACTGGATATGGAAAAAGGCGATGTTTTAGCCATGGCTATCGCCGCTTTTCGCGTTTTCCTGCCAATCATACTCGTGTTAGGGATTATCACCCTGGGAGTCATGCTGTTCTTTAGGGCGATCTAAACGCTGACGGATACGTTATCACTTGCCTTTTAGACTTAAGTTCAGGTTTTGAACATCCCCTGCCGCGCTTTTTTATGAGATAGGCGGCAGGGTTTTGCTTTTGCAGATTATGCGGAGCCATGTAAAAGCGCAAGGTACTTTTGTGTGCATTATAGGGTATACTCCCCTTAAGAAAAAACAAGGAGGCATTTGTTGTGCTGCAGATCAAGGACAGGATTTATTCCGTTGGCGTTCAGAACGCGGACTTGAGGGTGTTTGACATCATCATGCGCACCCCAAAGGGCACCAGCTATAACGCATATTTAGTTAAGGGGGATGAAAAATCCGCCCTGGTGGAGACGGTGAAGGACGGCTTTAGCGAAAGCTATTTCCGCAACATTGAGGAAATCATGCCCATCAGCGATATTGATTACGTGGTTTTAAACCATACCGAGCCCGACCATGCCGGGATCATCACGCTTCTTCTGGACAAGAACCCGGATATCAAGGTGTTGGGGAGCAATTCCGCCATCCAATTTATCGCGCATATCATCAACCGGCCCTTTAACGGCCAGGCCGTCAAAAAAGGAGACAGCATCGACCTGGGCGGCCGCAGCCTGAGCTTTTATCCCATGCCCAACCTGCACTGGCCGGACACCATGTTTACCTATGACAGCCTGACGGGGGCGCTGTTCACCTGCGACTACCTGGGGGCGCATTTCTCCTGGCCGGCGCTTTTTTACAGCAGCATGACGGATGTTCAGAAAGAGGAATATGAGGAGGGCCTGCGCGCCTATTACCTGGACATCATGAGCCCCTTTGCCCAGCCCTTTGTTACCAATGGCATTAAGGCCATCCGGGAGCTTGCGCCCACCGCCATCCTCACCGGGCATGGCGCGGTTCTGGATGAAAACCTGGATCATTTCTATGATCTTTACGAAAAATGGGCGCAGAAAGCCCCCAAAAGCGGCAAAACCGTGGCCATCCCCTATGTGAGCGCCTATGGCTATACCCAGACCCTGGCCAACGCCATCGCCCAAACCCTTAAAGACGAGGGCCTGGTGGTGAAGTTGGTGGAGGTCAGCGATCATAAGGCGGAGGCCCTGGCCGCGGTGGAGGAGGCGGACGGCGTGCTGTTTGGCAGCCCCACCTTTTTAGGGGACGTGCTTCAGCCCATCGGGGAATTGCTAAGCGCCCTGCACCCTTATCATATGAAGGGCAAGCTGGCTGCGGCCTTTGGCTCCTACGGCTGGAGCGGGGAGGCGGTGGGCTTTATCACCCAGCGGCTGGACCAGCTGAAAGCCAAGACCGTGGAAGGCTTCCGGGCACGCATGAACCCCAGCCAGGAGGAGCTGGCGGGCGCGCGCGAATTCGCCCGGAACTTCGCCAGGATGCTGTAAAGGAGGGATCAGGATGGCGGCACCGCAGGAATACCTATGCAAACACATCCCGGCAGCAGGCATGCCGGACTGGCAGGACCCCTGCTGGGAGGAGGCGCCCCGGCACTTCCTGTCCGACACCGTCTCAGGGGGCACCCCGTTTTTAAGCACGGAGCTGCGCTTGTTTCGGGATGAGGGGCAAAAGGCGCTGTTCGCGCGCTTTTTGGGGGAGGATGACGAGGTGCTGGCCACCTATCGCCTGCACAACGAATGCCTCTACCGGCAGGATGTGTTTGAGCTGTTCATCGGGCAGACCAAGGACCCGAAGGAGTACCTGGAGCTGGAGGTCAGCCCCTATGACCTGCACTTTGTGGCCGCCGTTTTTAATGGCGGCCAGGGGATTAAGCTTGATATGGGGCAGGATATCCCGGGTTTTTACACCCAAACAGCCCTGATGCGAAAGGATCTTAAAACCGCCTCCGTCTGGCGGATTCCCTACAGCGCCTTTGACAAGCCCCCTGCCAAAGGGCAGCGCTTCTACTTTAATGCCTTTCGCATTGACCATCACAAAACGCGCGGGCGCTCCCTGCAGGCCCTTTCCGCCACCGGAAAGCCGGACTTCCATGTGCCTTCCGCGTTTATCCCGCTGGTGTTCGCCCCATGAGGGCACATTCCGCAGCAGAGGCCGCCCTGGGCGCCTCCATGGCGGAACTGGTGACAAAAAAAGGCATGCTCACCGGGCTTGCCGTGTGCTACGGAAACGCCCGGCACTGCACAGGCCAATCGACAGGCTTGGCCCGAGAGGTGCTTTGGGAGGGGGGCGGCTTTCGGGAGGCGCCGGTGGCTATTGATCAGCATTCGCTGTATGACATCGCCTCCCTCACCAAGCTGTTCACCTTGGTGGCAGCGCTCCAGCTGATCCAGCGGGGGAAAATGGCCTTTGAGGATCCCCTCATCAGCCTGGACCCGCGCTTTAAGGAACTGGGCGGCTGCACTTTGCTTGAGCTGATGAGCTATGAGGCGGTGCTGAAAACCCCCCAGCGGGTGGACGCCCAGACCGGCGTGGCGGCGGCCAGGCGCCAGGTGTTTTTAAGCTATCGCGCCCGGACGGAGGGCCCCAGGCTGTATTCGGATATGAACGCCCTGGTGCTTAAATACCTGGTGGAGCGGGTTTCAGGCCTGCCCTTTCACCGCTATCTTGTAGAGCACATCTTAGGGCCCCTTGATATGCGGGAGACCTTTGCTAAAGTGCCCAGTGAGCATATGGGGCGGCTGCTGGATTACAATCATGAGCATCGCGTGATAAAGGGGCAGTATCAGCGCCTGGACCATATCAGCCCGGGCCTGCCCCATGACCCCAAGGCCCGCCTCCTGGGGGAAGGGGGCGCTGATCTGCCCGGTCATGCGGGGCTTTTTTCCACTGCGGGGGATATGTGCCGCTTTGCCATGGGGCTGCTCTCAGGGGCCATTTTATCCCGGGAGCTGCTGATGCAAATCGGCCCCAACCGCACAGGCCGCCAGGGGGAAGGGTATTACCGGCAGTACATGGGGCTGATCTGCTTCTCCAAATCCCCGGTGCGCCGCCTAAGCGAGGTGCCGCCCTGGATGGGGGAGAGGGCCTTCGCCCTGTCCGGCTACACGGGAAACCACCTGGCCATAGACCCGGAGCTGATGGCCTTTGACCTGTTTTTGGGCAACCGCTGCCATAACCGCCTTTCGGTGGTGGAGCCCCAGGAGGCGGCTCTTGGCCTTGGGCTTTCTGCGGATGGCGCGGGGAAGGTGCTTTGGCCTGACGGCAGGCGGGTTAAATCCAGCTTTTTATATGTGCATCAGAAGGATGCCCTGCTGCACGCCCCGGTGTATGACTGTTTAAAAGCGGCGGGCCTCACTGGGCCCGGGAGGATTGATGATAAAGGAATTGATGAACAGGGCCACGGCCCTGCATGAAGAGATGCGTGCCTGGCGGCGTGCCTTTCACAGACAGCCTGAGCTGACCGGCCAGGAGGCGGGCACCCACCGGATGATCCGCGGGTTTTTAAGCGATCTGGGCCTGCCTTTTTTAACGGCTGGCGATAGCATCACGGTGGCGGAGATAAGGGGCACCTTGCCCGGCAAAAGCGTCGCCATCCGGGCGGATACGGATGCCCTGCCGGTGACGGAAGCCACGGGCACGGACTACGCCTCCCAAACCCCGGGGGTGATGCACGCCTGCGGGCATGACATGCACATGGCCATCGGCCTGGGGGCGGCAAAGCTGCTCTGGGAAATGCGCGACAGGCTGCCGGGGCGGGCGCTGGTGATCTTTCAACCGGCGGAAGAGGGCGGACACGGCGCCCAGCAGGTGCTTAAAAGCGGGCTGGCGGATCATGTGGACGCCTTTTTTGCGCTGCATGTCTGGCCCCAGCTTGAAACGGGGCATTACCATTTGTCCCCCGGGGCGGTGTGCGCCGCCACAGACCGGCTGATCTTTGATTTTACCGGCCGGGGCGGCCACGGGGCCTATCCGGAGCTGAGCCATTCCGCGCTGCTGGCAGCCTCAGAAACCGCCCTGGCGCTAAAGGCCCTGGTGCCGGAGCAGCCTTCTGACCGGCCCCTTTATGTGATGAGCATGGGGGCGCTGAGTGCGGGCAGCTACTGGAATGTGATCCCGGGCGAAGCGCGGCTGGAGGGGAGCCTCCGGACGCTGGATGAGCGGCTGCGAAAGGACTTGCTGGCGCAGATCAGGCAAAAGGCTCAAGACGCTGCAAGGAAGCATGGCTGTGAGGCGCGCCTTGAGGTGGATGAGGTCTGCGGGATTGTGTACAATGACGAGGGGCTGTATGAAGACCTTCAGCCAGCCCTTGAGCAGGCCTTGGGCAAGGGGGCCTTTGGGCCCCAGGAACGGGCCCTGATCGGGGATGATTTTTCAGATTATCGCAGCCTTGGCCCCTGCTGCTACGCCCATCTGGGCGTGAAGCGCCCGGAGCAGGGGGAGATCTTCCCGCTGCACCATCCCTGCTTTAACCCGGATGAGGCCGCCATGCCCACGGGGCTTGCGGGGCTGTGCGCCAGCGTGCTGGCGGCCCTGGGCCTTAAGTAGAAAGGAAGGCAAAACGTGCAATATATGCCCTTTGGCAACACAGGCAAACAGGTGTCCCGGCTGGGCTTTGGCGCCATGCGCCTGCCCACCATAGAGAATGAGCATGGGGAGCCGGTCATCCACCGCCAGGAGGCCATCGCCATGATGCGCCGGGCCATTGACGGGGGCGTTAATTATATCGATACGGCCTATGGCTACCACCAAGGGGAGAGCGAGGTGGTGACCGGCCTGGCCCTGAGAGGGGGCTACCGGGAGCGGGTCATCCTCACCACCAAGCTGCCCCAATGGCTGGTGAAGGAAACGGGGGACATGGACCGGCTGCTGGATGAGCAATTAAAAAGGCTTGGCCTTAATTATGTTGATTTTTACCTGCTTCACGCCCTGAACCTGGAAGCGTTTAACCGCCTTAAGGGCCTTGATTACAAAGGGTTTATAAAGCGGGCCCAAGCGGACGGGCGCATCCGGCATACCGGATTTTCCTTTCATGACAACAAGGCCGCCTTCATGGAAATACTGGATGATTATCCCTGGGATCTGGCGCAGATTCAGCTCAACTACCTGGACGATGAGAACCAGGCCACCCTTGAGGGGCTGACATACGCGGGGAAACGGGGTGTTCCCGTGGTGGTGATGGAGCCGCTCAGGGGCGGCGCCCTGGCCACCCCGCCCCCGGAAATTAAAAGCTTGATGGGGGAAAACCACCGGGGCTATTCCCCGGTGGAATGGGCCTTCCGCTACTGCGGGCAGTATCCGGAGGTGGCCACCATCCTAAGCGGCATGTCCACCATGGCCCAGGTGGAGGACAACCTGCGCATCTTTGAAGGGCTAACCCCCGGCAATCTGAACGCTGAGGACCTGGCTTTCACCAAAACCCTTAAGGAGGCCTATTTAAGCCGTCTGAAGGTGGCCTGCACCGCCTGCGGCTACTGCCAGCCCTGTCCTGAGGGGGTGAGAATTCCTGAGATATTTGAAGTCTATAACGAAGCGCATATGCTAAACCGCCCCCACACCCTGGGGCAAAGGTACGAGCGGTTTTTAAGGGCCGAGGCGGACGCAGCCCGCTGTGTGGCCTGCGGCCAGTGCAAGGAGATCTGCCCCCAGCAGCTGCCCATTATCCGGCTGCTTCAGGACATCCACCGGGAAGCGGGCGCCCATGTCGGTTAATTTCTATGGCCTGGCCATCGCCCTGGGGGTGGCGGCGGCGATCTTCTATATGTCCCGGCAGGAGGCGGCCCACGGTTTGCCCAAGGACACCGCCATTGATGTGGCGCTTTATGCGGTGCCCCTGGCGGTGGTGGTCTCCCGGCTTTATTTTGTGGCCTTCACCTGGGAGAACTATCAGGGCGATCTGCTGAAAATTCTGCGGATTTGGGAGGGCGGCCTGGCGATTTATGGCGGCATCATCGGCGGGGCCCTGGGGGTATGGATCCTCTCCCGGCGCAAGGGTCTGCCCTTTTTGGGGCTGGCGGATTTGGTGGCGCCCGGGCTTCTTCTGGGCCAGGCCATCGGCCGCTGGGGCAATTTTTTCAACCGGGAGGCCTATGGCTATCTGGTCTCAAACCCCGCGCTTCAGTTCTTTCCCGTGGCGGTGTTCGCGGACGGGGCCTGGCACATGGCTACCTTCTTTTATGAATCCATCTGGAACCTGGCCGGCTTTTTGTTTCTGCACTTAAACCGCAAGCGCTTCTTAAAAGCCAGGCAAGGGGTGATGTTCGCCTGGTATCTGATCTGGTATGGCCTGGGCCGCATGGTCATTGAGGGCCTGCGCACGGACAGCCTGATGCTGGGCAGCCTCCGGGTTTCCCAGCTGTTAAGCGTGGTGCTGGTGCTTTTGGCCGGGCTGTGGCTTTTGGGCCGGCTGCCTTACCACAGGGGCCTTTACGCGCTGCCCCTGGCTGCCATCCTTGCGGGTGTTCTGGCCGCCACGGGCCTTTGGCCCTGGGGGCAATATCTGCTGTATATCTGTCTTTTTGCCTTTGCAGCGGTGCTTCTGGCCGGCTTTTTCAGGAGAAAAGCATGAGGTATCTGCCCGTTTATCGCTTGATGGTGGGCCTGATTCCGGCGCCCCAAAAATCATGGCGCCTGGCCTCAGGCGATGACAGGGCTGGTTTTGCCCGGCAGGCCGCAGATATCTATCGTGCCCACCGCTGCAAGGGCGCTGCGCTGGGGCTGTTTGACGCGGGCGGTCTGCACACCCACCTGGTCTATGGCAAGGCCCGCAGCAAAACCCCGGTGGAAGAGAACACGGCGTTCAGGACCGCTTCTGTATCCAAGATGGTGACGGCGGCCCTGGCGATGAAGCTGGCGGAGGCGGGCAAAATCCGCCTGGATCAAGATTTGGAAGGGGTGCTGCCCTACTCCCTGCGCCACCCCAGGGCCAGGCAGCTGCCCATCACCCTGAAGATGCTTTTAAGCCATACGGCGGGCATCCGGGATGGCAGGGCTTATCTGGCCGCCTTGGGGCAGGAGGTGCCGGCGGAGGAACTGCTTCAACAGGACAGCCACACGGACCACCTGCCGAGGGAGGGCTGTGAATATTCCAATTTTGGCGTGGGGCTTTCGGCCTGCGCGCTGGAAGCGGCCCTTGACACCTCTTTTGAGGCGCTGGCCCAGACCTGGCTGTTTGAACCCTTAGGGATGAGCGCCAGCTTCTATCCCCACCGGATCAAAGCGCCTTTGGCCAACGCCTGGCGCGTTTGGCCCCCAAAGAGAAAACCCGCCTTTGACGGGAAAGCCAGGCAGCAAAGCGTCAAAGAGGGCTGGGACCTGCCCCAGCCCGGGAAGCATTACAGCCTGGCCCAGGGCAATTGCTGCATGGACGTACAAAGCGCTGCCCGGCTGGGGCAGGCGCTGATGAGCCCGGGTTTTTTAAGCGAGGAGAGCCTTTTGGCGATGCGGGCGCCGGCGGCCAGTCTGAGCCACCGGGACCCTGCCCTCACCCAGGGCATCGGCACCTTTATTTTAAGGGATCAAAGCCTAAGCCCCCGCCCCCTCTACGGGCATCAGGGCATGGCCTATGGGGCGGTGCACATGATTTTTATGGATGTGAAGAAGAAACAGGGGCTGATCAGCTTTACCTCCGGCGTCTCCTTGGCCCGGCGGCATATTTTGGCGGATGTGAACAAGGCCCTGATCGCTTCCTGGCAGGAGCTTATATGACGGATCAGGTGACGGAGATTATCAAGCGCACCGGCTGCCGGGTAATTTATCTGATGAGCGGGGACGTGATGACCCTGCCCCTGATGCTCTTTAAGCTCTCTCCCTTAAGGGTGGGGCAGGAGCTGGACCCTGTGGCCTACCGCCAGGGGCTTGCGCCCAAGGAGGCGGGGCTGGCCTTGGAGCAGGCCGGCCGGATGCTGATGACCCGGGACCGGACGGAGGCGGAGATCCGTAAACGGCTGCTGGAGGTGGGCTATGGCCAGGAGGCGGTGGAGCAAACCCTTACCAGGCTCACCCAGGCGCGGCTGGTGGATGACGCGCGCTATCTAAAAAACTACATCAGCATGAAGATAAAAAAGGTGGGCGCCGGGCGCATCCGCCGGGAACTGATGCTAAAGGGCATTCCGGCGGAGGAAATCGCGATGGCGCTTGCGGAGACGGGCACAGATGCTCAGCTGGAAACAGCGGTAAAACACGCAAAAAAAGCCCTTGCCAAAAAGGGCGATGACCAAAGACACATAGAGCGCCTGGCCTTTGCGGCCCTGGCCCGGCGGGGCTTTGCCCCTGATATCGCAAAAAAGGCTCTGGCTCAGGCCCGCTTAAGCCTGCTTGAGCAGGAGGAGGCGGACGGCTTCCCCGGCTAAGGCAAGCCCTGCCGCCGGCGGCACAAAGGGAAGGGAGCCGGGCGGCGGGCGAAGCAGCTGGGTGGCTGTTTTTCGGGGCATCGGCTCTTCCTCTGAATACAAAACGCGCAGCTTGTTGATGCCCCGCTCACGGCAGGCCTTGCGCATGCGCCGGGCCAGGGGGCATGTTTTGGTCTCATGGATGTCGGCGAAGCGGAAGGCCAAAGGGTTTTGCCGGTACCCGGCCCCCATGGCGCTTAAAAAGATATAATCCGCCTCCTGCGCCTTAAGGGCCAGGAGCAGCTTTGCCTCCAGCGTGTCCACGCAGTCAATCACCGCGTCACACCTCGTAAGGTTCACTTGATCCTGGCTGTCCGGGCCGTAGAAGATGGGATGCGCCTCAATCCTAAGCCCCGGGTTGATGTCCAGCAGCCGGTTTGTTAATGCCTCGGTTTTCAGCATCCCCACAGTGGAGTGCAGGGCGATCACCTGGCGGTTGAGGTTGGAGGGCTGCACCCGGTCGTGGTCCACCAAAATCAGGCGGCCCACCCCGCAGCGGGCCAGGGCCTCGGCGCAGCTGCCGCCCACGCCGCCCAAGCCAAACACCGCCATGGTGGCCTGCTGCAGCCTGCTGATGCCCTCAGGCCCCAGCAGCGCTTCCGTTCTTGAAAAAGGGCTTTCATTGTGATCGGTCATATCTCTCCTGTCAGGCTACCGTGGCGGTGAGCAGGCTTACGGATGTGGCGCCTGCCGCCCTCAGCACGCCGGCGCATTCCTGGACGGTGGAGCCTGTGGTTCGCACGTCGTCCACCAAAAGGATGGCCTTTCCTTTCACATCCGCTATCGCGCGGAATTTTCCCCGGGCGTTTTCAAGGCGCGCCTCCAGATTAAGGCTTGATTGGCGCTGGGTTTTGACATGCTTTTCAAGGGCGCACAGGAGCGGCAAGTCCGGCCTTTGGCGCTGGAGCAGCTGGGACAAAAGCTCCGCCTGGTTAAAGCCGCGGGCCCGGTGGTCCAACCGGTGCAAAGGAACAGGCACCAAATAATCAAAGGCCTGCCCGGTGATGGCCTGGGCCATGGCCCGGGCCAGGGGCGGCCCTGCCTCCTGGCAGGGGCCAAACTTCAGCCGCACAACCAGCTGACGCGCCTCATCCCGGTAGCTAAAGGGCGCATAGGCCCGGTCAATCCCCGCTAAACCGCCCTGGGCGCAAAAGGAGCAAACCCTGCCCTGGCTTAGGAAAGAGAGGCACCTGGGGCAGGTGAGGTCGCCAATCCGCGCTTCCATAAGCGCCGCCTGGCAGCCCGCGCACAGGGGCTGGCCTGCATCCAGCAGGCGGGGCTCATCACAGCACAGGCAGCGGGCCTGGGGGAAGAGCAGGGCGGAGACCCTCTGGGCCAGCCTCATGGGGCCTCCCCGGCTTCTATCTTAAGCCAGTGGCCCAAAAGAGAATAGCGCCTGCGCTCCAGGTTGTTGCCCACCATCATATTAATAACGGATGCCCGGCCCACAAGGACCACCAGGCGGCGCGCCCGGGTGACGGCGGTGTAGAGGAGATTGCGGGTGAGAAGCATTCTGGGCCCGCCGATTAACGGGATCACCACGGCAGGGAACTCGCTGCCCTGGCTTTTGTGCACGGAAAGGCAGTAGGCCAGCTCCACCTCCTCCAGCTGGGCATAGTCGTATTCCACCCGGCGCAGGTCATCAAATTGCACGGTGAGGGATTTTTCCTCCGGGTCGATCTCCGTGACAAAGCCGATGTCCCCGTTAAAAACACCCATCCCGTCCTCCCCATCCGGGGTGCGCCAGGGGATCTGGTAGTTATTTTTGATCTGGATGACCTTGTCCCCCTGCCGTAAGATCAGCTCCCGGTATTGCAGCTCCCGCTTCATGGGATGGGGCGGGTTTAAGGCCTGCTGGAGCATTTGGTTTAAGGCCTCCACGCCGCAGATGCCCTTGCGGGTGGGGGAGAGCACCTGAAGGGCGCGGGCGCTGTCCGGCTCGTTTAAGTATTTGGGCAGGCGGGTGGTGCACAGCGCTACCACGCTTTCGGCAGCGGCGCTGGCATCCGGCTTGTTCTCAAAATAGAAATCGCTGCCCTGGCCGTTGGCCACCGGGTTCTCCCCCTGGTTGATGCGGTGGGCGTTTAAAACGATCATGGACTGCTCCGCCTGGCGGAAAATCTCTTTTAAGCGCACCTGGGGAATTTGCTCACAGGAGAGGATGTCGGAAAGCACATTGCCCGGCCCTACGCTGGGCAGCTGATCCGCGTCCCCCACCAGCACCAGCCGGGTGCCGGGGGCGATGGCTTTCAGCAGGCTGCGCATCAAAAAGACATCCACCATGGACATTTCGTCCACCACCACGCAGTCGCAGTTGAGCGGGTTGTCCTCATCCATCAGGAAGACCCCTTCCTCGCCGCCAAACTGGAGCAGGCGGTGGATGGTGCTGGCGTCCCGGCCGGAGGCCTCGCTCATGCGCTTGGCGGCCCGCCCGGTGGGGGCGGCCAGCAGGGTTTTTGTCTCCCCGCCCAGGACAAAAAGCAGGCAGTTGATCAGGGTAGTTTTGCCGGTGCCGGGGCCGCCTGTGATGACGGACAGGCCGGAGTTGGCCGCCATGCTGATGGCATGGCGCTGGGCCTGGCTGAAGCGAATGCCCTCCTCCTGTTCAAAGGCTGCTATGCGGTCCTCAATCTGGGCCTGGAAGATCTGCTGAGCGCTCTTTGTCAGCCGCATCAGCCGGTGGGCGATTTCCTGCTCGGCGTTTAGATAGCCCATCAGGCTGACCAGCTGAACGCCCTGAAGATGAAGGCGCCCAAGGGCCTTGGCTTGGCAGAGGAAATCCAGCTGGGGGAGAAGCAGCGCCTCACTTACCCCCAGCAGCTGGCAGGCCTTTTTTACCAGCTCGTCCTCAGGCAGATAGGTGTGCCCGCCGCTGCCCGCCGATTCCATCAGCACGTGCTTGATGCCCGCGCGCAGGCGGAAATCGCTCTCCTGGGTGATGCCAAGGGACTGGGCGATGCGGTCCGCGGTGAGAAAGCCCACGCCGTTGATGTCATCGATCAGCCGATAAGGGTTCTCCCGGATAAAACGCTCCGCCTGGTCCCGATAGAGCTTGTTGATCTTGTTGGATAAAGAGGGGGTGATGCCGTAGCGCTGCAAAAAAATAAAGGTGTTGCGGCTTTGCTGCTGGGCTATGAAGCTTTCATGGATTTGCTGCATGCGTTTTCTGCCGATTTTGGGCACCTCGGTCAGCCGCTGGGGATGGGCGCTTAACACCTCCAGGGTGTCCTGGCCAAAGGCTTCCACAATGAGCCGGGCGGTGCTGGGGCCCACGCCGCGGATCAGGCCGGAGCCCAGATAGTGCTCAATGGCGTCAAGAGAGGTGGGCCGCTCCACCAAAAAGCCGGTGGCCTTAAATTGCCGGCCATATTGGGTGTGCTCCGTCCATTCGCCTTCCAGCTGCAGCCGCTCCCCCTCTGAAAACTCCGGGAAGATGCCAACCGCGGTTTGCAGGCTGCCCTCCACCCGAAGGGAGAGGACGCTGTAGCCGTTCTCATCATTGCGAAACAGGGTGCCGTTCACGGTGCCGTGCAGCGTTTCCATCCATGCCCTCCTTGATCCGCTTTTATTATAGCAGGGGCGGGCGCTTGCGTAAACGAAACCGCGCCCCGGCGCGTTGACAGAATAAGGGCCTTAAAGCTACAATAGGGACGAAGTCAGCCAATAATTACAGGAGGATGATATACATGGACACACGAAAAGAAGCGCTGAGGCTTCACAAGGAGTGGGGCGGAAAAATCGAAGTGAACAGCCGGGTGCCGGTGAAAAACGCCCAGGATCTGGCCCTGGCCTACACCCCCGGCGTGGCGGAGCCCTGCATGGCCATTCATGAAAACCCGGAGCTGTCCTTTGAACTGACCCGGCGGCACAACCTGGTGGCTGTGGTCACCGATGGCAGCGCCGTTTTGGGCCTGGGGGACATCGGCCCTGAGGCCGGCATGCCCGTGATGGAGGGCAAGTGCTGCCTGTTTAAGGCCTTTGGGGATGTGGATGCCTTTCCGCTGTGCATCCGCAGCCAGGATGTGGATGACATCGTGCGCACGGTGTCGCTGTTGGCGGGCTCCTTTGGCGGCGTCAACCTGGAGGACATCGCGGCCCCCCGCTGTTTTGAGATTGA
>ENA-UOXR01003488-UOXR01003488.1-bioreactor-metagenome-genome-assembly--contig:-NODE-3488-length-13280-cov-3.825860_pt1 | contig 13280 bp, 7 predicted proteins | sample MGYA00238164_ERZ764825 | MGnify/ENA primary metagenome ERZ764825 (study PRJEB28920, sample SAMN05720171) | bioreactor metagenome | isolation source: Anaerobic biogas reactor | place: USA:Washington...
CTCGATCCTCAGCGGGGTCTCTTCGGCCCGTTCGACGGCCTGACGCCGCACGTAGGCGATGTCTTCGGGGCGGTCGGTGCATACGAATACAGAGTCGGGCTCGCACAGCTCGATGGCGTCCGCCACGAACTCGTGGAGGGTGGGGTTGGGCAGCGCGGTGAGCCGTTGGAGGTGGTCGGCCGGCAGTCGGGCGCGCAACAGCTCTGTGCGGGTGTTCTTCATCCGGGTCTCCCGGGATCGGTTCCTCGGGCCTCGGCGGTGCAGGCCGTCCGGCGTCGCGTACAGCAGCCCCACCTGGCATGGATGGATCTGCGCGAACTGCCGTGGCCGGCACGCCGGTTCGGTCCGGGCCGTCCCTCAGCGTACCATCATAGGTGAAACGCCTCACCTGCGGTTCTGCAGCGAGGCAGCCGTACGGCTTTTTTCGGCCGGAATTGGCCCAGTCGTGTGGGGAGATTGTAAGGGATAATGGCGCCACGTCAAGGTAAAACGCCCCCGCGGTCCGTTTCGCGGGCGGGCCGGGCATTCATTTCCGGGTCGCCGCGCCAGATTCCGGTGCGGGTCTCAAGGGCTCTGAGGGCCGATCTGGGCCTTCAGAGCGGTTTGGGGCGGCGCTTCTTTACTTCGGTCATGGCTGGGCGCATACAATCCGATGGGTTTCTGTCGGGTGCGGCACCGGAGCGGGCGATGGCGATGACGGCGCAGAGCGGCAAGCAGACGTGGACCATACTGCGGCTCCTGGAGTGGACCACCAAGCACTTCCGCGCTGCCGGCATCTGCAATCCCCGCCTCAATGCGGAGGTGCTGCTCGGGCACGTGCTCGGCGTGGACCGGATCATGCTCTACGCCCGTTTTGAGCGCGTTCCGGGCGAGGAGGACCGGGCACGGTTCCGGGAGCTGGTGCGCCGGCGCGCGGCCCGGGAGCCACTGCAGTATCTGACGGGCCGGTGCGAGTTCTACGGACGCCCGTTCGAGGTGACCCCCGCCGTCATGGTCCCGCGGGCGGAGACCGAGCTGCTGGTTGATGCCTGCCTGAAGCGTCTGCCGGCCGGCGCGTGCCGGGCCGCCGACGTGTGCACGGGCAGCGGCGTGGTTGCCGTCACCCTGGCGGCCGAGCGTCCCGACCTGCACGTCGCCGCCACGGATTCGAGCGCCGACGCCCTGGCGGTGGCCGGGCGGAACGCCGCCGCCCTGGGCGTCTCCGAGCGCGTGGCGTTCGGCCGGGGCGATCTGGCCGAGCCACTGTCCGAGCTGCTCCCGTGCGGCCGGAGCACCGTGGACCTGCTGGCCGCCAATCCGCCCTATGTCTGCTCGGCGGACATCGAAACGGTGGCGCCGGAAGTGCGGGATCACGAACCGCGCGCGGCCCTCGACGGCGGGCCGGACGGGCTGGACGTCATCCGAAGACTCGTGCCGGCGGGCGCGGCCGTGCTCCCGTCCGGCGGCTGGCTCATCCTGGAACTGGGCGAGGGGCAGGCGCCCGCGGTGGCCGCCCTGGCCGCCCTCACCGGGGCATTCCGAATGGAGACCGTGGAGACGGTTTCCGACACGGCGGGATGCGAACGCGTCTTCTGCGTGTGCAAACGATAGGGGCTGTCGATGGAAGAGATCGTCATCCGGGGCGGACGTCCCCTGCGGGGCGACCTGCAGGTGAGCGGCGCCAAGAATGCTGCGCTGCCCATCATGGCGGCCTCGCTGCTGGTGCCGGAACCCACCACGCTGCACCACGTGCCGCGGCTGCGCGACGTGCAGACGATGTGCGGCATCCTGGAACACCTGGGCACCGCCGTCGACTGGCTTGGTCCCGAGAGCGTGCGCCTCACGCCGGGCGGCACCCAGCCGCACGTCGGGCCGTGCGATCTGGTCCGCGACATGCGCGGAAGCGTCTGCGTGCTCGGGCCGCTGCTGGCCACGCGCGGAGCCGTCGTGCTGCCCGCCCCCGGCGGGTGCGTCATCGGCAAGCGCCCGATCGATCTGCACGTGAAGGGCCTGGAGGCCCTCGGGGCGCGCTTCCGCCTCTGCCATCCCTACGTGTACGCCCAGGCCGGGGAGTTGACCGGCACGCGCATCGACATGGCGGGGCCCCGCGGCTACACCGTGCTGGGCACGGCCAACGTGATGATGGCCGCCGTCCTGGCCCGGGGGCGCACCGTCATCGAGAGCGCCGCCTCTGAGCCCGAGGTCCAGGACGTGGCCCACTTCCTGAACCGCTGCGGCGCGCGCATCGCCGGCATCGGATCGAACACCCTGACCATCGACGGCGTCGACCGCCTGCAGGCAACGGAATACACGATCATCCCCGACCGCATCGAGGCCGGCACGTTCCTGGCGGCCGCCGCCCTCACCGGCGGCCGCATCCGCCTGGCGGGCGCCTGCCCCGATCACATGCGCGCCGAGCTGGACGTGTTCCGCCGGGCCGGGCTCGACGTACAGGAGGGCAACTCCGTCCTGACCGGCTCGTGCGCCGGGCCCCTGCGCCCAGTGGACGTGCGCACGGGCTCCTACCCGCACTTCTCCACCGACATGCACCCGCAGGTCTGCGCCGTCCTGTGCCTGGCCCGGGGCCGCAGCGTCCTGCACGAGACCGTCTATCCCGAGCGGTTCACCCACGTGGAGGCGCTCAACCGCATGGGCGCCCGCGTGAGCGTGCGGGGCGCCAGTTCGGTCATCGACGGCCCCGCATCGCTCCGGGGGGCCGCCGTCCATGCCGCCGACCTCCGTGCCGGCGCCGCACTGGTGCTGGCCGGGCTGGCCGCCGAGGGCGAGACGGTTGTCCGAGGCGTCGCCCAGATCGACCGCGGATACGACCAGCTTGTGCGCCGCCTGGCGCTGCTCGGAGCCGACATCAGCCGCCGCGAGGCCGAGGCGGCCGCCGAACGCAAACGCGCCTGAAGGCGCCTCCCGTCGTCCGCCGGCAGGATTTGCATTCGGTGCCCGCAGCGCGTACAGTGGCGGCGCCGTGCCGGGTGCATCCTAAGAGGTGGACATGACCGAACGTAGGACCGCCGCCGTGCTCCGCAGGACCGCGTGTCTGCTCATCGGGCTGCTGCTTGCGATGCCGGCCGTCTCGGCCGGGGCGGCGGCGGCGGGGCCGCAGGTCATGCCGCCTGCCGACGTCCGTACCGGCATGAAGGGCTACGGCATGACCACGCTGAAGGGCATGCGGCCCGAGCGGTTTGAGTTCGAAGTTCTCGGCCGGATGGCCGGGTACTTCCCCAAGGGCGACCTGGTGCTGATCCGCATGAGCGGCCCGGTCATCGACGAAGCCGGCATCATCGCCGGCATGAGCGGCAGCCCCGTCTACATCGACGGCAAGCTGCTCGGCGCGGTTGCCTACGGCTGGACCTTCACCTCCATTCCCCTGGCCGGCGTGACGCCCTTCGTCGACATGCTGACCGTGCGCGAGATCGACCGACGTGCCGACGCGGATGCCCGGGAACAGGCGCGCCGGGTGCAGCGGGAACGCGCCCGGGGCCTGGCCGCTCCGGTGTCCTCGCCCCCGGGGGACGGCGGACTGCGCGCCGCCGTGCAGGAGGCCGCCGTCCGCCTCATGGTGCCTCCCCTGACGACGGTTTTCGCCACCCCGAGCGGGGGCGCCGCCCCGGCCGGCCTCTTGCCGGCCGGCGTCGACCCCCTCATCCAGCCCCTCCCGATGCCTCTGGGCATGACGGGCGGCCTGGCGGCCGATTCCTTCGTGCGGTCCATGCTGGACGGCTCGGGCTTCCTTCCCGTCCAGGTGACCGGCACCGGCGCGGCCGAGGCGCCGGACCTGGAGCCGGGCATGACGGTGGGCGCCGGGCTCATCACGGGCGACATGGACGTCTGCGGGATGGGCACGCTCACCTGGTTCGACGACGAGCACGCCCTGGCGTTCGGCCACCCCATGTTCGGCGGCGGCCAGGCCGACTACCCGCTGGTGCTCGGCGAGGTGCAGGCGATCGTGCCGTCGTCGATGAGGTCGTTCAAGCTGGCGTCGGCCGGCAGGGCGATCGGCCGCATCGTGCAGGACTGCGAGCCGGCGATCCTCGCGCGCCTCGGCGAGGAGGCGCCCACGTTTCCGTGCACGGTGCGCATCCGGGGCGCGGTCGACCAGCAGTACAACTACCGGGTGGCCGGCTACTGGGCGACCGCCCCGATGCTGACCTTCATGGCCCTGTACTACAGCGGTCAGCGCTGGGATGGCGACGGCTCGCCCTGCACGCTGGACGCCCGGGCGGAGGTCCGCCTGAAGGGGCGCACCGAGCCGCTCGTGCTCCGCAACGCCTACACCGACTCCTCGGCCGTCCTGCCCGCGCTCGACCTGGTGGCCATGCCGCTGGACGCCCTGCTCCTGAACCCGTATCGTGAGGTGGAGATCGAGAGCGTCGACTACGAGGTGGAGGTCCGACCGGGCTTCGAGAGCGCCCTGATCGAAGGCGCCTGGGTCGACCGCACGCGCGTCGCCCCGGGCGGACGGGCCACCGTGCACGTGCGGCTGAAGCAGTACAGAGGCGAGGAGGAGACCCGCGCGCTCACCCTCGACGTGCCCGAGACGGCCCGGCCGGGCAGCACCCTGCAGATACTCGTCTGCGACGCCGTCACCAACCGGATGATCGAGCGCGGCCTCGACCCCGGGTTCTACGACCCCAGGTCCCTGGAGGACCTGATCGGGAGCCTGACGCAGCCCGGCTCCAACCGCGACCTGGTCCTGAGGGCCTCCGTCATGGATGAGGGGCTCCGCTACGACGGCGCGGCCATGCCGGCCCTGCCGCCGTCGGCGCGCGGCATCCTCACGCAGAGCGATGGGGCGGGCCGCAGCCGGCCCCTGGTGACCGACATCGTGCAGCGCGTGCAGACGCCGTGGGTGATCGAGGGCGCGCTGGTTCTCACCCTCACCGTCAAGGAACGAGAAGCCGTCGCCTGGACGGCCTCCGGGGGACAATGATGCGACGATGCCTGCTGCTCATGACGATCGCCCTGTTGCCGCCGCTGCCGATCGCGCTCGGCGCCGTGGGCATGACGTGGTCGACGGCCGGGGCGCAGCAGTTCGCCGAAGGGAAGCTGCAGGGGGTCTCGGTCCGCTCGACCGGCGAGGTCGAGCTGGCTCCGGAGCGCGAGGACATCGAAGGTCTGACGGCCGAGTTCGTCTGGGACCTGGCGGCGGGGGAGGACGGCACCGTCTACGCGGCCACCGTCGGTCCGCCGGCCGTCTACGCCGTGCGCGACCGCCGTGCCGAGCTGCTGCACACGAGCGACCAGAAGGTCGTGCTGAGCGTTCTGGCGCTTCCGGACGGCAGCGTCCTGGCCGGCACCGGCCCGAACGGCATCATCCACCGCATCAGCCGCGCCGGGCGCGTGACCACCTTCGCTGACCTGGAGGCCGCATACGTGTGGGACATGGCCCTGGGGCCGCACAGCGAGATCTACTGCGCCACCGGCCCGACCGGCAAGCTGTACAGGCTCAACCGCGCCGGCGAGGGCGCCGCCCTTCTGGAACTCAAGCAGAAGAACCTGATGTGCCTGGCCGTGGCGCCGGACGGCACGGTGTACGTGGGGACCGACACGGACGGCTACGTCTATCGCGTCGATGGAGGCGGCCGCGCCACGCTCATCCACGACGCCGACGAAGACGAGGTCCACGCCCTTTACCTGGACGCCGAGGACCGGCTGTATGCCTGCACGGCGCAGGGCGAGGAATCGGCCCGGCCCGGTCCGCCGGCCGGCTCCGCCGACGCACACGACCCGCCGCCGATGACGCCGCCACCGGCCGCAGGCCCGCCCGGTGCCTTCATCAGTATCTATCGCATCCTGCCGGAACGCGGGGCGGAGCGGCTTCTGCGCATCGACCGCGTCTTCATGCTCAGCCTGGCCCCCATGGGCGAGCAGGTGCTGCTGGGCACGGGCGCGGGCGGCCGCGTGTTCGGCGTCGGGCCGAGCCCCGTCTCGCGCGTGGTCACCGAACTCGACGCCGCGCACGTGACCGCCATGGTCGCGGCCGGGGCCCAGGGCGTGATCGTCGGCACCGGCAGCCCCGGCGGGCTGTTCCGGCTCCGGCCGGGCATGCGCCGGACGGGCACCTACCTGAGCAAGCCGTTCGACGCCACCTACCTGTCCCGCTGGGGGCGCCTCTGGTGGCGGCACGTCGCCGGCGGCATCGGGTCGGACATCCGCGTGCGCGTGCGCACGGGCAACAGCAGCGAGCCGGACGACCACTGGAGCGACTGGTCCCCCTGGGCCGCCGACCCCGACGGCGAGGCACTGGACCGGCCCGCCGGCCGGTTCGCGCAGTTCGCCGCCGAGCTGCGCGGCGCGCCCGGGGTCGACGGGCCGCGCCTCGTCGAGGTCGGCATCAGCTACCTGCAGGACAACCGGCGCCCGCGCATCGAGGACCTGCTCGTCGACGGCCAGTCCGTGCTCGGCAAGTCAGCGCAGGGCGAGGGCGGCCGGCCCCGCCGGCCCTCGAACTCCTCCTCTCGTGATGAACAGAAGACGCCGCCGTCACTGCGCCAGGTCGGCTGGCAGGCCGCCGACCCGAACGAGGACGAACTCATCTACACGCTCTACTGCCGCGCACTCGACGAGACCGAATGGCGACTCGTCGCCGAGGACGTGCGGGCCGACGGGCCGCACGTGTGGGATACGTCCCGCGTGCCCGACGGCCTCTACGTCCTGAAACTCGTCGCCGGCGACCGCCTCGCGCGACCCGGCCCCGAGGCCCTGACCGACGAGCGCGTGTCCATCCCCGTGCTGATCGACAACCGCGGCCCGGCCGTGCGGGACCTCCGGGCCATCCGACGGCCCGACGGGTCCTTCCGGATCACCGGCACGGTGCGCGACGAGCTGAGCAGCATCACCAAGATCGAGGTCAGCCAGAACGCCGACGACTGGCAGCCCGTGTTCCCCGACGACGCCATGCTCGACGCGCGCGAGGAGGCCTTCGGCCACGAGACGGACGTTCTGGAGCCCGGCGAGCACGTGTTCGTCTTCGCCGCGGCCGATGCCCGCGGGAACCAGGGCAGCGGCAAGGTCGTCGTTCAGGTCCCGTAACGTGGACGCTGAGCTTCCCCCGGCATCGAAGATGCCCCTTGGCGGACGCACCATGGGGTGGCCGACCGACCGACGATCCGCCGTGCGGCGCGAACTCGGCCCGCTGTTCGTGCTGCTTCTGGCCTGCGGGCTGTTCTTCCGGAAGGCCGTCGCACTGCGCGGCGTCTTCTTCCACTACGACCACGCCCTGCAGAACTACCCCTTCCGCGCCTTCTTCGCCCAGGGCCTGCGCCAGGGCCGCCTGCGGCTGTGGACGCCCGACCTGTTCTGCGGGTTCCCCCTGCTGGCCGAGAGCCAGGGCAACCCGCTCTATCCGCCATTCCTCGTCCTGTTCCGGTTCCTCCCCGCGTGGGTAGCGTACAACTACTACACCGTGCTGCACTTCTTCCTGGCCGGCGCGTTCGCCTACGCGCTCGCACGCGTCCACCGCGTCGGCCGCGCGGGCGCCGTCGCGGCCGGCCTGTGCTACATGCTCTGCGGGCCCGTGATCGCGCACGCCCACCACACGAACATCGTCGTCGGCGTCAGCTACCTGCCCCTGCTGCTGGTCCTCATTGAACTGGCCTGTCGTCGCCGCCACGCCCTGTCCCTGTCGGCATTCGCAGCGGCCACCGCACTGCTGGTGCTGGGCGCCCAGCCGCAGTACACGCTCTACTGCGTGCTTCCGTGCGGCGCCTACCTGGTCTGGCGCCTGGGGCTGATCGAAGCCACCGGCGGTTCCCGGCGGACGGTGGCCGGGCTCCTCGTCGGATTTGCCCTGGCCGGCCTGCTGGCCGCAGCACTGGCCGGCGCCCAGCTCCTGCCGCTCCTGGAACTCGTCGGCCGCAGCATGCGCGCCGGCGACGCTCAGCCCCTGGCCGGTGCCGACCCCGGCGTCCCAGGGAATCTGATGACGCTCCTGCTGCCGCACTACTGGGGCAGCCCCGGCCTGGCCGGCTACTGGGGCGCCGTCGAGCCGGGGCTCTACGCGGAGATCACCCTGTTCATGGGCGTTGTGCCCCTTCTGCTCGCTTTCGTGGCCGTCGGTGCAGACCGGAGCCGCCGGGCCGTCTTCTTCGCCGGCCTGGGGGTCTTCTCGTTCCTGTTTGCGATGGGCTCCAGCGGCGTGATCCGCGCGGTCTTCTCGCTCCTGCCCATCTTCCGCTCCGCGCGGTTGCCCTCGCGGTTCGCCTTCGTTACGGCGCTCTGCGTGGCCGTGCTGGCCGGCATGGGGCTGGACGCCCTCCTGCACGGCACCGACCGTCGGCGGGTCCGGCGCAGCGCCCTCCGGGCCGCCGGCCTCACGCTCGCCCTCTGCGCGACCGCCCTGGTCATCGCGTGGGCTGCGACCGGCCGGTTTGCCTCTCTGAGTCGTGAGGGTCTGGCCCGGGCCTTCCCCCTCAGCCCGGCGCGTCTGGAGCACCTCTGGAACTACTTCCACGGCACCCTGCCCGCCGACATGACCCGCCGGGCCCTGGCCGCGATCGCCGGCACGGGCCTGGTCCTCCTGGCGGCCCGGCGCACTGCGCCGTCGTTCGTGATTGCCGGCCTGCTGTGCGCCCTCATCTTCGGCGAGCTGGCCTGGACCGCCCGCGATTCGAATGCCGTCACCGCGCCGACGCTCTACTCCGTTCCTCCCCCGCTTGCGCAGGCGGTGCGCGCGCTGCCGCCCGGGCGCATACTGCGGCACCGCATCTACGACGCCGTGGACCCCGCGCAGCCGCCTGCTCTCTTCCCCGACTCCCAGGGCTGGGCCGTGCGGCCCCGCCTCTACGCCCGTTCGTTCGAGCGCCTGCCGCACAACGTCAACATGCTCTGGGGCATCCCGTCGGTCAACGGCTTCTCGCCGCTCCAGACCCGCGCGCTCAAGGCCCTGCTCGGGATGCGCCTGGTGCCGGCGACGCTGGGAGAGGTGCCGATCTCGCCGGCGCTCGATCTGCTGAACGTCCGCTGGATCCTGACCCCGACGCCCGATCTGCCGGGCGGATTTACGCACGTCGACCGGATCGGCGACGTGCACATCTTCGAGAACCCCCGGGCGCTTCCGCGTGCCTGCATCGTCCACCGGGCATCCCGCGCGGTCGACGACCGGAGCGCGGGCGCTATCTTGCGCGACGCGGAGCGCTTCGACCCCCGAGAGCGGATCCTCCTGCACGACGACGCGGAACCGCCCCTGTGGCTCGACGACGGCACACAGGGCGCCGACGAATCCGTGCGGATCATCCGAGACGACGGCGACCGCATCCGCCTGGCCGCCGAGCTGTCGCGCCCCGGCTACGTCGTGCTGGCCGACCAGCACTATCCCGGCTGGACGGCCACGGTCGACGGTCGCCCGGCCGCGCTCCTGCGGGCCAACGTCGCCGTCAAGGCCGTGCGGCTGCCCCCCGGGCGGCACGAGGTGGTCCTGGAGTTCCGGCCCCGCAGCTTCCGGGTGGGGCTCCTGGCGACGCTTGGCGGCCTGGTCGTCCTCACGGCCTGCGCGTTGCTCGGCCTTCGTCGCCGGGCCGGCCGCGCTTCGGCCGAACCCGCCGGGACGGACGACCTTCTGGGCGCCCCCTGCGGCGTCCGGCCCCAGCGCCTGCTGGCGTTCGCCGCCGTGCTGCTTCTGGGGCTCGGGCCTGTGCTGCACGGGACGGTCTGGCGGATCCTGCCTCTGCAGCTCAGCCCCCGCTGGTACGTTCAGAAGGTCTCCATCAGCCAGGCACGGGATGCCGCATCCCGTGACCGCGCGGACGAAGCCTATGCCATCGTGCGGGATGCCGCGCGCTGGTGGCCGCAGAACCCGCTGCTGCGCCACGTCGTGGTCAGGTACGCCTCGGACGCCGTGGCGGAGCACATACGGGCCGGGCGCGTGGAGGAGGCCGGCCGCCTCGCGCGCGAGGTGCTGGACCTGGCGCCGCACGCGCGGCACAGCGCCGGCGGAGCGATCCTCCGCACGGCGGACCGGGCGGCCCGGCGAGCCGAGGGCACGCCGTTGCCTTGAACCGGGTGCCGGCTCGGTGTATACTCGGGGGAGCGCTGAGGATTGGTGTAACGGCAACACACCTGACTCTGGATCAGGCGTTCCAGGTTCGAATCCTGGATCCTCAGCCACACTCTCTCGCAGCGTGGCCCCATCGTCTAGCCCGGTCCAGGACACCGGACCCTCAATCCGGTAACAGGGGTTCGAATCCCCTTGGGGCTACCATCCTCCGCCGCCCACCGTTCCGGTCGTTCGTGCCGGCACGGACACACGCGGACGGACAGGGACCGGCACGCGTGCGCACGTCCCGCGTCTGGAGGGTGCGTTTCGGTTGCGGGCGCGTCGCCCGCCGGGTACAACAGTGGCGGTCGGGCCCTCCGAAGCGGTTCGGCTCTCTACCGGCGGCAAGGATCGAGGACGGAGCAATGGCGGGGACGGTCAAGCTGGGCGTGATCGGCGTGGGCGGCATGGGGACGTCTCACTGTAAGAAGATCTCCGAGGTCGAAGAGGTCCAACTGACGGCCGTTGCCGACATCCGCGCCGCCCGCGCGCGGTCGGTCGGGGAAGAGTATGGCGTGCGGCACTTCGAGAGCGGCAGCGACCTGATCGCCTCGGGTCTTGTGGAGGCCGTGCTGATTGCCACGCCGCACTACTTCCACCCGACGCTGGCCATCGAGGCCTTCGAGGCCGGTCTGCACGTGCTGAGCGAGAAGCCCGTCGGGGTGGAGATCGGCGCGGCCGAGCGCATGGCCGAGGCCGCCCGCAAGAGCGGCAAGGTCTTCGCCGTCAACTTCCAGATGCGGGCCCTGCCGATGATCCGGAAGGCCCGCCAACTGGTCGAAGCCGGCGAGATCGGCGAGATCCACCGGACGCTGTTCATGGCGCCTGAGTTCCGGTCGCAGGCCTACTACGACTCCGGCAGTTGGCGGGCGACCTGGGCCGGGGAGGGCGGCGGCGTGCTGCTCAACCAGGCCCCCCACCTGATGGACGTCTTCTGCATGCTCAGCGGACTGCCGGCGAAGGTCACGGGCCACTGCAGCCAGAGGATGCACCGGATCGAGGTCGAGGACCACGTCGAGGCCGCCCTGGAGTATGCCAACGGGGCGACGGGCTACTTCTACGCCTCCACCTGCGAGATGGGCCAGCGGTTCATCGAGATCGCCGGCGACCGGGGCAAGCTGCGCCTGACGGGGCGGGACCTGGAGTTCTGGCGCTACGAGCCGCCCATCACCGAGTTCAACCGGACCAACACCGAGATGTGGGGCTCGCCGAAGCTGAACAAGGTGGAACTCGAGGTGCCCGAGAGCGCAACGGGACAGGGCGCCATCATGGGCAACTTCGCGCGGGCCATCCTCGAGGGCGAGCCGCTGCTGTCGCCCGGCCAGGAAGCCCTGCTCTCGCTGGAACTCGCCAACGCCATCATCCTGTCCTCCCAGAAGGGAGGGCCGGTCGACCTGCCGCTGGACCGGGCGGAGTACGACAGCCTGATGGAGCGACTTCGCGCCACGTCGAGCTTCCACGGGGAGTGGGACGAGAGCAAGGCCGAAAGCGATGCGGCCATCGACAAGAGGTGACGCGGACGCCTCGGCGCGCCTCATGAAGTGACAGACGCGGAGGACGATGCTTGGAGCCTCATCGGATTGCCTTCCTTGTCATCGGCGGTCTCGGCCTGTTTCTCCTCGGCATACGCACGATGAGCGACGCGCTGCGGCGCGCCGCCGGCGATCGCATGCGGCTCGTGCTGCGCATCCTCACCTACAACATCTTCGTCTCCGTCCTGGCAGGGACGGGTATCACCTGCCTCATCCAGAGTTCCAGCGCCACCACCGTCATGGTGGTCGGCTTCGTGAACGCCGGCCTGATGACGCTGAAGCAGGCCATCGGCGTCATCATGGGCGCCAACATCGGGACGACGATTACCGCGTGGCTTGTCTCGACGATCGGCTTGCTGGAGCACATGAAGGTGACGGACTACGCCCTGCCGGCGATCGGCATCGGTTTCGCCGTCAGCGTCATCGCCAAGCGAAACGGCCGCCACTGGGGTTCCGCGCTGCTCGGGTTCGGCCTGCTGTTCTTCGGGCTGGCGCTCATGAAGGACGCCTTCGACCCCGTGGGGCAGAGCCAGGAAGCCAAGGACCTGCTGATCAGAGTCGCGGGCAACCCGCTGATGGGCCTGCTGATCGGCACGGTCGTCACGATGGTCGTCCAGTCGTCGAGCGCCACGATCGCCATCGTGCAACTGCTCGCGATGAGCAACGCGATCACCTTCGTCCAGGCCCTTCCCATCGTCTTCGGCGACGACATCGGCACCACGATCACCGCCCAGCTTGCCAGCATCGGCACCAACACGCAGGCGCGAAGGGCTGCCCGGGCACACCTGGTCTTCAACGTCCTGGGCGTCTGCATCTTCATGCCCTTCTACAAGTCATACGCATCGTTGATCGAGGCGATCTATCCCGGGCCCCTGAATGAGATAACCGTCATGGCTCACATCGCCCTGAGCCACACGATGTTCAAGGTGGTGAATACGCTGATCTTCATCGGCATGCCGGGCGTGCTGCTGTCCATCGCGAAACGAATGGTGCCGGGCGAGGCCGACGTCATCCACGTCGAACCCCAGTACCTGGAGGAGCGCCTGGTCAGTACCCCCGTCATCGCCCTGGAGCAGGCCCGGCGCGAGGTCGTGCGCATGATGGACCTGGCCGTCGGCGCCGTGCGGAACGCCGGCGACGCCTTCTTCCACAGCGACCCGAAGGAGCTCAAGCTGGTCGCGCAGAAGGAGGACGCCATCGACAACCTTCAGAACCGCATCACGCAGTACCTCATCCGCGTCAGCCGCGAGAGCCTCGGGTCGACCGAATCCAACGAGCTGCCCGTCCTCCTGCACAGCGTCAACGACATCGAGCGCATCGGCGACCATGCCGTGAACCTCATGGAGGCTGCCCAGCGCCGCATCGAGTCGCAGCTCCCGTTCTCTGAGGCCGGCCTCCAGGAATTGGCGATGATGCGGGACGAGGTCGAGCGCATGTGCGCGACAGTCGTCCGGGCGCTGGAGGAGTCCAACGAGGACGCCGCGCGGGCGGACAGCCTGCTGCCGGACAATGTCCTGATCGACAATATCAAGGGCAGCAAGCACGATATCCACATGGACGCGCCAAAGGTTTTTGTGGATGCAATGAACGCGTTTTTGGACAGGGTGAAGCAGGCGGGCTAACAGAGCTTTACCAAAGAAAGGCACCCCAAAGAACCCGGGCACAGCCCGCCTCATCAGTCCCTTCGGGGACAGCTTCCCCTCAAGGGGAAGCCTTGAAGC
>ENA-UOXR01003494-UOXR01003494.1-bioreactor-metagenome-genome-assembly--contig:-NODE-3494-length-13258-cov-4.705143_pt1 | contig 13258 bp, 10 predicted proteins | sample MGYA00238164_ERZ764825 | MGnify/ENA primary metagenome ERZ764825 (study PRJEB28920, sample SAMN05720171) | bioreactor metagenome | isolation source: Anaerobic biogas reactor | place: USA:Washington...
CGGCCTCCAATTGCGAGTCGAGGCCATAGTAGCGGATATAGTTCAGGAACAGCTCGCGGTTGCGCAGCAGCCCGGCCTCCTCCAGGTTTGCCGCCACGGTGCTGGCCGACTCGCCGCTATTGATGACGAAGCGCCTGGGCGCGCCAATGTTGCCGGCCGGCTGAGCAAGCTCTTCGGCGTGGGTGATCAGATAGCTCTGCAGGTAGAGACTCTCCGGCAGGCTGAGCGACGGGTTGCCGCCTTCGACGCGCACCAGAGTGCCATAGGCAGCGGCGCGCCAGCGGAAGTAGAGCAGAAACACGGCGACGCCGATTGCCGTCACAGTAATAAAGAGCAGGATGAGGCGCGCAGCCCAGACCACGCGCGAGGGGGCTTTACCGGTTGCTCCGCTGATAGGTCACCTCGTCTCGTCAGACGCGGGCGGCAGCGGAGCAAGCCCGCCCCGCCGCGCGTCGAGATAGTCCTGTAGGATGAAAGCGGCGGCGACCGCGTCCAGCCGCCCGCGCTGCTCCCGGGCGGTGACGCCGCGGGCGCGCAGGCTGGCGCTGGCCTGCTGGCTGGTGAAGGTCTCGTCCCAGAAGGTATGGGGCAGGTGCAGCGCTGCGGCAAGCGCCGCCGCGTAGTCGCGTATCCACGGAACCAGCGGCCCTTCGGTGCCGTTCAGCTCCAGCGGCAGGCCGACGACGAGAAAGCCGACGTTCTCCTGCGCGGCAATCTCCGCCAGCCGGGCGAAGTCGGCCCGGCGCGAGGTGCGCGGCAGCACCTCATAGGAGCGGGCAATGAGCTGGGTCTCGTCGCTCAGCGCGACGCCGATGCGCTTTTCGCCTATGTCCAGGGCCATGATGCGCCGGCCCGCCGGGGGCACAGGTTCCTCGTCCACGCCTTCTTTGTACCACAGAATCGGCGGGAGCTGTAACACGGCTGCCCTACGGCCAGCAGACGGAGCGCCCCGATCTTGTAGAGCGATTTTCCCAAATCGCTCCCCAACGCAGAACGCGCGCTTTGAAAAACGCGCGACAGCCTACGGGCTTTCGACGGCGGCGATTTCCGTCTGGATGCGCACGGGCAGGTAGGGAATGCGCCCGAACCAGCCGGGGAAGACCCGCGCCTCGGGGTAGCGGCGCAGGGGCAGCCGCTCGTAAAGGTAAGCCATGGCAACGTCGGTCTGCTGCCCGGTAATGGCCTGCAGCGGCTCGTCGAGGGCCAGCGTCGCGGCGACGTTGGCCTCGCCGATCATGTCGAAGGTGACGCGCCCCTGCTCGTCCACGCCAAGCACGTCGCCCGCGCGGAACTGCAGGCTCTCGGGCACCAGCTCGTAACCCGGCTTAATCGCTTCGGCCAGCGTCTCGTAGATGAGGCCGTTGGCCTGGGATGCGTCTACAGCCGTGCCTTCCATCTCGGCGCGCAGCTCCAGCGCCAGCCGCTCGCTCTGCTCGCCGGGGAAGCGGGAATAGGTCTCCTGGAGCACGTCGCCGAGACGCAGCGAATCGCGGGCCAGGAACTCGCCCGGCTCCAGCAGCGCCTCCAGCTCGGCGGTCGCCATCGACTGCAGATGCTGCAGCACCTGGGAGCGCAGCCGCTCGCGGTCCTCCTCCGCGACGGCAGCCACGCGACGCACGCCGCCGCCGGTCAGCGGGTCAAGGTTGCGCACGTCGAGCTGCACGGCCAGCGCGCCGACCACGCGGTTGATCAGGTTGGCGCCGACGTTGCCCTCCGGGCCGGGCGTGATGGCGACCACCTGGGCTTCGGCCGTCGCCCCACGGACGCCCGGCACCTCCGTCGCTTCCACCGTCTGGAAGAGCTGCCGCGCGCCGGCCGAGGTGCTGACGCGCGTGCCGGCGGGCACGGTCACAGGGCTATCCTGGCGGTTGACGAAGACGACAGTGCCGCGCGCCGGGGCGTCGGGCACGTCCGCGCCGCCGGTGGTCTGGACCTCGGCCTGCCAGGAGACGGTGACAGACAGCCGCCGGCCGGGCACGGAAGCGCCGCTGAAGCTGACGCTCTCTAGCTGCGGGTCGGCGACGATCTGGCGCACGACCTCGACGCGCTCGACCTCGGGATAGAAGGTGATCGTCGCGCCCGGCACGGTGTAGGCGGCGGCGATGACCAGCAGGGCCATGGTCAGAAAGAAGAGGAGGATGGCGACGTAATGCCACAGCCAGCGCTGCCAGCTTGGGCGCGGGGCCATGCGGCGATACATCTCGCGCCGGTCGGCGACGTCGGGCAGCGACTTCAGCTCGCCCCCCTCGCCGAGCCGGACGGTCGCGCCGGGGCGGGTGGGCCGGCGCCACTCGCGCCGCCCACGCCACCAGCGCCGCAGCCGGCTGGCCGCGTCGCGCTCGTTGCCGAAAACCGGGAAGCCGAGGGCGCGCGCCTGCGCGGCGACTTCGCCGTCGCGGGTGACCAGGCCGACCTCCAGACGGAGCGCGGCAGCGCAGCGGCGCAGGCGCACGAGGTCAAGCCAGGAAGTCAGCAGCGGCTCTTCGGCGGGAGAGGCCGCCGGCAGGACCAGCAGCACGCGCGGCCGGCCCTGCACCCAGTTCAGCCGGTCGCAAATGCTGACGATGTCGTCCTCTGGCGAGAGGTAGATCGTCTCCATCAGCGGTTCCCGCCGGGCGCCCTACCCGCGCCTAAAGGCCCCCGTGTCTCAGCAAGCTCCGGCCGGTCATCTCGACCGGCTGCTCGATGCCCAGCAGCTCCAGCACGGTCGGCGCCACGTCGGCCAGGATACCGCGCGGGCGGGGCGCGAAGTAATCGTTGCCAATCATGATGAAGGAGACCGGGTTGGTCGTGTGGTAGGTGTGCGGCCCGCCGGTGGCCTCGTCAATCATGCGCTCGGCGTTGCCGTGGTCGGCGGTGACCAGCGCCACGCCGCCCTTGCCCACGACCGCCTCCACCAGCCGGGCCGCGCAGCCATCGACCGTCTCGCAGGCGGCGATAGCGGCCTCCAGCACGCCGGTGTGCCCGACCATGTCGGGGTTGGCGTAGTTGACCAGGATGAAGGCGTCGTCGTGGCTCTGGATCCGGGCAAGCACCGCTTCCGTCAGCGGCTCGGCGCTCATCTGCGGCTGCAGGTCATACGTGGCGACCTTGGGCGACGGCTCCAGATGGCGCTCTTCTCCGGGGAAGACGACTTCGCGACCGCCGTTGAAGAAGTAGGTGACGTGGGCGTACTTCTCTGTCTCGGCGGCGTGGAACTGGGTCAGCCCCTGGTTGCTGATCACCTCGGCAAGCGGGTTCGTGATGTTCTGCTCGGGGAAGACCACCTCGGCCGGCAGGTCATCCTCATAGGCGGTGAAGGTGACGACGCGCAGGTTGTCGATGTAGTCACGGGGGAAGCCGGAGAAGTTGCGGTCCACGAAGGAGCGCACGATCTGGCGCATCCGGTCGGCCCGGAAGTTGTAGAAGATGATCGTATCGCCCTCGGAGATGGCTGCGTCGCGCTCGATGTCGATGACGGTGGGCACGATGAACTCGTCGGTGACATCCTGCGCGTAGGCCTGCTCGACGGCGTGCTCGGCCGACTCGGCATGAACGCCTTCGCGGAGGACCATAGCCCGGTAGGCCCTCTCCGTGCGATCCCAGCGCTTGTCGCGGTCCATCGCGTAATAGCGCCCGCTGACCGTCGCAATCACACCGGGGTTCTGGTCGAGAAATGCCTGCAGCTCCCGGACGAAGCCCAGTCCGCTGCGCGGCGGCGTGTCGCGCCCGTCGGTGATGACGTGCACGATGGGCTCCATCCCCTGCTCGGAAGCCATCTTCAGCGTCGCGTAGAGGTGGCGGACGTGGCTGTGTACGCCGCCCGGCCCCAGCAGGCCGACGACGTGGACCTTGCCGCCCTGTTCTTTGGCGTGTGCGATGCCTTCCAGCAGCGGCGCGAGGCTATAGAAGGTGCCCTGCTCGATGGACATATTAATGCGCGTGAAATCCTGGTAGACGATGCGCCCCGCGCCGAGGTTGAGATGGCCGACCTCGGAGTTGCCCATCTGGTCCTCCGGCAGGCCGACCGCAATGCCGGAAGCGTCGAGGATGCTCCGCTCATACTCCCGCAGCCAGCGGTCGTAGTTCGGCGTGCGGGCCTGCACGACGGCGTTGCCGTGTTCTTTCTCGCGGATGCCCCAGCCATCCAGAATGATGAGTGCGACTGTGGGATAGCTTTTCATGGTGTTGGTTTGCTCCTTAAGTGAAAAAGGACGGCAGGATGCCCTGCCGTCCTCGAAGCTCCTCAGGTTGGACTCGAACCAACAACCCTGCGGTTAACAGCCGCATGCTCTGCCATTGAGCTACTGAGGAAGGTAGCCTCGTGTATTCTAGCAAAAGTGGTCGAGATGTCAAACCCATTCATCTCGGCCTAAACGGGCCGGCAGGGGTGGCCTCGCGCCCAATTTAAGTCTACAATCTGCGCCCTGTGCGGGCCAGTCGGCGCCGACTGAAACGGCGCGACAGGGGCAGGCATGTTGGACAATCATGAAATACAAGGCGCCACGCTGGCAACCATGTAGCGCGATTTTCCAAATCGCGCCCGGCGCGGAAACGCCTCGTAATTTGTTAACGTCCAAACAACCTGCCCGTACAAACCCGCTCAACGATCCCATTATTTCGCGGAGGGAGATGTGAGCCTAGCAATTATCGTTCACGGCGGCGCCGGCGCCTGGAAGCTGAAGGAAGGCAAGCTGGACGAAGCCATCGCCGCCTGTGAAGAGGCCGCCGCAGCCGGGCGGAAACTACTTCTGGAGGGCGGCAGCAGCCTGGACGCCGTCGAAAGTGCGGTGTGCATCCTGGAGGATTGCCCGGTGCTGGATGCCGGGCGCGGCAGCTACCTCAACCGGCGCGGCGAAGTGGAGATGGACGCGATCATCATGGACGGGCGCACGTTGAGCCTGGGCGCGGTGGGCGCCGTGCAGCGCGTCCGCCACCCGATCAGCCTGGCGCGTCGCGTGCTTCTGGAATCGGGGCACAATTTCCTCGTCGCCCACGGCGCCGAGGCGTTTGCCGACCAGATCAACTTCCCGCGCTGCGACGTGAGCGAGCTGCTGGTGGGGGAGGAGCTGGAACGCTTTCTGGCCCTGCAGGAGAACCCGGACTACGACCTGGAGACGTTGTTCAGCGGCGAGGGCAACATGGGCACCGTCGGCGCCGTGGCCCTGGATGCGGAGGGCAACGTGGCGGCGGCGACCTCGACCGGCGGCACGCGGCTGAAGCTGCCGGGACGCATTGGCGACAGCCCGCTGGTGGGCAGCGGCGCCTACGCCGACAACTGGCACGGCGGCGCGAGCGCCACGGGCTACGGCGAAGACCTGATGAAGATCGTGATCAGCAAAAGCGTCTGCGACTACATCGCCAGCGGTCTCTCCGCGCAGCTCGCCTGCCACGTCGCCGTCCAGCTCCTGACCGAGCGCGTGGACGGGCGCGGCGGCGTCATCGCCGTAGACGCGCGCGGGCGCATCGGCCACGCCCACAACACGGCGGCGATGCCCGTAGCCTGGGCGGTGGACGATGGGGCCGTGCACAGCGCGCGGTAGATTGAACTCTGATTCATCTGATTTCCATGATTGCCTATGATTTCGCCGCTCCCAGGCAAAAATCATAGGCAATCATCCCAATCATTCAAATCAGAGTTCAAAAATCATGCCCGCGCCCCGTACCCGTGCAGGAAACGGATCACCGTTTCGATGCCACGGTAGTAGTTAGCCAGGTAGAAGCGCTCGTTCGGCGCGTGGATCTGCTCGTCGGGCGCGCTGAAGCCCATGAGCACCGTCTCCAGGCCGAGCTGGCGCTTGAAGTCGCCGACGACGGGGATCGAGCCGCCCTCCCGCATGAGCACAGGCCGGCGCCCGTAGACCTGCTCGTAGGCGTCCATCGCCGCGCGCACCGCGTCCGTGTTGTAGTCGGTGACGCTGGCGACCGACCCGCCGCCGGTGTCGGTAACCTCCACGCGCACTTCCGGCGGGGCGATTTCCTCTACGTAGCGGCGGAAGGCTTCGATCACCTGCTCCGGCTGCTGGTCGGGCACCAGGCGCATGGAGATTTTGGCGTGGGCGTGCGCGGGCAGCACCGTCTTGCCGCCCGGCCCGGTGTAGCCGCCGACGATGCCGTTCACGTCCAGCGTCGGCCGGGCGCCGATGCGCTCCACCAGCGTGTATTCCGGCTCGCCCCAGGCCTGCTTCACGCCGATCTCGCTCAGCCACGCCGTTTCGTCCAGCGGCAGCTCGTTAATGATGCGTCGCTCCTCCTCGGTCAGCGGGCGCACGCCATCATAAAAGCCGGGGATGAGCACGTGCCCCTTCTCGTCTTGTAGCTGGGCGATGATGTGCGCCAGCGCGTTAATCGGGTTCTTGACTGCGCCGCCGTAATGGCCGGAGTGCAGGTCGCGGCTGGCGCTGTAAACGTCCACGAACACGTAGGCCAGGCCGCGCAGCCCGTAGACGATGGCAGGCGTCTCGTGGCCCAGCATGGCGGTGTCGGAGATGAGGGCCACGTCGGCGGCGAGCAGCTCCTTCTCGCGGGCGATGAACGGGCCGAGCGACGGGCTGCCGACCTCCTCTTCCCCCTCGGCGAGCAGCTTCACGTTGACGGGCAGCGCGTTGCCGGTCACCAGGTACGCCTCGATGGCCTTAACGTGGATGTAGAGCTGGCCCTTGTCGTCGGCCGAGCCGCGGGCGTAGATGTAGCCGTCGCGCAGATCCGGCTCGAAGGGCGGCGACTCCCACAGCTCCAGCGGCTCGGGCGGCTGCACGTCGTAATGGCCGTAGATGAGAATCGTCGGCGCGTCGGGGCCGGCGTGTAGATGGTCGCCGTAGACGAGGGGGTGGCCCTCCGTCTCGATGAGGCGCACGTTCTCCAGGCCGGCGTGGCGCATCGCCTCGGCCAGCCAGTGGGCAGCCGTAGCGACGTCGGCGCTGTGTTCCGGTTGGGTGCTGATGCTGGGGATGCGCAGGAAAGCCAGCAACTGCTGCAGGTTGGCTTCCCGGTGTTCGGTGGCGTGGTTCAGAGCGGCTTCCAGAGCCTGAGTGGCAATCATAATCCCTCACTTCCTGCACGAAGCAGCTTTCCGGTATAATCGGCCATTATATCTGAGCGGAGTTGTGAGACGAATCGATGGCCGGACAGAACGACCTGATTGAAGAGCCGGAAGCGGCGGCGCTGCTGGAGAGCATGTTGTTTGTCGCCAGCGGGCCGGTAAGCCTGCAGCGGCTGGCGCGCACGCTGGACGTCAGCCCGGAGGTAGTGCGCGGCCTGCTGCGGGCGCTGGAGGCGGAATACGCCGGCCGGGGGCTGCGCCTGCAGTGGAGCGGCAACGAGGTACAGCTAACCACCGCGCCGGAGGCGGCAGCCGTCGTCGAGCGCTTCCTGGGGCTGGAGACGACCAGCCGGCTCAGCCAGGCGGCGCTCGAGGTGCTGGCTATCGTCGCCTACATGCAGCCGGCCACCCGGCCGGAGATAGACGACATCCGTGGCGTGAACTCCGACGGGGCGCTGCGCACGCTGCTCAGCCGGGGCCTGCTGGAAGAGGTAGGCCGCCGGGAGACGCCGGGCCGTCCGATTCTCTACGGCACCACGCCCGACTTCCTGCAATATTTCGGCCTCGGCTCGCTGCAGGAGCTGCCGCCGCTCGCCCGCGAGGACGAGGAAGAGGAGTAGTGGCCGAACGGCTGCAGAAGCTGATGGCCCGGGCGGGCTACGGCTCGCGGCGGGCCAACGAGGCGCTGATCCGCGCCGGCCGGGTGCGCGTCAACGACCGCGTGGCGCGGCTGGGGGATAGGGCCGACCCGGAAAAGGACACGGTAACGGTGGACGGGAAGCCGCTGAAGCTGCAGAAACCGGTCTACGTGATGCTGCACAAGCCGCGCGGCGTGCTCTCCTCGACCGAGGACGAGCTGGAGGAAGGGCGCCCGACGGTACGCGAGATGGTCCCGCTGCCGGGCCACCTCTACCCGGTCGGGCGGCTGGACAGGCAGAGCGAGGGGCTGATTCTGCTGACCAACGACGGGCAGCTCGCCCACCGGCTGACCCACCCCCGCTACGAGCACGAAAAGGTCTACGACGTGACGCTGGAAGGAGCGATTGGCGACGAGGCGCTGGCCCAGTGGCGGCAGGGGCTGCTGCTGGACGGCGAGCCGACCGCGCCGGCCCGCGTCGAGCTTCTGCAGCGGGACCCGAACAGCACGCGGCTGCGTATCACCCTGCACGAGGGGCGCAAACGGCAGATCCGGCGTATCGCGGCGGCGTTCGGCCATCCGGTGCAGCGGCTGCTGCGCACGCACATCGGGCCGCTGGCGCTGGGCGACCTGCCGCCGGGCCAGTGGCGCCACCTGACGCCGGCCGAAGTCGAAGCGCTGCAGGAGCGCGTGCGCGCTGGCGCGCGGAAGGGCGCGACGGGCCGGCCCACGCGCCGGGGTCTGCGCCCGCCCCGGCCGAAACGCAGCGGCAGAAATTGAACGGAGGAAAGCCATGATGCAGCCCATAGCCACCTATTCCATCGTCGCCTACGACCCGCGCCGCCAGGAGTGGGGCGTCGCCACGCAGTCAAAGTTCTTCGGCGTCGGCGCGGTTGTGCCCTGGGCGCGGGCCGGCGCGGGAGCGGTCGCCACGCAGTCCTACGCCAACCTGCTCTACGGGCCGGAAGGGCTGGTGCTCATGGAACAGGGCGTGCCCGCAGACGAGGCGCTGCGCCGGCTGACGAACGCCGACGAGGGCCGGGCACAGCGGCAGGCCGGCTTCGTGGACCGCGCGGGGAAAGCGGCGGCCTACACCGGCGACGGCTGCCATCCCTGGGCCGGCCACATCGTCGGCGAGGGCTACGCCTGCCAGGGCAACATCCTCATCCCCGGCACGGTAGAGGCGATGGCGCAGCGCTTCGAGGAATTGCGGGCGGCCGGTCAGGGCGAGCTGGCCGACTGGCTTGTGGCGACGCTGGCGGCAGCCGAGGCGGCGGGCGGCGACAGACGGGGCCGGCAGTCAGCGGCGATCATCGTCGTGCGCGAGGGGGGAGGCTACGGCGGCAACAACGACCGCTACCTGGACATCCGCGTGGACGACCACCCCGACCCGGTGGGCGAGCTGCAGCGGCTGCTGAAGCTGCACCATCTCTACTTCGGCGAGACCGACCCCGATGCGTTGGTCCCCCTGGCGGACGTGGCGGCGGAGCTGCAGGCGTTGCTCCGGCGGGCCGGCGTCTACACGGGAGAGGTAACGGGCACGTTCGACGAGGCAACGCGCGCGGCGTTGTGGGACCTCGTCGGCACCGAAAACCTCGAAGAGCGCTGGGATGGCAGCGGCGATAAGATAGACCGGCTGGCGCTCGACTATCTCTTCGAGCATTACCCGGCGTAGGAATAGTATGCCCCTTTTCCGCGAGATTGACCTGAGCCAGCACCACGGCGGCCTGATTACGGGCATTGTCCCCGGCAGCGTCGCCGACGAGATCGGCCTGCAGCCCGGCGACGAGCTGCTGGCGATCAACGACAACCCGGTCGAAGACATCATCGACGTGCAGTACTACAGCGCCGAGGAGTGGCTGGAGCTGCTGGTGCGGCGCGGCGACGAGCATTATCTGTTCGAGGCCGCGCGCGCCTACGAGCAGCCGCTGGGCATCGAGTTCAGCCACCCGACCTTCGACACGGACATTCGCCGCTGCAACAACCTGTGCGAGTTCTGCTTCGTCCTGCAGATGGCCCCACGCATGCGGCGCACCCTCTATATCAAGGACGACGACTACCGCTACTCCTTCCTCTTCGGCCACTTCGTCACCCTGACGAACATGGACGAGCACGACTGGTGGCGTATCGAGACGATGGGGCTGTCGCCGCTCTACATCTCCGTCCACGTCACCGATACGGCGATGCGCCGCCGCTTCCTGCGCAACGACGACGCGCCGGACATCATGGCGCAGCTCCGCTGGCTGGCCGAGCGCGACGTGGAGATGCACACCCAGCTCGTCGTCGTTCCGGAGTTCAACGACGGGCCGTGGCTGGAGCGCTCCATCGAGGAGCTGGCGGCGCTCTGGCCCCACGTCCAGTCGATCAGCGTCGTGCCCGTGGGCCTGACGCGCCATCACAAGTACGGCATGAGGCCGCACAGGCGCGAGGAAGCCACAGCGACGCTGGCCTACGTGGAGGCGCTGCAGCCGCTCTACCAGGGGAAGTTCGGCGTGCGCTTCGTCTACCCGACCGACGAGTGGTACCTCGTCGCCGGGCGGGAGGTCCCGCCGCTGGAAGCCTACGACGGGCAGCAGCTCCACGAAAACGGGCTGGGCATGGTCCGCCGCTTCCTCGACGAGTGGGCGCAGGTGCAGGACGAGATAGGGGCGTGGCTGGCGCAAAACGGCCGGCTGCCCGACGATGCGCCCGCGCTCACCCTGGCGACGGGCACGCTCTTTGCGCCGGTCCTCCAGGAGAAGGCGGCCGAGTTCCGGGCGCTGACAGGGGCGCAGGTGCAGGTCGTACCGGTCGTCAACCGGCGGCTGGGCGACTCGATCACCGTGGCCGGGCTGCTGATGGCCGAAGACATCATCGCCGCGCTGCAGGAGCAGGGCACCGGGGACGTGGTGCTGCTGCCTCGCGTGACCTTCGACCACCCGGAGCGCATCAGCCTGGACGACCGGACGCCCGCGCAGGTGGCCGAAGCCTTGGGCGTGCCCCTCGTGCTCGCCGACACGATGGGCGACGTGTGGGACGCGCTGCTGGGCGAATCGAGCGTGGTCTATCGCTAAGCCGAAGATGAGGCAACCCAACGGGCAACACGAGACGAGAGTCACGAAGAGTGGGTGGTAGGATGCTGCAGGACTACGTCACCCAACAGGTAGCGCCTCTCCTGACGCCGGGTGGAGACGTCTCCCTCGTCGTGGGCATCATTCACGGGGCCGAGCAGCAGGTTTTGGCCTAGGGTGCGCCTCTGCCTCAGGCCGCCGAGGGGCAGGCGGATCGGGCGATTTTTGAGATAGGCTCGCTGACGAAGACGTTTACCTCGCTGCTGCTCGCCGTGATGGTCTCCAGGGGCCGCGTTGCCCTGGAACAGCCGGTAGCCGAGCTGGCCCCCGCGCTCGCCTTCCTGCCAGAGGCGATTACGCTGCAACGGCTCGCCACACACTGTTCGGGTCTGCCCAGGCTGCCGGGGAACATCATGCGCTCTGTGCTGCGGGAGCCGGCCAACCCCACGCGGCCAATGGAAAGCCCATCGCGCCGTTCGCGATGGGCTCGCTGGCGGGAGCCGGCGCCCTCCACGCCTCCACGAGCGACCTGCTGGCGTTCATGGCCGCTCACCTCCGGCCCGAAACGTCAGTGCTGCGTGAAGCGATTGAGCTGGCCCTCGAGGTGCGGGCTACTGAAATGGCCACGCCTTCCACCTATGAACGTCTTGTCGTCCGGTTCGCCGGCCTCTTCCGGAAGCCGCCGCCGGAGCTTGCTCAGCCCGCCGGGATCGGTCTGGGCTGGATTGCGATGACCCCGGCCGCAACGGCGACGCCCTTCTGGTTTCATAACGGCGCCACCACCGGCTCGCGTTCGTTTGCCGCCTTTGCGCCTTCGGCCGGCGTAGGCGTCGTGGCCCTGATAAACCAGGGCGTGAGCGAATGGGACCTTTTCCGCTCGCGCCCCTCCCTCGACGAAGCCGGCTTCGCCATCCTGGCCGAGCTGTGCAGGGAGGCCAGCACGTAGGCGCGAAGCTCTCTCAGGAGCGCAAAGCCGCTACTCCGCTTCACCAGACGTTGACATACACTGGGGATGGGCTATAATTGCTAGGTTGAGGGGCAGACGCTTCCGATTGCTTAACAACGGTTGTCTCTACAGCTAGTATGCCAGTGGATGGAGGGTTAGATACAACGGCCTGACGATCTGCGCAAAGCGAACACGAAGGTGACCGCCGCGCGCGGTCGTGCCCGGCCCTCAGCGGGCGGTACATTGTTCCTTGCTCGGCTGCATCCGCTGCGGTGCGTTGCCGAGTTTTTTATTTTGTCTGACGTGAGCTGAGTTAAAAATGGATCAGGAAAATCAGGTAAGCGAGGATGCTGATTTTTTGCAGGAGATGGAAAATCTCCTCAGTCAGCACGATTATGAACAACCGCGCGTCGGAGACATCCGGCAGGCGGTCATCGTCTCGATAGGGCCGCAGGGCATTATCGTCGATCTCGGGTTGAAGCGTGATGGCTTCATCCAGATTTCCGACCTGGAAAAGCTGGACCCCGTGGAGCGGGCGGCGCTCGCCGTGAACGACGAGGTTCCCGTGTACGTCGTCAACGTCGATAACGCCGAAAGCCTGGAGGTTTCGCTCAGCCTGGCGCGGCTCAACGAGGATTGGGTCCGCGCCCAGGAGCTGCTGGACAGCGGCGAGGTCTTCGAGACCGAGATTACAGGGCACAACCGGGGCGGCGCGCTGGTGCCGTTCGGCCGTCTGCGCGGCTTTATCCCCGCCTCGCACCTGGCTTTCATTAATCCGGGCATGAACGAGCAGCAGCGCCAGCAGCGCATTGCCGAGGCGCAGGGCCAGACGATCCCCGTCAAGGTGATCGAAGTGGACCGGCGGCGGCGGCGGCTGGTCCTCTCCCACCGGGAGGCGGATCGCCTCTGGCAGGAGCGGCGGCGCAAAGAGCTGATGGAGACGCTGAACGAGGGCGACGTGCTCAAGGGCCGCATCACGGGCTGGCGCGATTTTGGCGCCTTCGTGGACCTGGGCGGCGCCGATGGCCTGATCCACGTCTCCGAGCTGGCCTGGCAGCGCGTGGACCACCCCAAAGAGGTCGTACGCATGGGCCAGGAGGTCGAGGTCTACGTTCTCAAGGTGGACCGCAAGCGCGAGCGCATCAGCCTCAGCCGGAAAAAGCTGCTGCCCAACCCGTGGGGCACGGTGGAAGAGCGCTACGAGGTCGGCCAGCTTGTCGAAGGACGCGTCATCCGCGTCGTCGATTATGGCGCCTTCGTGGAGGTCGAGCCGGGCATCGAGGGGCTGCTGCACGCCTCGCAGATTTCGCGGACGAGCATCGGCGACCCGCGCGAAGTGCTGCGCGAAGGCGAGAATCACCTGCTGCGCATCATCAGCATCGACGGCGACCGGCAGCGCATGGGCCTCAGCCTGAAGGCGGTCACGGCTGCCGAGCAGATCGAGTGGATGACGCGCCACGAAGTTCAGGCCGACGAGGATGTCGAGGACGAAGAACCGGCTGAGGTCGTCGAGATGGAAGCCGTGCCGGCTGAGTCCGATGAAGAGCCGGACGAGACCGTCGTCATCGGCGAAGAAGAGCGCGCTGACGTCGTCGAGATGGAAG
>ENA-UOXR01003507-UOXR01003507.1-bioreactor-metagenome-genome-assembly--contig:-NODE-3507-length-13231-cov-5.755920_pt1 | contig 13231 bp, 9 predicted proteins | sample MGYA00238164_ERZ764825 | MGnify/ENA primary metagenome ERZ764825 (study PRJEB28920, sample SAMN05720171) | bioreactor metagenome | isolation source: Anaerobic biogas reactor | place: USA:Washington...
ATCGCCTGCGTGGTCTCTATGACTATTTCTATGGCTATATGATGGCCAGCACGGCAGCGCTGCGCTGGTTCCGTCTCCAAACCCATGCCCCTGGCTTTATCTTGCGCGTTCCGCAGGAATCTGCGCCGACCCTGGTCCCGCCACAGCGCGACCGCTCCCAGCTCATGGGCGTCTTTCTCGAGTATGGGCGCTGGCTGGAAATCCTGGGCATGGAAAACATCCCCTCGCTGAACGCAGCCGTGGACGAGGGCAAGATCCTGGAGGCGATCCTGGTCTCGGAGGCGCTGCACGAGGCTGACATCGCCAGCATCGCCCAGGCGATCATGTCCAGGCAGCCTATGCCGCGGGTCGTGCTGGTTGCAGGGCCCTCATCCTCAGGCAAGACCACCTTTTCCCGACGGCTATCCATCCAGCTCAAGGTCAAGGGAGCCACGCCGTTTGCCATCGGTCTGGACGATTACTTTGTGGACCGAGTGCGCACCCCCAAGGACGCGAACGGCGAGTACGATTTCGAGGCGCTAGAGGCGGTCGACGTTGCGCTGTTCAACCAGCACCTATTGGCGTTGTTAGGGGGAAAACCCACCAAGCTGGCACGGTACGATTTCGCCACGGGAACCAGTCGGCTTGGCCCAGAGGTGCAGCTTCCCAACGGAAGCATCCTCATCGTCGAGGGGATCCATGGGCTGAACCCAAGGCTCTTGACCGAGATCCCACCCGAGCTGGTCTATCGGACCTATGTCTCGGCGCTGACTCAGCTCAACATCGACGATCATAACCGCGTGCCGACCACCGATTCGCGGCTGCTACGGCGCATGGTGCGTGACGCCCGCCATCGCGGCTATGACGCCCAGGCCACCATTGAGCGCTGGCAGAGCGTTCGCCGTGGTGAGATGCTTCACATCTTTCCCTACCAGGAGAACGCTGACGCCACCTTTAACTCGGCGCTGGCCTATGAGCTCTCGGTCTTGAGGCCCTTTGCCGAGCCACTGCTCCTGCGCGTCCCGCAGGACACGCCCGCGGCGATCGAGGCGCGAAGACTGCTGGCGTTCTTGGAGTGGGTGCGGCCGTGCGATGCCGAGCTGGTGCCAGACAACTCGTTGCTGCGCGAGTTCATCGGGGGATCGATCCTGCGCGATTTCCAGTTCTAGGCCCAGGCGGAGGCTTGGCCTAGTCCAGCAGGCCCATCTGCGCTGTGGCGTTCACGCTGGCGTGAATGAGCGACAGCGAGATGGCCGTCACATCGGAACCGAGGCGGTGCATCGTACCACGGGGCACCACTAGCAGCTCGCCCTCGTGGAGGGTCAATCGTCCCATGCCTGTCTCTACGTTCAGCAGCCCCTCTTCCACATAGAGCAGCTCATCATGAACCTCATGGAGATGCCAGGGCGTTCGATCCTGAACCAAGGTGATGCGGAGCGACATCGCATCCACTTGCAGGAGGTGTCGGGGCACCAACGGCCTCTCCAAGCAGCGAGCCTCGGCCTCGATGGTCCACTTGGGCAGGGAGCTGCCATTGGCGGGAGCTGAGATGCGGCCGTGCCCGTTGCTCTTTTCGGGCTCGCCTTGGGCTCGAAAGAACATGACCACGGTGCGCTCGTGCCCCAAGGAAGCCGAGACGTGAGATACACCACGAGGCACCACAGCGACCTCACGAGCATGTAGTGTGGCCTCGCCCCACTCTGTCGAGAGCGCCAACTCGCCCCCGTGCACGTAAAACAGCTCATCCTGGGTGTGATGCCGATGCTTGGACACGGCACCTTCACAGAGATAGAGATAGATGCCGAAATGGTCCACCCGTGCGATGTGGACCATCTCAAAAGGCTGAGTCAGGCTGTCGGCGACGGCATCAACGTCGATTTTGTAGAGAATCATCTGGTCCCGTCCAAAGGCCACCCAACGCGCTCACGAGTGTAGCACCACTGGGCAAGGGCGTCCAAAGTCGGATCGGTGCGTCAGCCTGTTGTGGGGACCTCAAAGACCACTCGACCGCCGACGATGGTGGCTTGGACCGCCCCATCGGGGGCCAAGAGGGCCAGGTCGGCGTCCATGCCCTCCGCTATGGAGCCCTTGCGGTGATCCAGGCTGAGCACACGGGCGGGCACCGCGGAACCCATTACCCACGCCTCCTCCAGCGAAAGCCCTGCCACGTCGGCCATGTTTGCCACCGCGCGCTCCATGGTCAACACGCTCCCCGCCAAGCGCCCATCGGCGAGGCGGGCGCTGCCCTCTGCCACCACCACAGGCAACCCACCGAGCTCGTAACGACCATCGGGGAGGCCCGCCCCGCGCATGGCGTCGGTCACCAGGGCGATGTGAGACGCTCCCTTGACCTTGAGGGCCAGCCTCAGGATGGCGGGATGCAGATGCACCAGATCGGCGATCAGCTCACAGGTCAGGCTCGGCGTCGTCAGGGCCGCGCCGACGGGGCCTGGCTCGCGATGGTGTAGCGGCGCCATGGCGTTGAACAGGTGGGTTATCAGGCTGGCGCCAGCCTCAGCGGCGGCGACCATCTGTTCATAGCTGGCGCTGCTGTGCCCCAGCGACACCACCACGCCCGCATCCACGAACCGCCTGATGGCATCCATGGCGCCAGGCAGCTCTGGTGCCAACACCACTGCACGGGCCGCCTCCGTCTGCAAGATCGCCTCAACCTCTCTGCGAACGGCCTGACGCAGGGCGGCGGGATCGTGGGCCCCAGCCTTGGAAGGGCTCAGGTAGGGGCCCTCCACGTAAGCTCCCAGCAGCTGGGCCCCGCCCAGACCCTCTCCCATCATGGCTCGCACGTTCATCAAGGCGCGCACCAACGGCTCGGTTGGGCTGCTCATGGTGGCGGCCAGAAACGCCGTCACGCCATGCTGGGCCACAAAGCGCGACATGCCTTGCAGCGCGGCGGGCGAGGCGTCCATGGTGTCGTGGTCAGCTCCGCCGTGGGTGTGCAGGTCCACAAGCCCAGGAGCGACCCTGCCGCCATCGAGGTTGATGCGGCGCACGGCCTGCAGCGAGGGTTCGGGATCCCCCGCGCCTACCGCGACGATCTGCCCGTCCGCGACGCCCACGAAACCGATCGGTATTACGCCCGAGCGCGCCAGAACCCTCCCGCGGATCAGCAAATCCAGCATCTTTGGGTACCTCCCCAACCGCACTCGCATGCAAAACGGCCCCGAGGCAGGCTCCTCGGGGCCGTCAGAGATCCTCTCGCAGCCCTTCCAGGCCCTACGCCTGGAGCAACCCAAGCCAGCGGTCGTAGGCCTCATCCCACGGTGCGGCATCGCCAGGCTCATAGGTGGTAAGCTCGAACGAGTTGCGAACCACCTCACGCCCCTCATCCAGGCTAGCGATACGACCACGAGCCATGGCCTGCATCAGCACGTTGCCAGCGGCGGTGGCCTCCACGGGCCCAGCCACAACCTGACGCTGGGTAGCATCGGCGGCGAACTGGCACAGCAACTGGTTCTGAATCCCACCACCCACAATGTGAATGCGGTTGAGGGAGCGGCCCAGCATCAACTCGAGCTTTTCCAGGGTCCAGCGATAGCGCAGTGCCAAGCTCTCCAAGGCGCAACGCACGATGGCGCCTTTGGATTCGGGCACCGTTTGCCCCGTACGCTGGCAGTAAGCCCGGATGCGGCTGGGCATGTCACCGGGCCGCAGGAAATCCTCGTCGTCGGGATCCACCAGGGCAGCAAAGGCCGGCGCCTCAGCGGCCATCTGCGTGATCACGTCATAGCCTAGGGCCTCTCCCTCTTGCGCCCAGGTCGCGCGACACTGCTGCACCAGCCAGAGCCCCATAATGTTCTTGAGGAAGCGATAGGTACCGCAGACACCGCCCTCGTTGGTAAAGTTGTAGCGCAGGCTGTCATCGGTGATGATCGGCTCTGTCGTCTCGATGCCCATCAGCGACCAGGTGCCCGAGCTGATATAGGCGAAATCCCCCCCAGTGGCCGGCACCGCTGCCACAGCCGAGCCGGTGTCGTGGCAAGCGGGCGCGATGACCGGCACCCCGTCCAGGCCCGTCTCTTGGGCGATACCGCTATACAGCTCGCCGATGATCGTGCCCGGCTGCACCACCGGCGCAAAGATGTGGGTGGGTAGTGAGAGTCGCGCCAAGAGGTCGGTGGCCCAGGTGCCACGGCGTGGATCCCAGAACTGGGTGGTGGTGGCATCGGAGAACTCGCAGCGCTTGACGCCTGTGAACCAGTAGTTGAACAGGTCCGGGATCATTAGGAACGTCTCAGCCAGATCCAGCACACGATCCCCAGCCATCCGCATGGCATAGAGCTGGTAGAGCGTGTTGATCTCCATGAACTGGATGCCGGTCTGCGCAAAGACCTCTGCCTGAGGCACCCGCGAAAAGACGGCCTCATACATGCCAGCGGTTCGAGGATCGCGATAGTTGTACGGCAGCGATAGCAACCGACCGTCATGGTCTAGCAGGGCATAGTCCACGCCCCAGGTGTCCAGGCCGATGCCATCCAGGTCCTTGCCGCGCTCCTGGGCATAGATGCGCATGCCCTGGCGCATCTCGGCATAGAGACGCGGTGTGTCCCAGTAGAGGTTGTCGAACACCGCGATAGGACCGTTGGGAAAGCGGTGGATCGTCTCGAGACCGATCTTGGCGCCGTCAAAGGTCGCGGCAATAGCCCGACCGCTCTCGGCACCCAGGTCGAACGCCAAATAGTTGCTAGTGGCCCCCATGGCAGCTCACTCCTTTGGTAGCTCTGTCCGTCGCATCGCCCCCAGTATAGGCACCGCTGCGCCTGCCGACAAGGCTCACGCCACTCCCCCGTGCGCTTCCATGCGGGCTCGCTCGGCAACGCGCCGCAGTTCGGCGGCTCCCTCGGCGATGGTCAGATCCCGCCGAAAGATGCTCGAGGTGCCTCCCACCAGCCAGTTAGCGCCGGCTGCGACCATGGCGTGCGCGTTATCCAGGCTAACGTTGCCATCGACCTGGATGTCAATCGGCCGGTTGTGGGCAGCAAGCATTCGCCGCGCATCGGTAATCTTGCCCACGGTGGCCGGCACGAGCTTTTGCCCCACGAACCCGGGGTTCACCGTCATGATCAGGAGCAGGTCGATATCGTCCAGGACGTACTCTAGCATCTTGAGGGAGGTGGCGGGGTTCAGAGCGACGCCCGCCCCGACGCCCAGTGCACGAATCGCCGCCAATGTGCGCTGTAGATGGGTGCAGGCTTCCTGGTGGACCACGATCAGATCGGCGCCCGCCTCGGCAAAGGGCTCGATATAGCGCGCAGGGTCGACCATCATCAGGTGTGCATCCATCGGAAGATCGGTGACCCGGCGCACGGCGCGCACCAGATCGATCGATAGAGCTAGATTGGGCACGAACGAGCCGTCCATCACATCGATATGGATCATGTCGATACCGGCGGCCTCGATGGCCTCAATCTCCCGCGCCAGGTGCAGCGGATCGGCGCACGCCAGCGATGCGCAGAGCTTTATCGGTGGCAATAGCATAGTTGGCCTAGCCCTCCTGGGGATGGACGATCACCTTCATGCCATCATGCGCTTCGGCAGCCGCAAAGGCGTCCAGGATGTCCGAGAGAGGAAACCTATGGGTGATATAGTCGTCAGCGTCGATGACGCCAGCGGCCAGGACGTCCAGCGCCAAGCGATGATGCCGCGGCACGCTGCCGTGCGAGCCCGTGATCATGAGCTCCTTGTAGTGAACCAAGTTGCTATCCAGCGAGATTGCCGGAGATCCCTTGGGGAGCCCGCCAAAGAAGTTGATCCTGCCGCGGTTGCGGACCATGTGCAGCGCCTGCTCGTGGGTCTGCACCGCCGAGTTGGCGGTGATCACCACATCGGCCCCCTCGCCTTTGGTGGCCGCGCGAACGGCCTCCACCGGCTCCTGATCCTGACTGCAGATGACCAGATCCGCCCCGCCCAAGCGTTTGGCCGCCTCGAGCCGGGCCCTCGACCGTTGAACGGCGATCACGCTGGTGGCGCCATAGGATCGCGCCAGCCGCATCAGCATGCAACCGGCCGGCCCAGCCCCGATGACCACGACGGTTTCACCCAGCTTGATGTTGCACATTTCGAGCCCATTGATGCAACAGCCCAGCGGCTCGGCGATGGCCGCCTGATCATACGATAGCCCGTCGGGAATCCGATGCACGGCCCCAAAACGCAGCGTGGTGGCGTTCAGCACCATATACTGGCTGAACCCGCCAGGAAACTGGTACCCGATGGCATAGTTGATGGCGCAGTTGTTGCCCAGCCCCGAGCGGCACCATGAACAGACACCGCAGGGCACGTCGGCACCCGTAGCCAGGCGATCGCCCACCTGGAACTGGGTCACGCGGCTGCCCACGGCCACCACCTCTCCCGCGATCTCGTGTCCGATAATCTGTGGCGGCACAACGCGCGGATTGCCGTGGTGGTAGATGCGGATATCCGACCCACAGACCGCGCAGGCGTGTACCCTTAGTAGGAGGCTTTCCTCGTCTTCAAGCGCAGGAATGGCGACCTCACGTAGCTCCATCTGTTCCAGCCCGGTAAAGACCGCCGCCAACATGTTACTCATGCTTCCTCCATGGGATTCACCAACACGACACGATTATGGGGCTGAGTGCGATCGTGCATCATCGCCATTGCCTGTACGCCCTCGGACAGAGGCACGCGGTGCGAGATCAACGGTGCCAAGCGTAGCCGGCCCTGCGCCATCATCTCTAGCGCCACACCCCACTCGTCCACTGGCAGGGCGACCATGTGCGAGTTCCAGGTGCCTCGGATGGTCAGCTCTTTGCGCAGAAGCTGAGAGACGGTGGCCTGCGGGATCGTCACGTCGCGAGAGGGGTTCCCCATGATAACGACGCGCCCCAAGGGGCGGGCCATCTCGAGCGCCTGAATCAAGGTTCCGGGTACGCCGGCCGCTTCGATCGCCAGATCCACGCCTGCCCGGCCAGTCTCGCGCACGATCCGCGCCACCGGATCTTCTGCTCGCCCGTTGACCGGCACGCCCAGGCCCAGCTCTTTCGCCAGCGCAAGCTTGGCCGCGTCAATATCCACCAAGTAGATCGCTGCGGCGCCCCAGATGCGCGCCCACTGCGCGATCAACATCCCGATGGGCCCGGCGCCCAGCACAGCCACGTGGTCGCCCGGTTGCACCCCGCCCTGCCGCAGCGCATGCAACGCCACCGCCGCCGGCTCTGTGAGGGCGGCCTCCTCAAGAGAGACGCTATCGGGGACCGGCACCAGGTTAGCCACCGGAACGCGAACGTATTCCGCCATGGCACCGTCGCTGCGCGACCCCACATAGTCATAGTCCTGGCACTGACCCAACGCGCCGACGGCGCAATAGGGGCACCGCCCACAGGGGATCAGCGGTTTGACCGCCACGCGCGCGCCGACAGTCACCGGCGAATCGTCCGGCACCTCTACGACCACGCCGGCGAACTCGTGCCCAGGGATGGTCGGAAAGTGATAGGTACCGTGCTCGAATACTCGCGGCACATCCGACCCACAGACGCCGCAGGCGGCCACGTGAATCAGAGCCTCTCCACCTCTTGGCTGTGGCACCGGCACCCACTCGAGACGGAGATCGCCAATGCCATGGAGCACCAGAGCCCGCATGGTCCCGGCCAATCGGTTGGTTGGCATCAGGACGTCACCTCGCCGGGGGTCCACGGTCCGTCCGTTGGCAGATAGCGGCGCCAGTAAGCCGACGAAGCCGCCAACTCGGGCACTACCTTGGGCTCCTCCTCGTACCGCTCGCGGTGAGAGATCTCAAAGGCGATCAGGACCTCTTTCGCTCCCGCCTCCTGGAGACACCGCAAGACTCGCGCCGGCTCAACGATGCCCCGGGCATTGTAGGCGTCGGTAAAGGGCCAGTGCCGGCTATGGCCCTGCTCGGTCTGGTGGACATGCACGATGCGCGCGTCACCACCCAGCTCGGATAGCCACTGGTAGGGATCCCTCTGCTCCGGGTGCGGCGCGTGGCCCGCGTCTAGGCAATAGGCCATGGGCACTCCGGCGTGCTGGTTGACCCGCTCCAACAGCCCGCGGGCCTCCTCGATGGTGTGTCCCATCTCGCGGGGCACCGACATGGTCTCATAGTAGACATACTCGAGGCCCAGTCGCTGCGCGTAAAAGGACAGGTCCTGCCAGTGGCCAATGGCCTCATCGACGCGAGCCCGATAACTGGCGGGGTCGGCCAGGTCTTGGTAGGAGAGTATGCCAAAATGGCTGCCGATAGCCTTGGCACCTAGCTCAGCCGCCAGCTCGACAAAGCGACGGAACCAGGCAACCCAGGCCAGGCGGTGTTCTTTGTACGGATGCATGAGGTGGTTGACGCGCGTATAGGTGCTCGTCATCAGCGAGTGAACCGTGATCTCGTAACGGGCGGTCGCCTCACGGACCCGTGCCAGCTCCGCCTCGATGATCTCGTCGGGCCAAAAGGGGTTGAGCAGGTCGGCCACCAGCTGCACATGGCCCAGGCCCAGCTCTTCGCGGACGATGCGTGCCCATACGTCGGGCTCGGGGAAGCGGTTGGTAGCAAAGCCCGTGTTGATGCCCAGAGTGAACGATGTCATGCACAGCTCCTTGCAGTCAGAGGCCACGCCGCGATGGCAGGCTAGGCGAGTATGATTCGGACGTTGCGCTGCCGCAGCTGCTCCAGCTCCTCGGCGGGCGCGGAACGGTCGGTGATGAGCAGGTCCACTCGCTCCACAGGGACGATCTGCGCCACGGCGTCGCGTCCCACCTTGGAGCCATCCACGAGCAGCACGGTCTGGCGGGCCGAGTCGATAGCGATCCGCTTGAGCGGGATCTCGTCCAGGCTGGCGTTGGTGACGCCGCCCTCGGACGATACGCCGCTGGCCGCCACAAAGGCGCGGTCGAACCGCATCCCCTGCGCGCGGAACAACTCGTGTGCCAAGGTGCCGCCCAGCATATAGGTACGGTGGTCGAGCACGCCGCCCACTGTGATCACCCGCAAACCGTCGCAGCCCGCCAACCCCGACACGAGGTTCAGGCCCAGGGTCACGACGGTGAGCCCCGCCATCTCGCGCAGAAACGGTATCAGGCACTCGACGGTGGTGCCACCGTCTAGGAACAGGGTGTCTCCAGGCTTGATCAAAGCGGCAGCCGCTCGGGCAATGCGTTGCTTGGCGGGGGCGCGCGACACGCGGCGCTCGGCCAAGGGCTTTTCCTGGGCTCCAAGCAGCGGCGCGGACGCCGCTCCATAGGTGCGCTCCAGCAGCCCAGCTCGTTGGAGCGCGCTCAGGTCCCGCCGAATGGTCGAGAGGCTGACACCAAACCGCTCGGCTAGATCCCGTACGGCCAGCGTCTCTTGCTGGCGCAGCTCTTCGACGATGCGGCGCCGCCGCTCGGCGGGATAGAACGAGTCGGGTTGCTCGCGCTGATTCATGCTGGCATTCTAGGCCCCAACGGTCATTCGCGCAACTTGACGCATAACCGCGCAGAAACGTGCATAGTCGCGCCAGAAAGCCGTGCCGCCATCGGCGGGCGACGGATGGCCCACCGAGCCATGGGAAAGCGACCGCACGACGGGACCCGCTTGGCCCCAAGGGCAGATTCGGGTATAGTCAAGAGTAGCCTTTGGAGCAAAACGTGACGCACGGGGAGGCATCGATGAAGGGTAATCTGCTGATCGGTCAGTCGGGAGGACCAACGGCGGTCATCAATAACAGCTTGGCGGGCATTATCCAAGAGGCCATGGACCATGAGGCCATCGGCGGCATCTATGGCATGGTGCATGCCATCAAGGGGCTCCTGGATCAGGAGCTGGTGGATCTCCGCCAGGAATCGCCTCGTACGCTGGAACTGTTGCGGGCGACGCCCGCCTCTGCCCTCGGCACCGTACGCTACAAGGTCACCGACGCGGACTATGAGCGGATTCTGGACCTCTTTATCAAGTACGATATCCGCTACTTTTTCTACATCGGCGGCAACGACTCGATGGATACCACCCACAAGGTTGCCAAGCTGGCGGCCTCGCGGGGCTATGAGATGCATGCAATCGGCGTGCCCAAGACCGTCGATAACGATCTGGCCGTGACCGACCACTGCCCTGGTTTTGGTAGCGCCGCGCGCTTTGTGGCCACGGCGATCCGCGATACGGGTTTTGATACGTGGGCCATGGGCGAGAGCAGCCCCATCAAGCTGATGGAGATCATGGGACGCAACGCTGGCTGGCTCACAGCGGCTACCGCCCTGGCCAAGGACGAGCCCGACGACCCGCCCCACCTGATCTATATGCCCGAACGGGGCATCACCATGGATCAGGTAGTCAGCGACGTGCTCAAGGTCTATGACCGCCTGGGCTATTGCGTGGTGGCGTGCAGCGAGGGCATGCAAGACCCGGATGGCCATCCCATCGGCGAGGGCAGCGGGGATGTGGACGCCTTTGGGCATGTAGCCAAGGGCGGCGTGGTCGAGGCCGTGGAGGCCGCCATTCGCAAGACCAGCGACGTCAAGACCCGCCACGACAAGCCCGGCTATCTGCAGCGCTCGTTCGCCGCCCTGCAGTCATCGGTGGACCGCGAGGAGGCTTACCAGGTCGGTCGTCGCGCCGTCCGCGCCGCCATGGAGGGCCGCACCGACGTCATGGTGACGATCGATCGCGCCGACGGCCCAGGCTATGAGATCAGTTACGGTCTGGCGCCTCTCGACAAGATCGCCAACGTGGAACACGTACTCCCCGAAACCTATATCAATGCAGAGGGCAACGGCGTGACGGACGCGTTCATCACTTATGCTCGCCCACTCATCGGCGAGCCCTTGCCGCCCTATGCCCGCCTGGCCATGCATCCCGTGCCCAAGAGAGCCTGATTCATAGCCGTATCGATGCCCCGCGCTCGCGAGCGCGGGGCATCTTGCTTCCTACGGAAGGCCCAACGGTAACGCGTACACGTGGGCGTTGCCAGAGATATACACGGGACCTGGCAGCGTGGCCAACGCCACGATCGTGCCGCCATCATCCACCATGGTAGCCCGCAGCCAGGTCGCAGCTCCGTGGGCGAGACCGCTAGTGTCCCAGAGCAAGCTCCCGGCGAGTTCGAGGCCATCCCCGAGCTCCTGCCAGGTAGCGCCACGGTCATCGGATAGCTCGATTCGCACCGAGACCGTCTCCCTAGCGGCGGGGTCGACGCCGTACCATCGGATCTCTTGCAGGCCAGCACAGTCCTGAAAAGCCCCAGGGGCGCGCAACGAGATCCAGGGACGACCCGGATCACGCACGGCCACCGACGATCCGCTCACCGCGCTGGTACGGTACAGGCCGTCGGATGCGGTAAGGCGCAGGTATATCCGCTCAGCGTTGGGTAGAACGCTCGTATCCAGCAGGTAGGAACCCGTGTCCTCCAGCCCGCGCGCGATGACATACCAGCTTTGGCCGTCGTTTACGCTGTATGCCAGGTTCAGTGTCAAGTCATCGCCGTCATGATCGTGCGACGTCCAGGTGACGCGGCGAGGGCCGGCCCATGGGACATCCTCGGTCGGCAAGGTCAGCGCGACGATCGGCGCGTGGCCGCCCTCGTTAGCGATTTCCAGCGGCACCACCTGGTCGCCAGGCCGCCAGCCCTCTTGCTCCAGCGATACCTTGAGCAGGCACGGACCGTTGGCAAGGCGCGTCGTGTCCCACGTATACCTGCCTTCGCTCGCCGAGACTGTGACCAGACGCCTCCACTCGGCACCACCATCGGTGCTCGCGCTGATCGTCACGGCGGCGTCGGGATGCTCGGGGAGCGCCAACCACTCCACCACTACCGTCCCACTGACCGTGTGACTCGCTGCAGGGCTAAGCAGGTTCACCGCGGGCAGTGCCTCCCTGGAGGGTAAGAGCGCATCGCTGGAGGCCGCCAACGTGCGGGTGCGCAGGACCCCGTCGCTGGCCGTCAGGCCGATACCAGCGCCACCCAGGCCGTCTACATCGTCGGTCGTCAGCCAGTAGGTCCCGCGCGGCGCCATGCCGGTGAGCAGCGACTCGATAGCCAAGCCATCGCGAACGCTCCACAGCTCCGCCACGAGCGGCCTTCCGCCCTCGGAGTCCGCTCGCCACGCCAACAGGTGGTCGTCGGGTGAGAGCTCGTGCCCCCGCAGCAGGTCGAGCTCGGCCACCGGCGGGTTACCTTGATAGTGCCCCAGGCGGACGGCCGGGCCGAGGCTAACCTGAGTCGCGTCGCATGCCGAGGCCACCGAGAGAGCCAGCTCGGCCATGGCAAAGCCATCAAGCTGGCGGGAATCTACCACCAGGCGGCCCTTGAGTGGATCAAAGCTCGCGAGTGCCTCCCACTCGAGAGCCCCCACCTCGCGGTACAGCAGCGTGCCGGTCATCAGATCACTATCCCACTGCCCGAGTCGCCAGCTCAGTTCACGCTGGCCCGTCCAGGCCGCCGCTAGCTCATCAGCCTCGAGCTCCAGCCAGACGGCGGGGCAGCCTCGGTTCGCGACCTCCACATTCGTGACCGCCTCCGCCCGAGAGGTGCGGGTCGCGTCGGTCACGGTGACACGAAGCTCATAGTGCCCGTCGCGCAAGCCACTGGTATCCCAGAAAAAGTGACCATCGTTGGGGATATTCGCGGCCAGTGTCAGCCAATTCGACTCGCCCATGCGTCGGACGAACACGCTGGCATTCAGGAGATGTGCCCGCAACGCGTCGGCGCGCCACCGCACGACGGTGTGCCCCGACACTCGGTCGCCGGCAACGGGAACCTCGAACGCCACATCAAGGGCCGGCGCAGGCCCGATGCCAAACGTGCCGCTGGTCGCCTCTGCCACCCGAAGGCCGTCGGTGACCGTCACGCGCACCCGATACGAGCGACCGGGCGGCAGGTAGGCCACATACCACTCGAGATAGCCGGTGTCGGGAATATCCTCGGCGACGGGCAGCCAGGTCATGCCCGCATCATGACTGTAGTCGACGGTAACGCGCAGGGAATCACCATCAGGGTCGGTAGCCTCCCACAGCAGCCCCACCTCATCGTCGAACACGGTGCTGCTGCCCGGAGCGATCAGGCGCACCCTGGGGGAAGCATTGGCCACCAGCGTCAGGCTGTCCACCATCGTCACAGTCTCGTCGCCAGCACCATCAGTCAACGTCAGCCTCAGAGCGTACCCGTCGCCCGGCGGCAGCTCGCGCAGATCCCACAGGTAGCGGCCCGAGGCGTCCAGGCCATCGGCCAGCGGCTCCCACGCTTGCCCCTCCTGACGGTAGGCGAGCGATGCCTGCCATCCCGCCGTATCAACACCC
>ENA-UOXR01003513-UOXR01003513.1-bioreactor-metagenome-genome-assembly--contig:-NODE-3513-length-13207-cov-20.605839_pt1 | contig 13207 bp, 8 predicted proteins | sample MGYA00238164_ERZ764825 | MGnify/ENA primary metagenome ERZ764825 (study PRJEB28920, sample SAMN05720171) | bioreactor metagenome | isolation source: Anaerobic biogas reactor | place: USA:Washington...
ACAGGATCGTCGTTGGTCGGATCTGGATCCAACGTGAAGGTTTCCAGATCGGCAACAACCAAACCAGACTCATAGGTGTTACCGTCTGTGATTGCTACCGCGACAAGGTCGCTCACTGTCTCAAGACCGGCATCACGATGGGTCTCAAAGCGCAGGAAGGAGGGAATGTTGCTTGAGGTCGGCAAAACTGCCAACGGAATGTGTGCATCGGCGATTGGATCGCCAGCCACGATCGGACCAAGTTCAACATCGTCAATATACCAGTTGTCCGCATCATTGCCCTGATAATTGAATGCCAAACAAACTGTTTGGCCTGCATAGGACGTTAGATCATAAGTGTGTTGAGCCCAATCCACGGATGCGGCACTAAGCTCCTCTAGCTCAACAAATGCTCCGTCCGCTGGGTTGCAACTTGCTGTTGATATAAGCAGACCATGATAATAGTAGAAAGATGCATAAAGAGATCTTTCCCAGAAGGAGAAATACATACCAGACTCTACGGTAATCTCGGGTGTAACCAACCATCCATTCTGATCGCCGGCCGCACTATATGCATGATAGGCAGCTCCTACACCGGAATGGAAATAAGTCGTCGTGCGAGCCCATTGGGATCCAGCAGCATCAGAATTGTAAGCTGACCAACCAGTTGGAGGGAACGTAGTCGACTCAAAACCTTCTTGCCAACCACCACCACCCAAATGTGAGCTATCTGTCAGAAAATCAATACTTGCAAACTGCCAAACATCTGACTCAAATGCAGCAACATCCGCAGTAAAGGTCACTTCCTGGGTCCCGCCCGCGGGGATAGTGAATTCACTGGGGGTAACGGTTACCCATTCTGGACCAACTGCGGTGTAGGTGGCAGGCAAGCCAGCCACACTCTTGAAGGTTCTCGTCCAGGTACATTCGCCCACGCACTTGCTGCTATACAGGCTGGCAAGGTTCAGGCTGGCAGGCATTCCATCCAGGGTGGGATCAGCTGCCTCAAAGTTTTCAATCGTCTCGTCCATCACCAAGCCAACCATGGCGGCGTTTTCTAGCGCGATACGGCCAGAGCCTTCATCCTGCGGGGTTGCAGGGCGAATAACGCCTTCGACGGTGAAGCGATCAGCTCGTAGACCATCTTCCGCAGTCATCATCATGGCTGAACGGACTTCCATGGGCGTCCAATCGGGGTGCAGCGCCATCATTAATGCGGCAGCACCAGCATTGTGGGGGCTGGACATGGAAGTACCCTGGTACAGCTCGATTTCGTAATCGGTGCTTGGAGCGATCGTTCCATCAGCCACAGCAGCCAGGATGGAGACACCCGGACCAGTGATGTCAGGTTTCAAGACATCGAAGGTCGTGTTGGGTCCGTATGAGCTAAAGCCAGCCACGATATCTTCGTAGTTGGCATTGTAAATCCGGCTGGTATCAGCGTGCATTGTGGCAGTGGCGGTCGGATTGGCATCAATCCAAGCCTTGATGGCCAGGCCATCTTCCATGCTGATCATAGCGGCGCCAGTCACAATGCCAGCCATTCCAGCAGGAGCACCAGTGCGGCTGTTGAAGATCAAAACATATTCTGCACCAGCAGCATAGGCATTGGCTTCCTTGACTGAGAAGTTACAAGTGCCACGTTGGATGAGAGCGATAGCCCCGTCAAAGAAGTCAGCAGCAAAAGCCGCACAACCGTCGACATTGGCAGGATCGTATTTTATCGGCAAGTCCACCAGGTCAGCGGTAATGTAAGGTTCCGCTTGCACAGCTCCCAGAGCGGTCAACTCGGGTGGAACAGGGGCTGGACCAGTGATATCCACGGCATTGGCAAAAATGCGGCCATGCGAGGCAGCAGCCACGGTGGATACCCAGGGCGAGCGATGCGCCACAGAGGAAGGACCGGTTGTATCGCCGGCATTACCGGCAGAGGTGGATACAAAGATTCCTGCTTCAGTTGCAGCCAAAAAGGCTAATTCCACCGGGTCGGAATAGGGATTCGCACCACCGGAGATGGAGTAGTTCAAAACATCCACACCATTAGCGATAGCATCATCAACAGCAGCAACAGTTGCATCTCCATAGCATGCGCCATTGGGTTCTTCGGGAACACAGACATCAAAAGAAATGATCTGAGCGTGGGGAGCCACACCACTGATGGTGGTAGTTACACCTTGATACTCAACTTCGACAATGTTACCTGCAACAGTAGAAGCAGTGTGGGAACCATGACCTTCCGAGTCTTCAGGGCTGGAAGTCTCCACAGGATCATCGGCAACGTAGGTAAACGCGCCGACCAGCTTATCGTTACAAGCCGTGGCATAGTTAGGATCTCCAGCAGGAGCACAAACACCCAGATAATCGCCAGTCCAATCATAGACATAGCCATCTTCCGGGTTAGCGCTGAAGGAGGGATGGTCAAAGTTGATACCTGTGTCAATGATACCGACCAACACGCCTTCACCAAAGGTGTCCATGCCGCTCGAAGTTTCACCGTCCCAAATTGCAGGAGCGCCAATCAGGTCAGGACCTTCATCGGTGTCGGGATGTTCTATAGGTGCACGCAGCACCTTGGCACCAGTTTGAGCTGCTAACAATGCAGCCTCATCGGGTGTCAACATCATCGAAAAACCATTGGTACCGTACTGATACTGGAACAACACTTTGGGAGTGTAGCCAAGTACGTTTCCGGCTGTGCTCAGGAATGCTGACTGTTGAGCCTGAAGAAATTTCAGGTAAGCCTGGCTCTCAGGGCTCTTGACATTCAGTTTTGCGCCAGTGACCGAAGGAGCTGTGGCAGCCAAGCCAGCAACCTCACCTTTGTAGGTAGCCAAGGGCTTGTCCGGCAGGATGACCACAAATCGAACCGGGTCCTTGCCATTCACTTCATAGGATTCAACAGCTGTCTCCTGGGTGAATTTTTGGACAGGCCCCTCCGCTTCTGGCTTGCTGAGCAAGGTTGAGCGATCAACCACAGGCAGTCTGGAGCCAGTGGGCGGAGTGCTTTGGGCACTGATCGGGGAAACGATCATCCCTAGAACAATAAGTATTGCGATAAAACGAGTTAACTTAGATTTCATGCTTTTCTCCACTTTCTATAGATTTTTTTTATACGCGCCTTGCACGTTAACAAAACAAGCGGAACAGGTATTGAATACCAAAAAACGGAACTATTAGCCAATATTTAAGTTGTCTGGCAACTCCTTTGCATAATCTGTGAAAAATCCCCAGGAAAGGTTCTGTGTGAACAATGAAATTTCCTATACGATTCCAATCCGGAATCTATACTCAAATTATAGCCATTCCCCCCTTACCGTCAAGGCATATTTACATTCCTCATTTTTGGAAACGATCGATTAATCAAGATGATCCTCCCAAAGTGTATAATCAACCCAGGAATTATCGTGGAGTATTTATGGCAAACCGGACTACCAACAAAAAGACAACATCATCAAAAACCAAGACAACGGCAAAACCCCGCTCAACTTCCACCCGTTCCAGGAGCGTGACTGCAGCCAAAAAAACACCATCCAGCAAGGCACGAACATCCAGCAGGACACCCAAAAGGGCAACCCGGTCTGCTCCTAAACCCCAGCCAAGAGTATCCTCGACTCCCCGTACACCCCTCTCCGGAGAACAAAAAGCCGATATCACCGGTATCGTACTGATCGTTATCGCCCTGCTCTCCCTCATGGCTGCCCTCACTTCCCAATCCGGTCAGTTGACACGTTGGTGGACAAATTGGCTACAAACTGGAATCGGTTGGGGAGCTTATGCTTTGCCGCTTCTTCTGCTGGTGTTGGGTACCTGGTTTTTGCTTTCCCGCGTCGAAAACCTGCCCAAGGTCAATCTCGAACGTGTTATTGGTGTGGTTCTCGTCTTTTTCAATTTGTTGGTCTGGTTCGAATTGATCGACCAGAGTTTTCCACCGTCTGGTTCGCCCAGTGGCGGCGGTTGGGTCGGCGGCAATGTTTACCGAATTTTCGAATCCATGCTTGGTAAGGCTGGAACCGTAATCGTATTGATTGCCTGGCTGCTGATCGCCCTGATGCTGCTGGTTGACCTCTCTATGGCAGACCTGGCAGCCTGGTTAACCGCTAAAGTACGATCTTTCAAGGCGAAAATGGACCAGAATATTCAGGAAAAACGAATCCAGCGCGCTCAGCAAAAAGCACAAGCCCAACTTTCCGGTGAACAACCTGCCCTCCCCACCAAACCAGAGCCTGAACCCCGGATTATGAAAACTCTGTCCTCTGACGAAGCGCCCACACAAGATTGGGAAGAAACTGAACCAAAGTGGAAACTGCCCGTCCCCTCCGAGGTGCTCGACCCGGTCAAAGCCGCCCCGATGGATGAGGAATCCGACGAAGATCGTGCCCGCGTAATCGAAGAAACGCTGCGTTCTTTCAACGCGCCGGCAAAAGTGGTTGAAATTCGACGCGGACCGACCATCACCATGTTTGGCGTGGAACCGGAATATATTGAATCACGCAACGGCAGAAAAAAGGTGCGGGTCAGCAGTATCACCGAACTCTCAAATGATCTTGCCATGGCACTCAAAGCCTCCCGCATCCGCATCCAGGCACCGGTGCCAGGCAAAGGTTACGTGGGTATCGAAGTACCAAACGTGAAGAGCGCCATGGTATCCATGCTGGACGTGGTCGAGAGCCCCCAATTCATCGGTCACCCCTCATCGCTTAAATTCGCCCTCGGTAAAGATGTGACCGGCAAGCCCTTCACCGCCGATCTGGCTTCCATGCCCCATTTACTGGTAGCGGGCACGACCGGTTCCGGTAAATCGGTTTGTGTCAACTCTATCTTGAGCGGCTTTTTGCTCAATATGACCCCCGATCAACTGCGCCTGCTGCTGGTGGACCCCAAACGGGTGGAGCTTTCGATTTACAACGGCATTCCCCACTTGCTGGCGGATGTGATCGTTGATGCTGAAAAAGTGGTGGGAGCGCTGGACTGGATGCTGCGCGAGATGGACTTGCGTTATCGTATCTTCGAAAAAGATGGTGCCCGCAATATTGATGAATTCAACTATCATAAAACCAAGGCGGGTGAAAAGACTCTTCCTTATATTGTTGTGGTCATCGACGAGCTGGCAGACCTGATGATGCTGGCTCCGGATGAGACCGAACGTTCCATCACCCGTCTGGCTCAGCTTGCGCGCGCAACTGGTATTCATCTGATCATCGCCACCCAGCGCCCTTCTGCCAATGTCATCACCGGTCTGATCAAAGCCAATTTCCCGGCTCGTATTGCCTTCGCGGTCGCCTCCAATGTGGACAGCCGCGTCATCCTTGACCAACCTGGTGCGGAACGGCTGTTGAGTAAGGGTGATATGCTCTTCCAGGCACCAGACGCAGCTGCCCCGGTACGCCTGCAAGGCACATTTGTTTCCGACCTCGAGCTCGCTGAGCTCACTGATTATTGGCGTGGCCAAAATAGCCTGGAGGGTGCTCCTGAACGTCCGGATAAAGCCTTCATCCCTACCCGCTCCAACCTTCCCATGACCCAGGCTCCGCTATGGAAAGAGTTGGAAAAAGATCCCAATGCCGATCCGATCGAAGACGAAGCTCTCAAAATTATCCGCAAGGAAGGTCGCGCTTCTGTTTCCATGCTGCAAAGAAAATTACGCATTGGTTACACCCGCTCTTCCCGACTGATCGAAAAACTGGAAGAAGATGGCATCATCGGTCCTCCCAACCCCCAAACCGGCACCCGCGAAGTGCTGGACTGGGGCGACTTCCCTCCGTTGAATGAGGATTAAGCGGTTTTAGGATTGTTGCTCCGATATAAGACAACAAATTGTAGGTCGGAATGAGATCACCAACAACTCTTGGACACCTATGAATTTCACGCGGTCTCACTCCGACATCCTTCCAGCCAGTCAGGCAACCCCGAACGGTGCAAGACACTTCCCTTCGTAGGGCTGGGGTTTATCCCCCGCCGCATTATTTCAATAGTTCGATCCTGGCGAATTTATCGAACGGTCTGGGTCAAAAATCCTCTCTATTTAAGCCTGTGAGCCACATGTACCAATCGTTTCATGCTACACAAAGGAGATTCGAACTCCGTGAGGACAAATTTGTCCAATCCCTGTATGTAGAAAAGGGTTGTATTTCTTTTTCATGGTAGAATTTTATCTCGGACTAAGTATAGAACAGTTGGGGGAGGTTCTCCCGAATAAAGCTAGCCATTCCCGCTTAGGTTTTATTTGCGTGATTTCCACCTTCGGTCTATAATGATGCCAAATCTTAATTCATTGGAGCATTTTATCAATGTCAGACAACGACGCCGCTATTTTACAGGAGAATAATCAGGAGAACGAACCAGAAGTTACCATGGAAAGCCTATTGGGCGAATATTTCGAAGCAGAAGGAATGAATCTCGATATCCCTACTGCCGGTGAAATTCGCGATGGCATCATCGCCAGCCTTTCAGACAACCGCATTTTGGTGAGCATCGGAGCAAAATCCGAAGGCATCATTGAAGGCAAAGAGTTCGATTCAATCCCTAAAGAAATTTTAGCGACCTTCGAAGAAGGCAAAGCGATCCCGGTGTATGTTATTACCCCGGAAGACCATGAAGGCAACCTGATTCTCTCATTTGTCCGAGCAGTGGAAGAACAAAGCTGGGTCGAAGCAGAAGAACTGCTGAAATCCGGAGAAAGCTTCTCATCTACCGTGGCAGGATACAACAAAGGCGGTCTGATCGTCCCGCTTTCAACTATTCGTGGTTTTATTCCTGCATCGCAACTCAGCTTGAGCCGCCGCTTCAACATGTCTGGCGGCACACCTGAAGAGAAATTCAAAGAATTTGTCGGCGAATCCGTTGATGTCTGTGTCATTGAAGTCGATCGACAACGACAACGCCTTATCCTCAGCGAGCGCGCTGCCAGCACCGAGACCCGCGATATGATCCGAGATAAGATCCTCGAGGATCTGCACGAAGGTGATATCCGCTCCGGTCGTGTTACCAGCATTGCTGACTTTGGCGCTTTCGTCAATATTGGCGGAGCCGATGGTTTGATCCACCTCAGTGAAATGAGCTGGGATCGCATTGATCATCCCAATCAATTGCTAAAAGTTGGCGAAGAAGTAAAGGTCAAAGTCATCAGTGTTGACCGTGACCGACGCCGTGTTGGACTTTCCCTGCGCGCACTGCAGGCAGATCCCTGGAACGAACAGGTCAAAGAACTGAAGATCGGTCAATTGGTGGAAGGCGAAATTACCCGCCTGACCAACTTCGGTGCTTTTGCCAAGCTGCACCTGCCCGGTGACCTGGAAGGTCTGGTTCACATCTCCGAACTGAGCGACAAACGCATCGACCACCCCAAAGAGGTCCTTAAATCTGGTGATGTTGTCACCCTGCGGATCCTCAAGATCGAAGATAAAGACCACCGCATTGGTCTGAGCCTCCGCCGTGTTGACTCCCCTGCCTATGCAGATATGGACTGGAAGACACTCGTCGAAAGCTACAACCTTGAAAGCAGTGATGAAGGCGCGACCATCGCCGAGATGGTGGGCGAAGAAGTGGCTGAAGAGCCCGTGGAAGAAACTGTGACTGAGACTGTCTCAAATGTCGTTGAAGAATCAATTGAGACCGTTGAAGAAGAAGTTGTCGAACCAATTGCAGAAGTCGTTGAAGAAACCATTGAAACGGTCGAGCAAGAAGTCGTCGAACCAATTGCAGAAGCCGTTGAAGAAACCATTGAAACGGTCGAGGAAGAAGTTGTAGAACCGACCGAAGAAGACAAAGAGTAATCTCTGTTGAACCATCGCGTCGGAGTGAGAGATCGCTCCGACGCTTTTTTATGCCGATGAACATCATTTTTGACGCCCACCAGGATCTTGCCTACAACATTCTTTCTTTTGGAAGAGATTACAGCCGCTCAGTTTACGAAACCCGCCAGCTTGAAGCCACCCATTCTACTCCTGGACTGACATATCAATCCCTGCTTGGCTTCCCTGAATACAACCGTGGTAAAGTTGCGCTGGTGTTTGGCACACTCTTTGCCGGACCGGCACGTTCTGAAAAAGAACACTATCCCAACGCACAGATTTACAATTCACCTGAAGAAGCCAACCAGGTCTACTGGAACCAGTTGAGACTTTATCATCAGTTGGCAGATGAAAAACCAGAAGTCTATCGACTGATCACAACCAAAAGTCTGCTAAATAACCATCTAAACCAATGGAAAAACCAGCCGCTTGCTCCCAGACCGGAAGAATACCTTCCGTTAGGTATTGTTCCCAGCATGGAAGGCGCGGAAGGAATCATTGACCTCAAGGAATTACCTGAGTGGTGGGAGAACGGCTTGCGCTCCATCGGGCTTGCATGGGCTGGCAATCAGTTCTGCGGTGGCACTCGCGAACCCGGACCACTCACCCCTTTAGGTCGTGATCTGCTCCATGAGATGGCAGAAACAGGTTTTATCCTCGATCTCTCACACATGGATGAGCCGGCAGCCCTGGAATGCATCCAAACCTACCCAGGGAAAATCATCGCCAGTCATTCCAATGTCGCCTCCCTTGTGACAGGCTATTTCACAAACCGGCTGCTATCAGATCAGGTTGTCAAAGAATTGCTGGCGCGAGGCGGCCTGATCGGTCTGGTACCTCTCAACGCCTTCCTGAACTGGGAGTGGCGGGCTGACGGCGGCAGAGCGGCAGTTTCGCTGCGCCTGGTAGCAGAGCAGATAGACCACATCTGTCAGATAGCGGGAAATTGCGATCAGGTTGGTATAGGCAGCGACTTTGACGGTGGTGTGGGTCTGGAACACGTTCCTTTTGAAATCGATTGCGTTGCCGACCTTCAAAAGCTGGCTCCCTTCTTACAGGAACTTGGGTACAATGAAGGTGATATCAAACAAATATTTGCAGGTAATTTTCTGAGAGTGTTAGAATCTGTTTTACCTGAATAGAGTTTTGGATGAAATTTAGCGATAGAGATGTTCTCATTGACCCCTGTAACAACCTTGACCGGCGTGCCAAGGATTACAATTTTCCTCACACCCAAATCCGGGCAGGGCTGACCTTAACCTTACTCGGTCTCTTGGTTTTGATCGTTGGATTGAGACCGGACCTTTTTGGGTTGGACCGCGGGCTGTATATAGGCTTCACCCAGATCATTATGATCCTGATCGGCATTGCTTCTCTGACCATCGGCGCGAACAGTGCCTTTAATGCCTTTTGGTCCTGCACCAACAAGACGCTCCTGGCTGACATTGGCGCACGCCTGATCATGACCGGGTATGTCATATGCGCTTTCACAGCTCTTGCGGATGCTTTCGGCTTCGGTACTAATCCACCTCCAGAAGTCATCCTCGGTGCGCTGCAAAGCCGTGGTGTGGTTATCGGTCTTATTGTCATCCTGGCAGGTTTGTTGATGAAGATACGCTGGCACGCCGACCGTCGCCCACCACTGGTACAGGAAGCATAGAATCAGTTTTTCTCCTTGATCAAATTGGACAGAATCGACCAGCATCCCCACTTTTTCCGCCTTTCCAATGGCTTGCGGATTGCCTTAAAACCGATCCACACCGCCCCGATTATCAGCACATGGCTTTGGTACAACGTCGGCTCCCGTAACGAAGTGCCCGGTAAAACCGGACTCAGCCACTGGGTCGAGCATATGCAGTTTAAAGGCACTTCAACCCTCACTGGAAAAGAAATGGAAGACACCATTGCCCGTACCGGGGGTTATTCCAATGCCCTCACCAGTCCGGATTGGACCACCTACTTTCAAACCTTACCCAGCTCAGACCTTGAAATTGCCTTTCGTTTCGAGTCGGATCGCATGGTCAACAGCCTTTATGAGCCCGAAGAAGTTGAAACCGAACGAACTGTTATCCTGTCTGAGCGGGAAGGAAATGAGAATGACCCGCAGTTTCTCCTGGCAGAGGCAGTTCAATTGGCAGCCTTTTCCCAACACCCCTATCGAAACGAGGTGCTTGGTTCCACCCAGGATTTGCTCTCGCTGACTCGCGATGATCTCTACAATCATTACCGTAATTATTATCAGCCCGGTAATGCTCTTCTCTGCCTGGCTGGCTCTTTTGAGATCGACCCAACCCTGGCTCTGATTAAGCGCTACTTCGAGCCAATTGAAAACCACGAGCCTGTCCGCTCCATCCCAACCCCTGAAGATGAGATTACCGCTGCTCAAAAAGTCGAATTGCAAGGTCCGGACGAGGCGGATTACATCCAGATCGCCTGGCGCTCGCCCAAAGCCAGCGACCCGGATTTCTTCGCATACACCTTGACAGAGAGCATCCTCACTGGACCCTCCAGCCTCAGCATGTTTGGCAGTGGCGGCATCGGTAACCGAAGCAGCCGGTTTTATCGCGAGCTTGTAGAAAACCAACTGGTGGCGTCAGTTTATGGATCCCTTACCGCCAGCATAGACCCGGGTACTTTTAACCTAAACCTTACCTGCCGTGGGGACCACACCCCGGATGAAGTAATTAGGAAGATCGATCTGGTCGTCGAAGAATTTTTGGAGCACGGACCCACAGTTGAGGAGATGGCAATTGCACTTAAACAAGCCCGTGCCAATTTTGCCTACAGTTCTGATAACATCACCAACCAGGCATTTTGGCTCGGCTACGCGCATAGCTTTGCCGATTACAGCTGGTTTACCCACTACGTCAATCGCCTCGAGCAGGTGTCGCTTGAGGATGTTCTGCGCGTCGCCAGGCACTATCTTGACCCAACCCACCGTGTGACCGGTGTTTATCGCAATCGGGAGAGCTTGGCTAATGGCTAATTTAAGTCCAAAAACTGCTCAGCTTCCCGGCTCTGACACGATCTTCCGAAAAGAACTGCCAGGTAATGGCACCTTCCTGGCATACCCCAACCCTACCAGCCCGGCAGTTTACTTCAGAGGCTATCTGCCCGTTGGCAGTCTTTCTGATCCAATCGGGAAAAACGGTCTCTCAAACCTGCATGCTGCCATGCTCTCAACCGGTACCCAAAAGCACGAATTTCGTCAGTTGCATACACTGATTGAGAGTTGCGGTGCCTCCATTTCCATTAGTTCAGGTTACCTTTCTACCGTCTTTTCGGGACAATGCCTCAAAGAGGACTTGGCTCTTATCCTGGGAATATTACTGGAAATGCTCTCCCAACCAACCTTTCCACAATCGCACTTTGAGCGTCTGCAGCAGCAGTTGGCAACCATTTTCAAAATTCAAGCACAAGACACTGATGAGATGGCTTCGCAAGCTTTCGATCGCCTTTACTTTCGCGGACATCCCTATGCCCACCCGCAAATCGGCTATCCTCAAACAGTTTCCACAATCAGCCTCGAAGATCTGATGATTTTCCACGATACCGCCTTCGGACCCCACGGGTTGGTGGTCGCTTTCGCAGGAGGCATGGACAGCGAAAGGACCGCTGCCTTGTTCGAGCAGGTATTTTCCAACTGGTCTGTTCCTCATCAGAAAACACAAGTCGACCTGCCCTCCTGGCAGCCTCATGGTGAAGATCTTAGGGAACACATTACCATCCCTGAGAAAAGTCAATCCGACCTTATCATCGGTACCTCCGCGCCTGCAGCGATGAGTGAAGATTACCAGGTTTGCTCACTCGGAAATAGCATTTTGGGTCAGTTTGGCATGATGGGTCGCATCGGCGAATCGGTGCGGGAGCGCTCAGGGCTGGCATATTACGCTGGCTCCTCGCTGGAGGTTGGGCTTGGTCCTTCCTGCTGGAAAGTGACCGCGGGAGTCAATCCAGACAACCTGGATAAAGCCCTAAGCAAGATCAAAGAGGAACTCAGGCGTTTTATCAGTGAGCCTGTCACCCAGGCTGAACTCTCAGATGTCAAACAACAAGCCCTGGGTCATCTTCCTCTCTCATTAGAGAGTAATGTTGGTATCGTGCGCTTCCTGCTCAGCCTTCAGCGCTATAATCTCAGCCTCGACTATTTACGCGATCTGCCCGCCATACTTGAAGCAGTAAGCGCGGAGGATATCCTGGCATGCGCCCAAAAACATTGGGGTCTGGACAGGCTGGTGATCACCTCAGCCGGGAGAGCACTATGATCAAATCCGGGATTGACCTGATTCGGACTAACCGCCTGGCAGACGTGAGCCCTCCTATCCGTGAGCGTTTCGTCCGACGTGTGTTCACCCAGGCTGAGCAAGCACAGGCGAAGGATGATAACGAAACCCTCAGTGGCATATTTGCTGCCAAAGAAGCGGTTTCCAAGGTGTTGGGAACCGGTATTGGCAAGGTTGCCTGGCAGGATATTGAAATCTTGCATGAATGGACTGGCGAACCATTAGTACATTTACACGGTAATGCCCTTTTGGTAGCTGAGAAAAAGGGGCTCAAGCACTGGAGTGTCTCCATCACACACGAAGGCGGTTTGGCAGCAGCCGTAGCAGTCGCGATTGGGGATACCGCATGAAAATTCTCGGACTTGCCGATCTGGAAGTTCCAGCGGTATACAACCCTCACATCAAAAAACGTTTTCGCGATATCGAACTGGTCATTTCTTGTGGTGATCTTCCCCCTGCTTACCTGGAGTTCGTCGTGAGCATGTTGGACCGTCCGCTTTATTATGTACACGGAAATCATGTCCAAAAGATCCGGGATGATGAAGGCAACATCCACACCGAACCTCCTGGTGCGATCAACTTGCATGAAAACATCTTTTACGACGAGAAGAATGACTTGATCCTGGCAGGGATTGAGGGTAGTTTAATTTACAACTTTGGTCCCTATCAGTATTCTCAAAAGCGAATGTGGAAGATGGTCTATGGATTGGTGCCCAGATTAATGATGAATAAGATCACCTATGGACGCTACCTCGATATTTTCGTCACCCATGCTCCCTCTGCCGGAATCCATGATGAGGATGACCCGGCTCACCAGGGTGTGGATGCCTTCCGTTGGTTGATTGAGACCTTCAAACCCCGTCTGCATCTGCATGGTCATGTCCATGTTTACAATCCTTTTACAACCCGTGAAACCCAACATAACGATACCCGCGTGATCAACACCTACGGCTACCGCGAAATCACGCTTTAGCCTAAGCAGCTTAATAAAGTTTTTCGTACGGGCGGGTTCCAAACCCGCCCTTTCTTGGCTACCAACCATAAAGATCCTTCGCTTCGCTCAGGATGACAAGACCAAATTCAGGATACCCAGAACAAGTCATTGAGCATGTGACAGCCTGCATCCAATACTCACCCTCTCCGGGGACTGCTTGC
>ENA-UOXR01003519-UOXR01003519.1-bioreactor-metagenome-genome-assembly--contig:-NODE-3519-length-13197-cov-266.585908_pt1 | contig 13197 bp, 12 predicted proteins | sample MGYA00238164_ERZ764825 | MGnify/ENA primary metagenome ERZ764825 (study PRJEB28920, sample SAMN05720171) | bioreactor metagenome | isolation source: Anaerobic biogas reactor | place...
ATTTGGCCAAGTTTTGCCGAAGACTGAAGTCTCCTCTACTGTGAGGGAGGGTGTACTTTTTCCTTCGTAGCAGAAGCTTTAGCTTTCTGCGTTCATTCCTGTCGGAGACTAAAGTCTCCTCTACGGGGTGAGGGGATGGGGGAGATAGTCGAAGACTGAAGTCTCCTCTGCTGTGAGGGAGGGTGTACTTTTTCCTTCGTAGCAGAAGCTTTAGCCTTCTGCGTTCATTCCTGTCGGAGACTAAAGTCTCCTCTACGGGGTGAGGGGATGGGGGAGATAGTCGAAGACTGAAGTCTCCTCTGCTGTGAGGGAGGGTGTATTTTTTCCTTCGTAGCAGAAGCTTTAGCTTTCTGCGTTCATTCCTGTCGGAGACTGAAGTCTCCTCTACGGGGTGAGGGGACACAGGAGATGGTCGGAGCGACTTACAGTCACCACCGATGTTCGCTAGCGCTCACGATTAAGGTTGCTGAAGTCTCCGCTACGGTTACTGAGGCAACGGCTCTGTTAACTATCGTAGCGGAAACTTCAGTTTCCGCCATGGGGCCTATAAAATACGCAGGAGGAGAGGAATACCTGTGGGACTGAAAAGATATGTCGAAGCTAATGCGGCCTACTTTATTACTTCAGTGACCTATGAGCGTAAGCCTTGGTTTTCTGAGCAGGTGGCGGCGGAATTGCTACTCAATATTATTCTTTATCATAAATTTGCCTGCCATTACCACCTCTATGGTTTTGTAATCATGCCGGATCATTTCCACATGGTCGTGCAGCCCTATGGACAGTTGGATTTATCTTCTATTACCAAACGCATCAAAGGGAATTTCACCCGCTTTTTCCACCTGTATACTGGACGAGCTGAGCAGATATGGCAAAAGGGTTTCTATGACCGGGGGATTAGGAGCCGTCAGGAGTTAATATCAACTTTGGAGTATATACATAACAATCCGGTGAGAAAGGGCTTGGTAGCCAACCCGGATGAGTATGAATTTTCGAGCTGTGGTTATTATGATGGGGGAGATCAGCGTTTCGTCCTGTGGATCGATAGTATTGAATGAGGTGGAGAATCGGAGACTGAAGTCTCCTCTACGGGGTTAGGGGATACGAGAGATGGTCGGAGCGACTTACAGTCACCACCGATGTTCGCTAGCGCTCACGATTAAGGTTGCTGAAGTCTCCTCTACGGGGTGAGTAGCGGAAACTTCAGTTTCCGCCATGGGGGCTATAAAATACGCAGGAGGAGAGGAATACCTGTGGGACTGAAAAGATATGTCGAAGCTACCCCACGTTCTTCGCGGGTATATTTTTTTCAATTATTAGATTTTCTATATAGTTATCCATAGTAAAAGCATAGGATTCCTCTTATAGCAGTGTTTATTACATTAGAAAGCCAGCTTCTTGCCTAAAGAAAAGGGCACTATTTTCCGATATAGATATTAGGTACAAGGATGTACGCTAGTCTTACAGGGAGGTGTTTTTCATGGAAATAAGAGGTGTACCAGGTAATATTCCTGCTGCTTATATCAATAAGCAAGAGGTAGACCAACCTAAAAGCAATGAGGCTAAGGTAGAAGCCCAAGATGAATTTGTTAAGTCTGACGAATCGGCTAAAAAGGTTACTTATGACAAACCCAAAGTTGACCAGGCTACCATTGAAAAGCTGCACCAGGAAAGCGACCGAGCCTTTAATTATCTAAAGCAAATAGTAGCCCAGCTTTTAGAAAGGCAAGGGCTTACTTTCCGGGATTGGAGCCAAGTAAAAGTTGATGAACAGGCTCGTGTCGAAGCCAATGCCCTTATTAGTGAAGGCGGGGAATTAAGTCCCGAAAAGGTTAGTGACCGTATTGTAGAGTTTGCCAAGGCTATATCCGGTGGGGATAAGGGAAAAATCGATACTTTAAGGGATGCCATTGATAAAGGTTTTGAAGAAGCGGCCCGGATTTTGGGCGGGGAGCTTCCCGAGGTTTCCCAAAAGACGTATGATTTGGTCATGGAAAAGCTGGATAACTGGATACAAGAATAAGGGTGGCAAAGTACTTTGGGCTGGCCACATTTCTAAAATAGCGGAGCAAGAGTTCCGCTATTTTTTGGGTGCCGATAACTACGCAGTCTAACGGGTGAAAATCCCTAGTGCGGGTTTGGCTGGTTGCTCAACGGCGGTCTGAGATAAAGGCAATAGCAATGTCGCTGCGGGCGGTCAGAGGCAACCGGAGTCTCGTAGCGGGAACTAATTACCGTGGTTAGTTCCTGTGCATTTCCTTTCGAGCAGTAACTTTGGTTTCCACCACGGTAATCCTTTGTCACCTTTTTTGGTAGCAGAAACTTCAGTTTCTGCCTGTTCTTTCTGTTATAGATGATCGGAGCGACATACAGTCACCACCGATGCTCGCTAGTGCTCACGATTAAGGTTGCTAAAGTCTCCTCTACGGGGTGAGAGATGCGGGAGAGAATCGGAGACTGAAGTCTCCGCTACGGAGGCTCCGAGGGGTGCGGTTCATTCTTGCCGGAGACTGAAGTCTCCTCTACGGGGTAAGGGGACGTTTCCTTTCTGGTACCAAACTCACCTTATAGATTCTCGAATAAATCGCTAATTATCCTCAAGAAAAAACTTCATCTTTACGATATAGATAATGTATATATTTGGCGGGATGTTGCGAGGATGTCTTGCCAGGATAGGGGTGGCAGGGAAGCCGATCCCTTCAAAAGATTAACCCAGGGATGGGAGTGTTGGTAATGATAATAAAGAGTAGCGCAATTGCTATGCAGTCGTCCCACCTGTTGCAGGAAAGCACTACCCGGGAAGAAAGACTGCAGTTTTGGGTTGGCAATCGCAACAGCGGATCAGGAACGCCTCAGCAGCGGTCTCCTCTGCTGCAATTAGTGCAGAGCGGGAAAAGGGATCAGGTGGATCTGTCCGCACAGGCTAGGCGCCTCCAACTGTTGGCCATAGAAAAACCTCGTGAAGAACTGGAGTTAACTCCGGAAGAGGATCTCAAAATCAAGTTGATCGAATCAATGTTGGAACTTCTCAGCGGTAAGAAGATCAAAATTATTGTACCTTTCAAAAACGCCTCACCGCATCAATCTCCATCCCCTCAGCAGGTTCGGGTGCAAAACCAATCGGCCGGTTGGGGGTTGCAGTACGATTTCCAAGCGACCAGGTTTGAGCATGAGCAACTCTCTTTTCAAGCATCTGGTCAGGTGAAAACGGCGGACGGCAAGACCATTGATATTTCTGTGCAATTGAATATGAGCCGTACCTTTTACAGCCATGAGAGCATCAGTATTCGGGCTGGGGATGCCCTCGTCCCCATCGATCCGCTGGTGATCAACTTCGACGGCCCAGCGGCGGCTTTGACGGAACGCAATTTTCAATTCGATCTGGATTGTGACGGAGAGATGAACCAGATCTCCTTTGTTGGATCCGGGAGCGGCTTTCTTTGTCTGGATCTGAACGAGGATGGTAGAATAAATGATGGGTCGGAGCTATTTGGCCCCCGTACCGGCAATGGCTTTGCAGAACTGGCGGCTTATGATGAGGATGGCAACGGCTGGATTGACGAAGCTGATTCGATATATGAGCGGTTACGCATCTGGACTCGTGATGCCCAGGGCCAGGACATCTTGTTTGCTCTGGGCGCAAAAGGTATCGGCGCCATTTACCTGGGTTACTCGGATACCCAGTTCAGTATGCGCGACAGTCAAAACCAGGAAAATGGTCAGCTGCGCAGCACGGGAGTGTTCCTGCGTGAGGACGGCAGTGCCGGAAGCATTCAGCAGGTCGATCTCATAGGCTGATTACCCATAGCCATTAAACCCTAAAGATGGGTGGCAAAGATTACGATATAAATAATAGATTCGGCAGGGAGGCGAAATCTATGCAGGTCAATGCCCAGAGGATAACGACAGATGCCCCATACATGGAAGTTCGGGCCCAAACCAAACCAGCTGAAGTAACACCCGATAGACCGACACCTGAGCAGGCTAAGCAGGCTAAACAGGCTAAACAGGCTAAGAGTGAACCGGTTGATGCTGGCAGACTAAAAGAAGCAGTGGATCTGACTAATGAAGCTATCCGTATAACCAACTATCATTTGGAGTTCAGACTCCATGAGAGCAGTGGACGGTACCAGGTGAAAGTGATCGATACGGAAAGTCAGCAGGTCATTAGAGAGATACCGGCAGAAAAGATGCTGGAATTCTCGGCTAGTGTAAAGCAAATGTTAGATAAAGCCCTTGGCATCCTGGTAGATGAAACGGCTTAAAAGGTTTAGTATTTTTACAAGAAAAGGGGGGCAGGAGATTGAATATGGCTGTTCAAATCTACGATCAATATCGTAAAACTACGGTAGAAACCATGACTCCGGCTAAACTGCTGCTCATGCTCTATGATGGAGCTCTAAACAGCCTGCGTAGTGCTAGCAAGGCGGTTGATGAAAAGGATATGAGTGTAGCTCACAACCAACTGATCAAAGGCCAGGACATAGTAGCGGAATTAATGTCTACCTTGAATATGGAGTACGATATATCCCATCAATTATATGCTTTATACGATTACATGTTCCAGCGCTTGGTGGAGGCTAATACTACTAAAGATAAAGCTATTATTGAAGAAGTATATCAGTTCTTAAGTGAATTAAGGGATACCTTTGCTCAAGCTGCGGATGAAGCCGGGAGGCCAGCTCAACCGGTTCAACCCATGAAGCAACTGAACATTACGGGGTAATAAATAATGGATAAAACGCAGGGACAACTACCCAGCGACGGCTGTCTTATCGACCTATATGAGCAGATCGAAAGCCTGGCTACAAAGCAGGTGGAATTGCTGACCACCAGCCAGCGGATGGAAGAAATCGTAACTCCATTAGCAGAGTTGACTGAACAGCGCCAGCAGTGTATGGATGAAATTGACAGACTGGCCGAGCTTTTGGGAAATGGGCCCCCCGCTGCGGAAAGGACAGCCATGGCGGCTGTTATAAAACGAATTCTTGACCTTGATAAAGAAAGTCAGCTGAGACTACAAGACATCATAGGAGCAACGAGCAGTAAATTGGTAAAAGTACAGGACATGAAGAAAGCTAACCGGGCTTATGGTGGGCAGGACGAGCCAACCGAAGCCTGGTTTTTTGACCATAAACGCTAAGAGCGGTGGGTGGAGGATGCCTACTATGAACGACAGTACTATAGTCAATATTATAAACAATTACCAGCGACAAATTGAGATGTATGAACATATGTTGGAGCTGGCCCAACAGCAGTTGAAGCTAGTGGAAGACCAATCGCCATCTGCCGGGGAAATACTGGCTGAACGGCATCGTTTAATGGACGATATAAGCAGCTTGAACAAGCAAAATCAGGTATGGCAGGAAACTCTTTGTCAGTCTATGGGAATAGAGAGTTTTAGTCTCAGTCATTTAAGCAAAGTGGTAGATGCTGTTGTAGTAGAGGAAATGGGTCAGCTACTTAAAGACCTGGGCTTGATCTTGCAAAAGATAGAAGTAGTCGATAAAAGCATCCAAGATCACTTGAATCAACAACTATCCCTTCGCAACCGCCCCCGGGCTACCCACAGCAGCGCCCAACAGGCCTACCAAAAGGGTTCTAAGCCGAAATCATAAACTTATGCTCAGGAGATAAGCGCAAGTAAGGAGACGGTTTGAAACTACTGAAAAAGTACCAAAAATTCCGTTAGAGTATGTGTAAATATACTAGTGACCGTTGGCAAAACTTTCGGTCAGAGTGTAGAGATTGCCGCGCTACGCTCGCAATGACAGCTTTCTTGTGTCATCGGCCGTTCCGGCACTCCTGATGTTCGTTCCTTCGGAACTCAACTATTATGGTTGCGAGGAGTGACAGCGACGTGGCGATCTCATAGTAAAACACGTTTTCAGGTACTTTTTCAGTGGTCTCGGACGGTTCTTCGACTTGCGTTTTCAATTTGGTTCAGATGCAAGCAGGTACGGTTTTTCTGTCATTTTAGGTTAGCTGTTTCACCACACTTTGTCTAAAGCAAATGCCAGAAAGACCATCCGCTCTTGCATCCACCCTCGATGGTTTCGTTTTAATGTGAAATTCTTGCTATTTTTGTATGTGCCGTATATAATTGAAAATGCGGGCTGCAGAACCGGTTTTTTACCGGGGATTCGCCTTAATCTCCAAAAAAGTGAGGGATCCTATTAGATGTTCGAAGACAAATCATTAGTGTGCCAGGATTGTGGCCAGGAGTTCATTTTCACTGTTGGTGAACAGGAATTCTACGCCGAAAAGGGTTTTGAAAATGAACCCAAACGCTGCCGGGAGTGCCGTACTAACCGCCGCAGCAACAGCCGCTCTGGTAACCGTGCTCCTCGTGAAATGCACTCAGCTATTTGTGCAGAATGTGGAGCTGACACTGAGGTTCCATTCCGTCCTGTTGATGGCCGGCCAGTTTACTGCCAGGAATGTTTCCAAAGACAACGGGCCGCTTTCTAAGGTGATACGGTCGACATATACCGGGCTTGTCAGCCCGGTTTTTTATTTTCTGATGGAGATGCAAGAGGGGCGGATGCAGTCCCCGCTTGCATCTAATTGTCATCCTGAGGCAGGAACGACCGAAGGATCTTTCCCTGTGATACCAGTAAAGATTCTTCGGCTGCGCCTCAGAATGACAGAATAGTGGTCACGAACCGCGCAAGTCCTAGGATCGTCCCCTAACCTGCATCTGTGCTCGGGGCGATGTGGGCATCACCCCCTACCTCTTGCACCCCAGTAAAGATTCTTCGACTTTGTCTCAGAATGACCAGATACCCTCTCGAGTCCCCGCTTACACCGTTCAGACAATCTACTTTTTGGCTGGCTTTGAGTTTCTAATAACATTTTTGTACATACTAGGAAATAAGCTAATTTTGTTGTTCAAACAGCGTCCAGCGCGGCGAAGCCTGCCAAGGTATGGAAAATCGTGGTTGGAGGTTTTGACTGACAGCTAGTAGAATAGAATATAGACAACCGGGAAAGGAGTTGGTCGTATGAGGTTCGACATTAGGGGTAAGAATCTGGAGTTAACAGACGCACTTAAAGACTACACTACCAAGCGACTCTCCAAGCTAGAAAAGTACATCGATGATGTAAAGGAGGCTCAGGTTGCACTGTCCGTCGAAGGGGAAGGACATAAAGTAGAAGTCACTATTCCATTAAATGGAGTGATCCTGCGCGGCGAGGAAGCTAGCGAGGATATGTACACCTCCATTGACTTAGTGGTTGAAAAACTTGAGAAACAAATCGAGAAATACAAAACCCGGTTGTACCGCAGTAACCGTGGGGCTGGTATGAAAAGGGCCTGGATAGAAGAAGCCCGCAAAGAATCGGAGGCTAACGAAAGCCTGGAAACCTTTAAAGTGGTGCGTACCAAACGCTTTGCCCTGAAGCCTATGGACGAAGAGGAAGCTATTATGCAGATGAATCTGCTGGGACATACCTTTTTCGTGTTCTTCAACTCAGCCACTGATGAGGTTAATGTGGTCTACCGACGCAAAGATGGCAACTACGGGTTGATCGAGCCCAATTTGTGATCAGTTGAAGCGGTATTGCCAAAAGTGATAAGATAAAACTATTGTAAACCCTATTAAGAGGAGCCTTATGGTTCCTCTTTTTTATGAGAGGTCGTGTTAGGATGATCAAGAACTTTGTTAAAAACCTGCTGGATGACAATGAAAAAGAAATCAAGCGTATGCGCAAGACTGTGCAGGTTATTAATTCTCTAGAGCCCCAGTTTGAAGCTTTAGCACCAGAGGACTTCCCAGCCAAGACGGCAGAGTTTCGCCAGAGATTAGAGCAGGGGGAGACCTTGAAGGATATACTGCCGGAGGCATTCGCATTGGTAAGAGAAGCCTCCCGGCGTACTCTGGGTATGCGGCATTTTGATGTACAGCTTATCGGTGGTATGACTCTGCACGATGGGCGCATAGCTGAGATGAAAACTGGGGAAGGGAAAACTCTGGTGGCTACTCTGCCAGCCTATCTGAATGCCCTGGAAGGCCGGGGAGTGCACATTGTCACGGTCAATGATTACCTGGCCGGACGTGACGCGGAATGGATGAGACCGATCTATGAGTATTGTGGCATGTCAGTCGGCTTGATAGTCCACGGACTTAATTATCTGGAGCGCAAACAGGCCTACGAGTGTGATATTACCTATGCTACCAACAATGAACTGGGCTTTGACTACCTACGTGACAATATGGTGGTCCGGGCCGAAAACATGGTGCAACGAGGCCAGCATTATGCCATCGTTGACGAAGTAGACTCCATTCTCATCGACGAAGCCCGCACTCCATTGATCATTTCCGGTGAAGGAGATAAACCAACCGATCTGTATTATCGTATTGCCAAGTTTATACCCCGCCTGGAAAATGAGAACGATTACAAAGTAGATGAGAAAGCACATGTGGTCACCCTCACCGAAGACGGGGTGCGCAAGGTAGAAAAGTTTTTTGATGTTGAGAATCTGTCCGAGAACATGGAAGTGGCTCACCATGTAAATCAGGGATTACGCGCCCACTGCCTGATGAAAAGGGATCGTGACTATGTAGTCAGAGATGACCAGGTCATCATAGTAGATGAATTCACTGGCCGCTTGATGTTTGGTCGCCGCTACAGTGACGGTTTGCATCAGGCCATTGAAGCCAAGGAAGGGGTCAAGATCGAGAAGGAATCCCAGACCCTAGCTACCGTGACTTTCCAGAACTACTTCCGTATGTATAAGAAGTTGGCCGGCATGACCGGTACCGCTCTAACCGAAGAAGAAGAATTCCAGAAGATTTACGGGATGGACGTAGTAGTTATCCCGACTAATAAACCTATGGTGCGCATAGATCAGCCTGATGTCATCTATCGCACGGAGATGGGTAAGTATGCGGCGGTAGTGGAAGACATTGCCGAACGTTATAGATCCAAGCAACCGGTTCTGGTAGGAACCATATCTATTGAAAAATCTGAGCTATTAAGCGCTATGCTAAAAAAGAGGGGCATTCCCCACCAGGTACTGAATGCAAAATATCATGAGAAGGAAGCTCAGATCATTGCCCAGGCCGGGCAGCCTGGGACTGTCACCATTGCTACCAACATGGCGGGACGTGGTACCGATATCGTACTGGGCGACAATGTCGACTCTCTGGGCGGTCTGTATGTATTGGGCACGGAGCGGCATGAGGCCCGCCGTATTGACAACCAGTTGCGAGGCCGTTCCGGCCGTCAGGGGGATCCGGGGGAATCCCGTTTCTATACATCACTGGAAGATGACTTGATGCGGCTGTTTGGTTCAGCCAATATTGAGGGATTGATGGATAAACTGGGCATGGATGATGATATGCCCATTGAGAACAAGATGATCTCACGGGCTATTGAAAATGCCCAGAAGAAGGTGGAAAGCCGCAACTTCACCATCCGCAAAAACGTTTTGGAATATGACGATGTTATCAATCAGCAGCGCGAAGTGATGTATGGCGAGCGCCGCAAAGTATTGTATGATCAGGATTTGAAAGAAACAGTCAGCAGCATGATCGATGAAGTTATCGATCAGGTAGTAGATAGCTTTGCCGGCGAAGTGAAATACTCCGACGACTGGGATCTGCCCGGCCTGTTGACTTATGTGGAGCGCAATGTCCTGCCGCTGATCGATTTCACCACCGATGACTTGGTGGGCATGACGAAGCATGACATGAAGGAGTTCTTGCGGGAACGTACTTTTAAGCTCTATGAAGCGCGGGAAGCCGAAATGGGCAGCGAAACCATGCGCGAATTGGAAAAAGCGGTGATGTTGAACATCATCGATGAAAAATGGATGGATCATATTGATGCTATGGATCAGCTGCGCAACGGAATTTCCCTGCGGGCTTACGGGCAAAAGGATCCTTTGATCGAGTATAAATTTGAGGCTTTTGATGCCTTTCAGTCTATGGTTTACAGCATCAAAGAAGATGTAGTTCGGTATATTCTCCGGGTCAAAGTGGTTCAACAGCGGGAGGAGCGCCAGACTTTTGAAAATCAGGGCGGCGGCGAAGTGGAGAAAAAACCGATCAAAGTTGACCAAAAAATTGGCCGCAACGATCCCTGTCCATGTGGCAGTGGCAAGAAATACAAGAAATGCTGCGGGAGAGGCGAATAACGAATAGATCAGGCCGCCATTGCATTCGGCTGAGTGTTCTGTTAATTTATTACCATGGCCTTTGACGCAGGGAACAAGAACGTGCGGGGCGATGTCGGCATCGCCCCCCTACCAGCTTACTGGTACGGAACAAGGGGACGATTCTTGTGTTCCCGCGCTCGCGAATTAATGGTCATTGCTATGAAAATGCTCCAAGCTGTCATTGCCCTAAAGGACTCCTGATGTACCCTGCTGGGTACAACTAAGGTTGCGAGCGTAGCGCGGCAATCTCTTAGCTTAAACCATAGACTGTGGCAGAGATCGCCACGTCGCTACGCTCCTCGCGATGACACGAAAAAAACGTGCGGGGCGATGTGGGCATCGCCCCCTACCAGCTTACTGGTATTTCCTACCCAGGTACCAATATTGAGGAGGGATTGTTATGATAGAAAATCCGCGCGGTCTATGCCGTGAGATCATTGACCGCCTCCATGAACTGAGGGTTTCTCTTTGACATAGAAGGCGCGAAAAAGGAGATCCAGGAACTGGAGGCCTGTACTGTTAAGGAAAAATTCTGGGAAGATAACCAAGAGGCCCAGCGCGTACTCAAACGGATCAGTGAATTGAAACAAGAAGCTGCCTCTTATGAAGATCTCCTGGAGCGAGCTACCTACCTGTCTGATCTGCTCGATATGGCGGAACAGGAAGATGAGGATGAGCTATACCAGCAGACCGTAAGGGATCTGGAAGACCTGGTTAAAGACTTCGAAGACTATGAATTACTTATGTTGTTTTCCGGTGAGCATGATAGTCGAGATGCCATAGTGACCCTGCATGCCGGCGCCGGAGGTACTGAGGCTCAGGATTGGGTGGGCATGCTCTTGCGTATGTACACTCGTTGGGCAGAATCCTCCGGGTATTCGGTGGAGATCCTGGATTACCTGGAAGGAGACGAAGCCGGCGTCAAAAGCGTTACATTTCTAGCCAAGGGTCATAATGCCTACGGCAAGCTGAAATGTGAAGAGGGAGTTCATCGGCTTATTCGTATCTCTCCCTTTGATTCTTCCGGCCGGCGGCACACTTCCTTTGCTTCTTTGTCGGTTTTACCGGAAATCAGCGAATCAGTGGAAGTCAACATTGACCCGGAGGATCTGCGTATCGACACCTATCGCTCGGGAGGAGCTGGGGGACAGCATGTCAACAAGACCGACTCGGCAGTGCGTATCACCCATATACCTACGGGGATAGTGGTACAGTGTCAAAACGAACGTTCCCAGCATGCCAATCGGCTGTCGGCCATGAAAATTCTGCAGGCCCGAGTCTATGAATTGAAACAGAGGGAAAGGGAGGAAGATCTGCAAAAGCTCAAGGGAGAATGCAAGGAAATCGCCTGGGGCAGTCAGATCCGCACCTATACTCTGAATCCCTTTACCCTGGTCAAAGATCACCGTACCGGCCTGGAAAGAGGTAATGCTAATGCAGTGCTGGACGGAGAAATAGATGAATTCATCAGCGCATACCTGCGCAGCAAAAATAAGCTGGTGTGATAATAGTAGCCAGCGGTCATATCCGAAAAATGTTTGGAGGAAAGAAAGTGCGCCCAATTGATGCAACTACCATTAAGATGGTGGAAGACAAAGCTCGCAGTATTCGGGAAAAGATCATCACCATGCTGGGTCAAGCTGGCTCAGGTCATACGGGCGGATCGCTATCTTCGGCTGATCTGTTAGCCTGCCTTTACTTCTGGGAAATGCAGGTGGATCCGCAACAGCCCCACTGGCCGGAACGGGATCGTTTTGTGCTGAGCAAAGGCCATGCTGCTCCGGTATTGTATGCTGCCTTGGCTGAACGGGAATACTTCCCGGCGGAACTACTGAATACACTGCGCCAGTTGGGCAGCCCCCTGCAGGGTCATCCGGACATGCGGAAATTGCCTGGAGTAGAGGCTTCCACCGGATCCCTGGGACAAGGCGTCTCCTGGGCGGTGGGTATGGCCTTGGCGGCTCGGCTGGATGGCAGTTCCAGCCGTATTTATACCCTGCTGGGGGATGGCGAACTGGAAGAAGGTATGGTCTGGGAAGCAACTATGGCGGCTGCTCATTATAAACTGGACAACCTGGTTTTGATGATCGATTACAATGGTTTGCAGATAGACGGGCCTATCAGTGAGGTCATGTCACCGGAGCCTATAGCAGATAAATTTCGAGCATTTGGCTGCCATGTGGTTGAAATAGACGGGCACTCCGTGGAGCAGATCATGGCTGCTTTGGATGAAGCCCGCCAACTGAAAGGGCGACCCACCGCTATTGTAGCCCGCACCATAAAAGGCAAGGGATGCTCTTTCATGGAAAACCGAGCCGAGTGGCATGGCACAGCCCCTAAGCCCGATGAAGTGGAAAGGGCGCTTTTGGAAATACGAGGGTAAGAAGTAAGGTACGACGCAAGTCAGGGGAAGGTTCTGCAACTTACGCGTTTCGTGACCACTATTCTGTCATTGCCCTAAAGGACTACTGATGTATCCTAGCGGATACAATTTGGGTTGCTATGAAAATGGCCCTCGCTGTGTCATCGCACCCTAACGGGCACTACTTATTATAGTCCCTACGGGAAAAGGAATTAGGTTGCGAGCGAAGCGCGGCGATCTCTACCATCATCTACGGTTTGAGCTTAGAGATTGCCACGCCCCCTACGGGGGCTCGCAACATCAATAGTGAGCGATAGCGAACATCAGTAGTGCCGGAACGGCCAATGACAGTCTTGAGGAAGTTTTCATTCATCGTGGCCTGATCGACAGGTGAGAATTCTGAGGCGCAGCCGAAGAATCTTTACTACTACACCAGAGGGAAAGATCCTTCGGTCGTTCCTCCCTCAGGATGACAATTAGATGCAAGTGAGCGGACGGCTTGTTAAATTGCGAAGTAGGAATTAGGGGTAAGGCGGTAGGCGATGCCCACATCGCCCCGAGCATAGATGCAAGTGAGGGGACGATCCTTGGACTTGCGCGGTTCGTGACTACTGTTCTGCCATTCTGAGGCTCAGCCGAAGAATCTTTACTACTATACCAGAGGGAAAGATCCTTC
>ENA-UOXR01003535-UOXR01003535.1-bioreactor-metagenome-genome-assembly--contig:-NODE-3535-length-13162-cov-12.547723_pt1 | contig 13162 bp, 10 predicted proteins | sample MGYA00238164_ERZ764825 | MGnify/ENA primary metagenome ERZ764825 (study PRJEB28920, sample SAMN05720171) | bioreactor metagenome | isolation source: Anaerobic biogas reactor | place: USA:Washington...
TAGGTGTCCAAAGTTATTTATCATTTTTTGTTCATTTTTACTTGACAGTTACACCGCTGCGCATTATAATCAAACAACCGCATTATTTGAAATTCGTCTAATAGACATAATTACACGCAACAGAACGCGGAAACGGATAACCTACTCCCCCTAATTTCATTCCAGTAGAAACTCCTCTGTTGGGCCCATCTTTTTCTAATCTTCCTTTATATTCCCTTCTACATTTCCCATGATTTCCCTGCACATATATCCATATTTCTTTTTAATTTGCATATTTGGAAACAGTTTGCTTGTCGTTTCATGAATGAAACAAGTACTTGAGGAGTTTATCAAATTAGAATAGAAAAAGGCTCGCCGGGGACAAATCCTCAGCTAGCCTTCGAATGATTATATTGAAATTTGCGGAGTGGCAAGAATCGTCTTAGCTTTTTCTATGCCTTGCCGTTGCAGCCCAATACGTTTACAATTTTGTTTTTAACCAGTTGCTTTATGGCCTCTCGGGCTGGTCCCAGATACTTGCGGGGATCGAATTCGGCCGGGTCGTCGGCGAGATATTTTCTGACGGTTCCGGTCATGGCCAGGCGCAAATCGGAATCGATGTTGATTTTACATACGGCCATAGAGGCAGCTTTTCTGAGCATGTCTTCGGGTACGCCCTGGGCGCCGGACATTTTGCCGCCGTAAGTGTTGATCATGTCTACATATTCAGGAATAACTGAGGAAGCGCCGTGAAGTACGATGGGAAATCCCGGCAGTCTTCTTTGTACTTCTTCCAGAATGTCAAAGCGCAAGCTCGGCTGACCTTTAAATTTAAACGCACCGTGGCTGGTTCCGATGGCAATGGCCAGGGAATCTACACCGGTTTTCGCCACAAATTCCTCGACCTGGTCCGGGTCGGTGTAGGAAGAGTCCTTTTCCGATACGTTTACCGCATCTTCTACCCCGGCCAGTCTGCCCAGTTCTCCTTCAACCACTACGCCTTTGTCATGGGCATAATCAACTACTTGCTTGGTGAGTTTTATATTTTCCTCAAAAGAAAAATGTGAGCCGTCGATCATTACGGAAGTGAAACCGCCATCAATGCATGATTTACACAGTTCAAAGGTATCGCCGTGATCCAGGTGTACGCAAATGGGCAGTCCGGTTTCTATTACAGCCGCTTCAATCAGTTTCATCAGGTAGGTATGGTTGGCATATTTTCTCGCTCCGGCAGAAACTTGCAATATCAGCGGCGCATTTTCTTCTTTGGCTGCTTCAGTGATCCCCTGAATGATCTCCATGTTATTGACATTAAATGCTCCGATTGCATAACCACCTTCATAAGCCTTTTTAAACATTTCTGCTGACGTTACAAATGGCATGGTAACCAGCTCCTTTTGCAGTAGTTCAATCATATGTCTTATTATACCACTTGTTGCCGCTTGAAAATTCGTTAAAAACAGAGAGTATCTGCTGGCGCTGTTGTCAATCTATAGCATCGTGATTGTTGTTCGCCAGTGTTTCGGCGGGTTTATTAAGGGTTATGAATCCATATGTTTTTAGCCGGCTAATTATTTTGGGTCATATTTTCTACCTCGTCCAGGGCCAAGGACTGATAACAGTGATAGAGTTTTTGACAGAAGTTATCCCACTGCTTGCATACCGCAATGGTTGCATCGCTCATCTGCAGCAGGTTGGGATAGGAAACCAACTCGATGAATTCGCTGGTAAACGAGCCTAACGTTTGCGGGTCGGCACCTTGCAGCAGATCAGCTATAAAATCAGCCGGTTGATACCAATCCGCGGCCCGTTGCAAATCTCGATGCATTTGCATCAGCAAAACATTGCGCGGCCCTTCCCATAATTCGTTCACGGCTGAATCGCGATATAGCCTGGGCAGCGAGGAGAAATCCTCCATTACCCCGTGCCCGCCGAACAATGACATGGCGGTGCGGATTACGTCAGTCGAATCCCAGGAGGCGGTGATTTTTTGCAGCATGATTAACTCGCGAATCATAAATCTTTTCTTTCTAATAGAAATATCCTGATCGGTTCCCAGGCCTCCCTGCAGACCTCCCTCCAAGCTGAGAAAATCCCGATAAAGTTTGAATATACCTGCTACCGTTTGCCGGGCCAGTTTTTCGATAGCATTGAGCTGGCTCATTACCATAGGAAATTGACCGGTCTTTACCCCGAATGCTTCCCTGAATTGGACATATTGTTTGGCCTCCCGTACGGCTCTGGTCATAAAAGCCGCCGCGGAAATACCTACCGTCAGACGCGAATAGCTCAGCACTACCCCAACCACATTAGCCACCCCGCGGTTTAAGGGGCCTACCGGATGGGCAACGGCGCCGTTAAAGGTAAGTTCGGCGGTGGTAAGTTCACTGGTACCCATTTTCCATTTTATGCGGTCGATGGTATATCCGTTTCTGATTTCTTTTTCTTTATTACCCGGCAGCCAGGAAGGGATCACAAACAGGGCAACGTCTTCCGAACCGGCCGGCTTGGCGGTTACCATGGCATAGTCAGCATGGGTAGCCGAGCAGAAAAATTTGGTACCATAAAGCCTCCATGTATCCCCTTCCTGTACCGCTTCCAAAACGTTGGCCGGCACATCCGAGCCCCCCTGGATCTCCGAAAGGTATTGGGCACCGATGGCAAATACACCGTCAATGCCTTCCTGACAGTGCTGAAGTATATTCTGCAGTTCTGGCGTATCGGGGTATTTTTTGATCATCTCCACCATGCCCTCAGTGCAGGTCAGCGGACAGGACACGCAGGCTTCACCATTCTGATAGATAATAAACATTTTGGTCAGCTTTACCCAGGGAGAAGTTTGATCGGAAAAAAGCGCCTCGGAGAATATTTCTCTTTCCATTATTTCTGTTTCGCGGGGACGTACAATTCTGTCGATGCGGTTACGATGCCCGTCATAGTGCATCATATAGGGCCTTTTTTCAGGCCAGGCGATGGACTCGGCCATATCCCTCCACCTGAATGAGGCTTTCTCGGAAACATTGCGTGCCTCCCGGTCTACTTTTTGCCATTCATCCCCGCAGTAGTGTTTAACCACATTTTGTATAAAGGGATCATCAGCGTAGTAATCAACATTATTGCGCCATTCCAGGAATTCATTAAAAGTGTACGGGTTGTCTCTAGTCGGCAAGGACATACCATCATCCCCCTCAACTTAATAACTCGCGGTCTGACTCCAATATCTGTAATTTTTATTATATTATTGAATTGCCAATAAGGAAAGCAGGAAGCAGGGGGACGGTTCTTTTGCTTCCTTAAATGGGGGCAGGAAAGGAAGCAAAAAGACCGTCCCCCTGCTTCCTAAGTCGGGTAGGAGCCCAGCACCCTCACCGTTGCTGTTACATTTGTCAAAGCGGTCAACACCTCGCTGATGTGCTCTTCCTGACGATTTCCTTCAATGTCGATGAAAAACAGATATTCCCCGATGCGGGTGCGGGCGGGACGGGATTCGATCTTGCACAGATTGATTCCCCGGATATAGAATTCCCGCAGCACTTCATACAGGGCGCCGGGACGATCCACCACATAAATTAACAGGGAGGTTTTGCCGCCACTCTGGCAGTCAGCCTCTTTCCGGCTTAACACCACAAAGCGGGTGGAGTTGTTTAACTGGTCCTGAATATCTGCGGCCAGCACCTTCAGTCCGTAGTTTTCGGCCGCTGCCTGCGTGGCAATGGCTGCCCAGGTCTCGCCGGAGGTCGCCACCATCCGGGCGGCCTCAGCAGTACTGTGCACCTCCCGCACGGGTACTTCGGGATAATTCCGGTGCAGATACTCCTGACATTGGGCCAGGGCCTGACCATGGGACCAGATACAGTCGATCTTCTCTCCCGTAGCCCGGGGATGAATCAGCAGATTCTGCCGCACCGGGATGATAATTTCACCGGCAATTTGCAGATCATGGTCGCCGGTCAAAAGATCCAGGGTCTGGTTGACGGCCCCTTCATAGGAATTTTCGATGGGCACGATGCCCCGCGCGGCTTCTCCTGTCATCACCGCCTCAAACACTTGCCGGATGGAGGGCAGCGGCAGCAGCTGCCAATCGTTCTGGCCCCGGTATTGCTGGGCTGCTTGCTCGCAGAAGGTTCCCCTCGGGCCCAGATAAGCGATCTTTTCCGTCATCTCAACCTCCACCTCCTCAGGGTATAATCCGTTTCATCACCGGCGCCAGCGTCTGCAGCTGGCCCATCAAATCATTCAGGCCCTGTGGCGTCAGGGACTGGGCACCGTCGGATACAGCTTTGGCCGGGTTGGGATGCATCTCCAGGATCAAACCATCGGCACCGGCAGCAATCGCTGCCAGGGACATGGGTTCTACCAACTGACGATCCCCGGTACCGTGACTGGGGTCGACGATAACCGGCAGGTGGCTCAATCTTTTCACTACCGGCACCGCACACAGATCCAGGGTATTACGGGTGTAGGTTTCGAAAGTACGGATGCCGCGTTCGCACAGGATCACTTTCTGATTGCCTTCAGATAGGATATATTCTGCTGCCATCAGCCATTCTTCGATGGTGGCCGACATGCCGCGCTTCAAAAGGACCGGCCTGTCGATCTGGCCGACGGCTTTGAGCAGGCGGAAATTCTGCATGTTGCGGGCACCGATCTGCAGCATGTCAACATAATCAAGCGCCATCTGCAGAGTTTGCTCGTCAATGACTTCCGTCACCACCGGCAAACCGGTTGCCTCAGAGGCTTCCCGCAGCAGTTTAAGTCCCTCTTCCTCCATTCCCTGGAAACTATAAGGCGACGTACGCGGTTTGAAAGCACCGCCCCGGATCATACAGGCGCCGGCATTTTTGGCCGCCAGAGCCGATTCCATCATCTGCTCCCGGCTTTCCACCGCACAGGGGCCGGCAATCACCGCCAGTTCCTGACCACCGATCTTTATGCCGCCCACCTCAATCACCGAGCCTTCGTTCTGGGCCTCGCGGCTGACCAGTTTGAATGGTTTCATAATCGGGACGATTTTCTCTACACCAGGCATTTGAGTCAGTTCTTTTAAGGCATTGCTGGTCAGCGGATCTCCAACCGCACCAATGACAATTTTCTTTACCCCCTGAATGACCTGATTGCGGAAACCCATCGTCTCCAGGCGCTCGTTGACCTGGTTGATTTCCTCCAGGGTTGAATCAATGTTCATCACCAGTATCATCTTTATTGCCTCCTCTATAAAATAAAAATCGCCCATAGCTATTGTCCCTGCAGGGACGAAAGCTATGGGCATCCGTGGTACCACCCTGATTGGCTCATATGCATGAGCCCACTCTGTGGAGATAGTTACAGGTATTCCGTAACCAACCCCGAGGTACGGGAATCAGATTGTTGGCGGAAAACAAAAAAAGCCTTTCATCCTCTAGGGACGAAAAGCTTGCGCTTGCCGCGTTACCACCCTGGTTGATCCGCATAAATGCAGATCCGCTCAATGAAAGGTGCGGGAACGATCTGTTCCGATACCTCCTTCCCGTTAACGTGGGAAGACTACGGCCGGGCCTACACATCTCCAAGAGATTTCAGCTGGCAACTCCCGAGAGAACTTCAGTTAATCATGCTTTAAGGGTGCTTCCAGCCGATGACACCCTCTCCCTGAAAAGCTGGGGTTAACGTACTTTGCTCGTTCATCGTCGTTAGATTTAAAATTAGTATTGATTATAACATGTGAGGTTACAATTGCAAGTATTTTTTAAGAAAAAAAACCGTCCGTTTATCCGGCAATATTTAATCTCCTTACGGAGATATCGCAACAAGATCCGCCGATGCTAAGGCTGTGCTGCGCTTGCCTTGCAATCGCTTTTGGCACAAGATACCATATGGCATCGTCGCTTCGAAAACGCCCAGGATGATATTTTAAAGCTGCATGATAATTAAAAAAAAAATTATGCAAAATCCTCACAGGGAAGCAAAAAGAACGTCCCCATGCTTCCCTTTATGACAATACTGATTTTATCTGTTCTTCCGTGATTCCTGCAGTGACTTCACTGCTGCCTATGCCGGTGGGCAGTACCATTTTGATCTTGCCAGCGGTGCTTTTTTTGTCCATTCGCATCCGTACTACGATATCATCGGCGGGCAGATTACCGTAATGAACCGGCAAACCGTAGTTTTGAATTAAATCAACCACCCGTCCGGCTTCTGCAGCGGTCATCGTCCCCAGCTTTTCTGCCAGGCGGGCGACACAGACCATACCGATGGCCACCGCTTCCCCGTGGGTAAACTGCTTATATCCGGTCAGGGCTTCAAAGGCATGGCCGAAGGTGTGGCCCAAATTCAGCAAAGCCCTCAGGCCGCTCTCTTTCTCATCCTGACTGACGATCTCCGCCTTGATTTCACAGCAGCGCTGCACCATATGAATCAGGTACTTCGGGTCTCTGGCCTTGATCCGTTCTCTATTTGTTTCAAGAAAATCAAAAAACGTTCCATCCCAAATAACGCCGTACTTGATCACTTCCGCCAATCCGGTTTTATACTCTTTTTCTGCCAGGGTGTTCAAGAGGCTGACATCGGCCAGCACCAATCCCGGCTGGTAAAAAGCCCCCACCAGATTTTTTCCCAGCGGCAGGTTTACGCCGGTTTTTCCCCCTACGCTGCTGTCCACCTGGGCCAACAGGGACGTGGGGATCTGTATGAAGCCAATCCCGCGCATAAAACTCGCCGCGGCAAATCCGGCCAGGTCTCCCACTACTCCCCCGCCCAGGGTAAAAACCGTGGAACTACGATCCAGCCCGCGGGTAATCATTTGCTCATAGAGCCAGTCCAGCGTGGTCAGGTTTTTGCAGCCTTCGCCGCCTTTGATGACGGCTGCTTCGACTTTAAACCCGGCCGAGTGCAAAATCTCCAGAACCTCTTCGCCATACAGGCTGAAAACCAGCTCGTCGGAAACCAGTAGGGACACACTGTCGGGCGAGACACCAGTCAGCAGCCGGGGCAAATCCGCCAGGCATTTTTCCCCGATATATATGTTATAAGACTTTTCTCCCAGATCAACATGTACAGCTTTCATGTTTCACCTTCTTGCGTTGTTAATAGAATCATTCCGGGGCAACCGAGGCTGACAAGAGAACCGTCCCCTTGTCCGTCGCCTTCTTACCGAAAACGTTTTTCGATTTCACTGATGCTGTCCCCGCCGTATTTTTCCATAAAAGCGGATGCCAATTCAAAAGCCGTCACCGCTTCGCCGACTACGGCTGCGGCCGGTACGGCACAGATATCGGAGCGTTCCACCGCGGCCTCGGCCGCCTCGCCGCTCTCCAGGCTGACGCTGCGCAAAGGATTATAAAGGGTAGCAATGGGCTTCATCGCCGCCCGCAGTACCAGTTGCTGACCGTTGGTCATGCCTGCTTCCAACCCCCCGGCATTATTGGAGCCGCGTTTAAAACCTGATTCACCGGCAAATATTTCATCATGAACTTTGGAACCCGGCAAGGTTGCCGCGGCAAAACCCAGCCCGATCTCAACGCCCTTGATGGCCTGAATGCTCATCAGCGCACCGGCCAGTCTGCCGTCCAGCTTGCGGTCCCAGTGGACATGGCTGCCCAGACCCACCGGCACATTACAGACGATGATCTCAAAAATGCCCCCCAGCGAATCACCAAGGGCGCGGGCCTGATCAATTTCCTGTTTCATGCGTGCCTCGGCATCGGGGTCGGCGCAGAACAGTTCTGACTGCGCAGCGCGGTCAATGATCTCCGGCAAACCGGCCGGTTGGGCTTTTACACTGCCGATCTGGATCACATGGCTGTAAACTTCCATGCCAAAGTGCTCAATAAGTCTTCTGCCCACAGTACAGACTGCCACCCGGGCTGCCGTTTCCCGGGCGCTGGCGCGTTCCAGGATATTTCGCAAATCTTCATGCCCATATTTGATATGTCCGGCCAGATCACCGTGACCAGGCCGGGGCACCGTTACCCGCCGCGATGCCAGATCGGCCTCGCCGCTGGCCATGATGGCTGACCAGTTGCTCCAATCCTTATTTCTTATCTGCAGACAGATGGGACCGCCCAGAGTTTTGCCGCCACGCACCCCGGAGAGGATCTCCGCCTGATCGGTTTCGATCTTCATCCTTCCGCCCCGTCCGTAACCCTGCTGGCGGCGGGCCAGCTGCCGGTTGATATAGTCAGCTGATAAATCCAGTCCTGCTGGCATCCCCTCAATGATGGCAGTCAGGGCCGGTCCGTGGGATTCCCCGGCGGTTAAATATCTCAGCATCATTCTCCCCCTCCCAAATCGGCCAGCAGCTGTGCAAAACCCGGAAAAGAAATGTTAATGCATTCCGCACTGCGCACCGTTGTCTCTCCTACAGAAGCCAGGCCCATCAAGGTGCAGGCCATGGCGATGCGATGATCATGATATGATTCGCATACGGCACCCGTATATTGTTTCCTGCCTCCCCTAATTAAAAGGCCGTCTGCGGTTTCATTTATATCCACCCCAAAACGTTTCAGTTCGTAGGTTACAGCCTCCAGGCGGTTGCTTTCCTTGACTTTTAATTCCTGGGCATCCCGGATTATGGTCTGCCCTTCCGCCAGGGCCGCGGCAACGGCCAGCACCGGGATTTCATCAATCAAGCGCGGGATCAGTTCCCCGCCAATTTCGATGCCTTGCAGCCCTTGACCGGTCACCGTCACATCCCCCAGTTCCTCGCCGGAAACCGTGCGCCGGTTGTTTATCTCAATAATGGCCCCCATCGCCTCCAGTACCTCGATGATCCCGGTGCGGGTAGAATTCAAGCCCAGTTTCCGTACCGTGATGTTTGCCCCCGGAATAATGGCGGCCGCCGTCAGGAAAAACGCCGCCGATGAAATATCCCCCGGCACCAGCACCTGCTGAGCGCTTAGTTCTCCGGGCCGAATAACAGCGGTCAAGCCGTCCGTCCGGATATCCGCACCAAACCCGGCCAGCATTCTTTCCGTATGATCCCGAGACTGCGCCGGTTCAGTCACCGACGTCTCACCCTTAGCATACAACCCCGCCAGCAAGACGGCTGATTTCACCTGGGCGCTGGCCACCGGACTATCATAATGAATGGGCTGCAGACGGCTGCCATGGATGGCCAGCGGCGCCAGACGGTCTCCGTTCCGCCCCCAAATCTGCGCGCCCATCTGCCGCAGCGGAGTCACTACCCGGCCCATAGGCCGACGCCTTATGGAAGCATCGCCGGTCAAAACCGAGAAAAATTCCTGTCCGGCCAGCAGCCCTGATAAAAAACGGATCGTCGTACCGGAATTACCTACATCTAGGTAATCTCCCGCCTCCTGCAGCCCGTGCAGGCCCCGCCCATGTACCTTCAGGCTGGCGGGAGAGAGTTGTTCTATTTCCACCCCCAGCTGGCGCATGCATCTGACTGTGCTGAGACAATCATCACCGGGCAGGAAATTGTCAATCGTGCTGACACCATTGGCAATGGCAGCAATCATCACACTGCGGTGGGATATGGATTTGTCTCCGGGAACGTTGATAACGGATTGAAAAGGTTTATATTTTTTCACAGTCAGGTCCATCCACGACACCTCCAGATCTGGGGTTATAAGTCAAATAATCGCCTGGCATGATTCTGGTAATAATTAATATCTTATTATATACGAAAACAACAAAAGATAAATACAGACGCAAATTTATTTCTTGTTATATGGGCTGAACCTGTGCTAATATTTTAATTGTAGGATGGAGAACTGGTAGTTTGTTTGTAAAAATGGCAGTAAGGCAGTACGGAAGGCATACAGGTCTGCGGATCTACGTGTAACCATGCGCTTTGCTCATGGTTTTTCTGTTTTATGGCCGAAAAATGAGGAGGTTGGCAGTATGGTAGTGGTAATGCAAAAAGGAGTAAGTCAGGAACAAATCAATAAGGTTCAAAAGCACCTGGAGGCGGAGGGTTACAGCGTACATCTGTCTCAGGGGGCCAAGCGCACCATCATGGGCGTCATCGGCGAGCCGGGTAAGGTCGACCCGCAGCTCCTGGCTTCCCTGCCCGGAGTGGAGAAAGTGGTCCCCATTATGCAGCCGTTTAAACTGGCTTCACGGGATTTCAAACATCAGAATACCGTCATCCAGGTAGGCAGCCAAACGATCGGGGACGGCCATGTTACCCTCATCGCCGGCCCCTGTGCCATCGAAGGACGTGAAAACTTCCTGAAGGCCGCCCTGGCCGTCAAGGACGCCGGCGCGGAAATGCTGCGCGGAGGCGCTTTCAAGCCGCGCACTTCCCCTTACTCTTTCCAGGGTCTGGGCGAAAAAGGATTGCAGATCATGGCCGAAGCTCGAGAACTGACCGGGCTGCCGCTGGTTACCGAAGTCATGGATCAAAAATCCATTGCCATGGTGGCCGAATACGTAGATATCATCCAGGTGGGCGCCCGCAATATGCAGAACTTCTTTCTCCTGCGGGAATTGGGCCAGGTAAACAAACCGATCCTGTTAAAACGTGGCATGTCGGCTACCATTGAAGAATGGCTGATGGCCGCCGAATATATACTGGGCAGCGGCAATCCCAACGTAATATTGTGTGAAAGAGGCATCCGTACTTTTGAAACCTACACCCGCAATACATTGGATCTGAGTGCCGTTCCGCTGCTCAAGCAGCTCACCCATTTGCCGGTCATTGTCGACCCCAGTCACGGTACCGGCAAGCGCGAACTGGTGGAACCCATGTCCCTGGCTGCGGCAGCCTGCGGCGCGGACGGATTAATGATTGAAGTCCACCCCAATCCGTCCCAGGCTTGGAGCGACGGACCCCAATCCCTGATTCCGGCAGACTTTGCCCGTTTAAGCAAAAAAGTCCGCCAGCTGGAAAGCCTGGCCGCGCCGGAAGCAGAGGATGAAAGCAGGGAGCGCTCATGATTCATAAAATAGGCATTATCGGGCTCGGCGTCATCGGCGCCTCCCTGGGTATGGCACTGCGCAGCTGCTGCCCGGAAATCATCGTGGCCGGCCGCGATCTTGATGGTGAAATCGTCACCCGGGCCATCGAACTGGGGGCCCTTGATCTGCCCCTGGATGATCAGTTACTGGCGGAATGCGACCTGGTGATCATGGCCACCCCGTTGCAGGCAATGGCGGAAACCATAAAGCAGATTAAGGATCATATAAAACCGGGCGCCATCATCAGCGATGTGGGCAGCGTCAAAAGCTGGGTCATGCAGCTGCTGGAGGAGAACATCCCCGCCGCCATCCATATCATTGGCGGACATCCCATGGCCGGTTCAGAGAAAAGCGGCCTGCAGGCCGCCGATAAATTTCTGTTGCAAAACGCCGCCTATATATTAACCCCCCGGCCCGGTACAGCGGAAAAACCCCTGCAGGAACTGACGGAACTGTTAAAAACCATCGGCGCCCGGGTGGTGATCATGAATGCCCGTGAACATGACCAGGCGGTGGCCCGGGTTAGTCACCTGCCCCATCTCATGTCCGCTGCCCTGGTTAATAATCTGGCAGCCAAGCCGGAATTTCTGGCCCTGGCCGGCGGCGGGCTGCGGGACAGCACCCGTACGGCCGCGTCTGACCCGGATCTGTGGCAGGATATCCTGATGTTGAACCGGGACGCCGTTATAGAAGAGCTTGAGTCCATGCTGCAGATCCTTATAGATGTGCAGCTGGCGCTGCAATACAAAGATGGCGAAATGCTGCACCGTTATCTGCAGACGGCCTGTACAACCAGGAAAAACGTACCCAGCCTGCGTCCCTGCCTGGAGGATGCCCGTGACCTGATCGCCATTATCCCCGATCAGCCCGGCGTCATTGGCATAATCGGAACGCTGCTGGGCCATGCCGATATCAATATCCAGATCCTGCAGCTGTTAAACGTAAGAGACGAAGATGAAGGCAGCATCAAAATAACCGTACCGGGAGAAAAAGCATTCGCAGCCTGTGAACTGCTGAAAAAGCAAGGTTTTCAATCCTGGCTGCTGGAAAAATAAAAAGTAAAAGGCCGCAGCATGAGGCAGCAAGAGTTTGATTTTGCTGCTCATATTGCGGCCCTGGCCGGTTTTAAGACCGATATCAACAGAATATTAACCCCGGATGATGATCATCCAATCAACTGGGCGCCAAATAGTAGTAGGTAGATGGCCCTACCACTCCATCAACTGCAATCGCGTGAGCCTTCTGCAGAGCTTTTACGGCGGAAGTAGTCGCCGGACCAAATTTCCCGTCCAGCGCAGCGGTGTAATAACCCAATGATTTCAGATGGGATTGCAGGAAATAGACATCGAAACCCCGGTTGCGCTCAGCACGGCTTGCCTGCAAATACCTGCCGCCCATGTGAGTGTTGCAGAACAGCTTTTGAAAGGTGAGCGGACCGACGATTCCGTCTTGAGTCAAGCCCATATCCTTCTGGAACAGCTTCACTGCCGCCTGGGTTTTGGAGCCAAAAATCGAGTCTGCCGGCCCACCTAAAGCCAGCGCATACTGTTTCTTGGTACTGGCCAGACGGTTTTGCAAAACCCAGACATCCCTGCCGCTGGAACCCTTTCTTAGATTGCGTGAACCAAACACCGATGCCCCGGAAGGAAGATAAGGACCGGTTTGCTGGCCGAGGAGCAGATACGTATCCTTACCCACTATTCCATCGACGGTCAGACCGAAATAGGTCTGAAATTTTTTCACCGCCGCCTCTGTCTTCGGGCCAAAAGTTGATTCCCCGCTGATGGGCGAACTCATCGAACTGGGCAGCTGATTGAGCAGACACTGCAGGATCTCCACATCCGTACCGCTCAGCCCCTGCTTCAAAATGCGGCTGCCGAAATTTATATAAGCCAAAGTCTAAACCTCCTTTCAGTTTTTCAATTTATATTATGTATTCTGGGCTTTTAAGGTTACCAAACGAGAATAAACCGGAGATATTTTAAGAACTTCCCCTATGTTTTTCGGTGTTCTCCGTTATTAAATTGTTTTGCTGGTATAAAATTTCATTTCAGGCATATAATATAAGATGCGCGCCCAAAAATGATACTTGGAGATGAGAATCGGCATAAAAGTTGATTTTATGATTGAAATGAACCCGGAAAAGAAGTATAATGTTTTTTGCCGGCGGGTGTAGCTCAATGGTAGAGCCCCAGCCTTCCAAGCTGGTCGCGTGGGTTCGATTCCCATCACCCGCTCCATTTTTTTGTCCCTGTAGCTCAGCTGGACAGAGCAACGGCCTTCT
>ENA-UOXR01003542-UOXR01003542.1-bioreactor-metagenome-genome-assembly--contig:-NODE-3542-length-13151-cov-4.888821_pt1 | contig 13151 bp, 11 predicted proteins | sample MGYA00238164_ERZ764825 | MGnify/ENA primary metagenome ERZ764825 (study PRJEB28920, sample SAMN05720171) | bioreactor metagenome | isolation source: Anaerobic biogas reactor | place: USA:Washington...
GAGCAGATCAAAAGCACGTGGCAGTCGCCGAGGGAACGTAAGGACGCCGGCCTTCTGACCTCCAGGGTCCGTCCCCGCACCGTCATGCCTTCCACGATCCGCATACTCTCTCCGAAGGGGTCCGAACCGTAAATGCACATCCTGTATTCCCGGACCGGGGAAGGCCATTCGACGAACTTGAAGAAGTTCGCCATGAACACCGCCTTCACGTCGTATTCGCCGAACTCCCGGACTTGGGCGTGAAGGGAATCCGGCTGGACCGTAAGTGCGAATCCCCAAAGGACCGCTATGATCAACAGGGTCTTCATCTTTCTAGAACCGGTACGTCGCCTTCAGCCTGAAGGTCCTGCCATCCTGCTCGATGTCGCTCTGGACATGCTCACGCGACCCGGGATTGCTGTACTTCTTATCGAAGAGGTTGTAAACGCTGAAAGAGAGGTCGAGATCCCTGAAGATCCTCTCACTGAGCAGCGTGGCGTTCACCAGGGTGTAACCCCCGTCGCGGGTACCGTCGAGGTTCTTCTGCGCGCTCGCGTACTGTATCTCCATTCCCGCGCCGAGCCAGTTCCTGATCACCGGGCCGAAAACATTGAGCTTGACGAGATGTTTCGGAAAATTCGCAAACTCAACGCCGTCCTGATCGCTCGAGACCTCCTGAAACGAGTAGGAGAACCGTCCCGAAAAACCAGCAAGCCACTTCCTCTCCATCTCGAACTGGATACCCTTACCCTCGGCCCTTCCCGTGTTGGCAAAGACCATGAGCCCGGCGGGGTCGATCTGCTGGCTTATAAGATTCTCCACATCATAGTAGAACCCGGAAAGGCACAGGCGGAAGTCTTTCACGTATTTCTCGAGAACGAGCTCGTAGGTCCTGATCGTCTCGGGGTCGAGGCCGGGGTTTGCCCCCTGCGTCACGTTCCCGTCGGTGTAGTACAGCTCGTAGGTGTTGGGTATGCGATAGGCCTCACCATAGATGAGCTTCGCCGTCGTCTTTTCCATGGGGTTCCATATGAGCGCGGCCCTGGGGTTCAGCCTCCCCGAAAAATCCTTGTAGTGGTCGTACCGGGCGCCCAGATTGACAAGCACCCTGTCGGTGACTACGAACTCTCCCTGGGCGTAGGCGCCCAGGCTGTACGATCCCCTGTCGTCGTCAAGGTAGACCGCATGGGGACTGTCGTCATAGTTCTTTTGCTGTTGTACAAGGTTATCCCGGTACTCCAATCCCGCTATCACGGTGTGCCGGTCTTTTATCCGGGTCTTGTAGAACGCCTCCGTTCCCCACCATTTGCCCACCGCAAGGTCCCTGTTCATGGTAAGGGGCGGATAGTCGAAGAGGTATTTCCCGTCATAGCGGTAATAATCGTAAAAGACCCTCACCGAGAGGTCCTGGTTGTCCTTGAGCGCCCTGCGGTACCTGACGTCTATGTAGCCCTGGGTATCGGTCGACTTCGTCCTGTCGTCATTGAAAACGGTTCCCCAGGCCCCCGTGGGGATGCCCTTGGCGCGGGAACCATAGGCGGCCTGAACGTCGAGGCCGTGGATCCTGAGGTTGGTGAAGAACGATGAGTATCCCTCGTGGTCATTGCCGTCGGACCGCCCCGAATTCGTCGCCGGACTGTCATATTCCTTGTAGTACAGGCTCTGTCCCCTGCTGCTGTAGCGGGTCGCCGACAGCACCATCTCCAATCCCCTGCCGAAGGCGCGGCCGAAGGTGGCCCTCTGCTTGTTCGCATCCGAGCTGCCCGCTTCGGCCGATAGTTCCAGACCGCTCACGTGGCCCGCACCCTTCGTTATGACGTTGATGACACCGAAGAAGGCGTTGCTCCCGTAGAGCGACGACCCCGGCCCCCGTATCACCTCGATGCGGTCCACGAGGTCGAGGTCAAGGATGAGATCGTTGCCCACCGCCGCGGTATCGTAAATGTTGTTGTTCATCCTGTGGCCGTCGACAAGCAGCAGCATTCGCGTATTGTAGTCGCCCTGCCTCAGGAAACCGCCCGCGCCCAGGTACCCGTAATTCCTGTCGGACGTGACGTACAACCCCGGCACGCTGTTGAGAACGTCCGCCATGGTCCTGTATCCGTAGCGCTTTATGTCCTGGGAGGTGATGATGCTGATGGAGGCGGGAGCATCCGATATCCTCTGCTCGTACCGCGACGCGCCGAGTACCGTCGATACCTCCACCCCCATCAACTCTTCGATGGGCATCGCGGCGAGTCCCGACGGCTCCCTGCCCTCCCCTTCGGCCACCGCGAAGGCAGGCGCGATGATAAGGGAAAACAGAACAACAAAGAAAACCCGGAGCGTGACGATCCTGACCTGTCGGTCTCTGGGCCCCTCAACAGCCCTGTTGTGGTTCATAGATGTCCCTTCTTCGGTGCCGCTGCCGGCCACCGTATAACTGGCTTATCGGCACGTCTTTGAAATCGTTTACCATATTCCTCCGAATATCGCACGTTCAAACCACCCGGGTACACCATCGCCGCAAATATGTGGACGCCAAATTGACACCTGCGATATGATAGACACATCATCGACAGGCCCCCGGGCGGGTTCCGGACATAAGAAGGAAGGAACGCATGGACAGGGAAGATATCGAAAAAAGGATCGGGCACCTCAGGGAGGAGCTGGAGTACCACAACTACCGGTACTATGTCCTCGACGACCCCGCGGTGACGGACAGGGAATACGACGACCTCATGCGCGAGCTTACGCGCCTCGAGACGGAACACCCGGAATTCGCGGACCCCGCATCACCGACGCAGCGGGTGGGGTCGCGACCCCTCGATGCCTTCACCTCGGTCCCGCACTCCATCCCCATGCTGAGCCTGCAGAACGCCATGGACGAGGAGGAGGTGAGGGATTTCCACAGACGCGTCACGAAGCTCCTCGGGACGAGCGATGTCGAATACGTCATGGAGGTGAAGATAGACGGCCTGGCCGTGGAGCTCGTCTACATCGAGGGGATCTTCACCCTGGGGTCCACGCGGGGCGACGGCAACGTCGGCGAGGACGTGACACAGAACTTGCGCACGATCCGGGCCATTCCGTTGCGTCTTCGGACCGATGGGGACGCACCCGTGCCGTCCCGCCTCGAGGTCCGCGGAGAGGTCTACATGGGCAAGACAGAGTTCCTTGCCCTGAACGGACAGCGCGAGCAAACGGGAGAACCTCTCTTCGCGAATCCGCGAAACGCGGCGGCAGGCTCCATCCGCCAGCTCGACCCCAGGGTCACCGCGACGAGGAAGCTCAACATATTCTGCTACGCCCCCGGCAACGTTTCGGAGGCCCCCTTCTCCACCCACATGGAATTCCTCGATCGCCTCAAAGCGTGGGGCTTCAGGGTCAACGGCAACACCCGGCTCTGCCGTACCATCGATGAGGTGGTGGACCACTACGACCATATCAGGTCCATCCGCGAGGAAATTCCCTACGAGATAGACGGCACCGTCATCAAGGTGAACAGGATCGATCACCAGACAACTCTTGGAACCGTCTCGCGCTCACCCCGCTGGGCCATCGCCTACAAGTTCGAAGCGATCGAAGAGGAGACGACGGTCGAGGACATCCTGGTCAGTGTCGGCCGGACGGGTGCCCTAACCCCCGTCGCCGCCCTCAAACCCGTCACCGTGGGCGGGGTGGAGGTCTCAAGGGCCACCCTTCACAACGAGGACGAGATAGCGCGAAAGGACGTGAGGGTGGGCGACAGGGTCATCGTGACCCGCGCGGGCGACGTCATCCCCGAGGTCGTCAGGGTCCTCGATGCCGGAAGGCCGGGCCGGGCCGGGCCTTTCAGAATGCCCGAAAAATGCCCCGTCTGCGGCGAGGTGGTGGTGCGGCCCGCAGGAGAGGCCATTCGGCGCTGCGTCAACATCAACTGCCCCGCCCAGATCAAGGGGAGCATCGAGCACTTTGCCTCCAAGCGGGCCATGGACATCGACGGCCTGGGGACGAAGCTCGTGGAGCAGCTCGTCGACAGGCAGGTCATCCGCGACGTGGCGGACCTCTATTATATAAGGAAGGAAACCCTTGCCGGCCTCGCGCGCATGGCCGACAGATCAGCCGGGAACATCATCGACGCCATCGAGGCGTCAAAGCAGAGGCCCTTCGCGCGCTTCATCAACGCGCTGGGCATCCGCCAGGTGGGCGAACACGCGGCGGACCTTCTGGCCGAACGCTTCGACTCCATCGACAAGCTCATGGCGGCGGACACACAGATGCTGCTGGCCATACCCGAGATCGGTCCCGAGGCGGCGGGCAGCATCACCGCCTTCTTCCGCGATCCGAAGAACCGCGAGACCATAGCACGGATCCTGGCCGCCGGCGTCAAGCTCGAGTACGAACGGGGCGGCACGCGGAAGCTGGCCGGCCTTACCTTCGTCTTCACCGGCTCCCTCTCGTCCCTGTCCCGCGACGAGGCGCGGGCAAAGGTCGAGGAACTCGGCGCTAAGACCGCCTCGTCGGTGAGCAAGAAGGTCAGCTACGTCGTCACCGGCGAAGAGGCCGGCTCCAAGCTCGACAAGGCAAGGCAGCTCGGCCTCGCGATACTCACGGAACAGGAATTCATGGACCTCCTCGCGTAGCCAGTTCAAAAACCCTCCACATCCCAACGATTCGTCACTTCTCAGGTCTGATTGGGCACGTCAACAAACCCTTCGACCCTGTTTGCGTACATTAATAGAGACAAATAAACAGCAAGGAGGATGCAATGAAACGCATTACCAGTCTTTCCGGGTTGTTCTGTCTCGCACTCATCGTCGTCGGGGCGGGGTTCTGCGCGAACGCCATGGCCGGATCGCAGACCGCAAACCTGCAAGTATCCGCCACGTGTTCCGCAAGCTGTGAGTTCCTGACACAGGGGACGAATCTCGCATTCGGCCCGCACGACCCGCTGAGCAACACCGAAACCATAGCGCAGGCGTCGTGGAGTTACAGGTGTGTCACAGGAACAAAATACAGGCTTTACATAGAAGGAGAACGGCAGATGTTGCTCGACGGCACGGACGAGACCAACAAGCTCGCGTTCCAGCTTTACAAGGACGACTACTCGACGGTCTTTCCTGAATCGGAGTCGACCGCCGGGGAACTGGAAGCCGCGTCAAACGCAGAGGTCCCCTTCACGATCAACGGGAAGATATCGGCGGGAGACGGTCAGTCCCTGAAGGCAGGCTCTTACAGCAAGACCCTGACGGTCACACTGCTGTACTAGAACAACATGTCGAAGAGAGACACCCTGGCATGGCCGGTTGAGAAAACCGGCCATCGTCCTGTTCCGCCTTTCATCCTGCTTATCGCCATCGTTCTGTTTTCCTGTGCACCGGCCTGCGCGCAGAGTTTCAGCGTACAGCCCACAAAGGTATCGTTCGACAGGAACACGAAGGCGCAAAAGCTGGTCATAAGGAATAGGAGCGCTCATGACCTTTCCCTCCAGGCGGGCGTCTGCAAATGGTCCCAGGATAAGGACGGCAGAGACATATACGAGGATACCTCCGACATCGTCATCTTCCCCAGGATCTTCACGGTCAGGAAGGGAGAACAGAGGCTTGTGCGCCTGGGAACAACGCCCGGCCCCGCGTCGCGGGAACGTGCCTACAGGGTCTTCGTGGAAGAGTTGCCCGTCAGAGACCCGAAAACGCCGCGCTCAGGGATCGATCTTGTGTTCAAGGTGGGGATACCCGTATTCCTCAGCCCCCTTCAGAACTCCCGGGAGCAGCTCAGCGTCTCCCTGGCGGTCGAAAAGGGAAAGGTCCTCGTCAGCGCTCTGAACAACGACAATGCCCACACCACCATTGAATCCGTGAGCATGATCGGTCAGGATTCCCGGGAGAAAGAGGTATTCTCGAAGAGCCTCACCGGCTGGTATATCCTGAGCGGCTCATCCAGGACCTATGAGGCCGATATTCCGCAGGCGCTCTGCGCCAGGCTTACAAGACTCCGCGCGGTTGTCAGGACGGAGAGGAATTCCTTTGAGGACGTGGTGGAGGTGACAGGGAGCATGTGTGGACCGCCCGTCAAATGATCCTGTTCCGGATCCGCGCGGAAGCAATGCTGGTTGTCCTGATGCTTCCTTTCATCTTCGCGACCCCCTCACAATGCCGGGCCTGGGAACACGTTGTCCTGGAGGTGGCCCTCAACACGGAGACGAAGGGCGATTTCTTTGTCTATCTTACGCATGACGGGGACTCCCTCATAGATAGGGAAGACCTTGTCGCCATTGGCTTCGAGGCCCCCGCGGGCACCACATCGCGGATAGGAGGAAAGACGTTCATATCCCTGAGATCGATGAAGGACGTGACGTATCACCTCGACGAGGAAACGGTATCGCTGCATATCACAGCCGCACCCCATCTCCTGAGGAGAAACTCCATTGATCTCAGGCCCGCAAGAAGGCCCGAAGTCTATTACCCGAGAGACACCGGCGCCTTTTTCAACTACGGCCTGAACTATGCCGGCCGGCAGCCCCTCGGCCACACAGCCTTTACGGGGACGACTCAGGTCGGTGTGCGTGCCGGCGATTTCCTCTTCCTGGGTGATTCAACCTACACCAATAGCGGCGACGATGAAAGGTTTGTCCGGCTGTCGACGAACATGATCCATGAGTCACGGCTTAACCTCGATCGCGCCGTACTCGGTGACCTCTATGCCACCTCCGGTCACCTCGGCAGCACCGTGAACATGGGCGGTATCAGCTTCTCCCGAAACTTCGGCATCGATCCCTATTTCATAAAGCAACCGATGGTGGACTACACGGGGTTCGCGACGCTGCCCTCGGAGATCAGGGTCTCCATGGACGGCGCACAGATCCGATCGGAAAAGCTGGGTCCCGGCCCTTTCGATCTCAGGAACATCCTCTCCTTCAACGGGGTCCACGATCTCACGATCACCGTCAGGGACGCCTTCGGCAGAGAGGAAACGGTTCGCTATCCCTTCTACTCCGCGGACACGCTGTTGCGCGGCGGCCTGCATGAGTTCAGCTACAACACCGGTTTCCTGAGGAGAAACTACGGAACTGAGAGCAGCGACTACGGGAGGTTCGCCGCGTCTTTCTTCCACAACTACGGCCTGACCGACTCCCTCACCATCGGCGTAAGAGGTGAGGGCTTGAGCGATCACGTCAACGTGGGCCCCAGAATGTCCTGCCTTGTCAGGCGCTACGGCACCCTTGGTCTCGGCGCGGGTGTCAGCCTCTCACGGGGGAAACAGGCCGGCTATGCGGCTTCCCTGGGCTATACCTATCAGGCACGCAACGCGAGCCTCAGGCTCCTTTTCACCAGGTACACCAGGGAATACTCGACGATCTCGACACAGACCACGGACGACAGAACACGGACGGAACTGGGAGCGGGTATTGGATACGGAACGCCCCGGCTTGGTTCGGTCTCCCTCGACTTCGTGGCCATCGGCAGGTACACCGCCACTGACAGCGAGAGGTACACCCTGAGATACTCACGAGGCATCACGCGAAATGCGAACCTCCATTTTTCAGTGACGCGCATGAAGAACGGCTGCTCGGACACCCGATTCGATCTTGGCCTTATTTTCTACCCCTGGAAGGATGTCACGCTCTCGGCGAGTCTGCAAAAGGGCGATGGCAGCGACTACCAGACCGTTCAGCTGCAGAAGAGTACCCCCGCGGGTGAAGGTTGCGGTTACAGGGTGACGGCATCACGGACGCGCACGTCGGGAAGCGAAACCTCTTCCATCGATCCCTTTGTCCAGTACAAAGGAACATACGGGACCTATAGCGCTGAGTTCCGCGGAGACTACGGCGCGGGGTCTGCGGATTCCCGGCAGTCCATGTCGATCGGCGCCTCAGGGAGCATTGCGTACGTGGGGAGGAAGCTGCACTTCGGACGCCCCGTGAGCGACAGTTACGGCGTGGTCAGGGTGGGGGACCTCGAGGGTGTCGGGGTATATCACAACAACCATCTACTGGGCCGCACAGACCGTTCCGGCCGGCTCTTCATACCGAATATGATCTCTTACGCGGACAACTATGTCTCTATTGACGACAGGGACATACCCGTGGAGTACTCCCTGGAGAAGGTGGGGAAATACGTTTCGCCCCCCTTCAGAAGTGGTACATTCCTGACCTTCGACGCCGTGAAGACCAGGGCTCTCACCGGTCGGATGGAAACAAGACCGGCAGGGCGATCCGTCCCCGTGGCCCTCGGGCACGCCGCATTCACGCTGAACGGAAAAGAGGTCTCCTTCGTCACCGGCAGAAACGGTGAGTTCTATCTCGAGAACATTCCCGCCGGCCGGTACACCGGCACGCTCCGCGACGCCCGCCGGACGTATTCATTTACCCTGGTCATTCCGTCCTCCGACGACATGACCGTAGATCTGGGAGGTATCCTTGCCGAAGACCTCCATTGACCCGAAGAAACCGCCGGTGAGGCCGTTGCTGCTTCTCCTTTCACTATGCCTCCTGTTGCTTCCCCTCGCCGCGGATGCCCAGGGCACCGGCGCTTGCAACGTGCTCGGGGCCGGCATCCACTGCTCCGAATACAACGCCCTCGATGAAGGATATGCCTATATGGACGGATGGATCACCGTGAAATGCGATGCACCCGCAACGGTGACCATTGCCATTGGCCCCGGTGCATCGGGGAATACAGTCAACAGAACGATGACAATGACAGGAGCGAATCCCCTGAGATATAACCTTTACACGGACCCGGCACGTAAACGGTTGTGGGGTGACGGCACCACCGGAGCAATGGTGACGGTTGGGGTGAGCGCGAATGAAGAGGTGTATGTTCCCGTCTACGGCAGGATAGATCCAGATCAGCCCACATCGAGCGGCGGGTACAGCGATTCCCCCGCCATCACCCTTACATGGTGAGCCGGGGTGGTTTCCAACAATTCTATTGACTCGTCGCCTCATTCCCTGTAGAAGATTATCTGAAAACCATGTTCGCGATAATTGGAGGAACATCGCTGCTCGACTGCCGGATCTTCTCCGGCTGGACCGAGGAAACCGTGGAAACCCCTTTCGGCACCGTCACCGTGAAGAGGGGAGATGGGGTTGTGTTTCTCCAGAGACACGGCAGCCCCCCTCTACCTCCGCACAGGATACGGCACCGCGCCAACATCGCGGCCCTCAAGGAACTGGGCGTCCACAAGATAGTGGCCGTCAATTCCGTGGGGAGCCTCACGTTCTCCCTTGAGCCCGGCACCCTCCTCGTTCCCGACGATTTCGTCTCTCCCTGGCACATCGAAACCTTCTTCGACGATGAGATGCGTTTCATGATACCCGTGATGGACGGGAACTTCGCCCACGAGGTGTTCGTGGCATGCAGGGAACACACAATGGCGGTGCGGATGGGAGGCATCTATGTCCAGACCATCGGGCCGAGACTGGAGACACGGGCAGAGATCAACATCCTCAAGGGCTTCGGGGACATCGTCGGCATGACGCTCGCCTCCGAGGCGACCCTCGCCATGGAGATGGACCTGCCCTACGCCAGCATCTGTTCCATCGACAATTATTGCCATGGCATAGTCGAGGTGCCCCTGACGATGGACGAGATCCGGGCGAACGTGACACGGAACCTCTCAACCATCGAGAGCGTGCTTGACACCCTCATCACGCGGGGCCTCTCGTGACGATCCTCATCACGGGCGTCCTCCTCGACGGCGCCGTCAGGGACATCTTCATCGACAACGGTGTCATCCTCGAGATCTCCCCGTCATGCACCCGCCCGGCCGACAGGGTGATAGACGGCACGGGCAAGGCCGCGCTGCCCTCTCTCATCAACGGACACACCCACGCCGCCATGACCCTCTTCCGGGGTTATGCCGACGACATGCCCCTGAAAACCTGGCTCGAAGAGAAGATATGGGTCCTCGAATCGAAGCTGACCGAAGAGGACGTGTACTGGGGCGCGAAGCTTGCCTGCCTGGAGATGATCAGGAACGGCGTCACCGCCTTCAACGACATGTACTGGCACTGGGAAGCAACGGCCCGTGCCGTCACTGATATGAAGATACGGGGTTTCATCAGCGCCGTCTTCATCGACATGTTCGAGGACGGCAAGGCCCGGGAGCAGATAGCGCTCAACCGTGAACTCTACGCCCTCTCGAAGAAGTACGAGCCCTACGCCACCTTTACCTTCGGCCCCCACGCGCTCTATACGGTATCGAAGGCAAGCCTCGAATGGATGCGCGATTTCTCCATCGACAAGGACATCCTCATCCACATGCACCTCGCGGAGACCGCCGACGAGATACGTTTCTCTCAGGAGAAGTATGGAATGTCCCCCGTGGACTTCCTTGACTCCATCGGCATCCTTTCCGAGCGCTACATCGGCTGCCACGGCTGCGCCCTCGAGGAGGCCGACGCCCGCGTGCTCAGCGAGCGGCACGCCCGCCTCGTCCACGTGCCCGTCTCCAATCTCAAGCTCGCCGTGGGAAGGGTCTTTCCCCACCGCCTTGTCGGGAAGGCCGGGATACCCTATTGCTTCGGGACAGACGGATGCGCCTCGAACAACCATCTCGACGTTCTGGAAACAATGAAGTTCGCCTCCCTGCTCGCCAAGTTCCACGCATCGGACCCGACCATGCTCCCGGCGAGGCAGACATTCGACATGGCCACCCGGACCGCCGCGGAGATCTTCCGCCTAGGCGAGTGGTCGATCAGGGAAGGCTTAAGCCCCGACATCATCCTCATCGACCTGGCGAGACCCGAGTTCGTCCCCAATTTCGACATCTATTCCGATATGGTCTACGCGGCCAACAGCTCGGCCGTGGACACGGTCATCTGCCTGGGAGAGGTTCTCATGGAGAACCGGATCGTTCCCGGTGAAGAGGAGATCATGGCAAAGGCCGCCGAGACGGCCCGCGCCCTCGTCATGAGATGATATTCGTCTGCGACGTCATGCTGGGAAAGCTTGCCCGGTACCTGAGGACCCTGGGCTTCGACGCCCCGTACATCCGCCAGGGAGAGGACCCGGCGTCCTTTCCCGCGCCTTCCGACAGGTGCGTCTTCCTCACGAGAAGACAGGACAGGACGGGCCGTCCCCACACGGTGGTCATCCATGAGAACGACCCCATGAAACAGATCCTCGAGATAAAAGAGATCATAGAGAGATACATCGACCCGAAGGCGTTCATGTCGCGCTGCCTTGAATGCAACGTACCGCTCATCGACACGCCCAGGGAGGAGATCGAGCCCTTCGTCCCGGAATACATATACCACCATCACGACCGGTTCAGAACCTGCCCGTCCTGCAAAAAGGTTTACTGGGAGGGCTCGCACGCGGAAGAAATGCTTGAGTGGGTTGAGAAGCTCATCGACCGTGCCGGTCGATGAGCCGACGGGCACGGGGGTATACGAGGTACAAGCGTTGAAAAGAGGATTCCCCTTCGACAAAATGATGAAGACCCTCAAGGATGTCTTCCCCGAGGATGCGGCACCGATCATCACCCGCATTTCCCGGGGGGAGACGTCAGACCCCTTCGTCGTGCTCGTCGGGACGCTCCTCAGCCTTCGGACGAAGGACGAGACGACGGAGAAGGTGATGGAGGCCCTGACACCTCGCGCCGGGACCCCCCGGGAACTCCTCGGCATCCCCGACGGGGAGCTGGAGAGGATGATCTATCCCGTTGGTTTCTACCGGAACAAGGCGAAGGTCCTCAAGGAGGTCGCCCGAACCATCATCGACAAGTACGGCGGGAGGGTCCCCGACACGATCGAGGAGCTTCTTTCCATGCGGGGAATAGGCCGCAAGACGGCGAACCTCGTCGTCACCGAAGGATACGGGAAGCCGGGAATCTGCGTGGATACACACGTGCACAGGATATCCAACAGGCTCGGTATCGTCTCGACGAAGAACCCCCACGCTACCGAAGACGCCCTGAGACAGGTCCTGCCCGGGCGATACTGGATCGTCTACAACTCCCTGCTCGTGACCTTCGGCAAGCGGATATGCACTCCCCTGTCGCCGAAATGCAGTGAGTGCCCCATTGAAGACCTCTGCCCGAGGAATGGGGTGACGAGGTCGAGATAGGGGGGCAGCCGTCGCAACGATCAGCCCCTGCCCGTCCCCGCCGTTGACAGCCCGATACGGCGATGATATATTCAACATGTCCTTAAAGGCGATGGCGCGCCGTACCCCATGAAAAAGATACTTTTCTACACCCACAACATATTCACGAAGGAGAACCCTGTAGGATACAGGATCCAGCAGTACTTTCCGTATCTCCAGGAAAGAGGTTTCAAGGTCTCCCTCCTGACAACGAAGGCGGATTTCGGCACCGTGCTGAGGACCGCGTCGCGGTCCGATGTCGTCGTTGTCCAGAGGCTCCTCCCGAGCCCCATGAAACTCTCCCTCCTGAAGGTGTTCGCGAAGAAGATGGTCTACGATTTCGATGACGCCGTCATGCATGGAAACAAGGGCGAGAGCGCGACAAGAAGAAAGAGGTTCTCCGCCATCGTCAGGGCCTCGAAGGCTGTCCTCTGCGGAAACTCCTTTCTCATGGAGGAGGCCGGCAGATACAGGGATTCCGGCATCCACTACATGCCCACGACCGTGGACATCGACGAATACCCGGTGAAGGTCCACGAAGAGCGGAAAATCTTCGTCGTGGGGTGGATCGGGACAAGTTCGACGCTCAGGTATCTCGACAGCATCAGGGAGCTTATCCTTTCCATCACCGACAGGGAGGGGCTCGAGTTCAGGGTTATCGCCGACAAGCCCTTCGGCGTCGAGAAACGGGGAATAACCTTTCAAAGATGGAACAAGGAAAGGGAAAAGGCGATGCTCCTCGATCTCGACATGGGCATCATGCCCGCCGAGGACGACCTCTGGTCCCGGGGAAAATGCGGTCTGAAACTGATCCAGTACATGGCGATGGGGCTCCCTTCGGTCACAAACCCCGTCGGCGTCTCGAAGGAGATCGTCGCGGACGGCGTTAACGGGTTCCTGAGGGCCGACATGAGGGGATGGGAAGAGGCCATAGGGGCGCTCGGCTCCGACGTGGCCCTTCGCCGGCAGATCGGCGCGGCGGCGCGTGTGCCGTTGCGCCGAGGGCTCTGCCTAACATCGCCGGCGTGACCATCATCAAGATCAACGCCATCACGGTTCCCGGCGAACACGGCGAAGAGGTCGCCCGGCGCTTCGCCGAGCGGGCCGGAGCTGTCGACG
>ENA-UOXR01003553-UOXR01003553.1-bioreactor-metagenome-genome-assembly--contig:-NODE-3553-length-13119-cov-3.516993_pt1 | contig 13119 bp, 6 predicted proteins | sample MGYA00238164_ERZ764825 | MGnify/ENA primary metagenome ERZ764825 (study PRJEB28920, sample SAMN05720171) | bioreactor metagenome | isolation source: Anaerobic biogas reactor | place: USA:Washington...
TACGGGTTGCGCAACTGGTAGAGCATCTCCGGTGTGTCGGGGGACCGCGGCGGCGTGCTGCGCAGCAATCCGACATTCCAGTAGGCGCGCAGCAGATTGATCGTGCCGATCGCTCCCTCGCGCAGGCGGCCGACGGTCTGCTGGACGCACGGAACGTGCCGGAACTGGAAGCCGACGCCCACTTTGAGATCCTTCTCCCGAGCCACTTCGTTGGTGGCCAGAATCTGCCGGACACCCGGGGCATCGACCGCCAGCGGCTTCTCCATGAACACGTGTCGGCCGCGCTCGACCGCATATTGGAAGTGGCTGGCGCGGAAGTGCGGTGGCGTGGCCAGGATCACGACGTCCGCGCCGCTGTCGATGGCCTGCCGGTACGCCTCGAAGCCGACGAAACGCCGTTCGGGCGGCACGTCGATCTGGGAGGCGAAACCCTGATGGCTGTCGCGATCGTACGCCGCTTCCTCGCCCGTGCGGAGGATTTCCAGCTTCGTGTCGATCTGCTCCGCGAACAGATCGGCCATCGCCCAGAGCTTGATCGGGCCCGACGTGCGCAGCGCCTGGGTGGCGGCTCCGGCACCCCGATCACCGCACCCGATCAGCGCCAGTTTGATGGTGTCATCCCCGGCGGCGTGGGCCGCCCGCGCGATGCTCAATCCGCCCACCAGCGAACTGCTGGCGAGGGCCGTGGTGGTTGTCAAGAAAGCGCGACGACCGATCTGCGGTGCCGCCGGGGTTGGTTTCGTCATCATGTTGCTCCACACTTGCCGATCAGGTTTCGTTCCAGACACCCGGTTCGGGAACCGGATAGAACCCGTCCGCGTCCGGTTTCACCGGCGGCTCGGAATCGTAGTCCAGGTCGTCGATGCGGCCCGGATAGAGCTGGAACGTCGACTTGGTGATCTCGTCCCAGGTGATCTCCCGGCCGGAATTGACGGCCGCGCGGCCCATCAGGTCGGCAAAGTTGGACAGCGCTGCCCGCTCCACTTCGTTTTGCGGCCGGTCCTGGCGGATGTTTTCCAGCAGCACGTTCCACTCGGCATCCCACGGATTGTACTTCTCCTCGGGCGCTTCCCACGCGATGTTGTCCGGCGCGATCCGCTGGTCCTTGTAGATGCGGACATCCCCCCTGTGGATGTCGCCCGAGAACTGCGCAGCGCATTTGGTCCCGTGCGCGTAAGTGGCGAATTCCTGGAAGCAATGCCCACCCAGCCACCGGACGCCGTCGGTCGCCTTCGTGCCGTCCGCGAAGGTCCACTCGATGGAGTGCGAGTCGAGTTCCTGGCTGCGGTCCTCGCTCTTGAACTTGCGGCCGCCGATGCCGCGGGCGATCACCGGGTAGTCTCCCTTGAGCCAGCAGAGTTCGTCGATCTGGTGGATGTTCATCTCCGCGAAGAGTCCGCCGGAGACCCAGGGGAAGCTGGTGAAGTTGCGGATCTGCCACATCAACTCGCTCATGCCGTCCGGCTTCTTGCCCATGCCGCCGGCCGGATGGATACGGTAGGCCCGCACGAGGATCAGCTGACCCAGCTCGCCGTCGCGGATCCGCTTGATCAGTTCCTGGCGGTTCACACTGTGGCGGCACTGCAGGCCGGCCGCGATCTTGAGATTCTTCTTCTTGGCTTCCTCGCCGGCCTGCATCAACCGCCGCAAGGACGGCGCGTCAGGCCCGAACGACTTTTCCAGGAACGCATTCACCCCCTTCTGCACCGCGTACTCCAGCTGCAGAGCCCGCACGTAGGCAAAGCTGGTGATCATGGCCACGTCGTTGGGGCCGAGGCAGTCGATGGCTTTCTTGTACGCGTCGAAACCAACAAACTGACGCTCCTTCGGCACGTTGATCCGGTCGCCGAACTCGTCCGACAGCGCCTGGTGGGCACGCGTCAACCGGTCTTCCATGACGTCCGCCATGGCATACAGCTCCACCGGCCCGAACGGGGAATTCATGGCGTTGCCCACTGCCCCGCTCCCACGCCCGCCGCAACCGATCAGGGCCAGGCGGATGGTGTTGTCTTCTCCCGCATGGACGCGCGGAATGCCGGCTCCCAACAGCGCTGACCCGGCCGCGACTGTGCCGGTCCATTGTAAAAACTGTCGGCGCGATGTCCCCTGCGTGTCGGTTTGTGGCGACGTGTGTTCTTGCTTCATGGCAGTAATCTCTCCAGTTGGAACTCGGGGCGGTTCGGCAGCCGCCGCCGCGATAGCCTCCGCCGCGCAGGCCGCCGAATAATAACCAACCTATTGTCGGCAACCTGACAGGCGGATGTCAACCAAATCAATACACCCGGCATGGCCGATACGGCTGACATACCCATACCCCCGCCGCCGCCTTGTTGGAGCGTCCGCCACGTAGTCAAATGGACGGCAGCCTCGAATCATCAAACCAGCATCAAACCAGGGAGTCTCACCTATGAATATGCGCAGCGCGATGTCGACGTTTCTGGCCAGCCTGGTCCTGGCGGCCTCGCTGGGGGCGGGCGAGTGGTGCGATACCCCGCTGGATGCCGTCAAACCACGTGTGCCGGACAAGCTGTGCCGCGTGACGCTCAATCACCACGAACTCGGGGGAGAAATCGATCGCCGCATCCAGAATCTGGTCCAGAAGAACTACATGGTGATCGATCTGGACGGCAACTGGCTCGATCATTTCCGCCAGCGTACGGATCGCGGCGACAGGCAGGCTGTGTACTACGGCATTGGCAAAGTATTCGATGCGGGCAGTCTGTTCACGGCCTATACCGGTGACCCGCAGGTGGCGGCCCGCACGCAGTACATTATTGACGAGCTGGTGAAGTCCCGCGATGCGGACGGGTATCTGGGATTCTGGAACGTCGAGCCGGAGAATCGGCAGAACCACATCAACTGGATTCTCCACGAGCAGGAATACATCAATCTGGCTTTCGTGCGGCACTATCGCTGCACGGGAGATCGGCAGTCGTTGATGCACGCGCGGGTGATGGCCGACTACATTCTCAAGACGTTTCCCACGCCGCAGCATCCCTGTTTCAACCCGGGGGACATCTGCACCGCCGGCCTCCCGGAAGGGATGCTGGAGCTGTACCGGGTGACGGGGGACAGACGCTACTTCGATTTCGCCGCCGATGTGCCGCATGGGAACAACCATGGCGAGGTCCAGCTTGCATCGCTGCGGACGTGGGAACAGGATTTCAGCCGTCCCCCGCGGCACGTCTACGTGATGCTGGCACGCTGCTACGCGCAGACCGAGCTGTACCGGCTCACCGCTGAAGCGAACCTGCTGCACATGAGCCAGCTGATGCGCAACGAGTTGCTCAAGGCGGGGGAAGGAGGCCTGCTCGTGACCGGCTCGTGCTCCGACGGCGAGCAGTTCACGTACAACCAGAACGGGCGCGGTGCGATCGGCGAATCGTGCGTTACGGCGTACGTGCTGCGGTGGATCGACAGCCTCCAGCGGCTGGAAGGAGACATGCGTTACGGCGATCTGCTGGAACGTGCCATCTACAACGCGCTGTTCGCCGCCAACTCCCCCGACGGCCGATGGATCCGCTACTTCACGCCGTTCAGCGGGCCGCGCGAGTACGATACGCGGGACTACTTCTGCTGCTGTGGAAACTATCGTCGAGCGGTGGCCGAACTGCCGCAGAAGGTGTATTACCGCGCGCCGGATGGCGGCATCGCACTGAATCTGTTCACCAACTCGCGGAAGGCGTTCGACGTCCAGGGTCGGGTGGTGACGATCACCCAGGAGACCGACTACCCGAGCGACGGTGACGTGAAACTGACATTCGGCGTTGCTGGCGGGAAACCGGCGGCGTTCCGGTTCCAGTTCCGTACGCCGCGCTGGTGCCAGCAGATCACGCTGCGCGTCAACGACGAAGCGCCGGTGACACTTGATCCGCGCCAGCAGCCGCTGGGCTGCTATGCGCTCGAACGCAGCTGGCAGGACGGCGACGTGGTACACATCGCGATGCCGATGGCGTGGCGGTTGCTGCGCGGCCGGGCGCTGCAGGACGGCCGCGTCGCGCTGCTGCGCGGCCCGGTGGTGTTCTGCATCGGCAAGGACCAGAACGCCGCGTGGTGGGCCCGCTGCCCCAATCCGCGGGACCTGGTCATCGACCCGGCCTCGCTCGTCGAACCGGTCCGCGACGACTCGATTCGCCCCGGTGGCCTGAAGGTCGTCGCCAAAGGATGGCTGCACCCGGATCGCACGGGCGAGCAGGTTGACGTCACGTTCACGGAGTTCATCGACCCGAGTGGCGAAGAGGTGTATTTCTGCGTTCCCGACCTGGCGGACACATCTCCGCTGCAGCTGGCCGATGACGAGCTGGTGTCGTGGCCGAACGAGTTTGTCAACGCGCACGTCGTCAAGGCGCTCTACGGTCCGCCGGCGTCTGGCGACGTGGAAGCTATGTTCGAGATCCGCGGCGACGTCGTGGCGGATCTGGCTGCCGACTATGTCCAGCCGGGCGGTAGGAGCGGGGTGCAGGCGGAGTTCCCGGACGCCGCGGGCGGGCGCTGGGCCTGCTACAACTGCCGGAACCACGGGCTGCTGTCGACGGCGGCGGCCAGCGACGTGAAGCAGCTGAGTTCGACGTTCAAGGCGTTCGGCTCACCGCTCGGCTGCGCCTATGGGCTGGCTGGCCAGGCCGATGAACTTGGCTTCGTGTCGGACTACGCCCCGAGCGCTCAGCAGGAGGATGCGTGGCGGGAACATTACACCGAGAAGATGTTCGACCAGGTGCTGCCGGCAGCGGAACGACAGGAATTCCTCTACACGCACCCGATTGCCGACCCGGCCAGTTACGGTGTCTTCCGGTGGACGCCGTCGGCCGAAGTGCGGCAGCAGGATGTGACGCTCCGCGGCACGCTGTTCTCGAATCTGGGGAACGGGGTCGAGCTGCGAGTCATCCGCTGGCTCGACGATACGCGGCACGACCTGCTGGGCACCTGCAACACCAATGAGACGCAGGTGGGCTCGTGTGGCAGTGCTGAGTTCACGCTGCGGCTGCGGCCTGGCGAATTGGGCCCGCACGTGGACTTCGTGCTGCACAATGCCGGGTCCCACGTCTGCGATGCGACGGCGCTGCGGATTCGGGCCTTGGCCAACGTACAGCAGTTCACGGATCAGGTCGACGTGACGGACAGCGTGCAGGCGCAGTTCCACAACCGGCTGGTCACGCCGCTGGGTCGGTACTCCGAACTCTTCGGCGGTGTCGCCCCCGGCGCTGACAACACGCTGAAGGTCAAGTTCCATTACTGGCGCGACGGGGTGATGAAATACCTGGAATTCCCGGCTGACGCCGCGCTCGACCTGACCGGCCGCTAACCGCGGCACGCGGACTGGCGGCTGGCGCGGTCAGCCGGGGTCAGATCGGCCGGATTGCAGGGCCTGGTGAAGAACCGCGAGACGGCCCCGTCGTTGATGCCGCGCATGGCTGTCTCGGCGGTCGCGCGGCCGGTCAGTGACATGCGCACGACAGCGCGCCGCGGAACATATCGCATCCGCGGCGCGCTGGTACATCTGGTCCGCGAGCTCGCCGGTGGGCAGCCGGGATTCCGAATGCGTTTTCGACCACTATTTCGGCATCGGCAGCACGACCGGCGCGTTCTCGGTGAGCGTGACTTCGCCTTCCTTGCCGTCGACCTTGTACTTGATCTTGAGCTGCTTCGCCACGTTTGGAACAGGGTCGCCGCCCAGACTCTCGTTGTACGAGGCGTTTGGCAGGAAGATGATACGGTAGTTCTTGGCGTACTGGCGGAGTTCCGCCGTGACGTCCTTCATCTTGTCCCCGGCGCCGTATTCGGCCTTGATGATTTCCAACTCCACGGGCTGGTGGCCGGCCTGGGCCAGGGCGCGGCCGAGTTCCGCTCGGTTGATACCCTGGCTGGCCATGCCCGCCACGACGAGCATGGCTTCATCCTTGAGCGCCGGGAACTGGGCGGCCTCTTCGGCAATCGCCTGCATCTCGTCGCTGGGATAGCGCAGGAGGACCTCCAGCACCAGCCGCTTGTCGGCGTCACGATCGGCCACCTCCAGGGCGGTGCGACACATGGCCGCACGCTGCGGAGCCTCCATGTCGAACTGCCGGGCGATACGGATGTAAGCCCGGATCGCGCGGGACCTGAGTCGCTCGTCCTGGATGGTGTTGTGCAGTTCGAGCAGGACGGGGGCGGCGTCTGCCGAGCCCCACTGTCCGAGCACCTGGAAGGCCGGGTCGCGCAGCGTCTCGTCCTCGGCTCGCGCGGCAGCGGCCACGGCATCGAGTGACTTGGCGCCGCCGATGACGGCCAGTGTCTGCAGGATCCGGGGCTTGGCCGGTTCGCTGGCGGCCTGCAACGCGTCGGCCATCTGGGTGGCCACGGCGTCGCGATCCGCCGCCCGCAGGCAGATGGCGCGAATGGCGTTGTCCAACGCCACGGCCTCCGGCTCCTCATGGATCACGTTCAGACGCGCGATCAGTTTGGGCAGGTCGGCGGTATCGAGCATGGCACCCAGCCCGGCCAGGGCGGCCGCCCGCACTTCCACGTTGGGGTCGTCGGCGGCCTGCCACAGCGCCGGCGCAGCGGCAGTGGTACGCCGCCGCGTCGCCAGCTCGATGAGCACGGTCCGCGTCTTGCCCTGCGCCTCGGCCAGCTGCTTCACCAGCTGCTCGTCCACCGCCGGGTCCTGCAGGCTTTCGAGCGCGTCGAGCGCGGCCGGCGCCACCTCGGCGCTGCCTTCGACTGCCGCGGCCAGCAGCGCGGGGACGCACGAGGCATCGCCGACACGTTTGAGCGCGCGGAGCGCGGTGACGCGCAGTTGCTGGTCGGTGCTCCGCGCCGCCTCGAGCACGGCCGGCAATACCTCGGACCCGCCCCGATCGGCCAATGCCAGGATCAGCAGCCCCTGCCGCTCGACGGCGGCCTTGGGCAGCGTGTCCAGTAACGCGGCGGTGACTTCCGGCCCCGGCGACTCCATGGCGGCCCGCACCGCGGCGGCGGCCAGCGCGTAGTCCGGACCCAGGATGGCCTCCACCAGGAGCGGAATCCCGTCCTGGCCGCGGGTGAGGATCGCCCCGCGCAAGGCCGCCACACGCACCTGGGCCGGGGCGTCCGCCACCGCGCGCACGTCGTCGTAGATCGCCTGCGCTGCCGCTGCCTGACCGGCGTGCGCCAAGGCCTCGGCACAGCGGAACAGCCCTTCGCAGATCGCCGTCTGGTTGCGGCCGGCTGCGCCTGGCAGCACCTGCTGCAGTGCCGCGGCGGCCTCCGGCGTGCCGATGCAGCCCAAGGCGCGCGCTGCCGCCTGCACGGTCTCGCCGTCGGCACCGGTGAGCAGGGCAGCCAGCGCCGGCACCGCCTGGCCGTCACGCCGGGCACCCAGGCTGCCGATCACTCCCAACTGCGGCCGGCCCTGGACTTTGCCGAGCGCGTCGCGGAGGGCCGCATCGACTGAGGGGTCCGGGATCGTTTCCAGGGCGTAGCGGGCCATGTGCGAGAGTTTTTCGTCGCCCAGCAACGCCGCCAGCGTCGGCACCGCCTCGTGAGTGGCGATGCGCGCCAGCTCGCGGCAGGCGGTCGACTTCTCCTGGATCGTCGCGTCCGAACGGAGCACAGCCAACAGCTCAGCTTCCTGAGCCGGTGCGAGAGTAGTCATCGTGGCCAGCAGCGCGGCGGCCACGACCAGATATGTGTGATGTGTCTTCCACATGGTGGTGAATTCTCCTAGACGGTGAGCAAACCGGGATGGGCCAGCCAGCTGGCTCCATGGGCGGATCAGTAAACGTACGGTTCCCGCATGGCGCGTGAGCGGAGGCGGTTCGCCTCCTCGTCCCCCACGAACTCTTCTTTGACCGGATCGAACTTGAGGCTCCGCTTGAGCCACATGCAGATGTTGGCGGCATGCACAGTGGTCATCGAATGATGCATGACCTCAGGATTGGCCACCGTCCGTTCACGGCTCCGGACGCAGTCGAGGAAGTTCTGCATATGGTCGAGCGAGCGGCCGGTGCGGGCCACGTACTGGCCGATGACGCGCTGGAACTCGCTCAGCAGCGCGGGGGATGACACGTCGGGCTGCGTATAGCCATCGGCGGCGGCGACCCAGCCTTCGGGCCCGTCGAACCGTTCCCCGCACGAGCCGTACCAGTACTTCTCGCCGCGTGAGAGGATCATCCGCACGCCGTTGGCGAAGTGGGTCACCATCCCATCGCCGCTGTCGTTGGCCACGTATTCGTATTCGACCGGTGACGACTCGCCGCAATCCAGTCCGGCCTGGGCCTGTGCGAACGTGTGCGCCCCCCACTCGCCGATGCAACTGGTGTGGAAGTCATAGAAGCCCCGCCACCCGCCGGACACGTAACTGGGGTTATACGGGCGCCAGGGGCAGGAGCCCAGCCACGCGTCCCAGTCGGCTTCGTCTTTAGGTGGCTCCGGCGCTTCCGGAAGCCAGTCGTGCCGCATCTCGGCCGCATCCCAAGGGGCAATGTGAGCGTACGCCGTGTGGACCTTGCCCAGCCGGCCGGTCCGAGCCATCTCGATGCAGAACACATGGTTGGGCTCGCTCAGCCGCTGCGTGCCCGTCTGATAGACACGCGCATAGCGGCGGGCCGTCTCCACCACCGCGCGCCCTTCGGCAATCGTCATGCACGAGGGCTTCTCGCTATACACATCCTTCCCGGCCCGCATGGCCAGGATCGAGGCCAGGGCGTGCCAGTGGTCGCCGGTGGCGATCACGACGACATCGATGTCCGGACGCACTTCCAGGAACTCGTTGATCTCCGGGTACATGGCACAGTCTTGGTTGCCGTAATGCTTGTCGACGTACTCCTTGACCGCCAGCCGCTGTTTCTTCTGCAGGTCGCAGATCGCCACGAACTGCACATCCGGGTGCCGCATGATCCACTGGACGTCGTACATGCCACGACCGTGAATGCCGATGCCACCAGCGATGATTCGCTCGCTCGGTGCCACCGCGCCGTCTTTGCCCAGGGCGGAGGCGGGTACGATACAGGGGGCGGCCATCAAAGCACTGGCCCCGACAGCCGTCTTGAGAAATCGCCGACGTGAGAAAGCCGATTTGTCCGGCATAGTTGTTCTCCTTGGTGTGACCTGGCGGGCAGGGATGGGGTGGGCAGTGCCGCGGGGCAGAATGCGGCGCAACCGGCACCTGAAACCTGATTGGATCGTCCTACATCTCAGGGGGGCGTGTCAAGCAGTGGTGCGACCCGTTTCCCGCCGGCGCTCCGACCGGATCCCCGGGGCTTCTGCGCGGGAGGCACGCGTCGTATCATGGGCGGAGCGTGCCGCCCGGTGCCGGGATGTGCCCCGCGGAGCAGGAGTGTGCGATCCGCAGAACGGGATTGTGCCCCGCAGAGAAAGTGTGGTGGACTCGTGTCAGACACGCAGCCTGCAGACCGGTATCTGGCCATCAAAGTCGTGATGATGCCCCGCGATACCAATCCCCACGGCACGATCTTCGGCGGCGTGATCCTGAGCTACACCGATCAGGCGGGCGCGGTCGGCGCCCACCATGAGATCCGCCGCGCGGGCTGGCCTCATCAGACGCTCGTTTCGGTGGCCATGAAAAGCGTGGAGTTCCACCGCCCCGTGTTCGTTGGCGACACGGTGAGCTTCTGGACACGCCTGGTGCATGTGGGACGCTCCTCCATCACCATGCACGTGGATGTCGAGGCCGACCGCTACGGCGAGATCACGCACCTGACCGAGGCCGAAGTGACTTACGTGGCGGTGGACCTCAGCGATGGCCAGCGCCGCACCGTGCCCATCCGAGGCAGCGCCGACCCGCGGCCACCCGCTACCGCAGACACAGTGACGCACCCATGACATACCTGCCCTCCGCCCCTGGGTTCCGTACCCATTTCGCAGGATACGCCGAAGGCGTTTCACAACAGGGACGTTCGATCGCAGGTAGCCACCGTTCTCCTGATCCGCGACACACCATCACACCGGCATGTGCCCGAGACCGAAACAAACCGTGGCCCGTCTCATGCGGCATGTGCCGCGCGCGACGCCACGCGCGGTCCATCCGATTGTTGCCGTGGAGGGGAGCTGATAGGTTGGTTCCAGCGCGCGGGGCGGAGGGCGACCGGCCGGTCGCGGCGCCGCGGCCCCACGCTTACCTGGACCGTGTCGATTGGCAGCGATGAGGGCTCATCACGTGTACGACGGACATTGCTGGACAACGAGTGGAACGTGGCAGGGCGGCGCATGCCGCGCGGCGTGTGTGGGGCGTCGCCGCGGCGGAGCGTGCCGAGGGTTGATGCTGGCATTCGTGTCGGCGGCGCTCGTGTATTGCGCGGGCGAGTCTCTGGGAGCCGGCGCGGAAGAGGAAGCGGGAGCGACCGCGCAGACGTTCACGGTGGCCCGGTTTGCCGACAATGGTGCGGCGCTGGAGAACCCCGGCATGGGCTGGGTGTTTCACCACTACGACAATGCGCTCAATGCCTATGGCGCGCCGCTCGGTCCGGCTTACGTCACCAACGACTTTCCAGGCTGCACGGTCGCCTATCTGCGGCTGCCGTGGTCGGTCCTGGAACCGCGCGAGAACCAGTTCCGCTGGTCCGTGCTGGATACGGTCATTCAACGCTATGCGGCGGCCGGCAAGAGTTTTGCGCTGTGCCTGACCTGTTTCGAGGGGACGCCTCATCAGGGTACGCCAATGTGGGTGCGGGACGCCGGCGCCAAGGGGAGCGAGGTGCATGCCGATGGCCGCACGGCCTGGGAACCGGATTACGAAGACCCGATATTCATGGCCAAGCTGGAGCAGTTCCTCCGCGCTGCCGGAGCGCGCTACGACGGCAGCCCGCACCTGGCGTTTGTGGATGTGGGGAGCTTCGGCATCTGGGGTGAAATGCATCCCATCGCACGCAAGTACGGCATGACGATGTTCCGGCAGCATGTGGACCTGCATCGCCGCTGTTTCCCCCGCGCGCTGTTGGTGATCAACGACGATGCCGATCGGTGGGTCAGCGAGCCGGGCCAGATGAGTCCTCTCGACTACGGTCGTAGCGTGGGAGCTACATTCCGGGACAACTCGATTCTCGTTTACGAAGACCCGCAAGTGCACAAGACCGCCGATCTGGCCCAGCCTTTCTGGCCGGACAGGCCGGTGATTCTGGAAATGGGCCACTATTGGCACATCCAGCCGCGGCCGGGGCTGATGGAACATTTCGACCGCTACCTGGCGGATGTGGAAGCCTATCATGCCAGCTACGTGTCGATCCACGGCCCGCCCGCCGAGATCTTTCGTGATCACCCGCAGGTTGTGTCGGCCATCAACCGCCGGTTGGGATACCGCCTGAATCTGGTGGAACTGGCGTGGGCGCCCACTGTAACCAGTGCAGGCACGCTGGAGGTGCAGGCAACCTGGAGTAATGTCGGCGTGGCACCCTGCCTGCCTCCCAGCTACGTGACCTACTGGCTGGTGGATGCGGACGGCCATACGCTTGCGTGCATGACCGATCCGGGCGCCAGCCTGAGCGATCTGCCGGTAGGTGTGCCGGGCGCGGCGCAGACGGTGGTACAAAGGTCTACCCTGATGCTCCCCTATGATCTGCCGGCGGGCGACCTGGAACTGCGTGTGTCGGTGGGCGACATCGATGGGACACCGCGCATTGCCCTGCCGCTGGACGGCGGCGACGGCCAGCGGCGTTACCCTGTGGGGAAGGTGTCTGTGACAGGCGAATATGACGTGCGCGCCGGCCAGCCGGCTCAGAGCGGGGAGCAGGTAGTACTGCCGGTTACCTGGCAGGTCCGGAACGTGTTGCCTGGCGGCACCTTTGCCTTCTGTGACGTACACGACGCCGATGCGACGCTGCTCTCGGTCCAGTCCGAACGGGCCGCTGCGATTGTGGCGCCGGGCAGCTACGAAGACGAGTTCCGCTTCACCCTGCCCGCAGGAGCGCGGGACCGCGATCTGCAGATATCTGTGGGGCTGGTGCACGACATGCTGTTTGGGTTCGGGAACGCCCGCGAGTACGGATCCCTGCTGCCGCTGCGCGACAGCGGCCAGCGGCGCACGACCCTGGGGACACTCCGCCAGAGTCGCGACGGCGCGGTCACGTTTGTGCCGGCGTCGTGACCCCGGGAGTGTTCGCTCGCCGGCCGGTTGTCTGCTTGTCCGCTGTTCTTTACCGCGCCTCGCGGCGCTACCCGTGGGTATGCGTGCCCGTGAACATGTCGGTCGAGCCACAGACGCCGCGCTGAACCGGCGGCCTCCGAGACCGAGACCGAGACCGAGATCAAAAGCAGCCGCGGCCGGGCTTCCGGGGCCCGGCCGGCAATGGGCGGCTCGCGGTGGGCTCGGACAGCACCATCTGAAATCGTATGCAACGCTGGAGTTGACCACGCGGTGAAGCGCCGTGCGTTCTGGTTGATGGCTCCAGATCATTCGCTGGCGACGCGCACCAACTGTTTGCCCAGGTTGTCGCCGCGGAACAGGCCGATGAACGCTTCAGGGGCAGACTCCAATCCGTCCACGATCGTCTCCCTGTACTTCACCTTTCCCTCCTGAAGCCACTGGGCGATCTGCTCCTGGGCCTCGCGGTAACGGTGGGCGAAGTCGAAGACCAGGAACCCCTCGGCACGGGCTCGCTTGACGATCAGGTGCCACAGCAGCCGTGGTCCTCGCGCGGGCCGCGTGGCGTTGTACTGATCGATCTGGCCGCAGACGACGATCCGGGCCCGCTGATTGATGTGTGTGAACACAGCGTCCGTAAGGGGGCCGCCCACGTTGTCATAATACACGTCGATGCCCTGGGGGCACATCTCGCGCAGCCAGGTTGTGTAGTCGGTGACGTCCTTGTAGCTGAACGCCGCATCGAAACCCAGGTCGGTCAGGAGGTGCTGCACCTTGGCTTGGGATCCGGCCGATCCGGCCACGATACACCCTTTGATTTTGGCGATCTGTCCCACCATCGAGCCGACGGCGCCAGCTGCCCCGGAGACGAAGACCGTCTCGCCCGGCTCCGGCTGGCCGATGTCGAGGAGTCCGAAGTAGGCGGTCATGCCCGGCATACCCAGCACGCCCAAGGCGGTGGACATCGGAGCCAGACTGGTATCGAATCGCTGGATGTCGTGGCCGTCCGAGATGGTGTACTCCTGCCACCCCCAGTACCCGACGACGACGTCACCCGCGTGGTA
>ENA-UOXR01003558-UOXR01003558.1-bioreactor-metagenome-genome-assembly--contig:-NODE-3558-length-13103-cov-21.967505_pt1 | contig 13103 bp, 11 predicted proteins | sample MGYA00238164_ERZ764825 | MGnify/ENA primary metagenome ERZ764825 (study PRJEB28920, sample SAMN05720171) | bioreactor metagenome | isolation source: Anaerobic biogas reactor | place: USA:Washington...
TACAGCGAAAAGGTTTATGCCAACACCAATGGCGTGCGACTTTCTGACGAACAGGGCGTCTACCAGTTAAGCAACATGTTCATGGCGAAGGATGGTGATCTGACTTCTTCTTTTAATTACTTTGGAACAGTTTACAACGATCCAGCTGAACGCGTGACCGAATCTGGCAGAGTAAGACGACTTTTGGACGAAACCCAACAGCAAATCGTGACTGAACAGATTGAAGGTAGTTTTACGGGCGATGTAGTGATCACACCCGGTTGTCTTGAAAATATTCTCTGGTTTGTGGGTGATGTTTACTTGCAGGATGGCGCGATGATCTCCGGCACGAGCCCCTGGAAAGACAGACTCGGTGAACGGGTTGCCAGCCCCTTGGTCAACTTCTCGCTAGTGGCTGAACATCCAGAGCTACCTGCTGCTGGGAACCTGAGCGGCGACGGTTATGTGGCTGAAAATATGCCCCTGATCGAGGCTGGCATGCTCAGGAACTTCAGCCTCAGCCGTTACGGTGCTGCCAAGACCGGTTTAGAGCGTTCTGCCAACAGTGGCAATATCTATGTTTTTGGTTCCGGTGAGACCCCCCTGGAAGCATTGATTGATGGTGTTGAGAATGGCATCCTGCTGGGTCGCTTCTCCGGTGGGGAGCCCAGCCCGGCAGGAGACTTGAGCGGGGTTGCCAAGAATAGCTTCCTGATCGAAAACGGCAAGGTCACCAAGCCGCTGAGCGAGGTGATGATCGCCGGCAACCTGGGCGATATGCTGCGCGACACTGTCGCGGTCAGCCAGGAACGTGAAAACTCGGGTTACTGGCTCTTGCCCTGGGTCAGGGTGAAGGGTGTGACCATTTCAGGGAAGTAATTTTCCGACTGGAACGGTGCCAGGCTGTTGCCTTCGATGACAAGGACAATTAATCCATATGTAGGGAAGGGGCTTGACCCCTTCCGATACACCTAAACAAGAATACCTGATAGATAACCGGAACGATGCCAACCGGAACGGCACGAGGCCGTTCCCTACCAAAATATGTTACGGAGGTCCTACTATGCTCGATCTGGAAGTACAAAAGAGATTAATCCAGGAAGGGCGGAATTTCATGAAAAGTGATTCCATCAGCCCCTATGTTGATTTTGAGTCAGACCAGGATCGCAAATTACCCCAGCCTCCTTTGGTTAAAGAAGCCATGACTGATCAGGTCATCTCGCTTCCCAGGAATTTTGAGGAACTTGCCTTACAAAACGATTTCATCAGCCTGTTGACAGAACGAAGAAGCTCGCGGGTTTACACCCAGCAGCCAATAAGCATGCTGCAACTCTCTTTTTTGTTATGGGCAACCCAGGGGATCAAAGACATCCGCGGGAAGTCGTATGCCACCCTGCGGACAGTCCCTTCGGGCGGAGCACGGCATCCATTTGAAACCTACCTGCTGGTGCAGCATGTGGAGGGCTTGCAACCGGGAGCGTACCATTACCTTCCCATGAATCACCAGCTCGAATTCCTTCACCCGGTGGATGAACTACCTGAAGTGATTTCAGTTTCCCTGATGGAACAAAGTTGGGCAGGCAAAGCCAGCGTTATTTTCTACTGGAGTTTCGTGCCTTACCGCTGTGAATGGCGATATGGCATCTGGGCACACCGACCAGCGTTGATGGATGCTGGTCATGTGGCTCAGAACCTTTACCTTGCCTGCACAGCAATGGGCTTGGGTACCTGCGCGGTAGCAGCTTTTGATATGCAAGTATGTGATGAAATCTTTGGACTGGATGGGGAAGAAGAATTCACTGTCTATGCTTGCCCAGTAGGCACCATTTCTCAGGCAAATCAGAAAGCCGAAAAAGCCTTCTACCAGTTCGTGGAAGATGAAGGCTTGTAAACCTGAACATTCGTGATTGTGTTTGTTGTGTCTTTGTCGGTTACAATTTCAGAAGTTATTTTGCTGCAAGAGGTTGCTAATGATCAGACGTGACAAGATCAACTATTATCTCGATTTGGCTGAGGTTGTAAGTCAGCGCGGAACCTGCCTGCGCAAGCAGTATGGTGCCGTGATTGTCAAGAATGACGAGGTTGTCTCCACTGGTTATGTAGGCGCGCCAAGAGGTCGGGCAAATTGCATTGACCTCGGTTTTTGTATCCGTGAACAGTTGAATGTGCCGCGGGGGGAGCGTTATGAGCTTTGCCGCAGTGTGCACGCCGAAGCGAATGCCATCATCAGTGCCGCCCGCGAACGCATGTTGGGGTCTTCGATCTACCTGGCGGGTATCGACCTGAAAGACAATGGCAATTACGTCCAGAATGCCAACCCTTGTTCGATGTGTAAAAGGATGATCATTAACGCCGGTATCGAGATGGTGTATATTCGGGATGATAAAGACAATTACCGCGTCATCAAGGTGCAGGATTACATTGATCAGGATGAATCTCTGCACGGACAGATGGGATATTGATTTTTAGGAGAAGGAAGGAACCCACCCCCTCAATCCCCACTCCCGCAAGCGGGACGCAAGCAGTCCTTGGAGGGGGTGAAAACAAGAAACACATTATGGAGGGAGTGAAAATTGAAAGGTTTTAATAGATGAAAACAAGAACAATTTCGCGGGTAGTCAGAGGAGTTCCAGCGGTGGATGGTGCTGGGGTGAAGTTGACACGCGTACTGGGTGGAAATACGATCGAGGATTTTGACCCGTTCCTGATGCTCGATTCGTTTGATTCCAACAATCCGCCCGACTATATCCGTGGATTTCCGATGCACCCCCACCGTGGGATCGAGACGATCACGTACCTGGTGGAGGGTAAATTGGCGCATGAAGACAGCCTGGGCAACCAGGGCTTGATCACCCCGGGAGCCAGCCAATGGATGACCGCCGGACGCGGCATCCTGCACCAGGAGATGCCCCAGGAAGCCGAGCGATTCCTCGGATTACAGCTGTGGCTCAACCTGCCCGCCACTGAGAAAATGACCGAACCGAAATACTTTGACATTCGACCTGAAGATGTAGGAGTTGTGGAAGAATCTTGCGCAACAGTCAGGGTCATTTCAGGTTCTTACGAGGGCGTGGATGGTGCTAAACCGCATCACATCCAGGCAACGTTGTTGGATGTGAGCCTGCAAGAAGGACAAAGCATCGAAATCCCTGTCAAGGAAGAGGAAACCGTCTTCATTTTCACCCTTTTGGGCGATTCCATGGTGGATGGTGAGATTTTTTCAGAAAAAACTACGCTGTTACTCAAGGGCGGCAACCTGGTGGAAGTAAGCGCGCTTCCTGGAGAAACCTTGCGCTTCATTCTTGCCAGCGCGCCAGCACTACACGAGCCGGTAGCCTGGGGTGGTCCGATCGTGATGAACACCCGGGAAGAGCTTCAAAAAGCGTTTAATGATTTACGTGCTGGAACATTTATCAAATAAAGAAAAGTCAAGGAGAAAGCGAAAATGAAACAATTTGATGTCGTTGTGATCGGGGCTGGTCCTGGTGGATATGTTGCTGCAATCAAGGCTTCCCAATTGGGCTTGAAAACTGCCATCATTGATAAGCAATGGCTGGGCGGTGTTTGCCTGAACGTTGGCTGTATTCCATCCAAAGCCTTGTTGCACAACGCTGAGATCGCTCACACCTTACTAACCAAGGCAGAAGATTATGGTGTCAGTTTTGAGAGTTTGCAGTTGGATTACTCGGCAGCTTTTAAGCGCAGCCGCCAAGTCAGCCAGCGCCTCACCAAGGGTGTCGCTTTCTTGATGAAGAAGAACAATATCGAAGTGATTGAAGGTACTGCCAGGCTGGCAGGTGGCGGGAACATCAGAGTTCAGTTGAAGGCTGGTGGGGAAGAGGAGATCCAGGCTAAAGACATCATTTTGGCGACCGGTGCGCATGCAACTGTCATTCCCGGGATGGAGCCTGATGGGGAAAAATTGCTGGATTATGTTCATGCGATCATGCTCGAAAAACTGCCGAAATCAGCTGTAATCATTGGCGGCGGGGCAATCGGTGTGGAATTTGCCACGATATGGAGCGGCTATGGTGTGGATGTCACCATCGTAGAGATGCTTCCCCATATTTTGCCTAATGAAGATGAAGAAGCTGCGGCTGAACTGGTGAAAGCTTTCCGGAAACGGGGTGTCAAGGTGCATGCCGGCACAAAGGTCAAGTCGGTCACTAAAACCGAAACTGGCACAAGTGTCTTGTTGGAAAGTGAAAAAGGTGAGGAAACAGTCGAAGCTGAAATCACCCTGGTCGCGATCGGGTTCAAACCCAATTCCAAGGGCATCGGGTTGGAAGATGTTGGCGTAGCGCTGGATCAGCGTGGATTTGTTCAAGTCGATGACCGTATGGCAACCAATTTGCCAGGAATTTGGGCAATCGGCGACCTGACCGGCAAACTTTTGCTTGCTCATGCTGCATCAGCCATGGGGCAGATCTGCGCTGAAAACATTGCAGGGCAGGAAGAACGCAAACTGGACTACCGCATGATCCCCAGAGCAGTCTTCTCGGACCCACAGGTTGCTTCGTTTGGCTACACCGAAGCCCAGGCAAAAGAAGCTGGTTTTGATGTCAAGGTCGGAAAGACATTCTTTATCGCCAATGGAAAAGCACTTGGACTTGACGCGGGAACGGGTTTTGCAAAAGTGATCACTGACGCAAAATACGGTGAAATTCTCGGTGCAACGCTAGTTGGACCTGAGGTCGCGGAATTGCTGCCGGAACTGGTTTTGGCACAGACAAATGAGTTGACTGTGGAAGAGATCGCTCGCTCGGTGCACATCCACCCAACCCTTTCAGAGGCTATTTATGAAGCAGCGGAAGCCGCATTAGGTCAACCGACCCAGGATTAATACTTGATATTTTGAACTACTTTGTGAAGGATCTTGACGTAGTGTGCGTTAAGATCCTTCGCTTTCCCTCAGGATCACATTATTTATTTAGGATAAACTAATATTTCAGGTTGGCACAACTCCCTCAGGATGACAAATCGAACATCGGTTATGCTATACTTTATCCATGAAAGTTGAGCCTTCCGCCAACCTATTTCCTACAAAAATTCAGCAGTCTGAAGTTTTTCAAGGCACGGTATCTCTGCTGCAGATCGAGCCTCTCGCAAATGTGACAAGAAATCCGGTTTGGAGGTTGAGCTGATGCCTCCTATCGCTCTAAACGACTTGATCGCAGCCGGGATTGTTGGAATTTCGGTGGTCATCATGGGGATTGCCTTTCTTACCAGCCGTAAACCTGCCAGCGAGCCTTTTGAAAATTCACCAGCCTATGACGGTATTGAAGCGCTCATGCACCGCACTTCTGAAGAGGGCAAAGGCTTATTGTTGGGCATGGGCGATGGTTTTTCGGGGCAAAACTCTGGTTTGGGCGATTCTGTTGGCGTGATGATTGAACAAATTGTGTTGAGCCGCTCGGTATTTAACGATTTACCTACTCGTTCTTTCAGCGGGGACGGTGCACTGGCGTGCATCAGCCAACTCGTGGTGCATGGAGCCTATAAGAATGCCATGGCAAGCGAATTGTTTCGCTCTGACCAGAGCGAGCTAAGCGGAACAAACGCTGTTGTGTGGATGGCTGGGTTGATGCCCGAACTAGCCCGCAAAGATAATGCGGGTCTGATCCTGAGCGGAGCAATGCGACCGGAAAATGTGTTGATTGCTGACCTGGCAGAACGCAAGGAACTGCCTTTGGTGGCTGCCACAGGGTCGCTGGGCGCGCAGGCAGCCTTCTTTGCCTCAGGTTCGCTGATGACGCTTGGTGAAGAATATTACCTGCCCTCGATAGGAAAGGTAAATCAGCGCACTTATCAAACGCAAGCAAAAACATTGAATTGGCTGCGTATCGTTCTGGCGGTTGGGCTGATTTTGGCATCTTTCCTGAAGCTAAGCGGGGTGCTGCCATGAAACAGCGCACACCGGTGATCATCGCTGCTCTTTCCGGGCTGGTGATGCTGGCAGCCTTGTTCTTTCAGCCATTTACTGCACCCTATTTGGGTTTGGCGCTTAATTGGGCGATCATCCTTTCAAGTGTTGCGTTATTGGTGGCGATCGCCAGCCTGGTTGTAACCCATTTTCGGTTTATTATGCGAGGGCGAAAAGGCTTTCTTTACAGCATCGTGCTTTTGGTTGCATTTTTTGGGACATTGATTTTGGGAGGGTATCTGGGTGTGGATGACCCGGATTTTCTCAATGGACTCCGATCTGTTTTGGTACCGCTTGAGAACGCACTTATGGCATTGGTCGCGTTGGTCTTGATGAGTGCGGCTGTTAAAATTTTCCGAATCAGGGGATGGTCGATCCTCACTGTTTCGTTTGGGTTGAGTGCCTTGGTCTTTCTCTTCCTAAACCTGGGGTTCTTGCAATTGGACTCCAACCCGGGTTTGAGTCAACTTATTTCAACACTACAAAGGTTGCCAGTAGTTGCCGCACGTGGTTTGATTATCGGCGTGGCGTTGGGCGCTATGCTGATGGCACTGAGGGTTTTGTTTGGTCAGGAGGCACTCCATGAGTGAGTATCCAGACGAACTGAGAATCTGCCCGCATTGCGGTCAGGAAAACGCATCCCATACCCTGCGCTGCATACGCTGTGATCAAGAACTGGAGGAACTTTTCGAGCTGGAGGGCTTTGATCCAACGCCCGCTTCTGAGGATAAAACTGCTGAGCAGGAACTGACTCCCATGGCTGAAATCCTGGCGTCTTTGGAAGAGAATCCACTGTTGTCAGACGGAAATCAATCCGAATCCGACAACTATGAAAATGAAGTAGAAAGCTCAGAAGTGCAAAGCGAGTCAGACAGCACCGCTCCGGATTGGTTGGAGCGGATTCGTCAACGTGCCAAAGAAGAAGACGCAGCTGGCGAACTGGCTAAAGGCGCAATTGCGATGGATGACCGCCGTTCTCAGGAAGGTCGGCAACAGGTGGATGATGCCTTCGAGGAGATCATGCGGCGCATCCGCGAGCAAAACGAGCGCGAAAAAGCGAGAAAAGTTAGGCGTGTTGATTCGGAAATGGTTGACGAAAATGGTGACCCGGAATGGCTGCGCCGTATCCGTGAACTACACCCTGAACGCGAAGATGACACCCAGGCGAACATGACGGTTTCTGCTGTAAAGATCCCAAGTGACGATGAGTGGACCGAGGAAGAACTGCAGGAGCTGCTACTGCGAGAAACAGGACTGTCCGAAACGCCCCAGGATCAGCCCGAAGAAATTACCACAGAATTGAAAACACCCTCCGTTCCAGCAGAGAATAACCAGGTTGTTTTATCGACCACGGTGGATGAGGCTCTTGATGGTGAACCTGATCAGGTTGACAACGAACCAGAAGTTATTCACAACATCCCTGAGGATGAAGATGAAATCATTGATACACCTGAGGAAGAAAACCTCCCCCCGGGAGACCTTGAAAACCAGAGATTTGTAGATGAACCACTCCAAATAGAGGGCGGTCTATCGCAGGATGTCGATGCTGAACCTGATGAACCTTTGAAGGAGGAAGAAGACGAACCTGCTTCTGAAGATACAGGGTCTGAAAACGAGAGCAAGGATCTCCCTCCAACGGAAGAACCACTCTCGGGTGAAGAAATCTTGCCTGATCTACTCTTGTTGAAGAATCAGCGTGGACGAGCCCAGGTGTTTAACGAGATCATTGGGCAGGAAGGGCGCCGAACCATTAATGTCCTGCACAAAACCAGCCGACAAAGCGCAATGGGCAGGTTGGTGTTGGGGCTGTTACTGATTTTGGGCGTCCTGCTGGCGATCCTGCTGGGACCTTCCGGCACGGCTGATTTGCCTGTTTCTGTGCCTGCAGCTGCATTCGCCAGGAACCTGGAATCTATTAGTTCTGCTGATTCAGTTTTGATCGTTCTGGATTACCAGGCTGTTTCCCGCAATGACATTGAGCCCATGGCTGAGAAAGCTCTGGCGACCTTGGAAGAAAAAGGCAGCAACATACGCCTTGTGACCTCCAACCCAGAAAACATTTGGCTGACAGGGAACCTGCTGGAGCCAAACCAGGTCCCGGACGAGTTTATTCCTGGCGGGATGCTTGGTTACCTGGCACTGACAGTGGGGGAATCCCCTGATTGGGGGGAGCTGCCGATAGCTCAGGTATTTAACGACGATCCGAATCTGTTCGAAGGTGTGCAACAAGTGATCCTGATCAGTGATTCCGCTGAGTTTGTTCGAATGTGGCTGGAACAGATCGGTCCCTGGAAGCCGGACATCCAGACTTCTGCCATTACAACGAGCATATCCGTGCCGATCCTGCTGCCCTATTACGACTCCAATCAACTCGAGGGCATAGTTGGCGGGCTTGCCGACGCCAGAGCGCTGGAAGTTGAACCCCAAAAGCTGGTAAATCAGCGTGCGTTTCAGGTTGGGATGCTGTTAATGATCGTAATTTTGATTTTAGGGATGATCATGAAAGCCGATGAGGACGCGCAGCGTCGGTCAGAGGAGCGCAGGCGATGAGCACGGTTGATTTGCTGCTTCTCCTGGCTGGTCTGGTTCTCAGCCTGATGGTTTTTAGCTATTTGCTTGGTGATACTCTTCTGTTCGGTATCGCCATGTACACTTTGGTGGGGATGACAGCCGGATATACCTTCCTGGTGCTTCTGCAAAAGGTAATATTGCCGATGGCAATCAACCCGCTCAGCGCTTTCCCTCAAACCTCAGCTTTGCTCGCGTTTGTGCCGCTGATACTGTCCTTACTGTTGGTCTGGATGCTATTCAAAAAATCCAGTCGCGTTACTGGCATTCCTCTTGGTTTTCTGGGTGGGGTTGTTACGGCAGTTTTGATTGTCGGTCTTACGCGCGGAACCCTCGTGCCACAATTATTCAGTGTTGTTAACGCCTTTGATCCAAACAAGATGACCTCATCTGGGCTCCCTAACTGGACTGGGATCTTTGAAGCATTCATGATGCTGGCAGGGGTTATCGCAGTCTTGTTTGTGTTCCATCGCCGAAAAGCGAAAAAGACGCAGGATCCCTATAGCCACTCCTGGTTGGATGGGGTAACTGGTTTTGGCCAAATGTTCATCGGAATAACATTTGGGGCGATTTTTGTTGGGCTTTTCAGCACCGGTCTGGTCGCCCTGATTGCGTACATTCAATATCTTGTCGATTTTGTGAGACTTTGGTGATAGATACATGACGGTTTCAAGTTACCTGAGTATTGATGTCTCCCCCCAACACGCCCGGGCGTGGTTGTTTGAAAACCAATCGGGCATATTTCAGTTGGTCTCGCAAGCAGTCAACCCATTTGTTCTCACTGATGATCGAGCACTCCTAAGCGCAATCGAGCAATCGATCCACGAGATTGAGAAAAACACAGGAATGGGTTTGTTGTCTGGTTCCAGGCGCTTTCAAATTGAACCAGACCAGAACATCCCTGGTTTACGTGGAGTGGGTTTGACCACAAGCATCGGTAAAGCGATCCGCGTGGTTTTGGTTGGCATTTCTGAGAAATATTCGCTGGAGCCACTTCGCAGGCTCGCCCGTTTCTACAATACAGAGATCGTCGTGGAAATCTGCCTGCAAAACGAACCGAACATTTCGACCCAGTTACATCAATTGACCAACACTGCCTTTGATCTGTTGATCCTGGCGGGAGGGCTTGATGGGGGTCCGGAAAAAGCTCTTCGGGCGGTTATCAGCAACCTGCGTTTGCTGGTTCAAATGTGGGGTGGTGCCAACCGCCCACAAATCGTTTATGCTGGCAACCAATCACTGGCAGACTATGCCAAAATGGAGATTGAGGCAGGAGACGACCTGCACATCGCTGGTAATATTCAGCCGGAGAGCGGACGGGAAGATCTGTCCTTTGCCAGTAAGGCATTGTTAGCGGCCATTCGGCGTCTGCGATTAAAGGAATTCCCTGAATTACAAGAACTGGCAGATCAGGCAAACGTGCTATTCTTTCCAGGCGAGTTTGCTCGGGCGAGAATGGACCATTGGCTTGAACAAACCCAAACCAATGGTAAAGGCGTTTTACAGGTCCATCTTGAACCAGATCATGCTCATGCCATTGCAGTTCAGGACGGAAAACGAATGGGTGTCTGGCAGAACTCTATGGTGGATGACGAGATGATCCCGGCTGTGCTAATGCAGTCGGACCAGCCGCTTGAGCAGGCGAGAACCGCAGCATTCCTTGCAAACCGCGAACTGCATCCCGGTTTTGTACCGGTGACCATTGAAGAAATGAGCATGGAAATTGCCTGGATGTGCGTGCGCATCCGGCGCTTGCTTAGTGAAATGGCTGTACTTCATGAAAACTTCCATTATGATGACAGGCTTGGGCTTCTTGGTGATTTTGAACCGATATTGCTAAGCGGCAGCAGCTTCGAGCGTCTTCCCAGCGCAAGACATATGTTCATGGTTGCCCAGGACGGGATTCTTCCGCATGGCATCACCACCCTGGTGGGGGATGATTACCAGCTTATCACTGCACTTGGCGCATTGGCTGAATTCGATCCCTTATTGGTTACTCAGATTGTTGACAGTGATGTCTTCAACGGTTTAGCCACGGTTGTCAACGTGGACAGTCTGGTTGCCGCAGGTGAAAAAGTGCTGCAGCTGGAAGTGGATGAGGGTTATGGCGAAGCCCGGGAACATTATCAGGTATACCAGGCTGAATTGAAGCGTTTTGAAACCGTACCGGGCATTGACCTGCGCGTCTACCTGGCACCAGAACCGGAGAGCGATGTGGGCATGGGTTTGCGAGGTTTGGGTGGCTGGTTGAATGCCAACCCGAGCAACCTCGGTCTGGTTGTGGATGCCAGGGGCAGACCCTGTTACCTGCCTGTTGATGAACAGAAACGGCAGGAAGCTCGACGGGATTGGTTGTGGAATTTGGGAGCATGACTTTGAAAAACGCAATAATTCAAACCAATCATCTATTAAGTTTCCCAGTGGAATTACCAGTTCCCGGATTGGTCAATGTGCACCTGGGTGAACGAGTGGAAGCAGATGACCTGATTGCAGAAGCGGTTTTACCTGCCAGATTCCAGGTTTTCGATGTACTCAACCAATTCAGGCTAAAAGAATCCCAACTTGAGGTTTGTATTAAGCGGTTGGCGGGTGAAGAGGTAAAGCGAGGGGATGTGATTGCCAAGAAAAACGGCTTGATCTCCCGCATTTTCCGAGCACCGGAGGATGGAAAAGTTGTGGCAGTCCGTGATGGACGCGTGACGCTGGCGATGGGGGAGAAAACGATCCAGGCACGCACGCCGATTGCCGGCACTGTCGCTGAAATCATCCCCGGACTGGGCGCAGTGATCGTCTCCCGTGGTTTTTGTGTGCGGGGAGCATGGGGCAATGGAAAAACAGGGCTTGGTTGTCTATTGAATCTTGATCTTGTCAACGAAATAAACCTGCCTGAGATGAAGGACGCAGTTGTATTCGTGGACAGTCTGACGGCATTGGCGGAACTGAAAGCTTTACAGGAAAAGGGAGCTGCAGGAATTATGGTTTCTTCTTTGGAAACGGCTACAAGGACAGAAGTCGAGAAATTTGAAATTCCGGTAATGAGTTTGTTGGGCTTTGGCGAAGCAACCCTGGATCCATTGAGCCAATCGGCAATGGAAGAGTTACATGGTAAACAGATTACCCTGGTTGCCCGCAAAGCGGACCCTTACCGTGATCTGAAACCCGAACTTTTCCAAGAACGCGAAACCGATGAAACAGCGCAGTTGTTCGCAGAACCCGAACCCACTTTGATCGGTCGGACGGCGCGCTTGTTGGGGCAGCCTTATTTCGGAAGTGTTGGGAAGATTGTGGAGCTTCCGCAGGAGATTGAACGTACTGCCAGCGGGATTCAAAGCAAAGTAGCGGTAATTGAGCGCGAAGACGAAACGGTGATCCGCGTTCCACTGGAAAATCTGGAGATTCTGACAAATTAATTTACGGGTTGATCACACTCAGGAAACGGGCGGCAACCCAGCCTTCTTTTCCATCCGGAGCGATCACCTTCTCCCAATCCATTCCTTGATCCGTGGTCTTCTCTCCAAGCAAGGTGACTTGCAAACCATTATTGATGTAAGTGGTGATGGCGGCTTGAGTGGAAGCAGATTCACGTACGACCACCCCACTCTCGGAGACGACCAGGGCGTATTGTACGGTTGGAATGGAGACGACAATCGGAGTTGGCTGGGTGGCGGCAGCTGGCTGAGGAGTTTTCATTGGAACGGCAGTGATTTTGACTGGTAGTTCAGTGGGCAGTGGCGGCTCTTCAGTTGGCGCTGCCGCAACCACTTTCGCAGGCTGTGGCTCAGGCAAAGAAAAGGTGGATTGGTCCATACGCATTTCAAAGATCGCTAATCCTGAAGCCATGACCACCATTGCAAGCATCAACCAGCCCAAGGTGCCTTTGGGTGCGAAACTAAAGATCCAGGTGGTGATCTGCAAAATCAATAGGCAGATGAAAAAACGGGCGCCGCTCAGGAGGAGCAAATTCATCGCGGATGCCTGATCCCCCTGGGCAAAGAGCAAACCTGCGATGGTGACGGGGATGAATATGAGATAGGCTAATACCGTTGAGGCGATCACGGAGGGTCCCCCTGGACGATAGAGGAAGAGATAGACACAGATGATTGCAGTTAGCGCCAGGACCACCCATTCCAACCAGCCGTCTTTCAGAGCAAAAAAGTTCTGAATTTGGTCTGCGCTGATCGTCGTGGGACTGAAAAGGTTGATCAACCAACCTGTGCCAAAGAATGCAGCCGTTGTGATCAGAAAAAACAAGAATGCTTTACCGAATTCACGACCAGAAGGTTTGATTGCAGAGAGTACCAGACCTATCATTGGGTTCAAAACTGGTGCAGTTACAGCAGCAAGCAGCACCAGGAGCGGCAGATCGGAAACCAGACCAACCGCCAGAAGTGCCAGGCTGAAAAACATCTGCCAGATCGAATTCAAGTTCAGCTGGTTGCGCCGGATCAGATCGTTGATGAAATCATGAATTTGACGGGGTCCAGCGTTCGCCAATACCTTTCTTACCTGCTGCGATTGGTTGCGTGGTGCCCGGTGAAGGCTATCGGGTTGGGTTTCGGTGGTAGGTATGCTCATGGTTTATTCCTGGTTGTTAGATGTCTGCGGTTGTATAGTTGCAGGGTTTGTGCCCGAT
>ENA-UOXR01003567-UOXR01003567.1-bioreactor-metagenome-genome-assembly--contig:-NODE-3567-length-13084-cov-37.591450_pt1 | contig 13084 bp, 9 predicted proteins | sample MGYA00238164_ERZ764825 | MGnify/ENA primary metagenome ERZ764825 (study PRJEB28920, sample SAMN05720171) | bioreactor metagenome | isolation source: Anaerobic biogas reactor | place: USA:Washington...
TAGAAGAACGCGCTAAAGAAGCCGCAGAAAAATACAACATTCCAATCTGGACAACCAACTACGAAGAAATACTTCAGAATCCGGACATAGACCTGATCTCCATCTGTACCCCCTCAGGCCTGCACCCCAAACACGGAATCCAGGCAGCCAAAGCCGGTAAACACGTGCTCACCGAAAAGCCCATGGCCTGTCGACTAAATGAAGCAGATGAACTAATAAAAGCCTGCGAAGAAGCCAACGTAAAACTCTTCGTAGTCTTACAAAACCGACTCAACCCAGCCATCCAGCTGGTCAGAAGAGCCTTCGAAGAAGGCCGCTTCGGCCAGATATATATGATTACCTCCAACGTCTTCTGGACCCGTCCCCAGGACTACTACGACATGGCCCCCTGGCGAGGCACCTGGGCACTGGATGGTGGTGCCTTCATGAACCAGGCCTCCCATTATGTAGATATGGTGCAGTGGTTCGGTGGCCCGATAGAAGAGGTTAAATCCATTACCGCAACGCTGGCCAGAAACATAGAAGCCGAAGACACCGGTTCAGCAATAATAAGATTCCAAAACGGTGCTATCGGTAGCATAAACGTAACCATGCTGACCTACCCGAAAAACCTGGAAGGCTCTATAACTATACTAGGCGAAAATGGCACAGTAAGAATAGGCGGAACCTCCATGAATAAAATCGAACAGTGGGATTTTGCAGATCAGCAGGACTATGATGCTGATATAGAGAACGCTAATACCAATCCTACTTCCGTCTACGGATTCGGACATAGCGGATATTACCGTAACGTAATCGATAACCTGCAGGGCAAAACTGAAACTGTTAGCAATGGCTCAGAAGGCAGAAAATCCTTGAACTTATTGGAACAAATCTATAGACACAAAAAATAGACCTAATATTAATTATCTAAGACGTAGCTGAAGCTGTTGAATTTATAATAAAACATCCATAGCTTTTTATTAGCTGCCCATTTAGAAGAGGAGATTAGTCTTGAAGGTATCTCTTAGTCGCAACTCGATAAAATTTCAGCGAGATAATGAGAGTTTTGTATCATTAATGGTATTAATAATTGCAACGTATTCGTTTTTTGGGTATCTATTACCGAAAACCTATCAATATTCGTTGCTGGTAATAGTAGTTGTAGGATTACTTTTTTATTCGGTTGTGAAAGCGAATAAGATTAGATCTGAACACGTTCGAATTATTTGTTTGTTAATAATCTTTACATTACTACTGTTACTATCTGCTTCATATTCTGCTTTTCCTGATACGAGCAAAAAAACCGCTATTTTTACCGGCGCAATAATGGGAATAGGTATATTTCTAAGTACACAACGTAATTGGTATGATAAATGCCTAAAATACTTTCTGATTTTTTCAATGGTACATGTTTTTTTTACTTTGTTTTCGTATCTATTTCCCAGCATATTCTCATCTGTGATTCTGCCGTTGCTACCAGGTGAGATCAGTAGTGCATCAAGTTTTTTTATGACCTATGATTTATATGCGGGCATTACAGAACAAATTGGACGCAATTCTTTCTACATAACTGTTGGAATCGGAATCATGGCCGCTGGCTTAGTTAGTAAATCAAAAAAAGTTTCAATTCAAAATATCTTGCTGCTAAGTGTATTAATAATAACGTTGTTATTAACTGGTAAACGAGGTCCGTTGTTATCAAATATATTAGCGGTTATTGCAATAATTAGTCTTTATGCAAAAGTACAACATAAAAGCATAGCGAAAAAGATCTTGCTTCCCATAGTAGCTATTAGCATCCTAATACTGACTTTGATCACTGTCATACCCGAAGCAGCTACGCCTTTTATGCGCCTAACTCTTGATGGCGGAGGAGACATCACCAGCGGGAGAAGTCATTTATATTCTGTTGCTATAGAGTTGTTTAAAGAAAAACCAATTTTAGGGTGGGGGTTGGGTTCTTTTGCAGGATTTCAGGATATGGGTACGCATAATGTATACCTACAGTTGTTGTGTGAAACAGGTATTATTGGAGCGCTGGTTTTTGTATTAATATTAGTTTCAAATCTCTTAGTTGTGAACAAGGCTATTAAGAACTATTCCTTACAAAACAGGAATACGGACACATACTTGTTGTTTTCACTTTATGTACAAATTTTCTATATTGCATATGGCATGACCGGTAATCCACTAAATGATGGATTTATATTAGTGGTATATATAATTGCTATGTCAATACCTTATGCTATGAATCGACCTACAAATTATATAAATAATATTATTGATCTTCAGTCAGTATCAAATGAAAGTTGAGGGTTATAATGGGCAACTATAATGAGCGCCAACGCGTTGGTATCCTGACCTTTCACAGGGCAATAAATTACGGAGCTTTACTACAGGCTTACGCCCTTCAAGAAGCCCTAAAAAAAATGGGATGTTTGCCTGAAATCATTGATTATCGCAGTCCGGTACTTGAGAGTCAGCACCTGGAAGCAAGACTATCAAATTGTCAAAATGCAAAAGATATTGCTCGGTTCATTTTTTACGCTAAGCATCAAAATAGAAAAATGAAAATATTCAGGGATTTTTCAGCAGCTAATTTAAATTTAAGCGATGTATATGAGAATACTGAACAATTACGCAAGATATCATTGGAGTATGATAAATTCATCTGTGGCAGTGACCAGGTATGGAACCATAGAATAACAGATTTTGACAGGAACTATTTTTTGGACTTCATCGAAGACATCGCGAAAAAAAACTCCTATGCTGCTAGCTTTGGAATTAGTAGTATTCCACCAGAACATGTAAATGAGTATAGAAATCTATTAAAAGGGTTTAACCATATATCTGTTAGAGAGAACCAAGGAAGGAAGATAATAAACGAACTTGTTAACAGAGAGGCTGAACTTGTATTAGATCCAACCTTACTTCTAAGCAAACAAGACTGGGAAAGCATAGCTGCAGATTACAAAAAGAAAAAAAACTATATTCTTCTCTATATGTTTGGTAATTCACTGACCATGAAGACATTTGTAGAAAACCTTGCTCGGCAGACAGGTTGTGAGATTGTCCTTATTTCTTACTCAGTTATTAAACGGATAAATGCGACGTATGAAAAAAGTGTGGGACCAGCTGAATTCCTGGGGCTATTCCAAAATGCCCGCTATGTGGTTACCAATTCATTTCATGGTACATGCTTTTCGCTCAATTTCAATAAAGATTTTTTTCTTGAAATGCTACCAGAGTCACAGGGGGTTAACTCTCGGCTAGAAAATATCCTCGACCTATTTGATTTGCGCTCAAGGCAAATTATCAGCGGAGAGAATGCCAATACACGCAAAACAATTGATTACGGTGAAGTAAACAAGAGACTCCTTGTAGAAAGGCAAAGATCTTTAGACTTTATAAGTAAGATCATAAGTAATTAGATGAATGAATAGATCAAAGGTATTTTTATACAATTCCAGCTCAGCAGCCCTGCTACAAATCGTAACAGTAATCACTGGTTTTATAATACCGCGGATTATGTTAACTGTTTACGGTTCTGAAATCAATGGACTGGTTACTTCCATTAGTCAATTTATAGGATATTTCAGCCTGGTGGAAGCAGGACTGGCGAGTGCAGCGGTTTATTCGTTATACAAGCCCCTCGCTGAGAAGGATACAAAAGGGATCAACGCCATATTGTCGGCTTCTCGTCATTTTTATAACCAAGCAGGATACATTTTTGTTTCATTAGTATTAGGACTTGCATTAATCTATCCTGTGTTTATAAAAAGTACAGCAGTTAGTAATTTCGAGATAGCGATATTAGTGTTAGTTCTCGGATGTGCCGGTGCACTTGAATTTTTTACGATGTCTAAATATCGAGTGCTTTTGACTGCTGATCAAAAGGTATATGTCTTATCTGTAGCAAGTATTTTCTCCATCATTTTAAGCACAACGATTATAGCAGTGCTTGCGAAGTATGGCGTGAATATTGTAGTGCTGAGGGCAGTTGCACTATGTGCCGTGTTTTTACGGTCGTTTATTTTATATTTTTATGTGAAACAAAAATATAAAGACGTACATTATTATGCCGAACCCAATAATGCTGCGTTAAATAAACGGTGGGATGCATTTTATTTGCAGTTATTAGGGAGTGTGCATACCGGTGCTCCTGTAATTATTGCAACCATCTTTACAAGCTTAAAGACGGTAAGCGTCTACTCCATCTATAATGTTGTTTTGGCTGGGATTTCCGGTATGTTTTCTGTTGTAGTCAATGGGCTTTTTGCCTCTTTTGGTGATGTTATTGCAAGAAAAGAGCAAGGTATACTGCAGCAGGCGTATCAGGAATTTGAACTCGTTTACTACATGTTAATAACCTGGGCTTATGCTTCTTCTTTCATATTAATTATGCCGTTTATAAAGTTATATACCCATGGAATTTATGATATTAATTATAATGTGCCGTTAATAGGATTTTTATTTGTTTTGAATGGACTAATGTACAACATAAAAACACCACAAGGAATGCTGGTTATATCTGCAGGTCTATTTAAAGAAACTAGAGTACAGACTACAATTCAGGGATGTATTGCTGTTATTGCTGAAATTATTTTGGTTCAATTCTGGGGACTTGCAGGAATCTTGATAGGCGCTATACTCTCTAACCTTTACAGAGATATTGACTTGTTGTTTTTTATTCCAAGAAACGTAACCAAACTACCTGTAAAGAGAACATTTTATAGAATCGTTAGAATATTTATTTGTTGTCTTATTATTATTGCACCTTTTAAATATATAACAATTGAGACTGCTACTTATCTTGAATGGATTCAATGTGCATTTTGGGTGAGTTTGTATGCTGCTCTGATTGTGTTTGTTATCAATGTAATTTTTGATAGACAGATTTTAATGAGTTCGATGATAAGAATTAAAACAGTATTTGCTAAGAAGTGAGGGTTTGTTTTGGAGGTTTATCAAAACAAAAATCAGTGCAGCGGTTGTACTGCATGTATGAATTCATGTCCCATGAATGCCATCTTGATGCTTGCAGACAGTGAGGGATTCAGCTACCCTCAAATCGATAGTGAGAAGTGCACGGAATGTGGCTTATGCCAAATGATTTGCCCATTTCATGAAGGCTATCCCACGGATATGAATTTACATGTTCCAGCAGTGTACGCTGTGAAGCATATTGATTATGATATTCGTATGGCTAGTTCATCGGGTGGTATGTTTACCGTGCTTTCGGATTACATATTGCAAAAACATGGTGTGGTTTACGGTGCAGCGTTTGATCACGAATTTAGCGTGCGTCATAAGAAGGCTGAAACAGCTCAAGATAGAGACAGATTCAGGGGTTCCAAATATGTACAAAGTGATATGGGTAACATCTTTCAGGATGTAAAGGCAGAATTAGATAGAGAGCGGAATGTGCTTTTTACAGGTACACCCTGTCAGATTGCTGGATTAAAGGCTTTTTTGGGAAAGAAAAATTACAATAGTTTAATTATGTGCGACTTAGTCTGCCTTGGAACGCCGAGTCCTCTAATATGGAAAGATTATGTTTCTTTTTTAGAGAAAAAGAAGGGTTGCACTCTGCAGTCTTTTAATTTTAGAGATAAAGGGCAAGGCTGGCATACTAGTCGGTTATGTGCCCAGTTTACGGATGGCACATTATTGTATAATACACCAATAGTAGATAGCTTTAATAGTATCTTTTATCAACACATAGCATTAAGACCTTCGTGCCATGCTTGTGTTTTTACAAATTTTGAAAGACCATCTGATATTACCATTGCAGACTTCTGGGGCATTGAGAATTCTAAGCCGGAGTTTGATGATAACCGGGGTGTATCACTAGTACTGGTAAATACAAAAAAAGGTGAAGCAGTGTTTGAGAAGGTAAAAGACCAGTTAGTATACGAAACAAGCAACATGGATGAATGCAGGCAGCGTCATTTAACGGTTCCTGCGGAACCGTCACCGAAGAGAAATGAGTTTTGGCATGATTATTATGAGCATGGTTTTGAGTATGTGGCTAAAAAATATACCGAGCACGGATTAGTTAACAGAGCTAAGCACCAAGTTTTAAAGCCGGTAATGGCTAAAATGGGTATCTTAGATTTAGCCAAAGCACTGCTTCGAAGGCATTAAGGATGATTGCTGGATTGGGTTTGGTGCTCAGATAATGCCGGGGGTAACCGTGCATCGTGGGGCAGTAATTGGTGCTGGTGCGGTGCTGACTAAGGATGCTGAGGCTTATGGGATTTATGTGGGGGTTCCGGCACGGAAAATAAAGGATAGGGTATAAGCAACGTAGGGGAACAACTGGAAACTTAGTTACATGATGAATTGGTTAACGATGTTTTTTTCATATAAGAAAATAATGAAGTTAGTGGTGAAACGGTAATGAAAGTCTTAATTATTTCGCATGAGTATCCCTACAGAAGCAACGAGATTCGCGCGACGTTTGTTAATGAGCAAGTGGAAGAACTAGTACGCCAGGGTTGCGAGGTTAAGGTTATTTCGCCGGTACCCTGGACGCCATTTCCATTAAACAAACTAAGCTCAAAATGGAGGGAGTACTCTAACATATTACGGGAGGACATATTTAATGGAGTAGAAGTTTATTACCCACGGATAGTAACATTTCCCCGTAATATTTTTAAAGAATGGTCCGGTAAATTAGTGTATGCAGGAATTCGCAAAACAGTTAGGCAACTGGTTAATAAGGGTTATGATTTTGAAATTATTCATGCACATCATGCCTTCCCTGATGGATATGCGGGTCTATTATTGAGTAAAGAGTACGGACGACCATTCGTTGTTACAATTCATGGTCAGGATTTACAGAATACTATTCATCATAACCGATTATGTTTCAAAGCGGTGAAGCAAGTTCTAGAGGGTGCAGATAAGGTGATTACTGTAAGCTCCAAATTGAAGAGGCTCTCTCACACAGTCGGAATATCTGCTAATATAGTTGTTCTGGGTAACGGAATTCCTGATTCTATAATACATAACTCATATGCATTTAATAAGAACGAAGATCCGGTGATGGTGAGTGTTTCGAATTTAATTGTTACAAAAGGAATTGATTACAATTTGAAAGCAATAGCTACGTTACGAACCGAATTTCCAAATTTACAGTATCATATTGTTGGTTCCGGACCGGAACAACAAAATTTTATTAATCTTGCTAAAGAATTGGGCGTTAATGATCAGGTTTCATTTCTCGGAACGCTAAGTCATGAGGATGTATTTAAGGAGATGGCTAAATGCCAAATATTATCTCTTCCAAGTTGGAGTGAAGGATTTGGCGTTGTATATATTGAAGCTATGATTCAGGGAAAGCCAGTTATAGCCTGTAAAGGAGAGGGGATAGAAGATGTAATCCAACATGGTGTTAACGGGATGTTAGTTTCCCCAAAGGATGTCGATAGTTTAGTTGAAGCTATCGATTACCTGATTAGCCATCCCGATGAAACTGATCAGATTGGGCAACGTGCCCGAGAAACAGTAATGAAGAACTATACCTGGGGGAAAATTGTCAACAGACTAATCAAAATATATGAGCAACATGTTCAATAATTAGGAAATTGATAATTGTTATATATACCAATAATCATTAACTATGGTTCGAAAAGAGGGTGATTTTGTGCAAAAACATGTATGCAAAAGATGTGTAATGGATAATATTGGAGATCCTTTAATTTCATTTGATGAAAATGGTTACTGTAACTATTGCACAGATGCATTGAAAGCTAAAGATCTCCGATATTTTCCAAATGATGATGGAAAGCGTCAACTGGATGAAATCTTTAATAAAATAAAACTTGATGGTAAAAACCGTAAATATGATTGTATGTTAGGTCTGTCCGGGGGGTTGGATTCTTCATATGTTGCTTATATCGGTCACCAATATGGTTTAAGAATGTTGGCTGTACATATTGATGATGGTTTTGACGCGCCAGAGACAACGAAGAACATAAAAAAAATTTGCGATTCTTATAATATTGACCTGGTTGTGGAAAAACCAAACAAGGAACAATTCACAGATCTTACTCGAGCGTTTATACGTGCAGGTGTGCCCAATATTGCCATACCTCAGGATAATGTTCTATTTGCCAACCTTTATAAATACGTGCAGGAGAATAAAATCAGATGCTTTTTAAACGGTAGTAACTTTGCACTTGAAAGCATATTGCAAAAAGGAAACAGCTATGATGCATCTGATAAGGTGCACATAATGGATATACAACGAAAATTCGGCGAAATAAAACATGACGGTTCTCTGCCGCTATTCTCTATGTTTGAAAAGCGCATTAAGTATAATCTTTTCTATAAAATTCAGACAATATGTCCGTTAAATTATTTGGAATATGATGCACGCAACGCATTTTCTATCTTAAATCAAACCTGTGGTTTTGAATATTATGGAGATAAGCATTGTGAATCATTGTTAACAAAGTTTATGCAACGATATTATTTACCACAGAAATTTGGGGTAGATAAACGTAAATCACATTATTCCAGTATGATCGTATCCGGACAACTAACAAGAGAAGAAGCCTTGGAGAAACTATCTGAACCATTATACGAAGAGAAACAGTTACAGAAAGACATGGCTTTTATTTTAGAAGAGATTGAAATAAGTAAAGAAGAGTTTGACGAAATCATGAGCCAACCTCCCCGGCAGCATACGGAATATAAAACCTCTATTATTAATAGAGGTACACAAGTTTTATTAAAAATAAGGCAAAAGACGTCTGGGTATTAGAGTAATGGTAAATTTAGATAGTAATAAACAGTAAATCCGATTCTTATTTGGATAACTTATCATGTTGGGAGAATTTGTTTAATGTCAACTTGCCATAAAAAAGTATGCCATATGACATCGGCTCATGCGTATAATGATACGCGTATATTTCTAAAAGAATGCCGTGCTCTGTATGAGGCTGGATTTGATGTGTCATTAATAGTGCAGCATGATAAAGATGAAGTCATTGATGGCGTTCAGATACTTGGTTTGTCCAAACCGAAAAATCGTAGAGAACGTATGCTGCAAACAACCAGACAAGTTTATAAACGCGCCTTGGAATGTGATGCAGACATATACCACTTCCATGATCCCGAGCTAATACCCATCGGATTACGGTTAAAAAGAAAAGGCAAAAAGGTTATCTATGATGTTCATGAAGATGTGCCCCGCCAGATTCTATCGAAGCAATGGATACCTGTACCCGTGCGTAAAACTATAAGTTGGACGGTTGAGAGAATAGAGAACTATGCAGCTAAGCGATTTGATTACATTGTAACTGCAACTCCTTTTATAAGAGATAGATATCTAAGGATTAATAAAAACTCTATTGATATTAACAATTTCCCCCTTTTATCGGAGCTACATATCCCCAATACTGGGTGGAGCAGTAAAGAAAAATTGATTTGCTATGTCGGCGGTATAGGCAGGGTCAGGGGCATTTACGAAATGGTACAGGCAATAGGCTTGACTCAATATTCTATGTTGCTTGCTGGTAATTTTGCATCATCAGCGGAAAAGGATATTGCGGTTAATTTAAAAGGATGGAGCCAGGTTGTAGAATTGGGACATATCAATCGAACGGAAGTGAAAGAGGTTTTGTCGCGTTCAATGGCTGGCCTGGTTGTTTTGCATCCTATACCTAATTATGTTGATGCACTTCCTGTAAAAATGTTCGAATATATGTCAGCCGGAATACCCGTTATAGCATCTAATTTTCCATTGTGGAAAGAAATTATTGAAGGTAACAACTGTGGAATATGTGTAGACCCTTTTAATATAAATGAAATTGCCAATGCGATTAATTGGATTATGGACAATCCTGAGCAGGCTAAACAAATGGGAGAGAACGGGCGTAGGGCGGTGGAAGAGACATACAATTGGGAACAGGAAGGAAATAAGTTACTAAGAATCTATGAGGGGTTATCGTAGTGAAAATATTTACTGTAGTTGGTGCCCGTCCACAATTTATAAAAGCGGCGGTGATATCCCGGGCAATCGAGAAATATAATCAAACGCTACCAAACGGAGAACGTATCGAAGAAGTCTTGGTACATACCGGGCAGCATTATGATGATAATATGTCAGAAGTATTTTTCCGACAGATGCAGATTCCAGTTCCCCGGTATCATTTAGGGATTGGGGGAGGCACGCATGGGCTCATGACTGGGAGGATGTTGGAATCGCTGGAGGGTTTAATGATAGAGGAGAAACCGGATGTCGTATTGGTCTATGGTGATACGAACTCCACCTTGGCAGGTGCTCTGGCAGCAGCCAAGCTGCACATTCCTGTAGCTCATGTAGAAGCAGGGTTGCGTTCATTTAATATGCAGATGCCGGAGGAAGTAAATCGGATTCTAACTGACCGGGTTTCAAGCTGGCTATTTTGTCCTACGGAGACGGCTGTAAGCAATTTGGAGCGTGAAGGTGCCGGAGCATGGCCGGGGGTTATGGTACATAATGTGGGGGATGTCATGTATGATGCAGCCATGTTCTATAGGGAAAGAGCTATAGCGGGACATATTGTTGCTGATTTGCTGGACAGATATAACGAGGGCTTTTATCTGGCTACGGTGCATCGCCAGGAAAATACCGATAATCCCCAGCGATTAACGAGTATCATGACTGCTCTGGAAGAGATTGCCGGACGGATGCCAGTAATTCTTCCCCTGCATCCCCGCACCCGCAAACATTTGGTGGAGTTAGGGCTGACTATGAAGAGTGTAAACTGCATTGAACCGGTGGGTTATTTCGATATGCTTTGCCTCTTGGATAACTGTCGGGCAGTATTTACTGATAGTGGAGGGGTGCAGAAGGAAGCCTATTTCTTCCATAAGCCATGTATTACCATGAGGGATGAAACTGAGTGGGTGGAACTGGTGGAGCATGGATATAATTGCCTAGTGGGAGCTAAACGGGAACAAATTTTGGCTGCTGAGAAGGATTTCGTTCAACAAACGAGAGATTATTCTATTCCCTTGTATGGTGATGGTAGGGCGGGGGAGAAGATAGTTGATATATTATATAGGTTCCGATAACGATATAGATTTGGAAGTGTACAATTTTGAATGTTTTCATGATTAATCATTATGCGATTCCGCCAACAGAAGCGGGTGGAACCCGTCATTATTCAATTGCCAGGGAATTAATTGCCCGGGGACATCATGTACATATCATAGCAGCTAATTTTAACCACCAGACGAAAACTCCGGTTGTACCCAATAGTGAGGAGCGTATTTTTAAGCGAGTATATGATGAGGTTCCATTTATTTTTGTTAATGTACCCACGTACCAGGGTAATTCACCTGCTCGGCTATTAAACATGCTTTCATTTTCCAGACAAATTTGGAATAGCTCTTATTTTAAATGCATGGATTCCCCTGATGTAGTTATCGGTTCTTCACCGCATCCATTTGCAGCTTGGGCAGCGCAGAGGATGGCAGCCAGGTGTAGAGTGCCATTTATATTTGAAGTAAGAGACTTGTGGCCCCAATCATTAATTGATTTAGGCAGAATAAGTCCAAAACATCCTGCAGTTCGGTTGCTGGTACATTTGGAAAAATATCTGTACAATCACGCGGACAAGATTATTACTCTGTTACCGGGGGCACATAAATATATTAAATCGATTGAAATAGATGCCGGTAAGGTAATTTGGATACCGAACGGTATAGATTTCTCGTTGTATAATCAGCATTTTCCAGAGTTGGAGCATGATAAATTTACCGTGATGTATGCGGGAGCACATGGATTAGCCAATGGTTTACAGACCATTATTAACTGTGCGGAAATATTAGATAAAGATTACGGGAATAAAATAGTATTTCGTCTGGTGGGGGATGGCCCACAAAAAAAAGAAGTAAAGAAAATGGTATCTGAAAAGCAATTAACTAATGTTCAGTTTGATGATCCAGTACCAAAGCAGCAAATTCCTGGTGTTCTTAGCCAAGCAGATGCATTTATTTTGCTATTACAGGATTCACCAGTCTTTCGATGGGGTATTAGTCCTAACAAGCTGTATGATTACCTGTGTTCATGCAGACCTGTAATATTTGGAGTGAATGCGTTTAACAACCCTGTTGAGGAAGCAGGTGCGGGCATAACGGTTCCCCCTGAAAACCCTGAGGCATTGGCCAAGGCAGTACTTGAGCTTTATCATATGACAGGTGCCGATAGAGAGCAGATGGGTCTTAACGGAAGAAAATACGTAGAAGAAAACCATGATTTTCAAAAGCTGGCGGTTAGGTTGGAAGAGGTTCTTTTGGAGGTAATAGCATGATTCAAAGTTGGTAGCTCAAACCAAATAGTGACAGAGCAGATAATTAATGAGGGAATTATTTGATTTATAACTGTCAAGTAAAATGCACTTAATGTTAAGTAGTCGTGTTAAATGAACATAAATTAGTATTATCATCATATGTTGCAAAATTTATAGCAAAGTATGGTTGATGTCAGATCATTATTAATGATTGCATAGGGGAGGGGACAGCATGTATCCGGTTATAAAACGTTGTATAGATGTAGTTGGAGCAGGATTGGGACTGGTTGTGTTTTCTCCTGTGTTAATAGGTTTGGCAATAATGATATGGATACAGATGGGCAGGCCGGTTATATTTAAACAGATGCGACCAGGTTTACAGGGCCGGTCTTTTTTTATGTACAAGTTTCGCACCATGACGGATGAACGGGATGAAAACGGAGTATTGTTACCGGACGAGATGCGTTTGACCCGGTTGGGGAAGTTTTTACGTAGCAGCAGTCTGGATGAATTGCCGGAGTTGTTTAATGTATTGAAGGGTGATATGAGTCTGGTGGGACCGCGACCTTTATTAATGCAATACCTGCAACGCTATACTCCTGACCAGGCGCGTCGCCATGCAGCGAAGCCGGGCATCACCGGCTGGGCGCAGGTGAATGGGCGTAATGCGATTAGCTGGGAGGAAAAGTTTGTTCTGGATGTGTGGTATGTGGATAATTGCTCGTTGTGGCTGGATATGAAAATAATGTTTATGACAGTAGTAAAGGTTTTTCGGCGGGAAGGGATCAGCGCTGAGGGTGAGGCTACCATGG